>Ga0070706_100000419_pt1 | contig 51038 bp, 48 predicted proteins | sample KBSK5501metaG_FD_65476 | JGI IMG/M metagenome (GOLD analysis project Ga0070706, IMG submission 65476) | Corn, switchgrass and miscanthus rhizosphere microbial communities from Kellogg Biological Station, Michigan, USA - KBS K5-50-1 metaG | ecosystem: Host-associated > Plants > Roots >... | reverse complement strand
GGGATGGCCGTATTGGGGCAGCTACTGGGGACCGGGTTGGGCGTTCGGCTGGGATCCTTGGTGGTACAACCCTTATTGGTATGCGCCGTGGCCGTCGTACAACTACTACCGGGGTTATCCTGATGGAGCGTACAACAATGCGCCGCCTTATGATCCCAATGCTTCGTATGACGACGACTCGCGGTCGAGCTACGTGATCACGCCAACCCCGGACCCCGCAGCTCTACACTTCGATCTCAAAGGCGGCGCGGGCCAGGGCGACAATAGTTCGGACCAGAACGGCCAACCACCGCAGCCCGAAGTTGTGCCGAACGGTCCAGCGCCAGCAGCAGCGGCGCAGACGCGCTTGGTATCCCAGCCCACAAACCTGAGGTAAGCGCTAGTCACCTTAAACGGGCAACCCGCTACAAAGTCGGATGACGGGCTTCCCTCGGGAGTCAGGATAGACGCGTAGCCGCGTCACCGGTCCAATTCTTCTTTTTCCCTAGGCTTTTCATCAAGACCTTTTGCGATTCAAGCGAGTCGCGTCGGGCGTCTCAATCAAGAGAGATCTTCTCACCGCCTTATTCGCATTAATATGGGAAATGGAGGCATTGCCCCGTATGTTTACCTCGCAGCCGATTGGATTTGTGAGTAGTCCGTACAAGAACACAAGCGAGATTCCCAAGGGCCTTGGCGTTAAACATGACGCCGATGGTGTGCTCAAGATCCTGCCCGAGTTTGAGCCGGGGCTCACCGACATCGAGGGCTTCTCGCATCTCTTCGTCATCTGGGAGTTCGATCGCTCCCCTAGAGAGGAATTGCGCGGGGCCGATTTGCTCGCTTCACCGCCCTCCGACATTCGGCAGCATGGTGTGTTTGCGACCCGATCTCCGCGCCGTCCGAACCCGATTGGCCTGACAACCGTCGAGCTGCGTCGCCGCGATGGCCTCGAGCTGCATGTCCGGGGTGTCGATATGCTGGATGGGACACCTATTCTCGATATCAAACCCTACCTGTCCAGCGTCCCGTCCGAAAGACTACGCCGTGGGTGGTTGGCCGAAGCTGAGGCACGACAGAAGGGATGATGTTGCAGTAGCTCGCCACCTGGAAAGCGGCAGAGGGCCCCGGTAGCCCCGGCTGAGCTATGTAGCTTCCTTCAGGCGAAAGGGGGACTTTTTCGTCGGGGAGAGACTGCTACGGAACTGTCGATCGTTATTGGCCGAACACTGTTCGCGGAAGCGGTTTTGAGGACGCAAGAGTAAAATGAAACAGCACTACAGGCGCACGTCGGAGGCGTGTCTTGCTTGCGCATTCCGGGGACAGGTAGAGGGATGTTTGCCTGACAGGATCGGGCCGCGAAAGGGCGGCCTTTGGCGAGGTGCCTTATGAAGCTTACTGACACAGTTGAATTGGTGCTAAAGAAAAAGAACGACAACAGAGTTCTGTCTATAACGCCCGACCAGTCCGTTTATGAAGCAATTGAGAAGATGGCTGAGCAAGGCGTGGGGGCGTTGCTGGTCATATCGAAAAATCAGCTGGTCGGCATCCTGTCGGAACGTGACTATGCACGGAAAGTAATCCTTAAGGGCAGATCCTCGAAAGAGACGCAGGTCCACGAGATTATGACTAGCCCGGTAGTTTTCGTGACTCGGAAGAATACAGTAGACGAATGTATGACCATCATGACCAAGCATCGTTTTCGCCATCTTCCCGTCGTCGAGGATGGTGCTGCGGTTGGAGTGGTGTCGATTGGCGATCTGGTAAAATCGATTATCTCGGATCAGGCGCAGACGATTCAGGAGCTGGAAAGCTACATTGGCGGAAAGTATCCTGGGTGACCTTGACTTAACAGTCAGGGCGTTTTTGCGGTGAATAGATTTGATTTCTCCACACACTTCGATTGATTTCGTGATGCCCGACCCAGAGGATCAACAGGTCTGGAGCGCATCCCTGGGGTTGGACTTGGCGGATCGCACAGTACTGGAAGCAGAAGTACTGATCTGGCGCATTCTCCAGCAAAAGTCTACAAGGCCGAAAGTGGGAACCTCCAAGATCGAAACCATTGCATGAGTGTCCTGTCGCAGTAGGCGCTTGGCTGGGCTACTATCGGGCGCCCCTCCGCGGCCAGGGAGCGCCACCTTGCACTACTTCCCACGCCCAAAGCTATTTCTCTCTACGCCTTTCTTGCGTCCAGGTTGAGGCGCCAATAGTCGAGCAGGAAGGCAGGGTCGTCGTTCGCGGCCTGGTCGGCTAAGTCGGAGACATATTGGTCACGCAGGTTGGTATTGGGTAGGCGCTCGAGGTGAGTGCGCACGATGACTGTCTTGACAAACTCCGTGTAGTGGCGGCGACCATCCATCACGGTTGGCGCTGCTTCCAGACCGGTTTGCACCTCCACGAAGCCGGCGCGCTGCAAGGTGTCTGCGGCGGCTTCGGCGTCCTGGTAGAGCCAGGGCTCGGGAAAATTCGCGAGGAAGGGAGCATATTCCGGTGAAAGGGCGAGCACGGTCATGCGGTCTCGCAGGCGAGCTAGGTTGGCGCCGCCACCACACTGGGCCTGCAGCCAGCCTTCTGGACGGAGCGCCTCATACAAGCCACGAAACAGGCGGTCGTGATCGAGAACCCAATGAAATGCCGCGGTGCTGACGATGCCGTCAAAAGCGCACACAAACGGGAGGTCCAGCAGATCGGCGGTGACCACCTGGGCTCGCGCGCCGAATTGAGGTTGCAAGTATTCACGGGCGGACCGCGACATGTTTTGCGAAAGGTCGAGCGCAACTACGTGTCCGTTGGGCAGGGCTTGCAGCAGTTCCGCAGTGAGCCGACCGGTGCCGCAGCCGGCATCGAGAAGCAGTTCGTCGCCTCCGAGGTGAAGGCGGGAGAGGACCTTTTTCCCCCAACTGACCTGCGGTTGAGAGAGGCGGTGGTATTCGGAGGAATTCCACTCGCGGACGAAATTTGCAGGAAGGGTCATCAGATTTACGAAGATCCTACCCAGTTTGCGCCGCGCGTAAATTTGGAATTCATTTCAGCCGCGCCTAGGGCACGCCCATGTGTCGCATACCCTTCCCGCCACTGAAGCAACTACTATCAGAGTCCCTCCGGGACCTTTATATTGCGGCCAGGGCGTCTTCCAGGTCGTCCTGGATATCTTCTACGTTTTCGATTCCTACCGAGATGCGGACCAGGCCATCGGTGATTCCTATCTCTCTTCTTCCTTTTTCTCCCAAGGCGGCGTGGGTCATGGTGGCGGGGTGCGAGATTAGGGTTTCGACTCCTCCCAGAGACTCCGCCAGGGAGCATAGACGCACTCTTTTTAACATCTTTTTGGCGTTGGCGAGCGATCCGGTCTCGAATGTAATCATCGATCCGAAGCCGGTCATTTGGCGCTGTGCTAGTCCGTGCTGCGGATGTTCGGGGAGCCCGGGATAGAAAACCTTTCTCACCTTTTTGTGCCGGGCCAGGAACTCGGCGATGAAACGGCCGTTGCGATCGTGTTGTTCCATGCGGACCGCAAGGGTTTTCACTCCCCGCAGGACCAGCCAGCATTCGAACGGGGAAAGAATCGCTCCCGCGGCTTTCTGCACGAAGGCCAGTTTTTCGGCCTGCTGCTGGGTGGTGCAAACTACGACGCCGCCGAGGCCGTCGCTGTGTCCGTTGAGAAATTTTGTGGTGGAGTGCACGACCATGTCGGCTCCGAGCAAGATCGGCTGCTGGAAATATGGCGACATGAAAGTGTTGTCCACAACCAGTTCCACCTTCTTGCGACGGCATATCTGGCTAATGGCCTCGATGGCGCTGAGCGACATGAGCGGATTGGTGGGGGTTTCCACATAGACCATGCGGGTGTTTTTACGGATGGCACGGTCGACGTTTCCCGGGTCTGTGGTATCGACGTAGGTGAATTCCATTCCGAAATTCGCCAGGACCTGGTTGAAGAGGCGCGGCACGCCTCCGTAGAGGTCGTTGCCGCAAACAATGTGGTCGCCGGACTTGTACATGGTGCAGATGGCGTTGATCGCGGCCATCCCACTGGCGAAGACGCGGGATGCAAGGCCGCCTTCGAGCTCGGCCAGATTTTCTTCCAGGCGGGTGCGGGTGGGATTGGAAACGCGGGCGTATTCATATCCCTTGTTCTTGCCCAGTGCCTGTTGAACATAGGTGGAAGTCGGGTAGATGGGGACCGATACCGCGCCGGTTTCGGGGTCGGGATACTGGCCGGCATGAATAGCTTTGGTGGCGAAACCTGGTTGTTTGTTTTTGGGCATGGGCAAAGCTCTCAGCTGTCAGCCATCAGCTCTTGGTTCTCGACTGTCAGTTCTTAGTTCTCAGCGCGAAGACTTGCTGAGAGCTGAAGGCTGAAAGCTGATAGCTGCAATCGTCAAATTCCACCCTCGAAAATCTTCTTGGACAGATAGCGTTCGGCGGAATCGGGGATCATGGTTACTATGCGTTTTCCTGGCCCCAAGCGGCGAGCCACTTGCAGGGAGGCAAACACGTTGGCTCCGCCGCTGGAGCCGGACAGCACGCCTTCGCGAGCCGCCAGATCCTTTACCGTGGCGAAAGCGTCGGCGTCGGTGACCATCAAGACTTCGTCGCACACGGCGCGGTCAAAATTGCCGGGGATGAAGCTGGCGCCTATGCCTTCCACCTTGTGCGGCCCGGGTGGGCCGCCGCCCAGAACTGATCCTTGCGTTTCCACGGCATAGGCCAGCACGTTGGGCAGGCGTTCCTTCATGAAGCGGGCTACGCCGGTAAAAGTGCCGGCGGTGCCGGAACCGATCACCAACGCATCGATACTGCCTTCCATCTGCTCGAAGATTTCTCGGGCAGTGGTTTGGTAGTGATAGTCGGGATTCGCGGGATTGTCGAACTGGCGGGCCATGAACGCGCCGGAATTACGCGCGACCAATTCATTGGCACGGCGGATCGCGCCTTGCATCCCTTCGGCGTCTGGAGTACGGATCACTTCGGCGCCCAGGGCGCGCATGATCACAACCTTTTCTTCGGAGAAACGTTCTGGAACCAAGAGCACGACTTTGTAACCGCGCTGAACGCCAATGAGAGCCAGGCCGATGCCGGTGTTGCCTGCGGTGGCTTCGACAATCGTGCCGCCGGGCTTGAGCCGGCCTTCTTCTTCGGCCCGCAAAATGATTCCGCTGGCGGCACGGTCTTTCACGCTGCCCCCCGGGTTGAGGTACTCCAGCTTGGCGAAAACACTTGCGGCATCAACGGGAACCAACTTCTTCAGTTGCAGGATGGGAGTCTCGCCGACCAGTTGGGAGATGTCGTCAGTAACGCGGAGGCGAGAGCTCTCGATGGTTTTTGTTCTCACACTACAGGGTACGGAAGAGGCAGCGGAGCGTCAATTGTACATTCAGCTGTCAGCTATCAGCTCTCGCCGTCAGCCATCAGCCAATAACGCAATGGGTTGTGCGCCCGAACAGGCTAAGGAGAAAATGTGCCTTGGGCTGAACAGCGAACCGCAGCGGCTGAAGCCGCACCGGTTTCCGGGCGATTGCCCTTCCCTACATCTCTCCGCAGGCTGCCAAAGATCTTGAGTGACTGAGTTCCTGCTGGCTGAAAGCTTGAGAGCTGATCGCTGAGGGCTAGTTTCCTCCGCGGGTGGCTTGTTCCTGGCCGGCGTAGTAGCCGCTGCGGGTTCTTACCGTGAGCTTGCCGTATCCGTGGGCTTTGGCATCCACCCGGATGGTGCGATATCCGCCCATGGATTTGGGAGTGGTGGGCTTGTAGCCTATGGTGTACTGGTTGCGTATGTCGCGGGCCACGGCGCTGCTGATGGCATCGACCTCTTCCAGGGAGCGCGGGAAGAAGGCGATGCCTCCGGTGCGCTCGGCCATGGTTTCGAGGGCGCGCTTGGCCCGTCTTTGGCGTTCCTCGCCCAACAGTCCGATGGCATAGACCGTGGGCCCATTTTCTTCCTGCAGCCTGCGCACCGCCTGTTCCAGCGATTCGCGGCTGGCGTCGTCTTCGCCGTCGGTCACGACGAACAGAATTTTCTTCTGTAGTTTGCCATGCTTGGTCAACTCGTCCGCCGAGGCCACGACGGCGTCGTAGAGAGCGGTGCCGCCGCGAGTCTCGTATTTTTCCAGGGCGTCCTGCAGCAGGTTGACCTTGTTGGTGAAGGGCTGATCGAGGTAATACTCGTCGCTGAAATTAACCACGAAAACTTCATCCTGCGGGTTGCTGGTGCGCACGAGATTGACCGCGGCTTTGGCGACTTTGGCGCGCTTTTCCCGCATCGATCCCGAGTTATCGATCACGATGCCGAGTGAGATGGGGATGTCCTCGTGGCGGAAAGATTTGATGACTTGGGGCTTGCCGTCTTCGAAAACGGCAAAAGCGTTCTGATCGAGGTTGGTAATCATGCGCTGCTTGTCATCCATGACCGTGGCGTGCAACAGAACTTCCTGTACGTCGGCATGAAAAACAAAGGTGCCGGAGTCGTTGCCAGGTTCCTGCCCTGCAGGCGGTGCTTGCTGGGGAGATGGCTGGCTGGCGGCTGGCGCAGGAGCAGAAGCGGGCTGAGAGCTACGGGGCGGAGCATCCGGTGGAGTGGTATTTTGGGCTCCGACTGCCGGGCTCATTGATCCCAAGCTCAGCAATCCCAGGCCAAGCAAAAATAAGCTGACCCGCCGAAGCGCAACCCGACTATTCCGTAGGTGCATAGTAACCCGTCTTGGCATACACACGCAGCGGCGGCAAGCCTTTTGGCGGAATAAGTTTCACCTTTATTTTACGCCATTTGCCGTCATGTGCTGGATTCTTTGGACGGTATCCGAGCACATATTGGTTGCGTAGCTCGATGCCTATTTTTGTCGCGACATCGGCCAAGTCATTCGGGTTGTCGATGGTAAAAGCCCGTCCGCCAGTGAGTTCAGTAAGATCGCCGAGCAGAGCGGGACCCAACTGCTCTTCGGGAGTGGACATGTAGCGGTCGTAAATACCAATGGCATACATGAGCAGGTCTGCTTCCTTAACGACGGACTTGATCTCGCCCTCGGTGTAGCGGCTGTGGTTGTCGCCGCCGTCGGAGATCACGAGCAGGGACTTTTTGGGATACTTTGCCTGCCGCATTTTGCTGACTCCGAGATAGATGGCATCGAGCAGGGCGGTGCGTCCCTTGGGAACGGTGTACACCAGCTTGCCCTGAATATCTTCAATGGACTGGGTGAAGTCGGAAATCTCCTCCGGTTTGTCGGCGAACGTGATCATGAAGAATTCGTCCTGCGGGTTCGCCGTCTTGAAGAACTCGATGACCGCTTCACGGGCGCGCTCGATCTTGCTGCTCATGCTGCCGCTCATGTCGAAGATCACGCCCAGCGATACAGGAGCGTCTTCGCTGGAGAAATGTTTGATGTCCTGCTGGTCTTTGCCTTCGAAGAGGGCAAAATTTTCCTTGTCGAGTCCGGTGACCAGGCGATTCATGGGATCGGTAATGGTAACCGGCACCAGCACCAGTTCTACGTTTGCCTGGAGCGGCTTGGTGTGAGTTCGCAAGGCAGGATCCATGATCTGTTTTTCAGCTGGCGGAGGAGGCTGGATGCGAGGGCTGACGTGTACGTCATCCACCGGGATTTGCGCCCGGGAAGCCGGAGCCACGCCGACTATCGCAATCAGGATCAGGAGGAACAGACGAAGAGAAACAGCAGGAGCCTGCTCTTCAGACAGCATAAACGTTCTCAGGGTCCAGGATAGGGCCGAGTTGGACTTACGACCTTGGCTCGATGGGCGGGATGACCCGCGCCCATGATAGCGGGCCATAATTACCTCATTGCGGCTGATCTTAACATAGCGCGCCGATGGAAGTGTCAAAGTTCTGTCAACCTTTCTTGCGTCCTCTGCGATGACATGGAGTGTGCAAAGGTTTTCCTGGTTTTGGCGAGGCCTGAACTTTAACCTCCACCGCCGCGGGTGACATTTCAGCCGTCCCTCGGGGACGGTACCAATGCCGTTTCGCGGATGAGAATTTGGAGGTCCCGGAAGGACTTGATCGGAGCCCGCCGATGAGCCAGCCGATAGTAAGCCGCCTTTTCAGTATTTCAGCCTCGATTTCAGCCTTGGTCGTCCGTGGTGGAGGAAGGTCTTGTACAATTTCAGCTTCAATCTCTTTGGTTTCTTCTTTCATTTCAATCACTATGGCCCATATTGAGCCGTTTCGCGCCCTCCGCTATGACCCGACGCGGGTCTCGATTCCCCAAGTCGTGACCCAGCCTTACGACAAAATCACGCTTGAGATGCAGGATGGTTACTACGCCGCCAGTCCGTATAACCTGGTGCGCGTCATCCTAGGGAAGGAGCACGCGAACGACCATGAGGGACAAAACAGGTACTCCCGTGCATCGCAATTTTTCCGGGACTGGCGGCGGCAGGGGATTTTTTTGCAGGACGCACAGCCCTCGCTCTATCTTTATGTACAGCGGTTTACGGTGCCCGGCGGGGGAAGGGCGGAACTAGAGCGAAGGGGCATCATCGCGCTGGGACGGATCGAGGATTACTCGGCGGGCGTGGTGTTTCGCCATGAGCAGACCTTGGCCAAGCCCAAAGCCGATCGCCTGGAACTACTACGGGCCACGCGTGCCCACTTTGGGCAGCTCTTTATGCTGTACAGCGATCCAGCCGGCGAAATCGATGGTTTGCTGGAGGCCAGCCATGACCCTGATCTCGAAACGCGAGACGAATACGGGGTTTCGCACCGGGTATGGAAGATTGCCGATCCCGGGCTGGTCGACCTGGTACGCGGCAAGATGCGCCATAAGAAGCTGGTAATCGCGGACGGACATCACCGCTACGAAACTGCGCTCAATTATCGCAACGAGCGGCAAGCCACGGGCGAGACGATGACGGGGCGGGCAGGCCTGGTGCCGAGGGAGCGGGCTTCCCATGAAGGGAGGGCGAACGGAAGGGAGGACGAAGGGGCGGGGTCAGAGCCAACTGCCGCGCCTTACGAAATGGTGATGATGACGCTGGTGAACATGGACAGCCCCGGCTTGGTCATTTTGCCTACTCATCGGGTGGTCCATGAGTTGGGGTCGTTTTCAGCAGCGGCCTTCCGCGAAGCGGCGAGCGCCTACTTCAGCGTGGAGGAGGTGGATGCTTCGGTGGACGCGGCCCGTGCCGCGGTCATCCTGCGCGAGGCGGGACGGATCGGGACAGGCTTGCTGGCGGTGGCGGCGGACAGGGTTTTTCTACTGGACCGGCCCAAGCCGGTTTCCTCCAATATTTTCTCGGGCTTGTCGCTGCTCCAGCAGTCGCTGGACGTGGTGCAGTTGCACAAGTGTTTGCTGGAAGGCGTGCTGGGAATTTCCGAAGAGGCCATCCGCGAGCAGACGAATGTCCGGTACATACGCGACATCGGCGAGTCCATCGCGCAGGTGCGAAGCGGGGCTGCCAATGTGGCTTTTCTTACAAATCCGGTGCGCATGGCACAGATGCGCGACATTGCCTTTGCGGGCGAAGTTTTGCCGCAGAAGTCCACGGATTTTTATCCTAAGCTGCTTACGGGCTTGACAATTTATGCCTTGGAGTAGCTTCAGGCTTCGGAAAAACATTGCAGTTAGCTCTCGCGGCCGCTGGGAAGAAAACTTCGGAGCGTGGCTCTGCCGGACAGCCGAGGGCGGTCCGCGCGGGGTTCGTTTGATGGCTACGATCCTGCTCTTAAGCGCGGCCCTTCTTTCTGGCGCTCCGGAGGCGAAGCGGCTGTCGGTTTATTCCCCTTCCGCCAATTACTCTGTCGAGGTTACAGTACGCAACGGCGGCGATTATGTTGAGTTGCTTGAAATTCTTCGGCCGCTGGGAGCGGTTACCGCGAGGGTGGATGGGCGGGTGTGGAGAGTACGTTACAACAATCTGGACGGCGAGTTCATCGACGGCCAGACCCGGGTTCGGGTTCAGGGGCAGAACTTTGACCTTCCTGGCAGCTTTCTGCTGAACCATGACAATGGCCGCGGACTCGTCCCACTGGGTTCGCTGCCAAACCTCATGCAACGCTTTCTGGGTGCGCCGGTAAATTTCCACGAGAGCTCACGCCGATTGTTCATCGGCAATGTTGCGGTTCACTTCACCGCCCAGGTGAACAAGACAGGTCCGCCGGGCATAACTCCGCCAACTCTGGTGATGAACTTCAGCTCCCCGGTGAATCCCATGATCGCCACAGAGCCGGGCAAATTGCGCATGGTGTTTACTCACGAGCCGCTGGTTCCGCCCGGGTCGCAGAGCTTGACGTTTGACAGCCCGACAATCCCGTCGGCCACGTTTCAGGAAGATAATGGCGCCGCCGAGATCGCGGTGGCGGGCCCGGTTCCACTGTTCGCGAGTTTCAGCAATGATGGCCGCACCATCACCATTACCCCGGCTCCGCAAGCCGTGGTCCGGCCGGCTCAGAGTCCAGCCCAAGCGCCCCCGGTACCTTCGGCGAATCCGGTTCTTTCGGTGCAACCTGGAACTCCGCCGCCTGCAGGCGTTGCCGGCAATTCCACGGCATCTTTCTCCACCCAATATTTCGCGGTCGTGGATGCAAGCCATGGCGGAGAGGAGCGCGGGGCGGCGTTGAGCGATCAACTGGCGGAGAAAGATGTGACGCTGGCCGTCGCGCGAAGTCTGCGGCAGGAACTGCAGGCTCGCGGCTTTACCACGCTTCTCTTGCGGGATGGAGACGTAACCCTCACCTTGGACCAGCGGGCCAGTCTGGCCAATGGGGCTCATCCGGCTATCTATATTTGCCTACACGCCGGGTCGCAGGGCTCGGGGGTGCGGCTTTACACCGCACTGCTTCCGGCCGGCGGCCAGAATCGCGGTCCGTTTCTGGACTGGGACACGGCACAGTCTGGGTTTCGTGCGGTCAGTCAAAGTGCGGAATCGAGCCTGGCAACCGAATTCGGGAAGAGGAAAGTGCCGGTTCGTTCGCTGGCTGCGCCGTTGCGTCCTTTGAACAACGTGGCGGCGGCGGCGGTAGCCATAGAGATGGCGCCGCTTGCTGGAAACATTTCCGATCTGAATTCTCCGGCCTACCGGCAGGTGGTGGCTGAATCGGTTGTGGCCGGAATTGAAGCGGTGCGCGACAAGCTGGGAGCGGCCCTAGAAAGCCCATCGCCAGGGGCCGTACCACCAGGAGCGGCAAGATGATCCCGCGCCATTTGACGATCGGCGTCGCGGTCATGCTGGCAGTCGCGCTGGGGATGAGTGTTTACGTGTGGCGGATGCGTGGCCGAGTCCAACAGACTGAGACCCCTGCCGCGTACACACACCCGGTCGCTGCACCAGTGCAGGGACCAACCGAGCAGGTAACTCTTTATGTGGCCTACGACGATCCCGGCTTGCTGCGGGCGCAAGGAGCTAGCATTCCGTTGCCAGCGGGGCGGCAGGAGCGAGCACAGGAATTGCTGCGGGCGCTGCTCGGGCTTTATCTGGACAAATCGTCCTCGCACCTGTTGGGAGCGGGAGCTGAAGTTCGCGATGTGTATCTGGTCGATCCGGGGCTGGCGGTGATTGATGTTAACGACGCTTTCGCCGACGGTCACCGGTCCGGCGTTCTGGTGGAAGAACTCACCGTGGCTTCGCTGGTGCAGACTTTGTCGGCGAACATTTCGGGGATAAGTCGGGTGAAAATTCTGGTCGCGGGCAAAGAGCGGGAAACGCTGGCCGGACATGCCGATTTGTCTTGCACTTACGATGTTTCCGCGGTGGGCCAAATGGTGGGGGAGCTGCAGTGAAGCAGCATTTTAGCACTCAGCTTAGACTCAAAGTCTGTGCTCAGGTTCTCTCGCCCCGCTGGGGCTCAACGTGGTTGCGCTTTGGAACCCAGGGCTTGGCTTCCGGGCTGCATTCCTACCCGCTGCGCCGCTGAAAATAACAACCCCTAGGCTGAGTGCTGAAGGCTGGCTCCCGGCTGCTAAAATCTTCCCATGTTCTATCGTTCCGATAATCGTTTGTCTGACCAGATGCGTCCGGTCAATATCATTCCTAATTTCATTAATACCGCCGAAGGATCAGTGCTGATCGAAGTGGGTAACACGCGCGTGATTTGCACCGCTTCGGTCGAAGAGAGTGTGCCCTCTTTCATGCGCAACCGCGGCCAAGGATGGATTTCGAGTGAGTACAGCATGTTACCCCGGGCCACTCTGACGCGCACGCCGCGCGAAGTGAACAAGGGCCGCCCTAGTGGACGCACCCATGAAATCCAGCGGCTGATTGGGCGTTCTTTGCGCGCTGTCGTGGATCTGGAACGCGTGGGCGAGCGCACCATCTGGATTGACTGCGACGTGATTCAGGCTGATGGCGGCACGCGCACGGCGTCCATCACGGGCGCATTTGTCGCGCTTGGTCTCGCCCTCGAAAAGCTGGTCGAGGCCGGAACTCTTACTTCAGTTCCCTTCCGCGATTTTGTGGCCGCAGTGAGCGTAGGCATTGTGGATGGCGAAATCCTGCTCGACCTCTGCTACGAAGAAGATTCGCGCGCCGACGTGGACATGAACTTTGTTATGACGGCGGGGAAAAAGCTTGTCGAAGTGCAGGCTACGGCAGAGCATCAGGTGTTCGATGAGGAACAGTTGGGCAGGATGATCGGCCTGGCGAGCCAGGGGGTGCAGGCATTGATCGCCAAGCAGCAGGCGGTGCTGAAGACGCTGACGTTGCGGCAGTAGTTTGTACATTGGACTGGTTCATCGGCCAAGGGCTGGCCATGACTAAGAGCGAAAGAAAGCGCGTATCGGCAGTTGTTCGTGCGACCGATTTAAGCGTGATGTTCCAGGGTCTTGTTCCTCAACCTTCTCTGCCAATCCCTGCCGTGCTCGCGCCGCCCAGAAGAAGTCTGCCCTGGACAAACGACAACGACAACGCCTTCGCGCTCTACCCAGGGCAACCGCAGTTTTTTCGGAGAAAACATCGACCCCCACTTTTCGCAGGAAGCGCGAAAATGGGCACCTCGCGGGCCCGGTGTCATCCCTGACTCTCTCTCCGGCGTATAGTTGGCTGTAAAAGTGGGCGAGCGGCCAAGGAGGACCCAGCTGGCCGCCACAAGAGTGATGATAGTCCGACGGCTGGGACTAGCGGTCTTAACGGTTGTCGTCTGCTCTGCCCGACTTGGTCAGTCAACAGGGGCCCGCAGCCCCCAACTCGTCGGCAGCCAGTTCCTCCAGCGTGAAAGAGTTTCCCGTGAACATGAAGCAAAGTGTGACCGCCGGCGCTACCCCGGTCGGGACCAAGGTCCAAGCCAAACTTGTGGTCGCCACCCTGGTGGATGGCACAGTATTCCCGCAAAACACCGTGTTCTCCGGAGAAGTTATCGAGTCGGTGGCGAAGTCCGCAACCGATCCATCCCGGGTCGCGATTCGCATGGACTCCGCGAGTGGAAGAATGGATCAGCGCCCATCAAGGTTTACTTGACGGCGTGGTTTTACCCGGTGATCGCGGCGATGGGCCAGGATCTCTCCTATGGCCCGCCCAAACCGGCGTCGCAAACCTGGAACGGAGCCGGCACGTATCCTGACTCTAACTCACCGGCGTCACGGCCTTTTCCTAGCCAGGACATGAGCAGGAGCGCGGAATCTGCACCGGAGTCGCCGGTTTATACCGTTTCAAAACGCCGCGTCCCAATGAAGGATGTCGAGTCCGAGGGCAACAACGACGGTGTCGTTGCCATCACTTCCAAGCGTTTCAACATCAAGCTCGATAAATTGACGACCTACGTGCTGGCGACGGGCGATCTGCCGGCGGGTGGCCCAAGCCCCGGCAGTGCCACAACAAAATCAAGGATGCGCTTCCCCGCTTACGGAAAATCGTAAGCGCGATTCCTCGCGGGCGGAAGAGTCTGTGGTCTTGACTATCCTGTCGCCCGTTCGGGGCTCTGTCATTTCCCACTTTTCACCCAGGGCTTGCGCCCTGGGCTGCGCTCTTACACCGCTTCGCGGCTAGGTCCCTAAAGCGAATGGGGGAAAGTGCCGATTAACTTCTGAGGCGCCCTAGCAGTCGCCGTGCCCCATCGCCATGACAGAACAAACTGAGATCATGCGCGTGCTAATGTCGTCGCCCGGCGATCTGGTGCGCGCCTTCTTCAAGCGCGGTGAAGAGGTAGTCCAGCCCACTGATTCTCGACAGTCGAATCCTCGACATTCGGACGTACCGACACTGCGCGGCGCCGAGATTGCCGCCGTGTACTACAACCTGCGTGTGGCCGGCGACTTCTACGAATTCTTGCGGGTGGGTCCGTCCCGCGTTTTGTTCGGCCTGCTCGACCTGGCCGGGCGGAGAAAGGACACCCGCGAGGTCCTCATGGCCACGCAAAACGCTTTCCGAACCAGCGCGCCCAAGCTCTTCGCTGGGGAGGACTTTAATGAAGCCGAAGCGATGATTCAGCTCTGCCATGAGATTAACCGGACCATCCTGCAATTTGCCGGCGGAGTGCGAAGCTGTCCTGCGTTTATGGGCTGTTACAACGAGGATCTGGGTACGGTCTGCTACACCAACGCAGGGCACACTCCAGGACTGCTCCGCGACCCGACCGGCATCACGCCGTTGGAGGCGACCGGCCTGCCGCTCGGCCTGTTTTCGCACGCGACGCACAGCGCGTCTACGTGCGCCCTGGTGCCGGGTGCGGTGCTTCTGGTTGTCTCCCGCGGAATCGTCGAAGCGGAGTTTGGCGGTGAGGAATTCGGACTGGAGGGTGTGCGAGAAAGCTTCCAGCGCGCCATCGTCACCCCCGCCCAGGATCTGTGCCTGACCATCCTCCGGACGGCCCAGCAATTCATGCATGTTGCGCCTACTCACAATGACGTGACCACGCTCGCGCTGCTCCGGAATGCGTAGCGCAATTGCTGACAACTCCGTCGTTTTGTCTATTGTTTCCCCATTGTTTGTCTATTGTTTCTTCGGGGTGGTTTACAATTGGAGCGATTTCACGCACTCATCGGAGGAATCTATGAAACTTACACCAGGAAAACTGGCCGGGCTCAGGAAGGTTTCGAACGAACGCGGGGTCATTGCGGCGGCTGCCATGGACCAGCGCGGGTCGCTACAGAAATCGCTGGCCAAAGAAAAGGGCGGGGACGTGGGCGATGCCATGATGGAAGAATTTAAGTCGCTGGTGACGGAAGTGCTGACTCCCCATGCCAGCGCCATCCTGCTGGATCCGGAGTGGGGCCTGCCCGCTTCCAAGCGACGCGCCAAGAATGCCGGATTGCTGTTGGCGTATGAAAAGACTGGATATGACAAGACTGGGCCCGGACGTCTGGGCGACTTGCTTGAGCACTGGTCGGTGCGCCGGCTGAAGGAAGCAGGCGCGGATTGCCTGAAGATTTTACTCTACTACACGCCGTTTGATCCCAAAGATGTGAACGATAAGAAACATGCCTGGGTGGAGCGCATCGGCGATGAGTGCCGCGCCAACGACATCCCGTACTTCCTGGAATTCGTGGGCTACGAAGAAGGCGCGGACGAGAAGGGTCTTGACTATGCCAAAAAAAAGCCGGAGATCGTGGCTGAAAGCATGAAGGAATTCAGCAAAGACCGCTATGGGGTGGATGTGTTGAAGGTCGAGGTGCCGGTGAACATGAAGTACGTGGAGGACGCCAAGGCTTATGGCGGACAGAAAGCTTACAGCCGAACCGAGGCTAAAGGCCTGTTCCTGAAAGCGGCCACGGCCACCACCAAGCCGTTTATTTACCTTTCCGCGGGCGTGAGCAATGCGGAGTTCACGGAAGCGCTTGAACTGGCCGCGGAATCGGGCGTGAAATTCAACGGCGTGCTGTGCGGGCGGGCGACCTGGAAGGAAGGCATACCGATTTATGCCAAGCTGGGCGCGAACGCTTTCCGCGATTGGCTGCAGTCTGAGGGCGTGAAGAACATCAATAACGTGAACGACCGGTTGAAAGCGGCGACATCGTGGTATTCGATTTATGGCGTGGAGCCGGCCCTGGTGGGGGCGTAGGTCTCAATTCTCCGCGTCCTTATCAACCGTATCAACCGTCGGCCAACGGGCAGGCGATGTGCCCGTTGGCTGGTTTCCTGGAGGAGCGATAAGATGGGTCCCTCCACCTGCAATTTGCTGGCGCTGTTCATTCTTCTGGCGTCTGCTTCCCTCCCGAATTCTGGCGTTCCGAATTTCTCTGATCTGAAAATCGAGACGCGCCGCTTCGATCAATCCAGCTCCTCAACGGAAGCGTTGTATCTGAAAGGAGCGAGACAGCGGCGGGAATATGCTCACGACAAACCTTTCAACTCGAGATTGGTCAGCATTAGCCGCTGCGACGAGAAGAAGAGAATCGACCTGAATGACGCCGCTAAACTCTATGCGGAACTTCCCATCGTAGACTGGTCTGAACAGCACAAACGCGCGCGGTCCATTCCGCCGAGTGAGATGAGCGGTGCGGACGTAACCATCACGACCGATTCGACAGACTCCGGCGAGCGGCGTCAATTGGGAACCTACACCGCTCGCCACGTCAGAATTACGATCAAGGTGGACGCTGGGCCGGGCGCCGCCATGCCCTCCTCCGTGGAAGAACGCGACGGCTGGTACATCGAGCTGCCCGGCCTGGGCTGCCAGGATTCAGGCAAGGGTATCGGATTCGTATACGCCAGTTTTACGCCTCTCCGGCGTCGGCACGACCAGGTACATTTCAAACGACTGGGCACGGCGCCCGCCGGTTTTGCTATCGAGGAGACCACCAAAAGGACAGAGAACGGCAGCACCACCACCGGTAAGGTTGAACTGGTGATGTTCTCCGAGGCTCCGCTGGACGACGCGCTCTTCGCTGTACCGGCTGGCTATTCGCCCGCGCTGCGCACGCCGCACGGCGGATATGACTTCACGAAACCCGACACGCTGGCCAATCGTGTGCAAGTTTATTGGGCGGAGCTGGGACTCTGGACGAGGCAGTGGTTCCGGTGAGCCGCTGAGCTTCTCGAACCGGGGCTTGGTGAATCTGGGATCCCGCGTTGAATCGTAGCCTCCGGCTTGCCCTCCGATCTTCTCTTCGCATTTGAATGACATGCGAAACCGACGGTTTAAGGAGAATCTTGAATCGTATGTGGCTCCATTTGCGTCCGAATATTGGAGAACTGAGCAATGAATGACACCACAGCGACCGCCCTGATTACCGGCGCCTCCGGCGGGATTGGATATGAGCTGGCCAAGCTTTTCGCCAAGGGCGGTCACAATCTGGTGCTGGTCGCTCGCAGTGGGCCCAAGCTGGCGCAAGTCGCCGACGAGCTGCAACGCCATTTCGGAATAACGGTCAAGCCTGTTTCGCTCGATCTCGCTGATCCGGCGGCTCCGCAGCTGCTTTTTGACCAACTGCAGCGCGAGGGCATTGCCGTGGACATCCTGGTCAACAATGCCGGCTATGGCAAGCTTGGAGGGTTCGCAGAGGTTCCGGTGGAGGAAAGCCTGGGACAGATTCAGCTCAACCTCGCGGCGCTGACTTATCTCACCAAGCTTTTTCTCGGGCCCATGCTTGAACGGCGCTCGGGAAAGATCATGAATGTAGCTTCCACGGCCGGCTTCCAGCCTGGTCCGCGGATGGCCGTCTACTACGCCACCAAGGCTTATGTGATTTCGTTTTCTGAAGCGCTGGCCAATGAATTGGCGGGCCAGGGAGTTACCATGACATGTCTTTGCCCCGGCGCCACCGCAACCGATTTTGCCAGCCGGGCTGGAAACGCCCGGTCGCGCTTGTTCAAGCAGCTCGGTCCCATGGACGCCAAGACGGTCGCGCTTAAAGGCTATCGCGGTCTGATGGCTGGCAAGACTCTGGTCATTCCCGGATTAAGAAACTGGTTGGTGGTGGAGTCGCTGCGAGTTAGCCCGCGAAGGGCGGTGACGGCGGTGTCGCGGTGGCTGATGGACGAAGTGAAGTAGCGGGGGCGTCGGGCGGACGAGGGCGTCCGCCCTTACGTGGTCATTGCCGAGGGGTAAGGGCTGATAGCTGACGGATGCTTCACTCCCACTCGATTGTTCCCGGAGGCTTCGAGGTGATGTCGTAGACCACGCGGTTCACGCCCTTCACTTCATTTACGATTCGGCTGGAGATGGTTTTAAGGACTTGGTGCGGCAACGGGACCCAGTCTGCAGTCATGCCGTCTTCGGAGTGCACGGCGCGAACTGCGCAGGTGTAAGCGTAGGTTCGCTGGTCACCCATAACGCCGACCGACATCACCGGCAGCAGGACCGCAAACGACTGCCAGATTTTGGTGTAAAGGCCGGCCTTCTTGATCTCGGTCACAACGATATCGTCGCACTCGCGCAAGATGGCGAGGCGCACTGGCGTGACTTCGCCCAGAATTCTGACGGCTAGACCGGGGCCGGGAAAAGGCTGACGCTGGAGAACTTCCTCTGGCATGCCCAAGTCGCGGCCAATTTTTCGAACCTCATCTTTAAACAAATCTTTCAGCGGCTCGATCAGCTTGAGCTTCATCTTGTCGGGCAGGCCGCCGACGTTGTGGTGGGTTTTGATGGTCTGCGAGGGCCCGCGCACCGAGCGGGACTCGATCACATCGGGATAGAGCGTGCCCTGCACCAACCACTCCACGTTCCCTTCGGCCTGCTCGATGCGATTGGCCTCTTCGTCGAATATGGCAATGAATTCGTTGCCAATGATCTTGCGTTTGGTTTCCGGATCAGTCACACCAGCAAGTTTGGTCAGGAAGCGTTCGGTGGCGTCGACGGCGACCAGGTGCAGGCCCAGGTTGTCGCGCAGGCCCTGCTGCACTTTTTCGAACTCGTTCTTGCGCAGGACGCCGTTGTTGACAAATACGCAGGTGAGGCGCGACGGGCCTTCGCCACCGCGCAGTGCGCGATCCACCAAAGTTGCAGCCACGGCCGAATCCACACCGCCGGAGAGGGCGCAAATCGCCCGCCCGTCGCCTACCGTTTGTCGCATGCTGGCCACGGTCGCATCAATGAAGTGCTGCGCGGTCCAGGTGGGCCTGGCGCCGCAAATTTCGAGAGCAAAGTTGCGCAGGATATCCGTGCCCGATTGGGTGTGGCGGACTTCGGGATGAAACTGCACCGCCCACATTTTGCGCTCAGGAGCTTCAATGGCGGCGACCGCGCTCGGAGAACTGGCCACCAGGTGAAAACCTGGGGGCAGCTCCACCGCTTCGTCGCCGTGGGACATCCAGACAGAAAGTTTTTGGGGCAGGCCTTGAAAGAGGCGTGAGCCGTTCTGGACTTCGACTTCAGCGTGTCCATACTCGCGCTTATCGGCGGCGCGAACCTTTCCGCCGAGGGTGTGCACCATGAACTGCAGTCCGTAACAGATGCCGAGCACGGGCAGGCCAAGTTCAAGCACGCGCGGATCCGCGGGCGGAGCGTCGGCGTCATACACCGAGGACGGGCCTCCGGAAAGAATGATTCCTACCGGGGAATAGCTGCGAATCTCTTCCAGGCTGGCGGTGCAGGGGAGCACCACCGAGAAGACGCTTTGTTCACGGATGCGGCGCGCGATGAGTTGCGAATATTGCGCACCGAAGTCGAGGACTACGATGGATTGGGTTTCCACGGACGAGTGTCTCAGATCGACGACGGGGTGTAAAGAGGCATTTGGCATTTGGCACTGAGGATTCCGCACTCAGGTTTTCTCTGCTGGGTTGGGCGGAGCTCTGGCCTGGGTGTGGTTGAGGACTGTGGGTTTTGGCCTGCAGTTCTTAGTTCTTGCTTCGCGATTCTCAGTTGCGTCAGGGCTCGGGCTAGCCTGAGGCGGGTTGGGGCGGGAGGGTCAGGCCGGGAATGTCGCTGAGAATGTCGTCGTCTGAAGCCGGGGCCGGCGGCGGCTGAATGCTGAGTGCTGATGGCTGAGTGCTCTCCGACTCTCGCACGTCGATCAGGAACACGTACGCGGCCAGCCGTCCGACATAGAGAAAATCGGCGACGGCGAAGTAGATCAGCGCGACCAGAATTACCCCGCCTAGTACCATGCCGGCGGGAAGCACCTCGGCGAAGGCCAAGGGGAAGGCTGACACAGAACTGGCGCTTACGAACGCCACCGCGTGAGCGATGCCAAACCAGGCGGCGACCGCGAGCACGGCCCCGCGGCGGCTGCGGCACAAATCCGCGGCTGCCGCCAGTGCTCCGAATATGGTTCTTTCATCGCCCACCACGAAGATCGCGGCCAGGGAGAGAAACCAATTCAACATCGACCAGGCGAGGCCGATAAACAGGGTCAGCATCCAGAAGATCAGCAGTGCGCCTCCTGGAGAAGGATTGGTCTTCGACGAGGTGGCGCCAGCCAAAAGCACGGCACCTACCGAACCTACCAGGGCGGCAAGCAGCGCGCCCGCGCGTAGGAAATTCAGCCCCATGAGCGACGTAAGCCGCCAGGTTCGTGGTTTCGACTCATCGTTCTCGCGGAAGTATGCGAAAAGCGTCTTGAGGGTTGCGGCCCGTCCCAACGAGGCGAGCACGATCCAGGCCAGCGTCACGGCCAGCGCGAGTACCATCAGGGCGGTGACCGCTCGCGGCGCGCTTCCCTGCAGGATGCGGGCGATGACCTGCAGCATCAAAGCCGGCTGGCGGGTTTGCAACAAGAACATTTCCGCGGCGGTGACCGGTAGAGTGGACAAATATTCGCGGAAAGAGAACCCGAGCAGAGCTGTAACTGCCAGGCCAAAACTCCATCGCCAGGCGATTTCTGCCAGACCCAGCGCGGGCAGGCGAAACAAGGCTTGAAAGCCTTCCAGGGTGGGCGAACGCCGCTTCATGCCTGGCTAGGATATCGCAATCAGACCCTTTGCGGCGCCACCCCTGACCGCCCATTGCGTAAGGCGGCAAGCACTTTCGTAACTGCGGGTCGATCAAAGGCGCAAGAGAGAAAAGATCATTCCGCCGATAGAGTCTATAACATAGGTTGGATATGTTGCGGCTGAGCTTCCCCGTGTGACAACCCTGGGAGCGGAGGTTTCACCTTGAAAACAACAGTGCTCCTAGTGGAAGACAGCAAGTTTCAAAAAATCGTGAATGAGAGAATGCTCCACAGGGCGGGATACACCGTGCTAAACGCGCCGGATGGCGAGGAAGCTGTGCGGCTAGCGCGCGAGACCATTCCAGACATTATCCTACTGGACATGTTGCTGCCCAAGTTAGGCGGCCGCGAAGTAATGCACGCACTGCGGAGCGATCCGCCAACGGCTCGGATCCCGATCCTCTTCTTCAGCAGCCTCTCACAGGCCAATGAACTGAAACTAACCGGTGAAGGGGCTGAGGGCTACTTTGCGAAGTCGCGATTGGCGGACAACCCGGCTGCAGCAGAGAAGGAGCTCATCCAGTTGATCGAGAAGTTAGTCCGGAGCGCACGAGATCGTCACACGCCACCGGGGAAAAACGGCTCGCTTAAGGCTGCCGCGCGGGCCACGTAGCCAGCCACGATTGAATGCCTTCAGTTGGTTCACTCAATGGATTTCTTAAACGCTTGAGAATCCTCTCAGCGTACGACGATATTCACGAGCTTTCCGGGAATTACGATCCTTTTCACAATCTGCTTGCCGGTGAGCGCCGCCTGGATTTTCTCGTCGGCCAAGGCCCGCTCTCGGACCACATTTTCTGATGCATCTGCCGCCACCACAATGCGGCTGCGCAGCTTGCCATTGATCTGCACCGGGATTTCGATTTCTTCCTCTTTAGCCAGAACCGGGTCATACTTCGGCCACGGGGTGCGCAGTAGACTTCCCTTCTCACCCAGCATCTCCCAGAGTTCGTGAGCAAGGTACGGGGCGAAGGGGGCGAGCAGGAGGGCTAACGTGCGTTGCACCTCCCGCAACAGGGAAACGGGGACAGGCTGCCCGGGCGAGTTGGTCGCCACGGCAATACCTTCAACTTCCACGGGCGAGGGCGCCCGCGCCACACGGGCTTCTACAGCGTAAAGTTCGTTGGTCAACTCCATGATGGCGGCGATGCTGGTGTTAAAGTGCCATCGGCCCTGGAAGTCGTCGCTCACGCGCTTGATGGTCTGGTGCAGCTTGCGCTGGATTTGACGCACTTCCAGCGGTAGAGACGTCGCTTGCAAGCTCTGATTTGCGGGTCGGTGAGACATAGCAAGTTGCGTCCCTACAGCGCGGTGGGCGGAGCCGGAGGCACTGGGAGCGTTGCGGGCCACGAACCTATAGACGCGGCTCAAGAAGCGCTCGATGCCTTCCACTCCTTCGTCCTGCCAGTCGAGCTCGCGGTCCGGAGCGGTGGCAAATAGCGTGTACATGCGAGTGCTGTCGGCGCCGTAGCGTTCCACCATGTCATCCGGGGAAACGACGTTGCCCAGGCTCTTGGACATTTTGGCTCCGCCCTTGATGATCATGCCTTGGGTGAAGAGGCGCTCGGCGGGTTCGTCGTTTTTGATCAGGCCCATGTCGCGCATGAATTTGGTCCAGAAGCGGGAGTAAATCAGGTGCAGAATGGCGTGCTCGACGCCGCCGATGTACTGATCGATGCCGCGATCTCCAAACCAGTAGCCCGCCTTCTCGCGATCGAACGGAGCTTGGTCGTTGCGTGCGTCGGTATAACGGTAAAAGTACCAGGACGAATCTACAAATGTGTCCATGGTGTCGGTCTCGCGACGGGCTGGGCCTCCGCATTTTGGACACGTCGCGTTGACGAACTCCGGCACCTGGCCTAAGGGCGAGCCGCCAGTCAAGGTGATGTCCACGTTTTCCGGCAAAATAATGGGCAGGTCTTTTTCGGGCGTCGCGACGATGCCGTCCTTCTCGCAGTAAAGGATGGGGATGGGCGTGCCCCAGTAACGCTGGCGCGAGATGCCCCAGTCTTTCAGGCGATAGGTGACGGTGGGTTTGCCGAAGCCTTTTTTTTCGGCCAACTCGGACATGGCTCTGATGGCAGCGGCGCAGTCCATGCCGCTGAAAGGGCCGGAGTTCACCAGCATGCCCTGCATGGTCGTGAAGGGAAGCTTGGGTTCGACGACCGTTTCCTCCGGATCGGGGGCTTGGGGCAAGATCACCAGGCGAATCTCGAGTCTGTATTTTTTCGCGAACTCGTAATCCCGCTCATCGTGCGCCGGCACGCTCATGATCGCGCCGGTGCCATAGTCCATCACGATGTAATTGGCCACCCAGATGGGAACCTTTTCGCCGTTATAGGGATTGACGGCGTAGCGACCGGTGTTGACGCCGTGCTTTTCGATCTCGCCGATGTCGCCGACTTCCCTCGCCTTGCGTTGCTCGGCGATGAGTTGGTCGACCGAGGCGCGCAGCAGGTCGTTGTTTTTGGTCAGTCGAGTGATCAGAGGGTGCTGCGGCGCTAACTGTACTGAAGTTGCGCCAAAAATCGTGTCCACGCGGGTGGTGAACACCGAGATGGTGGAATTCGCCACATCGGTTGCGCCCTCGAGTTTGAAATTGACCAGCGTGCCTTCGCTTCGCCCGATCCAGTTGCGTTGCATGGTGCGAACTTTTTCCGGCCAGCCGGTGAGACGATCAAGATCGCGCAGCAACTCCTCGCCATAGTTGGTGATGCGCAAGAACCACTGTTCCAGCTCGCGCTGCTCGACCAAGGTGTCTTCATGCCGCCAACAACGACCGTTCACCACCTGCTCGTTGGCCAGCACGGTGCAGCATTTTGGACACCAGTTGACCGTGCTCTTCTTGCGATAGGCCAGGTCTTTCTCAAACAGCTTGAGAAAGAACCACTGGTTCCATTTGTAGTACTCGGGCAGGCAGGTGGTGACCTCGCGGGACCAGTCGTAAGCGAAGCCGAGACGCCCCATCTGCGCCTTCATGGCGGCGATGTTGTGCAGCGTCCACTCACGGGGCGGCGCGTTGTTCTGGATCGCGGCATTTTCCGCCGGCAAGCCGAATGAATCCCAGCCCATGGGATGGAGGACGTTGTAGCCGTTCATCCACATGTAGCGGGCGAGCGCGTCGCCGATGGAATAATTGCGAACGTGTCCCATGTGCAGCGCGCCCGACGGATAGGGCAACATTTCGAGGACGTAATATTTCGGCTTGGTTGAGTTGGGCTCGGCGACGTAGAGCGACGAATCCTGCTGCCAGCGCTCGAACCATTTGCTCTCGATACGGTGGGCATCGTAGCGGACGTCGCTGTGCCCTTCGCGGGTGACGGCTGTCTTTTCTTCCTGCGGCATAGAGGGCAAGGTGGAGCGTTCGGTAACTTTTGATTTTACAACGAGAGGACGAAAGAACGGTGAATCCACACCACCGTCGTGGAAATGGCCGTTTCGGCTATCCCCTTCACACTTCGTAGCGAATTCCCAGTGCAAGTGTAAAGATATTACCTAGACCGACGCCTTGTGGGCTGCGATTTTGGGCGTGGGGTTTCGCTGTTTGCGGAGTTCGGATTGGAAGGCTTCGGGCGTGAGTTCGGCCCTCCTTCGAAAGAGCTCGAGCAGAGGATCTTCGGGGCCGCTCCGGAGGGGGGGGACGCTGACCGGTTCGGTAGTCTCCAGGCCTTCCGGTTCCACCAGAATCTCGGGGAGGACACCGTTGCTGTTGGTGAGGGCGTGAATGAATTTTTCCACGTGATCGCGCTGCTGGTCGGTGGCCTGGGTGAATTCAACTCCCATGCCAAGATCGGGATGCATTACCAGCACCACGGCCTCCGCGCGCAGCGGCTGGCCGGCAACTTGCATGGAGAGGATAATGCGCGTACGCAGCGGAAAAGGCGATCCCGTCTCCAGATAGCAGCCTCCGAGGCTGAGGTCGGTGAGCTTGCAGGGAGCCGGTGGATCATCATGCTCAAACTCGGGCGCATGACTCTCCAGCCAAGCTTTCAACCGATCGCGGATCTCGGGCGCGAGGTCCACAAAGCGAAGACCCAGCTGACGGCCGGGATTCTCCCAAGCTACCTGACCGGAGCATGCGATGGTGTCCTCGGAACCGGGTAAAGAGAACTGTAAGGCCACGGAGCCCAGGTTCTTGGGGCGGTGGGCGAGTTGAATCGCCATGCCGCCTTCCCCCAAATCGGTGGTCACGGCCCGCAGTTGTCCCGCGCCATCGTTGACCTGGATGGTAACTGGAGTTTCGACCGGGATTCGGGCATTGCGCCGCCGTTCCCGCTTCATCAACGCGCGCACGGCACGGAAGCTGGTCTTGGCACGCTCGGGAGAAAGCGGCTGGTGAAGGACAAAGTGGGCTCCCAGATCGGCACTGCCCGCCACTCCGGTCTGGGCGCCGAGGATGGCTACGGCCACGGCGCGCTTGTTGACGGGTGCGGAGCGCGCGCTTCGGAGCACACGCGAGGCGGTGCGTTGGTCTGCACAGTCCACAATGACTGCCTCAAACCTTCTGCGAGTCAGTTTGTGAATGGCGGATTCGGCATCGGCGCATAGCTCCATGCCGATTTCCAATTCACTCAAAACCCTTCGCAGCACGCGTACGACCTTGTCGTCGGCACAGAAAACGAGCGCTAATAAGCTCATAAGACGCCTTCAACTTCAAGAAGGCTGTGGGATCCTTAACCCCGACCGGCGGCTGCGCCTTGTTCTTCGTGATCGTCGTCGAGCAGGTGAGCCACGCCGCGGAGCTGTTCTGCGGCGGTCTGCAAAGCCTCGATCTGCTTGCCCAACTGCACCTGTTCTGCCTGTTTCTTGTGCAACACTTCGTAGATATCCCTCACGCTAGTTCCCTCCTTATCGCACTCTAGGTAGGTCTGTCCTGTGCGTCAATGACCGGTCATCGGCATGGCATTACGGCAGTAACGGCAGCACGGACAGAGCGGAAGGTAAGGACTGTAGTTCAGGACACTTAACAGGACAGTCGGGCAAGACTAGAGGCAACTGGTCTAGACGGCATGGCGCAGGTTTCGGCTCGCCAGGAGTTCGCCGAGCTCAGGATAGAATGCCCTCAGGATGGCCGGCGGGACGCGGGGCCTAGTGGGCTCCTGCGATGGCAGAAATATCTACCTAGTTAACAGACGAGCGGGTGGCCGATCACCAAATTTACCAGTAAGTCATTATATTTCTGTAATATAGGTTGATTCTAGCCGACCGGATGGGGCATGATCGTCGTTGACTTAGCCGAAGCAAATGTCGTACAATTACCAGCTTCCGGGTTGTCATAGGGTTCATTTGTGCCGCATCGTCTCGACGACAGATGACGGTCTTGGTGTGAATCCTCGGCATGGGTATGTGAATCTAAGTTTCTATCATTTGCGTAATCGAGCAGCTGCGTTTCATTCCCCTACGAGGCGTAACGTTCATGGCGAAACGACGTGGAAATCCCAACTGGGGCAAGCCCGAGCCGATCGGACCCATTACCCCGACCATCACTGAGTTCGAGCAAGTTGTACGCGAGTATAAGTTGTCGCCGGATCAGTATTTGCGTTCCACCCGCTTGCGCGAATGGGCGCGGCGCAACAAGAATTCCAAGTACATCCCAGAGCCGCTGTTGGAGGCTTGGGGATTCGAGATTGAATCTACTCTTTAGGAACTGATTTCCGAGGAGAACCAAAAGGCCGCCAGAGTGATAGGCGGCCTTTTTGCTTTTGGCAGCGAGTCCCTTCTTTTCACCTCGCCGGCACCGGTGATTGCAGGAGGCTAATGGCTTGCCTCCAAGCCTCAATTCTCCAGAGCGGATACCCAGAGAGCCGGGCTGCTCCTACCAAGAATATCAAGCCAAAACAACAACTCCGGGTACGATGGCCCATCGACCTTCTACACAATCTATGCCGGCATCCAGCACCTGGCATCCAGCACCTGAATGAATGCGGTGCTTTGGCCGATGCCCTTGCCTAACTATCTGAGAGCGTTTGGCGTTCTCTTCGCATCAATCCGAGCGCCACTTTCCTGGCGCCTGAAAAGAGCCAGCGGTCCTTTTGCGGAAGTCAACCGATCGACTTCGTCTCCCGCCTTCCGTCCTAGCATCTCTCCTAGCCCTGATATCCTAGCGCTGATGAAAGTACCGGCAAACGAGATCGTCGCAGCCGTGGTGGCGACCAGTTTCGCGGCGGGACTGAACTTGTACGCTACCGTGGCCACTTTGGGATTGCTGGCCCATCTGGGCGTATTGGCGTTGCCGCCGGCGTTGGAAGTGCTGGCTAGCTGGTGGGTGATCGGGGCCAGCGGAGCGCTCTTCGCAGTTGAGTTTTTCGCGGACAAGATTCCCGCCTTCGACCTGATCTGGAACGCGCTGCACACCTTCATCCGGGTTCCGGTGGCGGCGCTGCTGGCGTATCGCGCGACGGCGACACTGTCGCCCTGGGAACAGCTTCTGGTGACAGCGGCCGGCGGGGCCATCGCTTTCGCGGCTCATGGCGGCAAAACGGCTGCCCGGACGGCAGTGACTGCCTCTCCAGAGCCATTCTCCAACGCGGCTTTGAGCCTGGGCGAGGATGGTCTGGCCATCTTTCTGACCTGGTTTGCCACCCGGCACCCATACTCGGCAGCGGCGATCGTAGCGGTGCTTCTGCTGATCATCTTGTTGCTGGCGCGCTGGGTGTTGCGCTCTTTGCGGGCGCTGTTTCGCGGGGCAGAAGAGGTCGTGGCACGGTAAGGGACGTGCGGTTTGACGCTGTAACGGAGCGATTGTATGGGATTTGCTCACCTGGTGGTGGGGTTTGCCGACCTCGTCCTCCCACGCTCTGATTGGAGGCTACGCGGGCGCGGCGATGGCGCGCGCGGCACTGAACCGCGGGTGGAGCAGCACGTACTCCGTGATTCTTCCCCAGGGATGGACCAAAACCCTGATTTTCATCGTGGTCGCACCCATCATGGGGCTGGTACTCGCACTTTTCTTTTCCAGCGCTAGTTACTGGCTGTTGCGCAACCAGACTCCTCGGAACGTAGATAAGTGGTTTCGCAAGCTGCAATGCTGTCGGCAGCGGCTTACAGCCTGGGGCACGGGGGCAACGATGCCCAGAAGACGATGGGCATCATCGCGGGATCCTTGACAGCTGGTGTATCGGGGAGTTTAACCCTTACCCAGCGATAAATCGCTGGGCTACTGTCGGCCGCCCCTCCGCGGTTGGGCTTACCAGTTCGCGGCGGAGCGTTGCTCCACCGCTCGCCCGAGGGCGTTTAGCTGCACTCTTTTTGCTACAATCGGCACATTATGGTGTCCCATTTGCCGTTTACTGACGTTCCTACTGCGATCGAGGAGATCCGCGCCGGGCGGATGGTTGTGGTGGTGGACGATGAAGACCGCGAGAACGAAGGCGATCTGACCGTGGCCGCGGAGAAGGTCACACCCGAAGCCATTAATTTCATGGCCAAGTACGGGCGCGGCCTGGTCTGCCTGGCTATGACCGAAGAGCGGTTAGACCATTTGCGGGTGGGTCCGATGACGGCGGAGAACACTTCGAATTACGGCACCGCCTTTTGCGAGGCGATTGATGCCCGCGAGGGAGTGACGACCGGCATTTCAGCCTACGATCGGGCTCGCACCATCAAGGTTGCGATTGATCCCGCCACCCGGCCAGCCGATCTGGCGAGGCCGGGGCATGTGTTTCCTTTGCGAGCGCGCAAGGGCGGAGTGCTGGTGCGGGCGGGACAAACGGAAGCTTCCGTGGACCTGGCGCGGCTGGCGGGGCTGGTCCCCGCGGGAGTAATCTGCGAAATCATGCGGGACGACGGGACCATGGCGAGAGTTCCCGACCTGATCGAGTTCTGCGCCACTCACGGGCTGAAACTGCTAACCGTGGCGGAATTGATCCGCTACCGTATGCAGCACGAACGCCACGTGCATCGAGTCGGCGAAGCTTTGATCGACACCCAGCACGGAGAGTTTCGCCTGATCGCCTATGAAAGCGAAGTGGACGGCGGCGAGTCCCACATGGCTTTGGTGCGCGGCGATATTGAGAGCGGCGACGAGCCGGTGCTGGTACGCATGCACTCCCATTGCCTGATGGGCGATGTTTTTGGATCCACCGGTTGCGATTGCCACGCTACGCTCGAAGGCTCGATGCAGAGGATTGCCCGGGAAGGGCGCGGGGCACTTATCTATCTGCACCAGACTTCCAAAGGTTTTTCGGTGGAGAAGCTGGCGGAGCGAACGGCACTTACGTTTCATCGTGAAAAGCGGTTGCCGGCGCTGCCGGAGAGTGAACGCAAAACCCAGCGCGAGGTTGGCATTGGGGCGCAGATTCTTTCCGACCTGAATCTGCGGCGTATTCGGCTGCTGACCAACCACCCGCGGAAAGTTGCGGGGTTGGAAGGCTTCGATATCGAGATTGTGGAGCAGATTCCGGTGCCGCTCGAGGGGGCGGGAATCAAGCAGAGCCGGTAAGCTGCTCTCTGCTCTCTGCTTAGGGTCAAAGGCTTTTCGCCGCAAAGGTCGCGAAGTCAATGCGAAGAACGCGACCGAAAACTGTTTGTCCAAAACAGAAACTACACCGCTACCCGCTAAATGCTTCCCGATGACGAAGACCTCTCGCACCGCAGGCAAATCGATCTATATCGCGTTGCTTCGCGGGATTAATTTGGGCGGTCACAAGACGGTCAAGATGGACCAGCTTCGGAAAGGGTTCGAGGAATTGGGATTTGAGGATGTGAAGACGTACATTCAGAGCGGAAACGTGGTTTTTCGAGCGCCGATGCAAATCTCCGAGAATCTGGCGAAGAGGATCGAAGAAAAGGTGGTTCACCAGTTCGGTTTTTCGGTGCCGGTGGTGGTGAAGACCGCGGAGGAGATCGGCGAAGTCATAACCAGCAATCCGTTGGTGAAGCTAAAAGGCATCGATCCTGCCAAGCTGCACGTTACTTTTTTGTCCTCCGCGCCAGAGAAGAGCGCGCTAAAAATCCTGAATGCAATGGCAACCGCTCCGGATCGGTTCCGCTGTTCGGGCGAGGCAGTGTATCTCTATTGTCCTAATGGTTACCACGGGACCAAGCTGACCAATAACGTTTTGGAGAAGATGCTTAAGGTCGGCGCGACGACGCGGAATTGGAAAACGGTAAAGCAACTGTATGAGATGAGTTTGGGCTAGCGGGGAGGGATAAGAACAGCCAGGGTCAGGGGTTAAAAGGCCGGATCGGTTTTCGGCGGATTTCGGCGCAACTGGAAATCGTGCCTTTCCCGTATTTTTTCCCCGGATTTCCGCAAGTTTTGCATTTTACAGGTTGAATGCGTAAGTCGTAATCCGGCTTAACTGGGCTTGCGGATCACGATGTCGTTGTCGTTGATGAAGAACTGCACCGAGCACTGATCGGAGCCGCAAATTACCGGTAGCAGGCCGGCGAGTTGTTTGCGCGTGATCAGGCCTAGAGTGCCGCAGTCGGGACAGGAAAGCACGGCCCAATAAGGATCTTCTTTTTCGCCCACGTGGCCGGCATTTTCGAGCACGAAGATGGTGCCCGGTTGCATTTGCTCGGGGATCCACTCGTTCAGGACGTTCAGTTCTGCGACCATGTCTCCTCCCGCGGAGCCAAACTTTCCAGCTTACGAAACTTTTCGGCCTGAGCGCACCGGATCCGGCGCCGCCGAGATTGCGCTAGTTTTTTTTTCGGCGTTGCGAATTGTGGCGCGTACCTGGCGCACGGTGTCGCTGAGACAAATGGTCAGCATGGGCTGACGGGAATTCTTAAGAATGTCGACGATCTGCCGGGCTGAGGTTTCAAGATATAGAGTGTGGCCGTCGGTGAGGAGATGGTAGTCACACGAGCCGCTGACGGTTTCCGCCAAACGCTTGCTGAATTCACGCTGCAGAAAGCGCATCACCTTGCGCACCCGTTGCAGGGAGAAACCCCGGCGGCGTAACTCGCAGATTACCGCCACCTCGGCCAGATCTTCCGTGGAGTACAGGCGGCGATGTCCTTCCCGGGAAGGGACGACGATGCGGCGCTCGTCCCACCATTGCAACTGGCGGAGGGTGATACCGGTGAGCGCCACTACATCGCGGGATGTAAAACTCGTTTGCATGCCGGAGACTGAAACGTTTCAAACATTTGGAATACAAAATGTTTGAGACATTTTAGGCATGAATTGGCGAGTGTCAATGGCAGAGTTTAGAGACGGGGTGACTAGAGGAGTTCCTGCCTGCCCGCTGAGGGCGAGACGCCCTCAGGACAACCGGCCGGACGCCGGCGCTACAAAAACGCTCCGCCGCCTACGAAGTGGACTATTTCCAGCTGGTCGCCCTCGGCGAGGTAGGTTTCGGCCCATTGGTTGCGCGGGACAATGTTGCGATTCAATTCTACGGCAACGCGGTCCGGCTTCATGCCTAACTGTTCGACCAGCTTGGCCAGAGTGATGGGCGTGAAGTCTTGCTCTTGGCCGTTGATCATGAGCTTCATTGCGGATCGATTCTCGCAAGGAATGACGTTGGGAGCAAGCGCGGAGCTTTGCTTTCACTCCGAGCGAGTTCGGCCGTCCACTCGAGTCGCCTCCAGACTCGACGATCGAAGCCAAGCGGCGCTTTGCTCCTTCGGACCGCGGGGGCCGGCTGTCGCCACCTGGCCTGTGGAAATGACGTCCGGTGGTTAGGCTTCTACTTTTTTTAGCTGGAACTTGCGGGTGGCGGTGCGGCCGGAATAGCTGGCCTGCACCAACACGGAGGAATCTGGTAGGGCGAACTCGTCCATTTCGATTTTCATTTCCGCGTCACCCGCCTGGTCGGTGACCACCTGGGCATAAAGAGGGGCGGCATCGGGGCGGGCGAAGCGGACGGTCAAGCGGGCTCCGGGGACGGCGGAGCCGCTTTCGGTGACTCGCAAACGCATGGTCAAGTTGCGGTCGGCGTGGACGGAATTGGCATTGATCCAGTGCAAGTCGAGCTCTTTGATGGCGGCCAGAGTTTCCGGGGTCTCCCGTTTGTCCAGGACCTCATCCAGGCGGCTATCGCGGATGGCATCGAGCACCAGGCGGTGCTGATCGCGCAGGCCGTGCTCTTTTTGCTGGTCGGTGAAGCCTCCGGCGAGCTTGTCTCCGTAGGGGGCCGCGCGCTTCCCGATGCAGCGACCACGCACGAATACCTGGGTCTGCAGCAGAAGTTCGCTTTCGCGGGCCTCGCTCTGCACGTGGTACACGGTGTCGCCCTGCTTGATATCCGTGTTAAAGCCGAAAATCATGCGCTTCCCTTCAGTGGGCCGAAAAAGATTTCGCCTATCGTAAAAATTAATCCCAAAATTAGTCCTAAAAAGCTCTAACAAACGGGGTGTGTCGCTTGACACTCCCAACTACGAAATCTAATCTAGAATGTTTAGATAACGCTTAGCGCGAATTATATATAGCTCCCCCATGCCCGACAATTACTTCGCCAACTACCTGCCCTTACTGATCCATTTCCTGGTCGCAATCGCCCTGGCGGGGGCAATCGTTTTGCTCTCGTACCTGATCGGGTATCGCCGGCCTACCCGGGCCAAGATGTCACCTTATGAGTGTGGCATGACTCCGGTGGGGGACGCCAGAGAACGTTTCTCAGTGAAATTCTACCTTGTGGCCATGCTGTTCATCCTCTTCGATGTGGAGGCGGTCTTCCTTTATCCCTGGGCGGTGATTCTGCGTGATCTCAAGATGTTTGGCTTCTGGGAGATGCTGGTCTATATCGGGATCATGCTGGTGGGATTCTTCTATGTGTGGAAAAAAGGTGCGCTCGACTGGGGCAAGCCTTCGGCCCGGCGAGGCGAGGTTTAATGCCGTTCGAAGCAGCCATCACCGATCTGGAGCAACTGAAGAACCATCCTGCTATCGCGAAATTGATGGCCTGGAATCCAGCCGCGGTTGAAGGAGCGAAGTTCGATCGCGATGAGATCAGCATTTATGTTGCACGGTCGTTGATCCGCGAGGCCTGCGTCCTGCTGCGCGACGATGCCGATTGTCCCTTCAATTACCTGGCGGACGTCACCTGTGTGGATTGGTTTCCTTCGGAGCCGCGATTTGAGGTCGTTTACCACTTGTTGTCCATTCCGAGAAAAGAGCGGGTGCGGCTGAAAGTGCGGCTAGAAGGCAGCACTCCGGCGCTGGATTCGGTCACTGCGGTATGGCCCTCGGCCAATTATTTCGAGCGTGAAGTCTACGACCTTTTCGGAGTGCGATTTGCCGGGCATCCCTATCTGCGACGGCTGCTGATGCCGGAAGATTGGGAAGGCCATCCCATGCGCAAGGATTATCCGGTGGAGGGTTACCGCTAGAATCGGCCATGGCTCATCTTTCCCCCACGCCCGCGCTGGAACCTGGCCAGGATCGCACCATGATCCTGAACATGGGGCCGCATCACCCCTCCACCCACGGTGTATTGCGACTGATCCTCGAAATTGACGGCGAGAATATCGTGCGCATCATGCCCGACATCGGGTATTTGCACACCGGGATCGAGAAGACCTGCGAGGCCAAGTTTTACCAGCAAGTAGTGACCCTGACCGACCGCATCGATTATCTCTGCCCGCTGACTAACAATCTCTGTTACGTGCTGGCGGTGGAAAAGCTGCTCGGCCTGGAGATCCCGCCTAAGGCGCAGTGGATGCGGGTAATGCTGAATGAATTGACGCGCATCAACTCCCACCTGGTCTGGCTAGGCACGCACGCGCTCGATATCGGCGCCATGACCGTGTTTCTTTATTGCTTTCGTGAGCGGGAAGATATCCTGCGGCTGTTCGAGATGGTCAGCGGACAGCGCATGATGACCTCGTACTTCCGCATCGGCGGGCTGGCTTTGGAAGCGCCGCTGGGATTTTTCGAACGGGTGCAGGATTTCGCCAAGCGCTTTCCGGCTAAGGTGGATGAGTACGAAAACTTGCTGACCGGAAACCCCATCTGGGGGATGCGGACCAAAGGCGTGGCGCGGATTACCGCGGAAGACGCCATCGCGCTCGGAGCCAGTGGGCCGACCTTGCGGGGCAGCGGAGTGGATTTCGATCTGCGGCGCGATATGCCGTACTCCAGCTACGAGAAATTCAAATTCAAAGTTCCGGTGTCGCCGGACGGCGACGTGTTTGCCCGCTACGTGTGCCGGGTGGCGGAGATGCGCGAGTCGATTGCGATGGTACAGCAGGCGGTGGATGGAATGCCGGAAGGGCCGATCAAGGCAGTCGCTCCGAAAGTAGTGCTGCCCGACCGGGAGATGATGAAGACGCAAATGGAAGCGCTCATCTATCATTTCAAGATTATTACGGAAGGATTCGCCGTGCCTGCGGGCGAGGTTTACCAGGCAGTGGAGTCGCCGCGCGGAGAGATGGGGTATTACGTGGTCAGCGACGGTACCGCGAAACCCTATCGCGTGCATATGCGGGCGGCGTGTTTGGCGAACTTGCAGCTGCTTCCTAGCATGTGTGAGGGCAGGCTGCTGGCCGACGTCGTGGCGGCGATTGGTAGCATTGACATTGTGCTCGGGGAAATTGATCGGTAATTCACTCTGTGTTCTCGGTGCCTTGTGTGGTTAGAACAAAGCCTTTGCACCGCAGAGGACCCGGAGGATCCCCGAGCAAAAGCAAATGAGATTTTCCGACAAATTCGAACAGCGCTTCTCGGAGATGCTGACGCACTATCCGACCCAGAGATCGGTGCTGGTGCCTACGCTGTTGTATGCGCAGGATGAAGTTGGGTTTCTGAGCGACGAGGTCATCGCCGAGATTGCCGGGCGGCTCGAGTTGACCGACCTCGAGGTCCGCAACGTGATCAGCTACTACTCCATGCTGACCACCAAGCCGAGGGGGAAGTACAACGTGCAGGTTTGCACCAACATCGCTTGCATGCTGCGCGGCGGCGAAGAACTGCTTGAGCACTGCGAGAAGAAACTTGGAATCGGGCATAAGGGAACCACGCCCGCCGGTTTGTTCTCGCTGGAAGAAGTGGAGTGTATCGGGGCGTGCAGTTGGGCTCCGGCCGTGCAGGTGAATTACGACTTTCACGAGAACCTGACGGTGGCAAAGATGGACAATATTCTGCAAGCGTACGCTAAAAAGGCAGGGGCGTAGGAATTTGAGATTGAGGATTTCAGATTTCAGATGGGAACTAGGTTAGGCTACAAATCTGCGACCTAAAATCATCAATCTGCAATCTCATCATGGCTGATCTGGTCTCCCATCCCGACGAGGTGAAGGTCGTCTCCAAACGATTCGGGCAGGGTGCGACGAATCTCGATCGCTACCTGGAGTTGGACGGTTACAGGGCGGTGCAGAAGGCCTTGAGCATGGGGCCGGATGCGGTCGTTACTGAGGTGAAGAATTCCGGCCTGCGCGGGCGCGGGGGCGCGGGATTCAGCACCGGACTGAAGTGGTCGTTCGTGCCCAAGCAGGCGCCGAAACCAAAATACGTTTTGTGCAATGGGGATGAGAGCGAGCCTGGCACCTGCAAAGACCGGCTAATTTTCGAGCACGATCCGCACGCGGTGATTGAAGGGGTGATGATCGCCGGCCTGGCCGTGGGTTCACACACCGGGTATATCTACGTTCGCGGCGAGTACAGGTATCTTCTGGAAATTGTGCAGAAGGCGATTGCGGATGCCTATGCGCGGGGTTTTCTTGGTAAGAATATCTTTGGCAGCGGCTACGATTTCGACGTGTACTGGCACGGGGGCGCGGGCGCTTACGAGGTGGGAGAGGAATCGGCGCTGATGGAATCGCTTGAGGGCAAGCGCGGTATTCCCCGGATCCGGCCTCCCTTCCCCGCCGTAGTTGGGCTGTGGGGCGGGCCTACCGTAATTAACAATGCTGAAACACTGGCCAGCGTTCCCCACATTATCCTTGGGGGCGCCGAGTGGTACGCCAATCTGGGGCCGCCGAAGAATGGCGGCACGCGGTTGTTTTGTCTCAGCGGGCATGTGAAGCGTCCTGGAGTTTATGAATTGCCCATGGGATACAACCTGCGGAAGATGATTTTCGAGGTGGGAGGCGGCATTCCCCATGGACGCGCGCTCAAGGCGGTGGTTCCAGGAGGGTCGAGCACGCCGGTGTTGAAGTCCGACGAAATCGATATCGGCATGGATTTTGACAGCGTGGCCAAAGCCGGCTCCATGCTGGGTTCGGGCGGCGTGGTGGTTCTTGACGACACCACCTGCATAGTGAAGTTCGCCTTGCGGACGATGAAGTTCTACCAGCATGAAAGCTGCGGCTGGTGCATTCCCTGCCGCGAAGGCACGGATTGGCTGAAGAAAACGCTGATCCGTTTTCACGCCGGCGGCGGGCTGAAAAAAGACATCGACAACATGTACTACCTTTCGGAAAACATGCTGGGCCGGACGTTCTGTCCGCTAGGCGACGCGGCGGCGATGCCGACCATGGCGTTCATCAAGAAGTTCAGGAACGAGTTTGAAGATCATCTGGACGGCAAGGCCTGTCCGTTTGAGAAGGCCGGGGCAGTTGAGCCGGTGATGGCGTAGAACCCCGGTCGTTGGTCGTCGTTGGTCGTTGGCTAACCTGGCCGGCACTGACGGCTGGCGGCCATCGGCGAACGACAATTTATGGCTGACGTAAACATTACGGTGGATGGCAAGAAGGTCGCGACTCCGGCGGGAACACTGCTGATTGAGGCCTGCAAGAGTGTGGGCATCGAAGTGCCTTCGTTTTGCTACTACCCGAATCTTTCACTTCAGGGCGCGTGTCGCATGTGCCTGGTGAAAGTCGAGAAGATGCCCAAGCTGCAGACTGCCTGCACTACCGTTATCGGCGAAGGCATGGTCGTCACCACCCATAGTGACGAGATCCAGCAGGCGCGCAAGGGAATGGTGGAGCTGCTGCTCGGTAACCATCCACTGGATTGCCCGGTCTGCGATGCCGGCGGCGAGTGCGAACTGCAGGACATGACGTTTTCTTACGGCGCCGCGGAATCGAAGTACATGGAGCCCAAAAATCACAAAGAAGAGCAGCAGTGGTCTCCTGTGGTTTACTTTGACCGGCCCCGCTGCATTCTTTGTTATCGCTGCGTGCGAGTGTGCGGCGAGGCTATGGACGTGTGGGCGCTGGGGGTGCAGAACCGCGGCGTTAGCTCCCTCATCGCGCCGAACAAGGAAGACCACCTGGAGTGCGAAGAGTGCGGCATGTGCATTGACATCTGCCCGGTGGGGGCGCTTACTTCGGGAGCGTATCGCTACAAGACCCGTCCCTGGGAGATGACGCACGTGGGCACGACCTGCACTCACTGTGCAGATGGATGCAAGACTACGCTAGGTGTGCGCCGATCGGAAACGGGCATGGAGATTGTGCGCGGCGACAATCGCGACAAAAGCGGGATCAACGGCGATTTCCTTTGCATCAAGGGACGGTACGCATTCGACTTTGCCCATCACGAAGACCGCCTTACGCAGCCGCTGATGCGAAGGGACGGGCAACTCGTACCTTCGACCTGGGAAGACGCATTTGAGCTGATCGGAAAGCGCTTCAAGGAAGTTCGCGAGCAGCATGGCGGGCAGGCGATTGGAATCTTCGGGTCAAACCGCACCACCAACGAAGAGAATTACCTGTTGCAGAAGTTCGCGCGTGTGGTTCTGCAAAGCAACAACATCGATCATCACCGCACTGCTGACTTCCCTGCTTTCGCCGCCGCCGTGGCAGGAAAGCCGGAAGCCACGGCCACCATGCGCGACGTGTTCAACGCGCCTGCGATTTTGCTGATTGGAAATGATCCGACGGAGCAGCATCCGCTGCTGGCCTATCAGATTAGAAACAATGTGCGCTTGCATCGGGCGAAGTTGTATGTGGTGAACTCGCGAGACATAAAGCTCAAGCGCCAGGCGGCGAGTTTCGTGCACATTCCTTCGGGCGCTGAGGGCCGCTTCGCGGCCTTTCTGGCAGGGAACGATTCGGCGGGGGAAGGATTGGGGGCGGTGGTGGGCACCGGCGACGCGGGCCAGGGCGCCCCAGCCACAGCCAACGCGTTTCGCGAACAGGTTCGCGGCGAGCGGAACCTGATCATCATTTTCGGGTCTGAGATTCAGGGCGACGCAATCGCGTCACTGGTGAAATTCGGCGCTGGCATCCCTGCAGCCAAGTTGATTTGTCTGGGCGACTATGCCAACTCGCGCGGTGCGGCTGATATGGGTTTGTATCCGGACCTGCTGCCTGGTTATCACTCGGTGGCCAACCCCGATTCCGGAAAATTCCACGAGGAGTGGGGCGGTGTTCCGCAAACCCCTGGGATGACCCTGCCGGAGATGGTTCAGAGTGCGCGGTCGGGGAAATTGAAGGCTTTCTATGTGGTGGGGGCGAATCCGGTGGGGCGATTTGAGATTGATCCCTTTGCGTTTTCGCAGTGCTTCGTTGTGGTGCAGGATATGTTCCTGACCGAAACCGCGTCGCTGGCCGACGTGGTTTTGCCTGCGGCCAACGCCTATGAAAAATCCGGAACCTTCACCAACACTTGCGGCGATCTGCAATTGGTGAAGAAGGCGGGAGAAGTCAGCGGCAGCAAATCTGATTTCGAAATGATCGTGCGCATCGCGGACGCGATTGGCGCGGATGTTCGCAAGCTGGTTCCGTTCGGACGCGGTACCGCGGCCGACATGGGCCAATCGCGCGGCGCGCAATCGGGCGAGGCCGACCGTCATTCAGTGTGGTTGGAAGCCCACGGCCTGGAACCGAAAATGAGCCCGTTTGATCCGATGGCAATCCTGGATGAGATTCAGCGGCTGGTACCGGGGTATGAAGTTTCGCGCATGAATTTGTTGTCAGGGAACGATCAGCATACGACCCTGGTTGGCAGCGCGTCCGGAGCATCGGCAACTCAGGCGGCGCAGAATCCGGAGCTGATTGCTCCCACGAATGACAATCTTTTCAGCTCCGGTACATTGGGGCGCTATTCCCGTACTTTGAACTCGGTGATGGAGAATCGCAATCAGCCGGCAGGATCCGAAGTTGCCGCGGACTGAGGCACTCGTTCCAGACGCTTGTTGAGACGAAAGCGAGGCCAGGCTGAAACGCCCTCGCGACAGCCGGCGGGATGCCGGCGCTACTCAGGAACACGCTATTCAGGAACCAGGCATTGAATATCACCGCCTTCATCATCGTTTCCGTCATCAAGACTGTGCTCTCACTGTTTGTGCTGCTCACGGCGGTGGCTTACACCGTTTGGCTGGAGCGCAAAGTTGTGGGTCACATGCAGAACCGCTGGGGGCCTACCCGAGTGGGGCCGTTCGGATTGCTGCAGCCTTTGGCGGATGGCGTGAAGTTCCTATTCAAAGAAGATCTGACGCCACCTCATGTGTACAAGCCGTTGTACATCGCGGCACCGATGATTGCGGTGGTGTTTGCCCTGACGTCGATCGCGGTGGTTCCTTTCGGCAATTGGATCAAGATCGGCACCTTGCACATTCCGCTGCAGATTACCGACGTCAACATCGGGTTGCTGATAATTCTGGGAGTTACCTCGCTCGGCGTGTATGGCGTGGCGTTGGCGGGGTGGTCGTCGAACAGCAAATATTCTCTGCTGGGAGGGTTGCGTGCCAGCGCGCAGATGATCAGTTATGAAATTTCGCTGGGACTTTCGCTGGTGGGCGTGCTGATGCTGGCAGGTAGTCTCAGCCTACGCGACATTGTGGACGCCCAGCGCGGAGTGTTCTGGGGATTTATTCCGCGGTGGAATATCTTTTACGGTGGGCAGTTCATCGCGTTCTTTATTTATTTGATGTCGGCGTACGCGGAAACCAATCGCATCCCGTTCGATTTACCTGAGGCGGAGACGGAGCTGGTGGCGGGTTATCACACCGAATACAGCGCAATGAAGTTTGCCATGTTTTTCATGGCCGAGTACGCCAACATGATTACGGTGGCGGCAGTGGCCTCACTGCTCTTTCTTGGTGGCTGGCATGGACCGGTGTTTGGGCCCCCGATTTTGCGGGCGCTGTTGCCTGTGTTCTGGTTTGTGCTGCGAATTTTCGGATTTCTTTTTGTTTATATCTGGGTGCGGGGTACGTTGCCGCGGTTTCGCTATGACCAGCTTATGGCCTTCGGCTGGAAGTTTCTTTTGCCACTGGCGATTGCGAATTTGTTGATCACGGCGCTGGTGGTGGCGATTCGCTCGTAGGAATCAGTTTCGTTAAAACCAGTTTCAGTTGCGCTTGTCAGTTCTTAGTTAATTACTGGAATGCTTCATCTCATCTTATTTTTGGTGTTCGGCGCGGTTTGCGTGGCGGGGGCAGTGAACCTGCTGGCGCAGCGGCATCCCATTAATGGCGCGCTTTCGCTGGTGGCGGTGATGGGGTCGCTGGCGGTGGAGTATCTGCTTCTGGGGGCTGAGTTCGTGGCTGCGGTGCAGGTGATCGTCTATGCCGGCGCCATCATGGTGCTGTTTGTTTTCGTCATTATGCTTTTGAATGCGGGAGTAGAAGAACGGACCACGGGCAGCCGGGTGGCGCTGCTGTTTGGCGTTCCCGGAATGCTGGTGGGCAGCGTTTTGATTGGATGGGTTCTGCTCGGCCACGGGGCTGAGACCGTGCCGGTAGGGGCGCTACCGGGCGCGCCGAAGGTGATTGCCTGGCTTCTGTTTCACGATTTTCTGCTGCCGTTTGAAGTTACGTCGATTCTGGTGTTGATCGCCATCATGGGCGCCGTGGTGTTGGCCAGCCATCCCGACACGGAGCAAGGAAAGAAGGAAAGCTGATGGTGCCAATTTCGTACTACCTGATTCTGAGCGGGATCTTGTTTGCGTGCGGCGTAACCGGATTTCTGATCAAGCGCAACATCATCAGCATTTTCATGTCGATTGAATTGATGCTGAACGGGGTGAATCTGTCGTTTGTCGCGTTCGCGGCGCAGTGGCATGCGCTCAGCGGGCAGGTTTTCGTGTTTTTCGTGATGGTCGTGGCTGCCGCCGAGGCGGCGGTGGGGCTGGCCATCATTATTTCGGTGTACCGCACGCGTGAAACCCTGAATGTGGACCAAGTGGACCTGCTCAAGCTATGACGCCCAACCTGCATCTCTGGCTGATTCCGGTGCTGCCGCTGGTGGGTGCCGTTATCAATGGATTTTTCGGCAAGAAGTTCTCCCGGCAAACCGTGGCCGCGGTGGCGCTGCTGTTCAGCGGCGCAGCATTGGCCCTGGTTTTGTCAGTGGCCTTCCGCTTCTCTTCCCTGGTGACGCCGCACAGCGAAACCCTGGCTACGTGGATTCGCGCCGGCAGCTTTCAGGCGGATTTCGCTTTCTATCTGGACCAGCTTTCGCTGGTGATGCTGCTGGTGGTGACCGGCGTGGGCTTTCTTATTCACATTTATTCCGTCGGTTACATGTGGGAGGAGGGCGGTTTCTATCGCTTCTTCGCCTACCTGAACCTGTTCATGTTTTTCATGCTCACTCTGGTGCTGGCCAGCAACTACCTGCTGATGTTTATCGGCTGGGAAGGCGTGGGATTGGCGTCGTACCTGCTGATCGGATTCTGGTTCACCAAGGATTCGGCGGCTTCAGCCGGTAAGAAGGCGTTCATCGTCAATCGCGTGGGTGATTTCGGATTTCTGATTGCACTCTTCCTTTTAATCAAGCATTTCGGATCGCTGAACTTTGACCAGGTCGCGCAGAGCATACGCCCCCTCAGTCCTGAGATCGGCGGGGCCGGACTGTTGACCGCGATCGGTCTGCTGCTGATGGTGGGGGCGGCCGGCAAGTCGGCGCAGATTCCTCTTTATGTCTGGTTGCCGGACGCGATGGAAGGTCCGACCCCGGTTTCCGCGCTCATCCATGCCGCGACCATGGTGACGGCGGGCGTCTACATGGTGGCGCGGTCGCATGTGATTTTCGAACGAGCGCCGATGGCTTTGACGGTAGTCGCCATTGTCGGGACGCTGACGGCTTTGTTTGCCGCTACCATCGGAGTCACGCAGACGGATATCAAGAAAGTTCTGGCGTACTCGACGGTTTCGCAGCTGGGCTACATGTTTATCGCCTGCGGGGTGGGGGCTTTCTCGGCGGCGATTTTCCATTTGCTGACGCATGCGTTCTTCAAAGGGCTGCTGTTTTTGGCCGCGGGTTCGGTGATCCACGCGGTCAGTGGCGAGCAGGACATGCGTCAGATGGGCGGCTTGCATACAAAAATTCCGTGGACATTTTGGACTATGACGATCGGCACCTTTGCCATTGCCGGCATCCCGCCGTTTGCCGGGTTCTTCAGCAAGGACGAGATTTTGTGGCGGGCTGATCAAGCCAGTTGGGTGTACTGGGCGATTGGACTGTTTACGGCGTTTCTCACCTCCTTCTATATGTTCCGCTTGTGGTTCATGACGTTTTTTGGGGAGTACCGCGGGGCGGCGGAGAGTTCGGACCAGCACTCGGAACCACATGGACATGGGCACAGCGGAATTCATGAGAGTCCAATGGTCATGGTGATTCCGCTGGTGGTGTTGGCGGTGCTTTCCGTCACCGGAGGGTGGATCGGGGTTCCGGGGGCGCTGGGCGGCAGCAATCGTTTTGAGAAATTTCTGGGACCGGTATTTCACTCGACTGCTGCTGCCTTTGATACCGAACAGCGGGCCGGGGGCGAAATGGCGCTTGCGGAGAGGGAGACGGAAGGACCCGAACCGCAGACCCGCCCTGCGACCGAGTTGGCTTTTAGCGGAATGTCGGTTCTTGTCGCCCTGCTCGGGTTTGGCCTGGCCTGGCTGCTCTACTACCGCAATCCACAATTGCCACAACGGATCGCATCGAGCCTGGGCGGCTTTTATCAGGCGGTAGGCCATAAGTATTACGTCGACGAGTTATATGCGACGTTGTTGGTCAAGCCGCTGATCGCAGGATCGGCGCTGATTCTGTGGCACGGGATCGATCAGGACGTCATCGACGCGACGGTGGATAACAGCGCCCATGGCGCACATGAAGTTTCCGATTCCATCCGCCACATGCAGTCTGGGAATGTGCGTTCGTACGCCGGGTGGGTGGCGGCGGGGGCGGCCGTGGTAATCGCTTACATGGTCTGGATGGGCACCCGATGAATCTGGACAAGTGGAGTCCGATCATTCTGTCGCTGGTGACGTTTATTCCGCTGGTGGGGGCGCTGTTGCTGATTCTGCTGCCCCGGCGTGACCGTGACATCCGGGCGTTTTCGTTGGTCATCTCTGTGCTGACTTTTGTTTTGTCTTTGCATCTGCCAGTGCACTTCCACCGGGCGCAGAGCGGATTTCAGTATGAGCTAGACCGGGCCTGGATTCCCACGCCGAATATTCACTACCACATGGGGGTGGATGGAATCTCCATGTGGCTGGTGGTGCTGACCACGTTTCTGACGCCCCTGTGTGTGCTGATCTCCTGGAAATCGATTCATGAGCGAGTCAAGGAATTCTTCATCCTGCTACTGGTGATGGAAACCGCGCTGCTTGGAGTGTTCGTGGCGCTGGATTTGTTTCTCTTCTACTTCTTCTGGGAAGCCACCCTGATTCCGATGGCGCTGCTGATCGGAATGTACGGCCATGGGCGCAAGGTTTACGCCGCCGTTAAGTTCTTCATGTACACCATGATCGCCTCGGTATTCATGCTGGCGGCGATCCTTTGGCTCTATGCCAAGGTCGGAACTTTCGATTTTGTAACCATTCAGAACGCGATCCGCGGCGGACAGGTGACGAACTTTGGCGTCGCGGCGCAATGGCTATTCCTGGGATTCTTTATCGCCTTTGCGGTTAAAGTTCCGCTCTTCCCTTTTCACACCTGGCTTCCCGACGCTCACGTGGAAGCGCCCACCGCCGGGTCGGTGCTGCTGGCCGGCGTCCTGTTGAAGATGGGAACTTACGGCATGTTGCGGTTCAATCTGGGATTGTTTCCTGAACAGGCGCGCGCCAACGCCTGGTGGGTAATGATTCTGGCGCTGATCGGAATTATTTACGGCGCGCTGGTGGCGCTGGTTCAGCCCAACATGAAGAAGCTGATTGCGTATTCGTCCATCAGTCACCTTGGTTTCGTCGTGCTTGGGATCTTCAGTTTTACGCCGGCGGGGTTAGACGGCGCGACGTTCGTGATGCTGGCGCATGGCATTTCCACCGGAGCCCTGTTCATGCTGGCGGGTATCTTGTACGAGCGCCGTCACACTTATGAGATTGCCGAATTCGGGGGACTGGCGAGTTCCATGCCAGTGTACGCGGCGTTTTTTCTGTTGGTGGTGCTGGCGTCGGTCGGTTTGCCACTGCTGAACGGCTTTGTTGGCGAATTTCTGGTGCTCACAGGAGCCTTCCAGGCGCGCGCGGTTTATGGAATTTTGGGAGCGACCGGCGTTATCTGGAGCGCCGGTTACCTGCTGTGGATGTATCAGCGGGTGTTTTTCGGAAAGATCACGCACCCGGTCAACGAAGTATTGCCCGATCTCGATTTGCGCGAGCGCATTGCCCTGTTGCCGGCGGCCGCAGCCGCGCTGGTGATGGGGGTTGCACCACTGCTCTGGCTGAACGCGATTGATCCCGCCGTGCACGCAGCCCTGGCGCCGTTTGAGCAACTGGCCAGCAAGGCGGTCGGCCAGTGAGCGCTGCCGGACTGACTCAGATACTGCCGTTGGGTGTGGAATACATTCGTATTCTGCCCGAAATCGTTCTCTCGCTGTTTGGCATGGCCATCATGGTGCTCGATCCATTGGTGGACGAGCGCGGCAGCCAGAAACTGCTTGGCTTCGTTGCCCTGATCGGCTCCGTGGCTGCGATTGCGGCGACACTTTGCCAGTCGCAATATGCGGGCATGGGTTTCTGGGGGATGGTGAAGGTGGACAGCTTCAGCACCTTCTTTCACTTTCTGGTTAGCGCGATTACTGCCGTCGTCATCCTCACTTCCTACGAGTACATGGAAGTGCAGCAGATCCGCGCGGGAGAATATTACGGGCTGATTTTGTTTGGGGCCGTCGGGATGTGTCTGATGTCTTCAGCGGTCGAACTGGTGCTGATCTTTATCGCGCTAGAGATTTCGTCGATTTCGACCTATGTGCTGGCCGGGTTCCGGCGGCGGGCAGCGATCAGCAGCGAGGCCTCGCTGAAATATTTCCTTCTGGGTTCGTTCGCCACCGCGTTTTTCCTTTACGGGGTGGCGCTGATGTTCGGCGCGACCGGGTCCACCAGCATTGCCGTGATCGGGCAGGCGCTGCGGTTGAGCCAGATTCCGCTGCTGGCCTACGCTGGCATCGCCCTGATGTTCGTGGGACTGGGTTTCAAGGTCGCGGCTGCACCTTTTCATGTGTGGACGCCCGACGTGTACGAAGGCGCTCCCGCGCCGGTAGTGGGCTTCATGTCGACCGCGCCCAAGGCTGCGGTGTTCGCGGTTCTGCTGCGGGTCATGTTTGAAGCCAATGCTCCCGGGCGGCTGTGGTTGATCTGGGTGGCTGCGGCGCTGTCCATGACTTTGGGCAATGTGGGTGCGCTGGTGCAGCAGAACGTCAAGCGGTTGCTGGCATATTCTTCCATCGCGCACGCGGGCTATCTCTTGGTCGCCTTCGCGGCTTGGCCCGGCAATGGAATACCCGCGGCGATGTTTTACACGGCCTCGTACGCCGCAATGAATATTGGCGCCTTTGCCGTGGTCAGTCACTTCGCGGGCGCCGGGGAACGACGTGTCACGGTGGACGACTATGCCGGGCTGGGACGCAGGTCGCCACTTCTGGCCGCGACGCTAACGATTGTTTTGCTGTCGTTGATTGGGATTCCGATGACCGGCGGCTTCTTCGCCAAGTTCTACGTGTTCAGCGCTGCGCTGCAGGCGAATCTGGTTGGACTCACAATCATCGGCGTGCTGAACAGCGCCGTGGGCGCGTATTACTACCTGCGAATTATCGTGATGATGTACATGCGGGAATCCCGGGACCAAGCCCCGGTGGCTCCGGTTTCCCCTGCTTTGGGCGCGGCGTTGGCTATCAGCGTCGTCACTACTTTCTATCTTGGCATTCTGCCCGGACGAGTTCTGGAGTATGCTTCGCGCTCGGCGGCGGAACTGATGCGCTAAGCTTTAGCTTATGATCCTTTCAACTCTGAGGCAGCGCACGTAACCGGTTACCTCCTCCACAATGCCCGCTGGACGGGAACTCCGTGAATCGACGCATCACGAAACTCTTGCACGAGATGGGCCGTCAATCCACAGTCGAAGGCATTGACAATCGAGCATCGAGCGCTCATGATGATTTTCTAATAGAGAGATTTCCAGCTGGAGGTTGGCCATGTATGAACTCATTGAAAGAATCTGGTCTGATGACCAGGGACAGGACATTGCGGAGTACGCGGTGATGCTGGCGGTGATCCTGGTGCTGGTTGTAGGTACGATCCGACTGGTCGGTTCCAATGCCAACAACGCGTTTTCCAGTGTGGCCAGCTCGCTCAACTAGTTAACGACCCCACTCTAGCAGCCTGTCCCGACTTCGCGCGTCGCGCCGGGCAGTAGTGTGTCGAGCCCCCCGTCTATTCCGTAGCGCCCGAGCTATTCGACATTCCGCGAAAGTGGCACGCTCGCGCCTGCATGTCCACGTGGTTGTGCTGGGTGGCATGACCACGGGCACGTTTGTGCCTGGAGTTACAATCTTCAATTCTGCCAGGAGGAGAGGATGATCAGATCTTTTCATGCAGGCTGCTTCGAGCCAACCAGCTTCAGGCTGACGATTCTCTGGTTTCTTGTGCTCTTGTTTTTCGTGACCATGGCAGGCGTCACGTCGGTATGGGCGCCGCTGGCATTCTCGGCGCCGGCGCCGAACGATGACATCGCCCTACTGGACGGCTACCGTCACGTAGAAGTGGCGTCGGTATCGGACGCGATCGAGAAACTTTCGGGCCAGCGCATGTATATGTCTCATCGCATGCGTCCCATTTTTTCTTCGAAGTTTGCCGGCGTCGCGCTCACCGTGCAATTGAAGCAGGAGGAGAATCGCGATCCCGGCGCCTTGCAAGGCATGCTGGCGGCCATCGACCAGGGAGGGCCGAATTCGGTGTACGTGATGGTGGTGGAGAACGGAGTGGACATTGCCGGCATGGGAGGGTTGATGGGGACGGCAATGGCGGCGCGAAATTTTTCCGGGGCAGTGATTGATGGTGGAGTGCGCGACGTGGCCTATTTGCAAAAGATCGGGTTTCCGGTCTTCGCTCTCGGAATTGTACCCTCGACATCGGTGAACCACTACCGGTTTGCCGGCACAAACATTCCGGTGGTGTGCGATGGAGTCGCGGTGAACGCCGGGGACTTTATTGTGGCTGACGCGGATGGAGTGGTGGTAGTGCCGCGCGCCCGGGCGGCCGAAGTTCTCTCGATCGCCCAGGAGATGGACTTCAAGGAACACTCGATGTACGGCTACATCGAAAAGCTGAAATCGATCGAGGAAGCGGTGAAGAAGTTTGGCCGGCTATGAGCGCGGTAGGGAGGGTGGAAAGGCGATCGGGCTTGAATTCGGGATGTACTTCGCGAGAAAAATCCCGCCCGTTCTCCCGGGCTTGTTGCGGGCCAGAACAGCCATGGATATCACTCTACGGTTCCTACCGTTTTATGTTCACGCCGGGATCAGCACTCATAGCCAAGGCGACGTTACGGACATTGTAGAAATACTTGGTAATCGCGGCATCCGGCCGGATTGGCCCCGAGCCGACCGATCCCCCCGGGGGGACGACAAAAGTTTTTTGCTCAAACGGCGTGATGGGAAATTCGACTACGAACTCGTCGCCATCCGAAAACCACTCAATTTCTTCTCCCATGCACATTCTTAAGTTCCCGATTTCGTTGTCCACCTCAGAGTTCTTGGGGATGTGTACCGGGAGCTTCGGCCTTCCTTGTTCGCTCATGTCGTGTCCTTAAACTCTTTGACCTTTGTCGAACCGATCTCGGCAGTTTTCTAATCTCCCCTCATGGCTTAGTGCCGCGTAGTATAGCCTTAAACCGCACATCCGCGCGCAAATGATCGAAGTCCGGGGTGTCACGCACCGAGCTGGCTGTGGCGCCCAAAGCCAGCGCGTCCTGTAGCCGCTGGAGAGTCCGAACGCTGTCGCCAAAGTGGTTGTACACTAGCGCGGCGCGAAACTGTACATCGGGGTTTTTGGGTGAAATAGAGAGCGCGCGCTCGAGCGCCTCGGCAGCCTCTTGCTTCCGGTCCAGCATGGCAAGATAGGTGGCGCGATAAGCCCAAATGCGCCCATCCCGGGCATTTATCCGCAGCGGCTCCTCGGAAAAACGGAGGGCTTCCCGATACGCGTCGCTCGCCTGCTGACGCCGTTCGGGTGCCCAATAGTCCGCGTCCCCAAGATTCCCCCAACTGAGCCAGCTGCTCTTGTCCAGTTTCAACCCCTCCTCGAAACTTCGCGCCGCTTCCTCGAACCTGCGCATGGAGAAGTAGGCGTAGCCCAGGTTGTCATAAACTTCCCCCGTGGGCCGGAGGGAGACAGATTTCTCGAGGATAGGGATCGCCTCCTGGTATCGACCTTGTAGAACAAAGATTCCGCCCAGGTTGGAGTAGCCACGAAAATTGTCTGGTGTCAGATTGATGACTTCCTTGAACATTTTGCCCGCGTCATCGTAGCGCCCTTGTTCCCAGTAGAAGACGCCGAGCCAATTGTAGCCATCCCAATATTGGGGCCGCAGACTAATGGCCTTTCGAAAAGTCGCCTCGGCGTCGCCGGTCTTGTTCAATTTCTGATAGGCGTCGGCGAGCCCGCGGAACGCGTCGTCGCTGGTAGGATCGAGAGTCGTAGCTTTCTGGAACTGAGGAACTGCTTTCTCGTACGCTCCGGTCCCGCGATCAACGTTGCCGAGGCAGGTATAGGCGTCCGCCAATGTCGGGCCCCGGGTAACGGCTTGATCGCAGGCTGATCTTGCCTTCTGCATCCATTCACTGGTTCCGTAGCCTTCTTGATAGCCCAGCCAGTAGGCCTTGCCGAGACCCGCAAAGGCCTCGGCGTATTTGGGATCGAGGGACAGGGCGCGATTGAAAGCAGAGATGGCGCTATCGATGTTTTCGTGCTTGTGGTAGTCGAGCAGATATCCCCGGCCGCGCAAGAACTGGTCATAGGCGGAGGGATCGCCGGTTCCGTGGGCGGCCAGGACCACGCGATCGTTGGTCTGGATCGACAGACCGAGCATGCGCAAAGTGCCGTCGACGACGCGGTCTTCGACCGCGAATGGGTCGCTGACGTCGGCGTCGAACATTTCGGCGTGCAGCTGGCGATTGGTTTTGGCGTCCACCAAGGTATAGGTGACGCGAACCTGGCCGCCGGAGGCGTGCAGGCTGCCCTCAAGAACCAGACCAACGCCAAAGTTTTTGCGAGCCTGTTCCACACTGATCACGCCCTCGGTGCGGATCTCGCTGTTGGGAACTACCTGGAGTGGATGGTTGCCGGTGAGCTGGGTGAGCTTGGCGGTGAGGGTCTCAGTGAGGCCGTTACAGAATGCTTTGCTGCCGGGGTCGTCGGCTGCGGGAGTAAATGGCAAAACCGCCAATTGAACCGGCGTGGAAGCAATGATCGAATTCAGTCCTTGCAAGGTCAGGCCAGCCCGCTTCAACCTCTGATTCGACTCTGTCTGCAGGTAGACTGCGATGGAAAGCAGGGCAGCTGCGACCAGAGCCGTTGCCCAGAGCCAAATCTTTCTCTCCTTTGTGGGATGGGGCCCGCGCTGGGGGACATCCCGCAAAAGCCCGGTTGGGGTTAGTCCCTCACGTACCTGACGGAGAGCGTCCAACAATTCCTGCGCGCTGGCAAAGCGCTGGGCCGCGTCTTTCGCCATGGCCTTGTTGACCAGAGCTTCCAAGTCTTCGGGCACGGAGCGATTGAAGATGCGAATGGAGGCCGGAGTCTCGCGGCGGATGCGGTCGGTGGTGGCGACGAAACTGCCAGCCATGAAAGGGTGTTGTCCGGTCAGGACTTCATAGGAGACCACGCCCAGAGAGAATACGTCGGCGCGGCCGTCCGGCGCCTGTTCGAGTAGAACCTCGGGCGACATATAAGCGGGGGTTCCGGCAAAAGTGCCGGCGCGATCGACCGTGGAGCTCTGGTCGGAGCGGGGCAGGTGCTTGGCGACACCGAAGTCCAGGATTTTGACCTGACCTTGGTCGGTGAGCATGATATTTTCCGGCTTGATGTCACAGTGAACGATGCCCTGTTTGTGGGCGGACACCAGCGCTTCCGCGCACTGGATAGCGATGGTGAAGAATTCGTCCAGCGACAGAGGCTGGCGCAAACGCTGGCGCAGGTTCTGGCCTTCCACATACTCCAGAATCAGAAATATCTCACCTTGCTCCTCGAGGACGTCGTAAAGGGCAGCAACGTGGGAATCGCTGAAGCGGGAAGCGCGTTCGGCCTCCTCGAGAAAACGAAGCCGGTAGAGAGAGTCGGCGCGCAGCGCGGGAGCGAGACGCTTGAGGGCGACGGTGCGCTTGAGTTTGGTGTCCTCGGCGCGGTAGACCTCGCCCATGCCACCTTTTCCGAGCCGGTCGCCGATGCGGAACCGTCCCACGACGGAGCCGGATAGGGACTCCTGCGGCTGGAGGCTGGCGAGAAAGGGCTGAAAATCGGCCATACCGGACTTAGGGTGATTCAGAATCGGAGAAGCGTCCCGAAGGCTTCAGGGACAGCTCTGGGGCCGCCTGCCGTCCGGCAATCTTACCCCTCGGCGAACTGGCGGGCAATCTTAGGGAAACGACCGTCCCAATGACGACGCTTCGGCAGCAGTGACCTCGGTTCGGCAGGGAATAGGCGGAGCGGAGAGTTTTACCTCTTAAGTATCAGTTGCTTGAGCAACCTTCTTCACGCGTTACTTGCGGCCACCGACGTGCATTAGACAGGACTCGCGGCTAGATGCCGCTACGACGTGCGATCCGAGGAGCCGATCCATGCTGCACAAGTGCGCCAATCCGGTCTGCCCGAGCGTGTTCCGCAGCCTCAGGCATGGCAAGCTCTTTTTATTGGAGACAGACCATGCCGCCGGATCGATTCACAGTCCCTCCCCCATGAACCGAAGAGAGCGCCTAGCGCGCAGGGTAGAACGTTACTGGCTGTGCGACCACTGTTCCTCTCTACTTACCCTAACCTTTGAGCGGGGACGAGGAATGGTTACGGTTCCTCTCGCTGCCCGGAATATGCATGTGCCTGCCGTGCATCTGACGCCGATCCAACCGGCGATGAAGGGATATCAGCACAGACTGGAAAGGGCTTTATGAAATATTTGAGAACGAATGCGTGTGCGATTTGCGGCCAGGAGCAGCCCGGCCACGAGACCCGTTTCCTGGTGGCGGAGAATCGCTGGGAAGACAAGCTGACCATCCTGCCATGGAACGAGCAGATGGCCTCGCGCGCGGGTATTCAGGTT
>Ga0070706_100000418_pt1 | contig 51047 bp, 43 predicted proteins | sample KBSK5501metaG_FD_65476 | JGI IMG/M metagenome (GOLD analysis project Ga0070706, IMG submission 65476) | Corn, switchgrass and miscanthus rhizosphere microbial communities from Kellogg Biological Station, Michigan, USA - KBS K5-50-1 metaG | ecosystem: Host-associated > Plants > Roots >... | reverse complement strand
CGACATCTTCAAGGAGTACATCGCGCAGAAGGAGTGGCTCTTCCCGCCGCAGCCGCACCTGCGGCTGATCGGCGACCTGATGGAGTACTGCGCGCGCGAGATCCCCGCGTACAAGCCGCTGTCGGTGTCCGGGTACCACATCCGGGAGGCGGGCTCGACCGCCGCCCAGGAGCTGGCGTTCACGCTCGCCGATGGTTTCGGCTACGTCGAGCTTGGCCTGTCTCGCGGCCTGGACGTGAACGCCTTCGCGCCCGGGCTCTCCTTCTTCTTTGATGCGCATATCGACTTCTTTGAGGAGATCGCCAAGTTCCGCGCCGCCCGCAGGATCTGGGCGCGGTGGATGCGCGACACCTACGGCGCGACCACCGCCCGCGCCCAGTGGCTGAGGTTCCACACCCAGACCGCTGGCGTGTCGCTCACCGCGCAGCAGCCTGACAACAACATCGTGCGGACGGCGATCGAGGCGCTGGCGGCCGTGCTCGGCGGGACGAACTCGCTGCATACCAACGCGCTCGACGAGGTGCTGGCGCTGCCGAGCGAGAAGGCCGCGGAGATCGCGGTGCGTACCCAGCAGGTGATCATGGAGGAGACCGGCGTCGTCAACGTCGCCGATCCGCTCGGCGGCTCCTGGTATCTGGAAGCGCTCACGGACCGGCTGGAAGCCGAGGCCGAGGCGGTCTTCGCCAGGATCCGTGCGATGAGCCCCGACGGCTCGATGACCGGCGGGATCCTGCGCGGAATCGAGGACGGGTGGTTCATGGCCGAGATCGCCGAATCGGCCTTCGAGTACCAGCAGAAGCTGGAGAAGGGCGAACAGCGGGTCGTCGGCGTGAACTGCTACCCCGAAACAGTCGGGCAGCCGGTCGAGATCATGCGGGTCAGCCACGACGTGGAACGGGATCAGGTCCGGGACCTGGCGCGGCGGCGGGCCGCGCGGGACCGGGCGGCCGTGGACTCGGCCCTGGCCTCGATGCTGGCCGCAGCGCGATCGGGCGCGAACATCATCCCGCCGATGCTGGAGGCGGCCCGTGCCGAGGCCACCCTCGGCGAGATCTGCGGTGCGCTGCGCGAGGAGTGGGGCAGCTACTCCGAGACCCCCGCGTTCTAGAGGCCCGGTCTGGCGCTGCGGTCTGGCGCTGCGTTTCCGCGGAAACGCTTCCGCAGAAACGCTTCCGCGGAAACGTTCGGTCCGGCGGTTTCCGCGGAAACGCCGGCCCTCACATGGGGCTGGCGGTAGGCAGTCCAGCATCCTTGGCGGCATCGAGCAGCCGCTTGTCGTAAGCCACGAACGCGGTGAGTTCACGCCGGATGGCCAGTGCGGAGGCTAGGTGTATAGCGTCGAGGGTGCGGAGGGTCGCCGGCCGCATACCCGCCGCCTGGCTGAGGACTTCGTCAGTGAGTCCCACCTCCCCGATACGCCGGATCACCTGATAGCTCTCCGGGAGGGCCGTGGGCTCTGCGCGCCAGATGGCACGCGGAACTTCGACGCGGACTACCGAGCTGGACACCCGGACGAGGTTCGGCTGGTCGCGGAGCCAGCGGGTGAGCGCCGCTGACTCAGGCTCGGTAATGGCCAGCTTCACCAGCGCCGACGAGTCCAGGTAGATCAATATCTCTCTTCCTCCCGCATCTGCAGGAGCATCTCGGTGGCAGTGGGCCGTCCTGGCGGCACCGGAGGGGCTGGCTCAATGTCGAGAAGGTCGCCTGGGTCCTCAGCGGCCTCGATGATTCCCGCCGCGATCAGCCGTTCCAGCGGGCTCTCCGCGTCCCCGGCCGGCACGAGCCGGGCCACCAGCCGCCCGCGGTTGGTGATGTCCACGGTCTGTCCCTTCTCCGCCAGGTCCACGTAGACGCTGGCGTGCTGGCGAAGCTCGCGGATGCCAATGCGGTGCGCGCCGCGCCGCCGGCCGGCCCGCTGCGGGACGCCTGCCGCGTCACCGGTATCACCCATGGGCATAACGTAGCACATCGTGTGCTACCGATCTGGCACCCCGGCGCCGTTTTTGGCGGCGCACAGGACAGCGTCTCAGCGGTCGATGCATGGCGAGCATGCGGCAGGATGGAGTCATGCAGCAGCCGCGGGACTTTTCGCTCTACGGCGCCGTCGACCTGGGCGCGCGGCAGGCAGCCGCGCAGCGCAGCCAGCAGGCGGCGTCTCGCACTGACGGGCCGGACGGCCCGCCGGGCGGCAACGTGATCGATGTGACCGAGGAAACCTTCAATGTGGAGGTCGTCGAGCGGTCACGTTCCACGCCCGTGATCCTGGATTTGTGGGCCGAGTGGTGCGGCCCGTGCAAGCAACTCAGCCCGGTGCTGGAGAAGCTGGCCATAGAGGCGGACGGGGCTTGGGTGCTCGCCAAGGTGGACATCGACGCGAACCCGCAGCTTCGGGCCGCGCTGCAAGTCCAGAGCATCCCGATGGTCATGGCCGTGGTCGGCGGCCAGGTCGTCGACGGCTTCCTCGGTGCCATGCCCGAGGCCCAGGTACGCCAGTGGATCGGGCAGTTGATGCAGGTGGCGGACCAAATCGGCATGCCCCCGGGCGCTGAAGGCACCGGCGCAGAGGAGGGCGACGGCCTGGAGGCCGACGCCCCGGACGCCCTGGGCGACCCGCGGGCGGCGGGATCGTACCCGCCGCGCATGCGCGGACGCCCCGGCCCCGGTGAGGCGCCTATGGACCCGGCGTTCGAGGACGCCCAGCGGGCCATGGAGCGTGGCGATCTCGACGCCGCCGCGGCCGCATTCGAGCGGGTGCTCGCGGCCTCGCCCGGCCACCCGGTCGCTTCGCTCGGCCTCGCCCAGGTCGACCTGATCCGCCGGGTGAACTCCTACGACCAGGCGCAGGTGCGCCGCGCCGCGGCGGAGAACCCGGACGATGTCGAGGCCCAGGCCCGCGTCGCCGACATCGACCTGGCCATGGGCCGGGTCGAGGAGGCCTTCGACCGGCTGCTCGGCACCATCAAGCGGACGTCCGGGGAAGACAGGGACAAGGCGCGGCGGCACCTGATCAGCCTCTTCGAGATCTTCCCGCCGAGAGACCCGCTGGTCAGCAAGGCGCGGTCGACGCTGTCCAGCCTGCTGTTCTGAGTTCCCGCCGGTGCGCGGTTCCTACCGGTGCGCGGTTCCTGCCGGTGCGCGCCGGTCAGCGGGCGCGCGGGTCGCCTGTGTCGGCGTCCGCGATCTGCTCCAGGGCGGGCAGCGCGGCCGCCAGGGCGGCCAGCCCATCCGGGGTGAGCGTCCGCAGGCTGTCGGCGAGCAGGATCGTGCTTTCCTGCCTTATCCGCTCAAGAATGGCGTGCCCCTGCGCTGTGATGGCCAGCGTGCTGGCCCGCGCGTCGCCCGGCACCGGGCAGCGCTGCACGTAACCGTGCTCCTCAAGGACCGTGATCAGCCGGGTCAGCGTTGACGGCGCGATCTTCTCCGCCGCGGCGAGGTCACCGAGCCGCAACGGCCCCGCCCGCTCCACCGTGGCGAGCGCCGACAGCTGGGTGGGTGTCAGCCCGGCGAGCTCGTGGCGGCGCAGCCGCCGCGACAGCCGGGCGATCGCCACCCGCAGCCGGGTCACGTCGATGTGTGGAGCGTCCGCAACCGCGGATGACCCCCCGCTGCCAGTGGCACTGCCGTCAATCACATGTCCAGGGTATGTATGCGCGAGCATGCCTGCGGCCTCAGGACCGGGTGAATTGCTGGAGCGCCCGCCCGGAGATGGCACGATGATGTCCAGCGCCAACGCAGGCCGGGAAGGCGGGAGTGACGTGTCGGTAGCGCCCAGTGTCTCGAATTCGATCACTGTCCGGCTCGATGTGCCGTCGCGGGGAAGGGCGGTCAGCGAGCTGACGCACGCGGTCGAGCAGGCCGGCGGGGCGGTGACCGCGCTGGACGTGGCGCCGTTCGGCCACGAGCGGCTGCGGGTGGACGTGACCTGCGCGGCACGCGACACCGACCATGCCGAGGCGATTGTGACCGCGCTGTCGTCGATCGCCGGAGTCTCGCTGAGCAAGGTCAGCGACCGGACGTTCCTGCTGCACCTCGGTGGCAAGATCGAGACCCAGTCCAAGGTGCCGCTGCGCACCAGGGACGACCTGTCCATGGCGTACACGCCCGGGGTGGCCAGGGTGGCCCTCGCCATCGCCGCGAACCCCGAGGACGTGCGCCGGCTCACCATCAAGCGCAACAGCGTCGCGGTGGTCACCGACGGGTCGGCCGTCCTGGGCCTGGGGAACATCGGCCCCTATGCGGCCCTGCCGGTGATGGAGGGGAAGGCCGCCCTGTTCAAGCGGTTCGCGGGCATCGACGCCTGGCCCGTCTGCCTGGACACCCAGGACACCGATGAGATCGTCCGCACGGTGCAGGTGATCGCGCCCGCGTTCGGCGGCATCAACCTAGAGGACATCAGCGCCCCCCGTTGCTTCGAGGTGGAGCGCAGGCTCCGCGCCCTGCTCGACATCCCGGTGTTCCACGATGACCAGCACGGAACGGCGATCGTGGTGCTGGCCGCGCTGACCAACGCGCTGCGGGTGGTAGGCAAGAAGCTGAGCTCGGTCCGGATCGCCATGGCCGGCGCGGGCGCCGCGGGGACCGCCGTGCTCAGGCTGCTGATCGCCTCGGGCGCCACGGACGTGGTGGTCTGCGACGACAAAGGCGCGGTGCACACCGGCAGGCCCGGCCTTGACGACAGCCTGCGCTGGATCGCTGAGCACACGAATCCCACCGGCTACAGCGGCGACCTGCGGGGGTCGCTGCGCGGGAGGGACGTGTTCATCGGGGTGTCCGCGCCGCACATCCTGAGCGGAGACGACATCGCGACCATGAACGACCAGGCGATCGTGTTCGCGCTGGCCAACCCTGATCCGGAAATCGAGCCGGACGTGGCCCTGGTCCACGCGGCGGTGGTAGCCACCGGGCGCAGCGACTACCCGAACCAGATCAACAACGTGCTGGCGTTCCCTGGCGTGTTCCGTGGCTTGCTGGACGCTCAGGGCCGGGCGGTGACCGACGAGATGCTCATCGCCGCGGCCCGGGCGCTGGCTGGCGTGGTCTCGGCCAATGAGCTCGGGCCGCATTACATCATTCCCTCGGTGTTCAATCCGGAAGTGTCCTCGGCGGTGGCCGCCGCGGTCCGCGACGCCGCGGCTCGCGACGCGGCGGTGGCCGCCCCACCACGGCCGTGAGCTGGTGGCTTCAGCCAGATATTCACGGGAATGCAAAACCAGGAGGCGGCGAACCCTGTCGCACACCGCCGCGTCGGCAACAATAGGGATATGGAGGAGGACATCTCGGGCCGGCTTCTGGTCGCCACGCCGTTGCTCGGCGATCCCAATTTCCGGCGCACCGTCATTCTTGTCGTGGAGGACGAGCCGGACGAGGGCACCCTCGGCGTCGTGCTGAACCGTCCTACCGATGTCCCGGTCGAGCAGGTGCTTGAGTCCTGGACTGAACTCGTGACCTGCCCATCCGTGGTTTTCAAGGGCGGCCCGGTCGCCCCGAACAGCGCCCTGGCCCTGGCCATCGTGCCCGGCGACGACGAGCCGGTCGGCTGGCGGGCGCTGGACGGATCCTCGCTGATGTCCAGGATCGGGCTGGTGGACCTGGACGCACCGCCGCAGCTTCTCGCCGGTGGCATTGCCTCGCTGCGGGTTTTCGCCGGCTACGCGGGATGGGGGCCGGGGCAGCTCCAGGCGGAGATCGACGAGGGCGCCTGGTACGTGCTGTCCGGTGAGCCTGCGGACGCGTTCGCGGCCGAGCCGGAACGACTCTGGCCGGCCGTCCTGCGCCGTGCGGGCGGCAGCTTTGCCATGGTCGCGACGTACCCGGACGATCCCGCGCTCAACTAGTTACGGCGAAGATCCGGGGGGCACGCCCGGGCACCGCGTAGAATTTGTTCCCGTGAGTACCGAAGTCCTTCCCGAGCAGAGCACCCGCGAGGAGACGGCCGTCAGGCCCGCCCCCTCCGACGGCGACGGCGATCATGAGCGTTTTGCGCACTATGTCCAGAAGGACAAGATCGTGGACAGCGCGGTGCTGGGCACTCCGGTGATCGCCCTCTGCGGCAAGAAGTGGGTGCCAAGCAGGGATCCCAAGCGTTTCCCGGTCTGTCCGGACTGCAAGAGGATTTACGAGTCCCTCCCCGAAAACCCCGATTGATTCCTAACGAACAGTCTCCTGTACCGCCGTCGCCGGACGCAGGGGCTTCACCGGCTGGCCGGCCGTGATGGTGGACTCGATCACGCCAAGGTGCGCGACTTCGAGCCGGACCCGGTCGCCCGGCTGCAGCCACGGATAGGCATCCGTGCCGTGCACGCGGGAGAGTTCCAGGATGCAGCCGGTCCCGACCGTGCCGCTGGCGATGATGTCGCCGGGGATCAGGGTCGTGCCGCGCGAGGCGTAGGCGAGCAGTTCACCGAACCGCCAGTAGATGTCGCTGAACCGGCCCGCCGAGTAGGGCTTGCCGTTGACGGCGGCGGTCATCTCTAGGTCGTAGGCATTGCCCGCCCGGTAGGGCTCGATTTCATCGGGGGTGACCAGGGCGGCGCTGAAACTCGTCGCGGTGTCCTTGCCCTTGGCCGGTCCCAGGTGACCCTTCATCTCCTGGCCCTGCAGGTCGCGGGCGCTCCAGTCGGACATGACCAGGTAGCCGGCGATGTGCCGCTCGGCCACGGCGGGGTCGAGGTCTGATCCGCCCCGGCCAATGACGGCCGCGATCTCCAGTTCGTAGTCGAAACTGAGTGAGCCGGGCGCGATGGGCACCTCGTCATGCGCGCCGCGCACCGCGGCCGGGTTGGTGAAATAGAACAGCGGGATCTCATACCAGACCGGGTCGACGTCATGGCCGAGGGCCGTGGCGCTGTTTCGGACATGGTCCTCGAAAGCCATGAAGTCCCGGATCGAGGGCGGCCGCGGCACTGGCGCCCGGAACCGGACGCTGGACGCGGGCAGCACCTCCAGGGGATCGTTCATGGCCCGGTCGCGGGCCGCCGCCAGGCGCTGCCCGTCGTCCCCGAGCAGGCCGATCAGGTTCCCGGGGCCGCGCAGCCCGCGGATCTTCCCGTCGTGGAGCAGCCCGACATGCTCCCAGGAGTCAGTCGGGGACAGGTAGGTGGACCAGCGCATTGGCGTCCTCTCCCGGAGTCTGCCCAAGTTCTCTTGGGGTGGCACGGTTCCTCAGGGCGGCCCAGGGGGGCCGGCGAGTTCGGCACCAGCCGCATCCGGTCCAGCTCATCCGCGTCCTCCCCGGAGTCTGCCCAAGTTCTGTTGGGGTTGCACGGTTCCTCAGGGCGGCCCGGGCGGGCCGGCGAGTTCGACACCAGCCGCGCGCATCCGGTCCAGCGCCTGCCGTGTCGTGGCCGGGTCCACGCCGGCGGTCAGGGCGAGCAGGACCCGGGTGCCGAAGCCCTGCCCCGCCGCGTCGATGGCCGTTGCCTGCACGCAGTAGTCCGTGGCTATGCCGACCACGTCCACCGATGTCACGCCGTGCTCGCGGAGCCAGTTGCCCAGCAGGGTGCCCGCATCGTCGGCGCCCTCGAACGCGCTGTAGGCAGCCTCGTGCTCGCCCTTGCTGAACACCGTCTCGATATGGCTGGTGTCCAGGTCAGGATGGAAATCGGCGCCCGCCGTGCCGATCACGCAATGCGGTGGCCACGACGTCGCGAAGTCGGGATGGTCCGAGAAATGCCCGCCCGGGTCGCGGTGGTAGTCACGGGAGGCCACAACGTGGGAGTAGCCGCCCGCCCTGTCATCGCTGGCGCCGGCATCGCTGGCGCTGTCGTCGCTGGTGCTGTCGCCCGCGTCGGCCGCCCCCGCGGATGATTCCCCGGCCGCCGCGAGGTACCGGCTGACCGCACGGGCCACCTCCGAGCCGCCGGACACGGCGAGGGAACCACCCTCGCAGAAGTCATTCTGGACGTCGACGATGATGAGAGCGCGCACGACCAGACCGTACCTCGTGCTGTGGGGCGCCGAGCGCGGATCACGGTATTCCATGATCACGAGGGATTTCCGGTGGTCACATGTGACGGGAATCCTTCGTGATCATGAAGGACAGGGCCGGGGCGTACCCAGGCGGCGTCGGCTACGCCACGTCGGCGGGGGTGCCACCGGTGATCCGGACGAGTTCCGTGAACGACGTCGGGAACACGGTGTGCGCGTGGCCCGCCGCCGCCCACACCACGTCGTACTTCTCGAGCCAGCGGTCGACCAGGGTGCGCAGCGGCTGCGGATGGCCCACCGGGGCGACCCCGCCGATCACCTGCCCGGTGGCGGCCCGGACGAATTCCGGGTCGGCCCGTTTCACCGCGCCGACGCCGAGCAGCGCCGCCACCTTCCCGGTGTCCACCCGGTGCGCGCCACTGGTCAGGACGAGCAGCGGCGTGCCATCCGCGCTGAACACCAGGCTGTTGGCGATCGCCCCAACTTCGCAGCCGAGCTGGGCCGCGGCGGTCGCCGCCGTGGGCGCGGGCTCCGGCAGCTCGCGGACCTCCCCGGCGACGCCAAGCGCGCGCAGCGCGTTAGCCACCTTCACAGCGCTGGGATGCATGCCAGCAGGCTACCGGCTGAGCCACAGGCTGGCCCCTATCGGCGGGAGTGCCGCCCGGCCGCCCGGTCACGCGCCGATGGCTCGTGCTGCAGCGGCCCGGAGGTCCGGAACAGGAACTCGCCGTAGCTGCTGGGCGCGTGCTCGCTGTCGTAAATGTAGCTGTCCGGGCTGAGGCGGAGCTGGAGAAGCCTGCGCTGTGCATGGTTGCACTCGGCCACGACGCCGCCGATGCGGCGCGCGATCCGGTGGATGACCAGGACTACCCCACCTGCCATGTAGTTGGTGTCCTTCAGGGGACGGCGGTTGGTGCTCATAGGACAAGCCTGGCCTGCCCACGGGCCAACGACTAGTGGCAGTAATGCCATACTCATGTGAGATCCTGCCATCCGGGGTGGCATGATGGGGTGCATGCTCCGTAACGTCGCCGTGGTCGTGCTGGACGGATTCGCCCCTTTCGAGCTGGGCGTGGTGTGCGAGGTCTTCGGGGTCGATCGCTCCGACGATGGCCTGCCCGCCTACGACTTCGCCGTGGTAGCCGGCGAGCCCGGGCCGATGCGCTCGTCGGCCGGGTTCACCCTGCACACCGAGTTCGGCCTGGACCGGCTGGCCGTGGCCGACCTGGTGGTGGTGTCCGCGGTCTCCGACGAGCGTCTCGACCGCCGCGCGGACTCCTTCCATGAACCACTCCTTGAGGCGCTGCGAGCCACTGTCAGCCGCGGCGGCCGGGTGCTCAGCGTCTGTAACGGCGCCTTCGTGCTCGCCGCGGCGGGCCTGCTGGACGGGCGCAGATGCACCACGCACTGGCGGCACGCTGCCGAACTTGCCAAACGGCACCCGGCGGCGGTCGTCAACCCCTCGGTCCTCTATGTCGATGAAGATCCGATAATTACCAGCGCTGGCACCGCCGCGGGCATCGACGCCTGCCTGTACCTGGTCCGCAAGGAGCAGGGCAGCCGGGTGGCCAACGGCATCGCCCGGCGGATGGTCGTGCCGCCGCACCGCGATGGCGGGCAGGCCCAGTACGTGGACCGCCCGCTGGCCGCGGTCTCCTGCGACACGCTGGCCGAGGTCATCGGCTGGATGGAGCGCCATCTCGATAAGCCGCTCACGGTCCGCCAGCTCGCGGCCCGGGCCCGCATGTCGGCGCGGACCTTCGCGCGGCGGTTCGTGCAGGAGACCGGGACCACGCCGCAGCGCTGGCTGACCGGCCAGCGGATCCTGCTCGCCCAGGAGCTGCTGGAGGAGACGGACGAGACCGTCGACCTGATCGCCGAACGCGCGGGATTCGGCAATGCCACCGCGCTCCGCCATCACTTCCGCGTCTGGCGCGACACCACCCCGCACGCATACCGGCGCGCGTTCCGCCCAGCGGCCAGTGAGCCGTGCGCGGTGAACGGCGACGGGCACGATCACCCTGAGCGCAGCGTATGGTAGCCCGCGCGTCATGCGGCACCAGCTGAAACGCCTCGTGCTCGGCTGGAAGCCCGCGCACGCCAGCTTCGCCGAGGGCCTGCCGTCCATATTGGCCGCGCTTGGCCGTCCAGCGGGCAGCTAACCCGGTCCGGCTACTCGCCGTCGGGTGTGAAGACGGTGGGGATGGCCGGGTAGCCGCGGGACAACTGCAGGGCGTAGGCGGGCAGTTCGGCGAGCGCATCACGGTGGCGGTCGCGCGCTTCCGCAAGCGTTTCCCGGCCGATGATCTCCCCGTCCCGCACCAGCGGCTGAAGCAGCGGCCGGTCGGTGGGGGACAGGTCCGGCGGGATTTCGCTGATCACCTCGGCGAGCGCGGTGCCGGTACCGTCGCGGTGCCGGACCGCCCACTTGCGCCCGCCGCGTCCCGGCTTGCCCACCGAACGCTTCGCCACCGGGCGCAGCTCGCCGCCGCGTCCCGGCTCGATCGCTCTGGCCACGAGCTTGTAGACCAGCGCGGCGGTCGGCGCGCCCGAGCCGGTGACCAGGGCGGTGCCAACCCCGTACCCGTCCACCGGCAGCGCGGCCAGGGCCGCGATCGAGTACTCGTCCAGGTCCCCGGTGAGCACGATCCTCGTCTTGCGCGCGCCGAGCTCGTCAAGGAGCGCGCGGACCTGCCGCGCCACCACGGGCAGGTCGCCGCTGTCGATGCGGACCGCGCCGAGGCCGGGACCGGCCAGCTCGACCGCCGCGCGCACCGCCCTGGGCACGTCGAACGTGTCCACCAGCAGGGTCGTGCCGGTGCCGAGCGCGGCCAGCTGGCTGGTGAACGCGTGCCGCTCGCTGTCGTGCACCAGGGTGAACGCATGCGCGCTGGTCCCGCTGGTCGGGACGCCGTAGTCGTGGCCCGCGCGCAGGTTCGACGTGGTGGTGAAGCCGGCGATGTAGGCGGCGCGGGCGCTCGCCACGGCGGCGAGCTCGTGGGTGCGGCGTGAGCCCATCTCGATCAACGGCCGCCCGTCCGCCGCGATCACCATCCGCGACGCGGCAGAAGCCATCGCGCAGTCGTGGTTCAGGATCGACAGGCTGATCGTCTCCAGCACCACGGCCTCGGCGAACGTACCCTCCACCACGAGGATCGGCGATCCGGGGAAGTAACAGTCACCCTCCGCGTAGCCCCACATGCTGCCGCTGAACCGGTAGGACTCCAGGTATTTGAGGGCGGCGTCGTCCACGATCCCCGCGTTGTGCAGGAAGTCGAGCTCGTCGGGACCGAACGTGAAGCGCTCCAGCGCGTCGAGGAGCCGCCCGGTGCCCGCGACCACGCCGTACCTGCGCCCGTGCGGCAGGTGGCGCGCGAATACCTCGAACACCGCGCGCCGCTCGGCCGCCCCGCTGCGCAGCGCGGCGGTCAGCATGGTCAGCTCGTAGTGGTCGGTGAGCAGCCCGGTTCCAGGGCCAGCCGCCCCAGAAATGAGGCTGGCCCGCGCCGGCTCCGGTTCGCCGGGATCATGTGTCACGAGAGGAAGACTACGGACCTGCTATCCGTCGAGGGCGACGCGGTGCCCAGCGAGGCCCCGTCGTTCGATGTCACACAGAGTCCACTGTCCGTTATGGCCACGCAGAGCTTAAAGGTTGCTGTGAGTAACCAGCCTCGGGCTGCTAATGGCTCGGCCATACACCATTTCGGCAGATATATCTAGGTATGGACACGCTTGTAATAAACACGTATGAGTTTCTTAGCGCGGTTGGTGTGGCATAACGGCGCGGTTCCTTGTTCAGGCATGAGGAAGGGGACGCCATATGCTGCCCAGACGTTTGGCGACCAGTGACCACGTGGCCCGTCGGGGTGTCCCGGCAGCTGTTACCGTCCGCCGTGCCTTCAGGAGGGTTCTGCCGGCTGTGCGGCGGGCCGTGGCTGCCGCGCTGGCACCGGTGGTGGCGATGTCCCAGGTGCTGGTCCCGGTGGCGGTGACCGCCGCGGTGGCGGCGGCGGGTTCGGTGGCGGTCGCGGTGACGCGGGCTGCGCCGGCGCGGGCTGCGTCGCAGTCGGTGCTGATCTTGTCCACCAGTGTGAACGGGGGGTCGTCGAGCGCGGAGGCGGCGGCGGTGCCGGCGGGTGACACGGTGACGGTGGCGACCCCGTCGACGTGGGATGCGATGACGACGGCACAGTTCAAGGCGTATTCGGCGATCGTCATCGGTGACCCGAGCACGTCCTCGTGCGCGTCGAGCGTGCCGTCGGATGCGCTGAGCACGGCGGCGACCTGGGGGGCGGCGGTGACCGGGAACGTGGCGGTGATCGGGACCGCGCCGGCGTTCGCGGGGGCGGCGGGTGCCCCGCTGATCAAGGACGCGATCGGCTATGCGCTGGCTGGCAGCGGCACTGGCCTGTATGTTTCGCTGAACTGCGAGTACAAGACCTCTTCCGCGGGTACGAGCGTGCCGTTGCTGGCGGGGGTGGATGGCGGCGGGTTCACGGTGACCGGGCAGGGATCGACATGCCCGAACTCCGGGACGGTCAACACCGCTGAAGGCCGGGGCGTGTCCCAGTTCAATAACCTGTCCAGCAGTGGGCTGGCGTCGTGGGCGTCACCGGCGTGCTCGGTGCAGGAGACCCTGAATTCGTGGCCGGCCCAGTTCACCGGCCTCGGCTACGACACTGCGGCGACCCCGGCTGATTTCATTGCCTCGGATGGAGCGAGCGGGCAGCCGTATGTGCTGCTGGGTGCCCCGGTCAGCGCGGCGACGCAGGCGCTGGCGCCCTCGGCCGGCGGTGAGGTCCCGGCGGGGGCGACGGCCGGGGGCTCGAACCCGGCGGCGCCGGGGGTGGCGCAGGCGATGGCGGGGGATCCGGTGAACACCGCGACCGGTGGCTTCACTCAGTCGGCTACGGACTTGAGCATCCCGGGGTTCGGGCCGTCGCTCGGTTTCACCCGGACCTATGACGCGCTGGCGGCGCAGCAGCAGACCCAGGCGGGGACGCCGGGGCCTTTGGGGTATGGGTGGACTGATAACTGGGCGTCGTCGCTGGCTGGCTCCCGGCCGGTGCCGGGGGACCTGTACACCCTGGATGGGCTGGGGACCAGCAACGGCAACGGCGGCCCGGCGGCGTTGGCCCCGCTGGACTCGCCGCAGGGGGTGCTGTCCGCGGGCGGCAACCTGTACATCGCGGACACGGACGGGCAGCGGGTGCAGGAGGTCGCGGGCAGCAGCGGGACCCAGTGGGGGATCGCGATGATCGCCGGGGACGTGTACACGATCGCCGGGTCCGCGACCGGGGTGGCGGGGACGAGCGGGGATGGCGGGGCGGCGGGCCAGGCGCTGCTGGCCGCCCCGCAAGGCGTGGCGATGGACGCGGCGGGGAACTTGTACATCGCTGACACCGGTAACAACCGGATCCAGGAGATCGCGAAGGCGTCGGGGACGATTTCCACCGTCGCGGGCAGCGCGTCGGGCAGCCCGGGAACATCGGGGGATGGCGGCGCGGCGACCTCGGCGCTGCTGAAGTCACCGGCCGGGATCACGCTCAGCACGGGCGGGGACCTGTACATCGCGGACACTGGCAACAACCGGGTCCAGAAGGTCGCGGCCTCGTCGGGGACCATGTCCACCTTCGCTGGCAGCGCGGCCGGGACCAGCGGGCTGTCGGGGGATGGCGGCGCGGCGACCTCGGCGCTGCTGAAGGCACCGGCCGGGGTCGCGCTCAGCTCGGCCGGGGACTTGTATATCGCCGACACCGGCAACAACCGGATCCCGAAAGTGGCGGCCTCGTCGGGGATCATCTCCACCTTCGCCGGCAGCGCCACCGGCACGAGCGGCCACACCGGTGACGGCGGCCCGGCGGCTTCGGCGTTTCTGAACGGCCCGGCCGGGGTCACGGTCAGCGGCGCGGGCGATGTGTATATCGCCGACACCAACAGCAACCGGGTCCAGGAGGTCGCCAGCGCGGGCGGCACCCAGTTCGGCATCATGATGACCGCCGGGGACGTGTACACGATCGCCGGGTCGGCGAACGGCAGCCACGGGTTCTCCGGCGACGGCGGCACGGCCACCGCCGCCACGATGCACCGCGCGGCCGCGGTGACCCTCGACGGCTCAGGTGACGTGCTCGTCGCCGACCAGTCCAACAACCGGGTCCGCAAGGTCACCGCCGCGGATGTGATCTCGACCTTCGCCGGCAGCGGCGGGCAGCTGTCGAACGTCGGCGACGGCGGGCCGGCGACCGGTGCCGCGCTGAAGACCCCGTCCGGGGCCGTGTCCGACCCGGCCGGGAACGTCTACATCGCCGACACGGACAACAACCGGATCCAGGAGATCGCCGCCGCTAATCACACCCAGTTCGGGATCGTGATGACCGCCGGGGACGTGTACACGGTGGCCGGGTCGGCCACCGCGGCCGCCGGGTCCTCGGGGGACGGCGGCCCGGCCACGGCTGCGCTGCTGGACCGCCCGGCCGGGGTGGCCGCCGACGCCGCCGGCAACATCTACATCGCCGACACCACCAACAACCGCATCCAGGAAGTCGCGGCCGCATCCGGGACCATCTCCACCATCGCCGGCAGCGCCACCGGCACCAGCGGCCTGACCGGGGACGGCGGCCCGGCCACCTCGGCGCTGCTGACCGCGCCCGCCGGCGTGGCCGCCGACCGGGCCGGGAACATCTACATCGCCGACACCGGCAACAACCGGATCCAGGAAGTCGCGGCCACATCGGGGACCATCTCCACCATCGCCGGCAGCGCCATCGGCACCCCCGGCCTGACCGGCGACGGAAGCCCGGCCGCCGCCGCGTTGCTGAACGCGCCGCGGGGCGCCGCCGCTGACGCGGCCGGGAACCTGTACATCGCCGACACCGGCAGCAACCGGATCCGGGAGATCGCCAAGGCGTCCGGCACCCAGTTCGGCATCACGATGACCGCCGCCGACATCTACACCGTCGCCGGCAGCGCGTCCGGCACCAGCGGCTGTCCGGGGACGGCGGGTCCGCCACGGCCGCGCTGCTGAACGGCCCGCAGGCGGTGACCGCTGACGGGTCCGGGAACCTGTACATCGCCGACACGCTGAACAACCGGATCCAGGAGATCGCCGCCGCCGATGGCACCCAGTGGTCCGCCGCCATGACGGCCGCCGACATTTACACCGTCGCCGGCAGCGCCAGCGGCGCGACCGGTGACTCCGGTGACGGCGGGCCGGCGACCGCGGCGCTGATCCAGAACACCACCGGCATCGCCGTCGACCCGGCCGGGGACCTGTTCGTGACCAACGCCACCAACGACCGGCTCCGCGAGGTCGCCGCCACCTCCACCGGGCTGTTCCCCGAATACCCCGCCCCCGGCGGCGTCACCATCACCCAGGACAGCGGCGCGCAGGTCACCTTCTACCCGCAGACCGGCGGCAACTGCACCGCCCCCTACGTCAAAGCCGGCGGGTACTGCGCCCTGCCCCAGGACATCTCCGCCACCCTCACCTACAACTCCGGGACCCAGGTCTACACCTTCAGCCCGTCCCCCGGCGCCACCTATACCTACGGCTGGAACGGCGCGCTGACCGGCCAGAGCGACGCCGCCGGCAACACCCTGACCATCGGCTACGCCACCCCGGCACCCGGCACCGGGCAATGCCCGTCCACCGCGACTGTCTGCCAGACCATCACTGCCGCCTCCGGCCGGGCGCTGGTCATCGGCTCGAACGCCAGCGGCCTGGTCACCTCGGTGACCGACCCGCTGGGCCGGCGGTGGACCTATGCCTACACCGGTTCGGGCCTGACGTCGGTGACCGACCCGTTGACCCACGTCACTACCTACACCTACGGCCAGGGGACCACCGGCAACCCAGCCCTCGCCAATGACCTGCTCACCATCACCAGCCCCAACGCCCAGCCCGGCGGCCCTGACGCCGGGGCCGCGACAGTCAACGTCTACGACAACACCGGGCGGGTCACCTCCCAGACCGACCCGATGGGCTTCAAGACAACCTTCAACTACACCGGGCTGAACGCCTCCACCGGCAATGGCACCGTCGCGGTCGCCGACCCCGACGGCAACAGCACCGTCTACGACTACACCCAGGGCGCCCTCGCCGCCCAATCGGAGTGGATCGGATCGACGCTGGTGTCCGAGAAGGACTACGGCCCCGCTACCACCGCGGGCGGCACCAGCGGCGGGACCCTGCTTGACACGTGGACCGCCAACGGCAACGGCGGCATCACCACCTACACCTACGACGCCGCGGGCAACACCACCTCGGCAACGGACCCAGGCGGCAACCAGACCACCCAGGCATCCACCACCCTGGACGACGCAAGCTGCGCCGCGACCGCGCAAGCCGCCAGCGCCTGCTCTGCCAGCCAGACCGGCCCCACCCCGGTCGCCCCCGGCGGCGTGATCACCCCGCCGTCCACGGCCCCGCCGCAGGGCGTCACCTACACCCTCTACGACATGAGCGGCAACGCGCTGTACGCGACCACTGGGGTGTACCAGCCCGGCAGCTCCACCGCGTCCTACCTGCAGACCACCTACAGCCTGTACAAGGGCAACAGCATCACCCTGGGCAGCACCGGCATCTCGTGCACCGCCACCCCGCCGTCTAATTCGCTGCCGTGCGCGACGATCAACGCCGACGGAGTCGTCACCCAGCTCGCCTACAACTCCGCCGGCGACCTGACCTCCTCCGCCGTCCCCGACGGGAACGGCTCCGAGATCGCCAAGACGACCTACGGCTACGACGGCGACGGCGAGCAGACCAGCAAGATATCCCCGGACGGGAACCTGTCCGGGGCGAACACCGGGAACTACACCACCACCACGGCCTACAACGCCGACGGCGAGGTCACCACCACCACCCAGGCAGGCGGTACCGGGGTGACCGTCACCCCCCGCGCCACCACCAACGGCTACGACGCGAACGGCAACAAGACCACGTTGCTAGACGCCCGCGGCTACACGACCACCACTACCTACAACGCCGATGACAAGCAGACCCTGGTCACTGACCCGGTCGGCAACGCCACCCTCACCTGCTACGACGGCGCCGGCCACACCACCGAAACCGTCCCCCCGATAGGCGTAGCGGCGGGCTCCCTGACCCCAGCATCGTGCCCGGCGAGCTACCCATCGGGGTACGGCTCCCGGCTGGCCACTGATGCCACGACGTTCACCTATGACGCGGCCGGGAGCAAGACGGCGACGACGACACCCGCGCCGGCCGGGCAGACCGGGTATGAGACCACGACCTACGCCTATGACGGCGACGGGAACGTGATCAAGACCACCGCCCCGCCGGCCACCGGCTCCACCAGCCAGGTCACGGTCAGCACCTACACCGCCACCGGGAAGCAGGCGACCCAGACGACCGGGTACGGCACGTCTGCGGCGTCCACGACCAGCTACTGCTACGACCCGAATGGCCAGGCCACCTCGGTGGTGATGCCCGACGGGAACACCAGCGGCACGGCTGCCTGCGAGACGGCGTCCCCGTGGGTCGTGTCCTCCAGCTCGTACCCCGCTCAGGCGGGGTTCCAGACGACGTCCGCCTATGACTCGGCCGGGGAGCTGGTCTCCACGACCAGCCCGGCGACCGCCGCCGCCCCGTCCGGCGCGACCACCACCGCCACATTCGACGCTGCCGGGAACACGCTGACCCGCACCGACCCGAATGGTGTCATCACCACCTGGACGTACACGCCGCTGAATCTGGCGGCCACGGTCAGCTACTCCGGATCCTCAGCCCACTCCGTGGGCTACACCTCTGACGCCAACGGGCAGCAGACCGCGATGACCGACGCGACCGGGTCCTCCAGCTACATCTGGGATCCGTTCGGTGAGCTGACCTCGGCGGCGAACGGCGCCGGGAAGACCGTCGGCTACAGCTACGACGCCGACGGGGACACCAGCGGCGTCACCTACCCGCTCCCAGGGTCGGCAACCTGGGCTACCACGGGTACCGTCGCCTACGGCTACAACCACGCTGACGTGCTGACCTCAGTCACCGACTTCAACAGCCACCAGATCACCATCACCCCCAACGCCGACAGCCTCCCGGCGTCCGAGACCCTCGGCTCCACCGGCGACACCATTGCCGCCACCTACGACCTCACCGACAGGCCGTCGGCGATCGCGCTGAAGAACGGGTCAACGACGCTGCAGAGCTTCACCTACTCCGACGCGACAGCAGGCAACATCCTTTCCGAGGCCGACACCCCGTCCTCATCGAAGTCACCGGCGGTCTACACCTACGACCCGCAGGGCCGGGTCAACTCCATGACCCCGGGAACAGGGTCCACGCTGAACTATAGTTTCGACGCTACTGGCAACCTCACCACCACCCCGACCGGAGCCACAGCGTCCTACAACAACGCCGGGGAGATCACCTCCAGCACCCTGGCAGGCACTACCACGAACTACGCCTACAACGCCGACGGACAGCGCCTCACCGCAAAGCAAGGCACCAGCACCATCACCTCAGGGACCTGGAACGGCGCCGGACAGCTCACCACTTACGCTGACCCCGCGGCGAGCATGACCGCCGCCGCCTACGACGGCAGCGGGCTTCGCGCATCAACCACTACCAGCTCAGCGACACAGGTGTTCACATGGAACACCAATACGCAGGTACCCCAGCTCCTGATGGACTCCACCAACGCCTACATCTACCGCGGCGGTACGCCCGCCGAGCAGGTGAATCTCGCTAACGGCACCATCACCTACTTCGTCACCGACTCCCTCGGCTCCGTCCGCGGCACCGTTTCCAGCACAGGGTCGCTCACAGCAACCACCTCTTACGACGCCTGGGGCAATCCCGAAACCACCGGCGGGCTCGCAGCCATCACACCGTTCGGGTATGCCGGCGGCTACACGGATCCCACCGGCCTGCTTTACCTCATCAGCCGCTACTACGACCCTGCAACCGGGCAATTCCTCTCTGTTGACCCCGTGGTCAGCCAGACCACGGAGGCCTATATTTACGCGAACGATAACCCAGTCGAGAACGTGGACAGTACTGGAATGTACTGGGCTAGCTTTGGACTCTTCGTATCCCTTCGGTACTGCATAGAACTAGGGTTCTTTTTTAGCAATTTCAAACCCTTCGTCAGCGGCTGGTACTGTAGGCCCAGATTTAAGCGCTTCTGGTGGTGGTTCGTAGGGCTCCTATGGCAGCTGATGGTCAATATCCACCCGGACCGAATCGGTATCTAATTTAAACCAGCTTGCCGCTGTCCTTGGCATCGGCGACGGTCATGGATCTTCTGGAGGGGACAGAGTCGCCGCTGCCAGGGTTTCGCCCGGGAGCATGATCGCTTAGGGCTACTTCCCGCTAAGTTCGTGGGGTGTCTTGGATCATGAACGCGGAGAGAGCGTTGTAAGGGTACGTGCCGGCGGTCGGCGAGAAGATGTTCGGTCAGACCCAGGCATGTTCGGGGAAGATGCAGGGTGGCTGTCCGGCCAGCAGGTGGGGCCTGGAGCATGAACGGCTGAGCAGGAGCTCGACGCGCGCTGCCGACTGTTAGGGGTACTGTTCCTCCAGGATCGCCTGGACCTGCAGGCGGCGCGGGAGGAACGCCGTGAGGACGTGACGGGCGCGGACGAGGTGACGTGTACATGCGTGGAAAAAGATCATCAACAGCGGCCGGATGGCCTATCGCTTTCCCACGAGCGGCCAGCCTGCATCTTGCGGATGCGGCGCTGGACCTTCCGGAAAAGAGGCAACACGCATAGCCTGCGGGGACTGGCCAGGATCGAATCTGCGGGCGAGGTGATCGGCTGCGGACTCGAATGAGGACTGGCCTGGGCAAACGGCAGGCAGAGCAGCTTGCCCAGCGGGCAGCCGCAGATGTGGACAGCCTCTGCGCCGCGCGCCTCCAAGATCCGCTGCCCTGACACGGACTTGCTCATGCTTTCTTTTTTGCTACTATGTCTCATATAATGGCAAACCTGATTATGGCAGGTAAGGATCATGATGTACTTCGCGTTTATAGAGATCACCTACGTTGGGGACCAGGACATTCCCAACCATGTGTCGGATTCGTTGATGTCTGCTGTATCGAGTCATATAGATAAGAAGACCGTTAAGCTGGAGATGCAATGTCACTCTCGCAATGTTCTAGTCCTATGTGGGTCCTTCCAGGGAGATACAATGAGGAGCCCGCTGAAGGCGATTACTATACTTGATGAGGCGCTGCAGCGATCCTTGGCCGCAACGGGCCTATTTGAAGAGTTTGATGTGTCACGCAGGTCTCTCGGCGCTAGCCCGGCCACGGGCGGCACCGAGGCGAACGAAGCAGTAGGCGGCCTGCGCCGCAGGCTTAGGGATCTACTGCTGTTCCCGCGGGTGTGAACATCGTCCTTTGGAGCTGGGCTGCCACCAGCATTTTCCCGATAGGTGAAGTGCTGTTATTTATCCCGCGAGCTGCCAATTCAGGGTATTCATCGTGAACCTGAACGGCGCCTGCCCGGGCTGGAGCGGGCACTCCGTAGCGTCAGCTGCCCGTGCGACCCGTCGAGCAGGTCCTGCAGTTCGGTGACGGTGTCCACATAGAGGTCATTGCTCGCCGGTCGAGGAAGAGGGCATTCGGCCGCATGTCAGGATTGGGAGCACCTGCAGCCCGCGCCGCTCCCCGCCGTACAGCTCACCGGCAGGCGTCGACTGAGCATCACCGCGCAGGCCGAGCCTGTCCAGCAGTTGGCTGGCGGACCCCGGGGACCCACATCGTGGAGATTGCCGCACTTCCGCGACCGCCTCCCGGACGGTCAGCACAACCCTGCATGAGCCGCCTGATCAATTCTTGATCACGATCCTGCTGCGTCACCTCGCGGGGGCGATTTTGACCTCGCCTGATGTACTGGAGGGTGCGAGCGCGCGTCGCCGGGCTGGGAGACTGGGGGCGACACACGAGGAGGTGATGACCGGTGAGTGTGGCACCCGCTGAGGTCGAGCGGCCGGAGATCAAAGAGGATGTGGCCCCGGACACACCGTGGGTCACGATCGTGTGGAACGACCCGGTGAACCTCATGTCCTACGTGACCTATGTGTTCCAGACCGTGTTCGGGTACCCCAAGCGCAAGGCCAATAAGCTCATGCTCGATGTACACCACAAGGGCCGCGCGGTGGTCTCCTCGGGTACCCGGGAGTCCATGGAGCGTGATGCGCAGGTCCTGCATGGTTACGGCTTGTGGGCCACGGTCAGCCACGATTCGTGAGCGGCACCGGCCCGGAGGGCAGTGCGGACTTCCCCGGGTTCGGGGAGTCTGAGGATTCCCTTGGCGCGGCGGAGGCGGAGGGAGCCGTGGCAGGTTTCCGTGCGACACGGCGGGGCGTGACGGCGCGATTCGACGCGCCGCAGGCTGGGGTCATCCGGACCTTGGTCAGCCAGGTGGCCGAGCTGGTCGGCGGTGATCTGCCGGACGCCGGCCAGCCGGACGCCGGCCAGCCGGGAGGCGTCCAGCCGGGAGGCGACCTGCTCGGTGAGGACCTGGCTGGCCGTAACACTCCGCCGGGCGGTGGCCAGCCCGGCGAGGACATTGCGCCCGGCGGCCCGGCGGCCAGGCCCGGGGACGATCCGCTGAGCGGCCACTGGGACAGCCCGGAGGAGTTCGCCGCGCTCCTGGGCCTGAGCGACTCGACCGCCCTGCCCGAGGATCCGGTGCTGGCCAGGCTGCTGCCGGACGCCTACCGCGACGACGCCGAGGCAGCGGGGGACTTCCGCCGGTACACCGAGCAGGACCTGCGATCCGGCAAGGTCGCGGCGGCCCGCACCGTGCTCGCGACGCTGCCGGAGGGCGGGGGTCAGGTCCGGTTGTCCACCGACGACGCGCAAGCCTGGCTGCGCGCCATCAATGATGTCCGGCTCGCCCTCGGCGTGCGCCTTTCGATCACCGAGGACTTCGAGCAGCGTTTGGCGGGGCTGGATCCTGAGGACCCTCGTTCAGCTTATTTCTGGGTTTACGACTGGCTGACCTACCTCCAGGAGACCCTGGTGCACGCGCTGTGGTGACAGCCGCCCGGCTACCCTCAGATCCATGCTGACGCTTGATCCCGCCCTGCGCGCGAAGATCGTGGCCCATGCCCGCGCCGACCACCCGGACGAGGCGTGCGGGGTGATCGCGGGCCCGGCCGGAAGCGACCGCCCGGAGCGGTTCATCCCCATGCTGAACGCGGAGCGCTCGCCCACCTTCTACCGGTTCGACTCCATGGAGCAGTTCCGGGTCTGGCGGGAGATGGACGAGCGTGGCGAGGAGCCCATCGTCATCTACCACTCGCACACCGCCACCGAGGCCTACCCGTCCCGGACCGATATCGCCTACGCCAGCGAACCCCATGCGCACTATGTGCTGGTGTCGACGCGCGACCCGGAGCAGGTGGAGTTCCGCTCGTTCCGGATCCGCGATGGGGTGGTGGCCGAGGAGGATGTCGCGATCGCCGAGGATTCCGTGCTGGAATGATCCCGTCAGCCACCCGGTTGGCACGCAGGGACAGGTTTAGCAGGATGTCCGCGCCGACCGGTGCCGGGTCGCCGGCCGCCCATATATGTCGTTGAAGAAGCCACCTCACCCTGGAGCGTTGTTCATGGCCATCGAGGTCCGTATCCCGACGATCCTGCGCACCTACACCGGCGGGGCCAAGTCGGTCGAGGGCTCCGGCGCCACGCTGGCCGAACTCCTCGGCGACCTGGACGCCCGGCACGGCGGGCTGCGCGAGCGACTGGTGGACGACGGCGGGCTGCGCCGTTTTGTCAACGTCTACCTCAACGACGAGGACGTGCGGTTTCTCGGCGGCCTGCAAACACCGGTCAGCGACGGTGACACGGTGACCGTCCTGCCGGCCGTGGCCGGCGGCGCCGGCTGACCATCGCGGGACGCATCATGCGCTACGACTCACTCCTGGACTCGCTCGGCGGGACCCCGCTGGTCGGGCTGCCCCGGCTGTCGCCCGCCCCTGACGTGCGCCTGTGGGCCAAGCTCGAGGACCGGAACCCCACCGGCTCGGTCAAGGACCGTGCGGCCTTCTTCATGATCGAGCAGGCGGAGAAGGACGGCCTGCTGACGCCCGGTACCACCATCCTGGAGCCGACGTCGGGAAATACCGGCATATCCCTGGCCATGGTGGCTCACCTGCGTGGCTACACGATGATCTGCGTGATGCCGGAGAACACCTCGATCGAGCGCAGGCAGATCCTGGAGATGTACGGCGCGCAGATCATCTCCTCGCCGGCTGCGGGCGGGTCCAACGAGGCGGTGCGGGTCGCGCGCAGGCTGGCGGGGGAGCATCCGGACTGGGTGATGCTGTACCAGTACGGCAACGAGGCGAACGCCCGGGCCCATTACGAGACCACGGGCCCGGAACTGCTCGCTGACCTGCCCGGCATCACCCATTTCGTGGCCGGGCTGGGTACCACGGGGACGCTCATGGGCACCGGCCGCTACCTGCGCGAGCACGTCCCCGGTGTGTCCATCGTGGCCGCCGAGCCGCGGTACGGGGAGCTTGTCTACGGGCTGCGCAACGTGGATGAGGGCTTTGTGCCCGAGTTGTACGACGAGTCCGTGCTGACCACGCGGTTCTCGGTGTCCTCCGCCGACGCCCTGCGGCGGACCAGGGAACTGCTGGACCTGGAGGGGATCTTCGCCGGCATCTCGGCCGGCGCCGCGCTGCACGCCGCGCTGGCCATGGCGGCCAAGGCCCGCGCGGCCGGCCAGCGGGCCGACATCGCGTTCGTGGTCGCCGACGGCGGCTGGAAGTACCTGTCGACCGGCGCCTACTCCGGGACCCTGGAAGAGGCCGAGGCGCGGCTCGAAGGACAGCTGTGGGCCTAGGACGCGTGCCGGGCCCCAGCCGGGGGATCTGCCCGATGGGGGCTTGCCGGATGGGGGCCTGCCGCGGATGACGGTGTTCGACGAGGCGACGGCGGTGCTGCCGGCCGGTGACGGCCGCTACGACGTCAAGCCCGACGAGCGGTTCGCGATCATATACGGCGACGGCACAACGGTCGGCGCGGTGAACGGCGGCGTCCTGATGGCCACCGTCCTGCGGGCCGTCCTCGATTCCTCACCCCACCCGCACCCGATCGCGACCAGCGCGCACTTCCTCCGGGTGCCCCGGCCCGAGCCCGCCCAGGTCCAGGTGACCTGGCTGAAGCAGGGCCGGACCGCGGCCACCGCCCGGGCCAGCCTGATCCAGGACGGCGCGCCCGTGCTGGAGACGACGGTCACCACGGGCAGGCTCGGGCCCGCCGAGGGCGACACGGGGCTGTCCTGGACCGGTGAGCCCCCGCGGCTGCCGCCCATCGAGGAGTGCCTGGGGTTCGGGAAGGCCGCGAAGCGGACCCATTTCAGCGGCTTCGCCGGGCAGGTCGATCTGCGCCTGGATCCCGCGACGGCCGGCTGGCTGCACGGCGAGCCGGCCGGGTCCCCGGAGATGCGCGGCTATTTCCAGTTGCGTGAGGACCGGCATCCCGATGCCTACCTGCTCGCCCTGGCGGTGGACGCGCTGCCGCCGGTGGTGTTCGGCCTCGGCGCGCTCGGCTGGTCGCCGACCGTGGAACTCACCTGGTACATGCGGGCGGTCCCGGCCGCCGGTGTGCTCCGGGTGGCGGCCCGCTGCCGCCATGTGAGCAGCGGATGGTTCGACGAGGAGTCCGAGGTGTGGGACTCCGCGGGCCGCCTGGTCGCGCAGAGCCGCCAGATCGCGCGCATCGGCCGGGGAGCCTAGCCCGGTCGTTAAGCCGCGGCGCGTAGCCTGGTCGACCGTGCGCCTGACCATCATCGGCTGCTCGGGGTCCTTTCCGGGGCCGGACAGCCCGGCCTCCTGCTACCTGGTGGAGTCCGGCGGCTTCCAGATGCTGCTCGACCTGGGCAACGGGGCACTCGGTGCCCTGCAACGGCACGCCGGCCTGTATGACATCGACGCCGTCTGCCTGAGCCACCTGCACGCGGACCACTGCCTCGACCTGTGTTCCTACTGTGTGGCTCGTATCTACCCACCTGAGGGGGCCAGGCCGCGGATGCCGGTATACGGGCCCGCAGAGACGGCGCGGCGGATGGATCAGGCCTTCGGGCTGCACGAGAGTCGCGGCATGGCGGAAGCGTTCGACTTCCACACGCTCGCCCCGGGGACCCGGCAGATCGGGCCGTTCGGCGTGACACTGGCGACGATGAATCACCCGGTGGAAACGTTCGGCTTCCGAATTGAGCACGCGGGCCGGGTGATCGCTTACTCGGCCGACACCGGGCCGACGCCGGCCCTGGCCGAACTGGCCCGCGGGGCGGATCTGCTGCTGTGCGAGGCGTCCTTCCTCGACGGGCCCGGGCTGGCCCGGAACCTGCATCTGACCGGGCGGCAGGCCGGGGAGTACGCCGCGGGCGCCGACGTGGGCCAGTTGGTGCTCACCCACCTGGTGCCGTGGAACGACCGCGAGCAGAGCCTGCGGGAAGCAGCGTCGGCCTACGCCGGCCCGCTGTCCCTCGCCGCCTCCGGGCAGGTCATCGACCTCGGCTAGGCTCGCTGCGGTCACGGCCTAGGATCTTGAGGCATGCGGGTACTCGTGACCGGGGGCGCCGGATTCATAGGGTCACATCTCACCGACGCGTTCCTCACCCGCGGCGATGACGTGGCCGTGATCGATGACCTGTCCGCGGGCCGGGCGGCGCGCCTCGACGGCCAGGCCACACTGCACAAGCTGAGCATCACCGATGCCGGGACGCTCACGGCGGTCGTCAGCCAGGTGCGGCCGGAGCTGATCTGCCATCTGGCCGCGCAGATCGACGTCCGCTCCTCGGTGGCCGCGCCCGCGGAGGACGCGCAAGTCAATGTGGTCGGGATGGTCAACGTCCTGGAGGCGGCCCGGATCGCGGGGGCGCGCGTGCTGTTCGCCTCCTCCGGAGGCGCCCTGTACGGCCGGGACGCCCCCATCCCCTCCCGCGAGGATGTGCTGCCGCTGCCCGAGTCTCCATACGGAATCGCCAAGTACTGCGCCGAGCAGTACATCGGCCTCTACAACCGGCTGCACGGCACGCGCCACTCGATTCTGCGGCTGGCCAACGTGTACGGGCCGCGCCAGGATCCCAGCGGCGACGCCGGCGTGATCCCTATTTTCTGCGGCTGCGTGGCTGTCGGCCAGGAGCCCACGATCTACGGCGATGGCGCCCAGACCCGCGACCTCGTCTACGTCGCCGACGCGGTCAGCGTCTTCCTGGCCGCCGCCGACAGCGGCCGGCCAGGCATCTGGAACGCGGGCACAGGTATCGAGGTCAGCGTCCTGGATCTGGTCGCCGTCATCGCCGGCATCGCGGGCCACCCGGTGACGCCGCAGTTCGCTCCGGCCCGGGTCGGCGACCTGCTGCGCAGCTCGCTGGCGGTGGACCGGGCCGAGCGCGATCTGGGCTGGCGCGCGGACACGCCGCTCGCCGACGGCGTGACCAAGGTCTACCGCTGGATCGAGGCGGGCGCCCCCGACCGGGCCGGGTGCTAGCTGCTGGCCGTCGGCCGCCGGCCGCCGGCCGCCGGCCGCCGGGCCGGGGGAGTCACCGCGCCACGTTAGGCTGTCCCGCATGTCCCGACCCGATGGGCGCGGCCCTGATCAGCTGCGCGAGATACGGATGACCAGGCACTGGCTGGAGCACGCGGAGGGCTCGGTGCTCGTGGAGTTCGGGGCCACCCGGGTGCTCTGCGCGGCGAGCGCGACCGAGGACGTGCCCCGCTGGCGGCGCGGCAGCGGCCATGGCTGGGTGACGGCGGAGTACGCGATGCTGCCGCGGGCCACCAACACCCGCGGCGACCGCGAGTCCATCAAGGGCCGCCCGGGCGGCCGGACCCAGGAGATCTCCCGGCTGGTCGGCCGGTCATTGCGGGCCTGCGTGGACACCAAGGCGCTGGGCGAGAACACCATCATCATCGACTGCGACGTGCTGCAGGCGGACGGCGGCACCCGGACCGCGGCCATCACCGGTGGCTACGTGGCGCTCGCCGACGCGGTCTCCTGGCTACAGGATCGGAAGCGGTGCAAGGGCAACCCGCTGGTCGGCTCCGTGGCGGCGGTCAGCGTTGGGATCGTGGACTCGCAGCCCCGGCTGGACCTCTGCTACGAGGAGGACGTCGCGGCGCAGACCGACATGAACGTCGTGTGCACCGGGGACGGCAGCTTCGTCGAGATCCAGGGCACGGCCGAGCGCGAGCCGTTCGGCCGCGACCTGCTCAACCAGCTGCTCGACCTCGGCGTGGCCGGCTGCGCGGAGCTGACCAGGCTCCAGCAGGAGGCACTCACCCGATGAGCGGCGCGGCCGCCAAGCTCGTCCTGGCCACGAAGAACCCCGCCAAGCTCGCCGAATTGAGCCGGATCCTGGCCGACGGCAACGTCCCGGTGGATCTCCTCACCCTCGACGACTTCCCGCAGATGCCCGAGGTGGCGGAGACCGGGCGCACCTTCACCGAGAACGCGTTGCTCAAGGCGCGGGCGGTGGTCGCGTTCACCGGCCTGCCCACGGTGGCCGAAGATTCCGGTATCTGCATCGATGCCCTGAACGGGATGCCCGGCGTACTGTCCGCCCGCTGGTCCGGAGTACACGGGGATGACGAGGCCAACCTCCGGCTGGTGCTCGGCCAGCTGGCGGACGTGCCGCCCGGCCAGCGTGGCGCCCATTTCGCTGCCGCCGCGGCGCTGGTGCTCCCGTCGGGGCCGGAGCACGTGACGGAGGGCACCCTGCACGGGTCGGTGACGGCCGCGCCGCGCGGCACGAACGGGTTCGGCTACGACCCGATCTTCCTGCCGGACTCCTCGGAGCTGACCACCGCGGAGATGGCGCCGGCGGACAAGGACAAGATCAGCCACCGCGGCCGCGCCCTGCGGCCCCTGGCCCCGATCATCGCCGCCCTCCTCGGCGAGTGACCCCGCCGCTATGGCGCCCTTCCATGATCGCAGTGGATTACTGGCCGCCGGGTGACCACCAATCCACCGCAATCATGGAAGCCAGCACGGGCCGGCCACACGGCCGAGTGTGAATTGCGATCTGCGACCGAGCGCGCGCAAGCCGGAGGAGCCGGTACCGTGGGGTGTTCCGGACCGGAGGGAGCATGCGTGACCGAGCAGAGGCTGGCACCCGGGGATGAGGCGCCGGACTTCTCACTGCCCGATGCCGACGGCAAGACGGTGAGCCTGTCCGCGCTGCGCGGGCAGCAGGTGATCGTCTACTTCTACCCGGCCGCGATGACGCCGGGCTGCACCAAGGAAGCCTGCGACTTCCGCGACAATCTCAACCGGCTCGTCGGCGCGGGTCTCACCGTGCTGGGAATCTCCCGGGATGCGCCGGCCAAGCTGGCCAAGTTCCGGGACAAGGAGGGCCTGAACTTCCCCCTCCTATCCGACCCGGGCAACGAGGTGCACCAGGCATACGGGGCATACGGTGAGAAAACCATGTATGGCAAGAAGACGGTGGGTGTCATCAGGTCAACGTTCGTGATCGATCCCGCCGGAAAGGTGGCGAGGGCGTATTACAACGTCAAGGCCACCGGGCACGTTGAGCGTCTGCTCAAAGACCTAGCCGCCTGAACGAAAACCTCCCGGCAACTGCCGCCACCACCGCGGCGTCGCCTGGGCCGGGCAATTTCGCAGCGGGCATCCGGGGCCGTAGCCCAACGGCAGAGGCACAGGACTTAGGATCCTGCCAGTATGGGTTCGAATCCCATCGGCCCCACCGAGACATCGGTACCCCCGTGATCGCCGTCACCTGCTGCATTCGCAATCCCACCTGCTCTACGGCGAATCGCTGCGTCGGCAAAGCGCCCAGGCGACCACCCAGCCAACACAATGACCCGGCCCTGGGCCTCAGCCGCCCAAGAGGGTGGCGATGATGGCGCGGATCTCGGCCGGTTCCAGGGCGCTGGTGGCGTCGCCGACCGCCAGCTCCACCCGCTGCACGGCCGGGTCCCCGGTCGCCATGGCCTGCGGCCAGGTCCATACGCCCTGCTCCTCCGCGAGCTTGCGGACGGCGGCGGCGAAGCCCTGCTGTGAGGTGCGCAGCAGCAGGTGCATCATGGGAGTCTGCGGCGGTTCCGGGATCACCTGAACACCGGGAAGATCCCGCAGGGCGTCGGCGATGGCCTGAGCGTGCCGCAGGTATCGCGGCATCAGCGGCAGCCGCCGGGCGAGGCAGGTGAGCGCTGACGCCGCGCCGGGCCACAGACCGAATAACGTCCCGCCCAGGCGCTTTCTCCATTCGCGGACCTCGGCGATGATGTCGTGCGGTCCGGCCACACAGCATCCCGGCAGCGCACCCAGGCCTTTGTAGAACGATACGTACACGGTGTCGAAGAGGTCAGCCACCACGGCGGGTGGCTGGCCGTAGCCAGCCGCCGACTCCCACAGCCGGGCTCCGTCGAGGTGAACCGCAGCCCCGAAGTCATGGCCCCAATCGACCTGCGCCCGCAACTCGTCCCAGGGCGGCTGCTGGCCGCCCAGATCCCGCTGCGGCAACTCAAGCAGCAGCGCGGCCGGCGGCTCGGCCACGCCGCGCAGGTCCTCGACGCTGAGCAGCCGGTACAGGTCGCCCGTGGGGCGTCCGACCAGATGATGCAGCCGCTCGTAGGCCCGGCCCTCGTGCTGGTCGATGTGACACGCCGGGTGAAACACGATCGTCCGCCGCCCCCGCTGTTCGGCGTGCACCCGCAACACGGCCTGCTGCGCCATCGTGCCACTGGGCAGGAACGCCGCGGCGGGCTTGCCGAGGAGCCGGGCGATCTCTGCCTCAAGCTCGGTCACGGCACCCCCCTGGCCGTACCTGTCGATCGCGGTGTCGGCGGGCACCGTCGCGAGCAGGTCCGCGGCCCGGATCGGCCCATGCCAATGCAGGAACCAGGTACCGGCGTCGCGCAGCGCGGATAGATCGTCGTCAGCGGGCACACCGCCATTCTGCGCCATCCTGTCCGCGGGCCTGCCGCCATTTCTTCCCGCGTCCGGTGACCGCGGACCGGACGTGGGCCTGGGTAGCGGGCGGTGGCCGGGCTGGCATCATGAGCGCGTGACGAGCGACGAGGGCCACCGGCCGGACGACCAGCGGTCCGGGGCGGCGAGATCAACCCCGGCGCTGGCGGCGCTCGACGCGGCAGGCATCGCCCACCGGGTGATCAAGCACGGTCCGGTGCGCAGCCTGGGGGAGGCGGCGCAGGCGCGCGGGGTCGAGCCCCGAGATGTCGTGAAGACCCTGGTGGTGCGGCGCTCCGAGGACGATTTCCTGTTCGTCCTGGTGCCGGGCGACCGGACGATCTCCTGGCCCAAGCTGCGTTCGCTGCTCGGTGTCAGCCGCCTGTCCATGCCGGACGCCGAGGTGGCCAGGCACGCCACGGGGTACGAGCGCGGCACGATCACGCCGTTCGGGTCGGCCACCGCCTGGCCGGTGATCGCCGACGAGCGGCTGCGCGGCCGGCGGATCACGCTCGGCGCGGGGCAGCACGGCCTGGCCGTCGCGGTAGCCGCTGACGAGGTGCTGCTGGCCCTTGACGCGATCGTCGCGGACGTCAGCGATCCCGAGCCGGCCCCGTCCGTGCGCCGCTGACCGGGTTGTGGATTATCTTGTGGACAGCGCGGTGGAAAAGCGCCACCGGCCGGTGGATAAGAGCGCGCATTCTGTGGACTCCGTGTGGACGGCCAAAGAATCTTGAGATAACCGGCGGATAACCCTTGTGGTACTTCCCGTGAAGCAGTAAAAATGCATTCACCGTTGGAAACGGGGATCATCCGGGGGCGACCCCGGAACGCTGGAAGAGCTGGGTGACCGGCACTTCAGGCGGGTCTTCGGCACCGGCGGTAGGCTGCCGGAAACGGGAACCAACCGGGGGAAACTCCGGAACGCTGGAAGAGCCGGGCAGCCGGCGCTTCAGGCGGGTTTCTGGCCCTGGTGGTTGGCCCCGCAACGCAGGGCGGCTGAGCAATCGGCCGGTTCGTGCGGTGAGGCCGCGAGGCCCCTCCATCTCATACATGGAGGGGCCTCGTTGCGTTATGCATCAAAGCTTGTCGGTGGTTCACCGGTGCCCAGTGCCCGCAGCCACGCTATTCCAATAAATGGGCAGAAGCTGCGGATGCCCCGCCGGTTCTTCAAAGACATCGAGATCGCCGGCACGGCTCAGGCCACGGCCTGATCGGGCCGTCCGGGCTCAGCGGATCTATGCTCGGCGCGATAGAGCGGACCTATGCTCGGTGCCGTGGAAGTAACCTCGCTCGGCTACCGGACTGACCTGATGATCCGGGCCCTGGAAGGCAGCGCGGTCACCGACCATGGCGACTGCATCGTTGTCCGCAGTCCGGCGAACCCGACGTTCTGGTGGGGAAACTTCCTCCTGCTCGCGGCGCCGCCAGGGCCCGGCCAGTCAGGCCGGTGGCTGGCCCGTTTCGCCGCCGAGTTCCCCGACGCCGCTCACGTGGCGCTGGGCATCGACGTCACTGACGCGGACGAGGTGCAGACAGCCGAGTTCCTGGAGGCCGGTCTCCGCCTCGACCTGAGCACCGTGCTGACCGCGTCGGCGGTACATCGGCCGCCGCACCCTGGCCACGGCGCGTGCTACCGGCCGCTGGCCGGCGATGACGACTGGGCGCAGTCTCGCGAACTGCGTCTGGCCGGCACGTCCGCAGAAGAACGAGCAGAACATCTGCCCTTCATCGAGCGCCGTGCGGCCGAGGCGCGTCGTCTCGCCGAGGCGGGCCACGGGGCCTGGTTCGGTGCGTTTCGCGATGGCCGGCTCGTCGCCCAACTCGGCTTGTTCTCTGACGGCACCGGGATCGCCCGCTACCAGGATGTCGCGACCCATCCGGCGGCTCGCCGCCAGGGCCTGGCGGGCACCCTGGTGTGGCACGCTGGCCAGTATGGCCTCGCCGAACTCGGCGCAAGCACGCTGGTCATCGTCGCGGACCCCGGCTATCCCGCCATCCGGATCTACCGCTCGGTCGGGTTCACTGACCGGGAGACCCAGATCGGGCTCGAACGCCCGCCAGCGGCGAGGCCCACGATGGCGACCAGGCCGCCACCGATTCCTTGATCACGAAGGATTCCCGTCATACAGGGCAGTGCGCCAAAGGGAAACGCCAGACCCGGCCAGTCCGGCGGACCGCCTGATCATCGAATGGACGACCCATCTTAAGGATCGTCAGTGATCACGAGGTGTCCGCCGCTGTCAGCCACCAAGCCAGCCGGCTGCCCGTAGCACCTCCGCAGCAACCTCTCGCACTGACCGATCACCGTTGTTAACCACCAGGCAGTCGCTCGCCGCCCATCGCTGCATGTGAGCAGCCCACCACCGCGCACCGCAAAGCTCGCCCTCCGGGTCGTCCGGCTCCCGGCGGCGGATTCTCTCCTCGATCAGCGCCAGCGGCGCGTGCAGGCGCACCATGGTGATCTCCGCGCCCGGAATCGCCTCGGCCAGCCGCAGCAGTACGGAACGATCCTCGACGAGCATTTCCAGCAGCAATCGCTCGGCCCCCCGGGCCGCGTAGTTGGACCAGAGCGCAGCGAGGTTGCGGTACATGTGGGTCACTCGCTGTACCGGATCCTCCGGTGGAATCGGCCAGCACCTGGCGATCTCCTCCAGCACCACCGTGGCGTGAGACACCGACGCTTCGATGAGCAGCACGTCGGCCTCGTGCAGCACAGCGCTCTTTCCGGCACCTATCGGACCGGTCAGGAGCAACACGGGCGTCACAGAAGCCAGCATCGCACCCCACTCGAACCAGGAGGGTCCCGGCACCGTGAGTCCTACTCCGCCTGGGCTTTGGGCACAGGCAGAACGGACGCCCGGCCGTAGCAGGTGACGAACAGGTGGCAGAAGATCGCCATGGCACCGGCTGTCACCACCCTTTGGCACACCCCCTATACGTCCGCGAATCCTCCGTAGTGATCATGAAACGGGCTCCGGGCACTGCGACGCCGTGGCCCGTGAGGGCTGAAGCAACCTTCGGGAGCTGGCCCGTGGGACTCCGCTGGCGGCGGTCACCAGGTGTCTAGGTGGCGGGGCAGTTCGGAGAGCCGGGTGATCACCGCGTCCGGCGCGGCTGACTCGAACGGCGGGACGTCACTATTGGCGATGAGAACCGCCCGCATGCCGACTCTTTTCGCGCCGTGCACGTCGTCGTAGGGCCGGTCGCCCACGAACACGCACGCGGCCGGGTCGTCCACGCCCACGGCCGCCATCGCGGCCAGGAACGCCTTCGGGTGCGGCTTGGCCCACGGGATCTCGCTGCTGTAGACGGCGCCATCGATCAGGCCGAGCACGTCGTCCCGGGCGAACACCCGCTCGTGCGCGCTCCGCGGCCACATCGTGTTGGACAGCACGCCCACCCGCAGGCCCCGCTGGCGCAGGCCGCGCAGCAGCGGCGGCACCTCGGGGTCGGTGAAGGTGTGCGGCTCCCACGCCTCGAAGTAGCTGGCCAGGAATGCCTCGGTGGGCACCAGGCCGGCCCGGTCGAATACCTGGTCCAGGGTGGCGCTGGCCCGCGTGTCCCCGGTCGCCTGCCACAGTCCCAGCTCGGCGGCCCAAATGGCGGCGGCCAGCGCGTCCGCGCGCTCGGGGAAATGCTGCCCGCACACACCCCGCCACAATGCCTCATGGTCCACGGTGTGCCAGGGAGTGAGCGTGCCACCCCAATCGAAGATGACCGCCCTGATCGCCACGAACCGCATTGTAGGCGGCCCGGACTTGGTGGAGGGTGGAGGGCATGCGTAGCTCGAAGGCGGCAGGTGGCCCAGGAAGGGCCATGGGAGAGTTGGCCCCCAGGTCTCCCTCCCGTCGCCAGAAGTTCGGGCAGCATCCCTAGGGTCCACGGCAGGGCTGCCAGGCGGACCGGCCGGGCAGCGGGCAGAGGAGGGGATCGATGCGACAGCACCAAGGCCGACGGCGGGTCACCACGAGGGCCGCCGCCTTCACCGGATGCGCTTCGCTTCTGGGCGTGATCGCGATCGGCGGAGCCACCGCGCCGGGGCTCGCCGCGGCCGGGCGGCCGGTCACGGCCGCCGCCGCGCACAGTACGGCGGGAAATGGCTGCCATCTCGGCAACGGGGTCAAGCACGTCATCGAGCTCACCTTTGACAACGTCCATTTCTTCCGCGACAACCCCAATGTGCCTTCCGACCTGGAAATGATGCCGAGCCTGCTGCACTTCCTGGAGGACAACGGCACGCTGGCGTCCAACAACCACACCCCGCTGATCGCGCACACCGCCAATGACCTGCTGACCACCTTCAGCGGCCTGTACGGCGACCGGGCGGGCATGCCGATCAGCAACTCCTATCAGGCGTACAACACCGACGGCACGACCGACTCGGCGGGCTCGTTCGCCTACTGGACGGACCCGATCTTCGACACCGCGGCCCACCCGAACGCGGGCCACGACACCAACCCGTCCCTGGTCTACTCGGCCACCCCGCCAGCCACCACGACCCCCGCGCCGACGCCGAACACCACCACCCCGGCGCCGTGGGTGCCGTTCACCCGGGCCGGCTGCAATGTCGGTGAGACGGGCTCGGTGAACCAGGTACTGGAGAACACGGCGGTGGACATCCCCAAGGTGTTCGGCGCCAATTCGCCGGAGGCACAGCAGCTCGCCGCCGATCCCACCTTCTTCAAGGACGCCGAGACCGCGGACTACGTCGGCATCGCGGTGCACTGCGCCCAGGGCAGCGCGTTCTGCTCCACGGCGCAGGGCGTCAAGTTCGGGCAGACCACGCCGAGCCCGACCGCGGCGACGGACAGCCTGCCCGACGAGCCCGGCGGCTACACCGGCTACCAGGGCCTGTTCGGCCACCGGTACGTCGCGCCGCAGCTCGGGGCGGGCACGCCCAGCCTGACCAGGAACGGCTACCAGGTGACCAACACCGCGGGCAACCTGGTCGATGAGAACGGGAACCAGATCAACGGCGGCTTCCTCAGTACCCCGGGATTTCCTGGGTTCGGGCCCATCAACGCGTCGCAGACGCTGGCCTACGTCGCGGACATGCAGGAGTCGGGTCTGCCGGTGACCAACGGGTACATCGCGGATATCCACGGCAACCAGCACATCGCTGGCCTTACCGCGTGCGTCGGCGCGCCGTCCGCGCTGGGCAGCGGAAGCCCGTGCTACGTGGCCCAGGCCCAGTACTACAACCAAGCATTCTCAACGTTTTTCGCCCGGCTGGCTGCCGACGGCATCACGGCGAAGAATTCGCTGTTCGTCGTCAGCCCCGATGAGGGTGATCACCAGGCGGGCGCCAACGTCGGGCGGGCCATCCAGCCCACCCCGGTGGACTGCAACGGTGCCACGGTGACCGGCGACACGGTGACACCCGCCGTCGCGTGCACCTACCCGGCAGGCTCGTTCGGCGAGCTTGGCGGCAACCTGACTGGCCTGCTGGCCACCCAGAAGGGAAACACGACCCCGTTCAGCCTGGAAAATGACACAGCGCCCGAGTTCTACGTGACCGGCCAGCCCAAGGCGGGGGCGCCGCAGGTACGGACCCTGGAACGCGACGCGGCCGGGCTGACCGCGGCGAACCCCTATACCGGTACCACCCAGCCGATCGCGAACTACCTGGCGGACCCGACGGAAATGGGCATCCTGCACATGGTGAACGCCGACCCGGCCCGGACGCCGACGTTCGCGATGTTTGCCAAGCCCGACTACTTCCTGCAGGCTCAGCCGCTTCCGCCGAGCTGCGGCACGGCGCTCGTGTGCCAGCAGACCGGGTTCGCCTGGGATCACGGCGACTACGCGGCGGAGATCAACACCGACTGGCTCGGCATCGCCGGGCCGGGTGTCGCCAACCGCGGCGTGGACGGAACCGCCGCCGACGCGGGCCCGAACTCCGCTGGTGCCAACAGCGGCCAGATCACCGTCCCGGGCAGCGGCACCACCGGAACCTGGATCGATGAGACCGACATCCGGCCGACCCTCATGTACCTGACCGGGCTGAAGGACGATTACGAGCATGACGGGCGCGTAGTCAGCCAGTTGCTGGCCCGGCCCAATGACGCGCTGAGCGCCCCGGGAGTGGCGGCGCTCGGGGCCTGCTACAAGCAGCTCAACTCGAGCGTCGGCCAGTTCGGCACGGCCACTTTGCAGGCGTCGACCAAGGCGATCGAGAGCACCAGCGCGGGCGACCAGACCTACCTGCGCACCGACCAGGTGCTGTCCGTGCTTGAACGGGCCAGGGACGGTCTCGCCGGGAAGATCAAGGGAGAACTGGAGGCGGCCGCGTTCAGCGGTACCGAGGTGCACGGCGCCGTCGGCCAGACGTTCGCCTGCCGGGCCATCATCGCCGCCGCGCAACACCTAGCCACCTCACACTGATCTGCCAGCATCCGCCAACTGATCTGCCAGCGCCGATGCCGGGGCGAACCCACCGCCCCGGCACCGGCGGCCTGGCAGGTGACCCAAGCGCGGACGGGTGTGGCCGGCCTGGCGCGTAAAGCGCCGAAGGCGCAGCGCAAGGCCGGCCCCACCCGCCCGCGCGAACCGCACAGACTTAGCCGGTCCCAGCCAGGTCGATCTCAGCGCGCAGCAGGCTGTAGATCACCCCGTCCACCCACCGGCCGGCCCGGAAGCCGAACCCGCGCAGCACCCCCTCACGGGTGAACCCGGCCTTCTCCAGCGCCCGCTGCGCCGCTATGTTGCTGGTCTCCGTGAGCGCCTCGATGCGGTTAACCAGAGTGTGCGAGAACAGGTACACCGCGAGCAGCCGCATAGCCTGCGCGCCGTACCCCCGGCCGCGCGCCTCGGGCGCCAGGGCCATGCCGAGTTCCCAGCAGTAGGAGACCCCGGCGGTCTGGTGCTTGCTCCAGTTCATGAACCCGAGTGACTCCGCGCCCTTCGCCACGACCAGCATGCCGTCGTCGTCACTCAGCAGCCCGTTTTCCTCCCAGGGGCGGCGGTACACGCCGGGATCCTGCCAGCCGAACCACCCGTACTCGCCGGTGGCGGACGGGTCGCTGGTCAGCCGGTACAGCAGCGGCAGGTCATCCTCGCCGACCGGCCTCAGGCGCAACTCGTCGTCCATGACGTGAAATGCTACGGCCCCAGGCACGACCGGTTGCCGGGTGTCGGCCGTACAGAACTCCGGTGAGCCTGGGAGACTGGCGGCTAACGAAACGTTCGGTAGGAAAGGGATGGGTTAATGGCCGATGGCGACGGCGTGGTCGCGACGCGCGACCCGGATGTGCTGGTCAAGGAGATCGAGCGCACCCGCGAGAACCTCGCGCGCACCATCGACGCCCTGACCGAGCGGGCCAGCCCCGCGAACGCCGCGCGGCGCGTGGCGTCGCGGGTCCGGGAACAGGTCTCACGCCCCGAGGTGCGGCTCGGCGCGGGGGCGGTGGCCGGCGTGATCGTGCTCGGCGCTGCCGCCTACCTGTTCCGCCGCCGCCGCAGGTAGCTCAGGCGAAGGCCTGGCCCTCGCCGCGGTAGGTGGGCACGGTCGCGGCCACGGAACTCCCCTCGATCAGGTGCAATTCCATGAACCGCTCGCACAACTCCCCGGCTTTGGCGTGGCGGAACCAGACCCGGTCGCCGATCGCCAGCTCGTCGGCCGCCGGCCCGAGCAGCGGCGTCTGCACCTCGCCGGCGCCCTCCTGGGCGTCCAGGCGCAGCCCGGCCGGCAAGTACGGCCGGGGCAGCCTGCTGGCCTGAGCCGGACCTGACGCCAGGTACCCGCCGCCGAGAACCGTCACCACACCCGGACCGGGCCTGCGCACCACAGGCAGCGCGAACAGCGCCGCGGGCCGCCCGGAGAAACCCAGGTAACTGTCGAACAACACCGGCTGGTACAGGCCGGAGCCCGCGCCGATCTCCGTCACCGCGTCCTCGGCCGTGGTCTTCTCGATGGAGCCCGTGCCGCCGCCATTGACGAAGTCGAGGGGCGCCACCGCTTGCACCGCCGCCGCGATCGCGGCGCGCCGCTGGGCCAGTTCCGCACCGGATTTCCGCTGCATATACCGAACGGCCCGGGCGTAATACGGCCGTCCAGCCGGGTTATCGCCGACACCGGCGATCTGCGCTTCGTAGGCCATGATGCCGGCCAGGTGGATTCCGGGCCGGGCGACGGCGTTCCTGGCCAGGGCGGCCGCGTCGGCGGGCGTGCGGACGGGGGAGCGGCGTGCCCCGGCGCGCAGGCGGCCGCCGAGCGCGACATAGGACGTGTCGATGTCGATGCAGACCCGGACCGGGCCGGCGGCCGGGACCGTCGCGGCGGCCTTCTCGATCATGTCGAGGTGATCCGGGCAGTCGATCATCACCGTGATCGCGGCCCGGGCCACCGCATCGCCGGCCAGCCGGGCCAGCGCCGCGGCGTCGGCGGTGGGGTAGGCCACCAGGATGTCCTGGCCGGTGCCATGCGCCGCCAGCCAGAGCGCCTCCGGCAGGGTAAAGGCCATGATCCCGCGGAACCCGTCCATGGCCAGCGCTTGCTCGATCAGGGCCCGGCAGCGCACCGACTTGCTGGCCAGCCGGATCGGCTTGCCGCCTGCTCGCCGGACCATGTCCGCCGCGTTGGTCCGCAGCGCGGCCAGGTCCACCACCGCGAACGGCGGTTCCAGATGGGCGGTGGCCGCGTTGTAGCGCTGCAGGTCAGCTGAGCCGGAGCCGGACCGGGTCACCCATCCTCTTTGGTCAGCTCGGCGTACTGCTCGGCGGTCAGCAGGTCATCTGCCTGCGGCCCGTCGTCGGACAGCCTGATCCGCAGCAGCCAGCCCGCTCCGTAGGGGTCGGAGTTGACCAGCCCTGGATCATCCTCGATCTCCGGGTTGGCCTCGATCACCTCGCCGTCCACCGGCGAGTAGATGTCACTGACCGACTTCGTGGACTCGACCTCGCCGCACGGCTCGCCGGCCGTCACCGCCGTTCCCGCGGCCGGGACGGAGACGTAGACCACGTCGCCGAGGGAATTTTGCGCATAGTCGGTGATGCCGACGGACGCGACGGTGCCGTCGATGGCCACCCACTCGTGTTCCGCGGTGTAACGCAGTTCGTCCGGAACGATCATGGTATCCCTCTCGTCGGGAAGCTCGCATCTGAGAGTTTGGCTGACGCCGGGCGCGCTTAGTCCGCCCGGCGGTAGAACGGCAGGTCCACCATGGTGGCTGGCTCGGCGCTGCCCCTGATGTCCACCGCGAGTGCGCCGCCGGCCCCGCCTGCGGCCGCCAGCCTCGCGATCTCTGGATCGACGTAGGCCATCGCGATCGGCACGCCGAGGGTGGGCGATGGCGCGCCGCTGGTCACCGTGCCCCGGGCCTGGCCGTCCCAGAGGACGGCGTAGCCGTGCCGGGGAACCCGGCGGGTAGCCCCGGTGAGGCCGACGAGGACCCGGCGCGGGCCTGCCTCCTCGTACGCCTGGAGCGCCGCCCGGCCGACGAAGTCGCCTGGCTTGTCGAATTTGACCACCCGCCCCAGGCCGGCGTCGAAAGGTGTCACGTCAGGGCCGAGTTCGTTGCCATACAACGGCATTCCGGCCTCGAGGCGGAGCGTATCGCGCGCGGCGAGGCCCGCGGGTGCCAGGCCGTCGCCGGAGCCTGCGTCAGTCAGCGCCGTCCACACGTGCTCCGCGTCGCCGGGGCCGGTGAATAGCTCGAAGCCGTCCTCCCCGGTGTACCCGGTCCGGGCGAGCAGAGCCTCGCGGCCGGACACGCGGGCCCGGTGGCTGGCGTAATACTTCACGCCGTCGAGTGAGATGTCGGTGAGCGGCCCGAGAATCTTGGCCGCGGCCGGGCCCTGGATGGCGATCAGCGCGTAATCGGCGGTCCGGTCGGTGACCTGCGCGTCATAGCCGTCGGCCCGCTGAGCGAGGGCGTCCCGCACGATCTCGGTGTTGGCGGCATTAGCGACAATCAGGAACTCCTGGTCGGCCAGCCGGTAAACGATCAGGTCGTCGAGCACCCCGCCGTTGTCGGCACAGATCATCGTGTACCGGGCGCGTCGGGGCGCCACCGCGGACGGCTGGCCGGTCAGCGCGTAGTCGAGCGCGGCTCCCGCCCCCGGTCCGGTGACCGAGATCTCGCCCATATGTGACAGGTCGAACAGGCCAGCCGCGCGGCGCACCGCGTGGTGCTCCGCGGTCTCACTGCGGTAGCGCAGCGGCATCTGCCAGCCGGCGAAGCCGGTCATGGTGGCGCCAAGCCGCTCATGCACCCCGAGCAGCGGTGTGGGTCGCGGCGTGTCGGGGGATGGCGGTGCGCTTGGGCGCGGCGGCGTGCCGCGCGGTTCTGCGGCGTCGGGCATGATCCACCTGCGGGCGCTCCACGGCCGGTCCGGCGGGCTGGCCTGCGCCGGCTAGCCTACCGGGGCCGGTTTCCCGCTGCGGCGCCAACAGCCCCTCCGAGGTCCCCCGGCGGGCCCCTGGCGTGCTCGGACCGCGGGCCGGGCTAGCCCGAATGTTATCGTTGACCTGGGCTGGCTTGTGGCCGGCCATCGAAACCCCTCAAGGTCGCGTGACCATCACGCGACTGTGTGGCGGGATTGCCATCCGCCCTGAACGAGGGGAGTATCGATGCTCGCGTTCATCGTCCGGCTGAAAACCCGGGCCCTTCTCCTGGCCGCTCTTACCGCCCTGCTGGCCGGCGGCACCGCGGCCGCGGGCACCAGCCCGCACCCGGAGCCAGGCACCGTCCGGTCATCAGGCGTCAACCAGGTGTCGCTCGCCCCACACGGCTCGCACGGGCTGCTGAACGCCGCGCAGGCCGCGTCGGCCGCGTCGGCATGCACCGCCCGCGCCACAGCCGCGGGCTGGGCGAACAACGGGAGCCTGGTGACGGCCAGCGCGGTCTGCGTGGCCGAATCCGGTGGCCGGTCAGCCGTCTACTACTGCAATCCGACGGGCCAGGACGGTAACTATCCGCCCGTTCACTGTCCCGGCATCTACGATCGCGGGCTCTGGCAGCTCGACAGCGCGGGGCAGTCCGGCACGTCCGACGCGTGCGCGTTCAATGCCCAGTGCAACGCGAACGTCGCCTACACGATCAGCGGGCGCGGAACGAACTTCGCCCCGTGGGCCGTGTATACCAGCGGCAATTACACCGGTTATGTCAGTGCCGCCCAGGAAGCGGTGGCCGCCTTGCGATCGGGCACCGTGGCCAGTGCCGTCCTCGGGGCGTGCCTGGCGCGCGGGCAATATGCCATGAATGCGCCCGTGGTCATCGGCAGTTGCGGGACCAGCGCCCGCCAGCAACAGTGGAGTGCCCTGGGCGGCACGATCCGCGGCGGGCACCTCTGCGTCGCGGTCGCGTCCCGTGCCGCGTACGCCAATGTCCGCCTGCGCTGGTGTGACGGTCTCACCTGGCAGATGTGGACGCCATCCGGGACCGGGGAACTGCGCAACGTGCTGAGCGGCGAGTGCCTCGCCGATCCCGGCGGCAGCCTGGTCCCGGGAACCGGGGTCACCGTCGCGCCCTGCGTGGCCGATCCGACGCGCGTGTGGTGGCTGCCGTGAGGGCATCCGGGCGCCGGTGAGGCGTCCAGGGCGGCGGCCCGCGCTGCCGCTCAATTCGGGTTAGTCTCCAGGGAGAGCCTGCGGCACGGCCGGTGCATGCGGCCGGCCGTGCCGGCAGGCTCGGCACACCCCCAGGCGGCTGTCAGGCGGCGAACATGGAATTGCTCACCGACGAGGAAATCACGGCCGAGCTGGCCAGCGTGCCCGGATGGACACAGGCTGGCAGCACCATCACCTGCACCCCCAAGCTGGCCGACTTCCGCGCGGCGATGCTGTACGTGGGAGCCGTGGCGTACCTGGCCGAGGATGCGAATCACCATCCGGACATCCTGATTCAGTGGAACCGGGTGACGCTGACGCTGTCGACCCATTCGGCGGGCGGCCTGACCGCGGCTGACTTCACTCTGGCCCGGCGGATCAGCCAGCTCACCTGACGCCTGCCGGACCCGGCACCTTCGTCCTGGCGGCGCCACGCCCCCGGGGTGGCGCCGCCGAGTGGACGAAGGCCCCCCTCGGCGCCGCGCGGCCCCCTGAAAGCCAGGGGAACTTCAGTTATACACGCTGCGTTCGTTCGATCACAGCTTGTTGTCAGATTGAAGCCACGTCCGGCGTTGTCGTGGCGTTCCACCCCCCACGGTGTGGACCAGCGCTCGGGCTGGACCCCTATCGGCCTCAGCGGCTGAATTCGCAGGGCAGCCGCTTGATGCCGTTGATGAAGCTGGACAGCAGCCGGTCGGGCGGACCGGCCGCGCTGATATCAGGGATGCGGCCCAGCAGTTCGCGGAGCATGACCGTGATCTCCCGGCGGGCAAGGTGCGCGCCCAGGCAGAAATGCGGTCCCGCGGCACCGAACCCGACATGCGGGTTGGGGGAGCGGGTGATGTCGAACCGGGCCGGATCGGTGAAGACCGTCTCGTCTTGGTTGGCCGACCAGTAGTAGAGCGCCGTTTTGTCGCCTTCACGGTAGGTGTGACCGTTCATCGTGTAGTCGCGGGTGAGCGTGCGCCGCATGAACATGACCGGAGAGGCGTACCTGACAATCTCCTCCACCGCCCCGCTGATTCTGCTCTCGAAGGAGTCCAGCAGCAGCGTGCGCTGCGCGGGGTGGTCGGTGAACAGCACCAGCGAGTGCGAGATCGCGGTACGGGTGGTCTCGTTCCCGGCTACCACGAGCAGGATGAAGAACGACGCGAGTTCCGCGCTGGTCAGTTGCTCACCGTCGATGTTCGCCGTGACCAGCGAGGAGACCAGGTCATCGGCAGGATGGGCGGTCCGAACGGCGGCTAGCCCGGTGACCAGGTCGGCCAGTTCCTGCCCGGCGGCCAGAATCTGCCCGATCGCCTCGCCGATGTCAGCGCTGAGGAAGTCGGGATCGGCGCCGGACAGGATGATGTTGGTGTTCCGCAGCACCATGTCGTAGCTGCTGTCGGGCACGCCCATCATCTGGCAGATGATGGTCAGCGGGAGGCGCGCGGCCACGTTCTCCACGAAGTCGCAGGGCCCGGTGTCCAGCAGGTCGTCGACGACCTGCGTCGCCACCCGCGCCGCGTCCTCCTCGAACTTGCCGATCATCCGGGGGGTGAAGGCGCGGCTCACGATCCGGCGCAGCCGGGCGTGCCGCGGGTCGTCCATGTTGATCATCGAGCCGAAGTACTCGTTGAACTCGGCGGGCAGATCGAGGATGCTCGTCGCGCCCCTTTTTGAGCAGAACACCTCGGGGTTCCTGCTCGCTTCGGTCACGTCCGCGTGGCGTACCAACGCGAAGTACCCAGGGCCTCGTTCCGCAAAAGGGGCCTCTGGCTCGGGAAAGAAGGCCGGGTGCTCGCGGTCGCGCAGCACGGCGAAGGCAGCCCTCCGGTCCTCGGCGGTCCAGCCCCAGAAGGCGGTATCCGAGAGGTCGATCTCGCCGGCCGCCAGGGAACCGGGAGGCTGCATTGTCACGGCCGTACCCCCTTCGACTCGAACTCCGTTCGGTGTTCCCATGGTCGCAGAGCGCCGTGCCCGCAGGGAAGGCGCGAGCGGGAGACCGAGCGGGAGACCGAGCGGGAGACCGAGCGGGAGACCGAGCGGGAGACCGAGCGGGAGACCGAGCGGGAGACCGAGCGGGAGACCGAGCGGGAGACAGAGCCGGATGGCACCGCGGAGTGGAGTGGCGCGAGGGCACGCGAGGGCGGCATGCTCATGACATGCAGATGCCCGGCTACCGCCCCAGCGACGTCGCCTACCACATCGAGTGCCTGCGCCACGATGGTGAGCTACTGGCCGAAGCGGCCGGCCGGGCCGGCCTGGGGGCGCCCGTTCCGGCCTGCCCCGGATGGGCCGTGCGCGACCTTCTCAAGCACACCGGCTACGTGCACAGGTGGGCGACCGGGTACGTGGCGGAACAGCGCACCGACATGGTCGAGACTCCCGGGGAGGATGAGATGATCACCCTCGGGCCTGCCGATGACGTCCTGCTCGACTGGTTCCGTGACGGCCACGCCGGCCTCGTCCGGGCCCTCGCGGCCGCCGATCCGGACCTGAAATGCTGGACGTTCATGGCCGCTCCCTCGCCGCTGGCCTTCTGGGCCCGGCGGCAGTCGCACGAAACGGCCATCCACCGGGTGGACACGCAGCAGGCGGCGGCACAGGCCGGCCAGGACGGGCCGGTGTCGGGGTTCGGGCCGGTTCCTGCCCGGCTGGCCGCAGACGGCGTCGACGAGCTGCTCACCGGCTTCCTGCCGCGCGCGGCGCGCCGCAGGTCGTGGCGGCCGTCGCCCGGCACCCTCGGGGTGCACGCTGACGACGGGCCGGGAGGGACAGCTCACTGGCTGGTCGCGATGGGCCCGGGGCAGGCCGACGTCACCCGCGGCGCCGGTCCCGCCGACTGTCACATCACCGGGACGGCGGCCGACCTCTACCTGCTGCTCTGGAACCGCCGCGACCCGCGGGACCTCGACGTGAGCGGGGACGCGAGCCGTCTCACGACGCTCCGCGACCAGCTACGCGTCACCTGGCGCTAGACGAGCCCGCGCCCGCTAGGAATGCCCCGAGCCGTTGGCCGCGACGGGCGTGTCACACGTGGCCACGCCGCGAAGGACCCGGAGCGCGGCTTGGCCGGGGACTGGCCAGGTGGCCAGGGCGACCGCGACCGGTCCGGGTACTCCGCTGATATCCACCAAGGTGCAGGCCACCGTCACCTGGCCGGCGCGTAGCTGGATCCAGGAGCCTTCGCAGGCATCTTCGAGTAGCAGCGGCGTCCCCGGCCGCCAGCCGGCGGCCAGCAGGCATGCGGCCACGACGGCCAGCCGTGCGGTCACGGCGGCGCGGGGTTCCCTTGATTGTGCATGTAGATGCCCGCCCAGCCTGGTCAGGTCCGGCTCGGCGTGGCCACCCGGCCAGGGCACGTGTGGCCCGGCGCCGTCTCGTGGCGGCCGGGTGGTCGTCCAGTGACAGGCGACCGGACGGGAGGCGCGCACGACCATCTCGAAACCATCAAGGGAACCGGTACCCACCGCGGCGTCGAGCCACGGAGAGCCCGGCGGCCGGGGTTGCGTCCCCTCGCCTGCCCCTGACTCGCCTGCCCGTGACTCGCCTGCCCGTGACTCGCCTGGCTGTGGTTCGTCTGGCTGTGACTCGCCTGGCTGTGGTTCGGCAGAGGGCAGAGATGCCGGGCGCTGCGCCCAGCGCATAGCTACCTGCAGGCCGGGGTCCAGGCCCAGTTCGGTCGCGCGGCCTTCCAGGGACGCAGCGAGTAGCGCCGGGTGCCAGGCGGCGGCCTGCGCCAATGGCCCGACTGCTTGCATCCGCAGCCCAGTCCAGGTGACGATGCTCTGGCCGGTCGCGTCGACGGCCGTCACATTCCACGCGCTGGTGCCCGGCTCCCGGGCCGCGAGCACCTGCACCGCACCGCGTACTTCCTGCCCGCTGAAGACGACCGAGTCACACCCGGCGGGAAGCACCCGGCGATGCGGGACGCAGGCCTGTAGCACGTGCAGGGTGGCGTCGTTCAGGCCCGGACTACCGAGGATGAGCGGGGCGTCCACGGGCCCGGCGACGGCACCGAACCAGGGCTGGTCATCCCCGCCGCGGACCAGCGCACGGCAGGATCGCGAAGTGACCTCGGGCAGGAACGCGACCCGGCGGAACCGGCCTGACTGGAAGCAGATCGGCCCGTACAAGTCGGTGCCGTCGACGATCCCCCCTGATGCCATGCGATCACGCGCGCCCCCGGCCCTGGGGCCGGGCAGGCCGTGGCCAGCCCCGCCGATCTCGGTGCTGGCCTCGTCGGCCGGCCCGGAGGCGACGGAGCGTGGCGCGCCGGGGAGCGCGAAGTGAGCCCGGAAGTGATCCACCTGGAAGCCATCGCGGCCGCAGCGCAGCACCACCTCCACCGAGTCTCCGCGGCGCAGCGCGCAGACCCGGATCACCGTCTCCCCGTCCGCCGCGCTGGGCGGGATCACGACCGGCGCGTCCATGGCAATGTCGGTGACATGCCGCAGGTGCTGGCCGGCGAGTGCCGACGCCGCCTGGGCCATCGCTTCCAGTCCCACCACGCCGGGAAGGACGGCCAGCCCGTCGATCCGGTAGTCGGCCAGGTATGGGTCGGTCGGCAGGGACAGTCGCGTGTCGGCGACGAGTTCGATGCCCGGGTAATGGACCTGGACCGTCTCCAGGAACCGGCCGCGGATGACCCGCTGCGCCGGCTCCACGGGCGCGGGTGGCGCAGGCACGCCAACGCGGCCGTGAATGGCCACGCGAGCCGGGGGTTCAGCGGTGGCCAGCAGTCTGAGTAGCGGCCCCGACGCCGCGGCCGGGGTCCGTGTGCCCCCGCCCGGCCACGCTGGCACCGCCGCGGCTTGGCCGGGCCAGTCGACATGCAGGACGCGGCACCCAGGAAGGCTCGGCCCCAGCCGCCGTGCCTGCTCAGCGAGCGCCGTGCTGGCTAGCGAGCCGGCGCAGTACCCGGCGGCTCCGTAGCGGGCGGCGACCGAGCCACACGTCACCACCAGCCGCAGCTTCGCCGCGCTGATCGCCTGCAACACATTGGTCAGCCCATCCGCCTGGCTGGAGACAAGCGCGCGCAAATCCTCCCCGGACGTGTCGGCGCACATCCGCGCCGCGCTGACGCTGGCCGCGTGAATCACGGCGGTCACCGGGCCGAGTCGCTGCTCGATGCTGGCGATCACGGCCGCGGCCTGGCCGGGGTCGGTGATGTCGGCCTTCTCGTAGCTGATCCGGGCCCCGTCGCTCCGCAGCCGCTCCAGCCGCGCATCCGTTGCGGCGTCCTCACCGAGGTCGGCTGACCCGAGCACAGCCAGCCGCGTCCCGCATTCGGCCAGCATTTCGGCCACGGCCAGACCGTCCGCCCCGCTGACCAGAAGCACGTCGGCGGGCCCGAGCGGGAACGGATCCCTGCGGGGCTCGGCGACCGAGATAGCCGGCTCGAGGGGCGCTCCCGCCTCATCCAGCACCAGTTCGTGGAACTGGCCCGGCTCGGTGGCGGCGAACCGCCGGGCGGCCAGCAGGCCCTCGGCGCTCTCTGCGGTCCGCAGCAACGTGATGCCGAGCGACGGATGCTCAGCGTGCAGGCTGGCACAGAATCCCGCCAGGCCGAACCGCGGCGTGATCACCACCAGCCGCCCGTCGGCGATCGCATCCCTGGCCGCCTCGACGAGGGTGGCACAGGCGTCGGGATCGGCCGGATTGCCGATGACCGCCAGCACCCCGCGGGCGGCAGGATCGTCTTCGAAAACCTCAGCCGCCATCCTTCCGAACGGCTCCCGCGAGGTTGCTCTCAGCCGCCACGGTTCCTCCTCTACAGGAACCACAGGACGCCGTGGCGGCCGCAGTGTCTCGGTGAAGCAGCGGGCCCACGGGGCAACTCCCGGGAAGGCGCTCGTGTCAGCGGCGGCGGCAGGCGTCGCGGTCTGACCGGGCTCGGCCGCACCCGGTGAATGTGCCATTGCCCCGGTTGTAAGCCGTGCCATGGCACATTGACCGGGTTCGCCGATCGGCCCCGGGATCTCGGCGGGCGGTGGCTCGCGAGTGTTCGTGATGAATATCCGCTCGCGCCATATATCGACGGGCCGGGCCGGCCGGCCGGCCAGCAGTGGTTCCAGGCCGGTGATGGCGCCCGCCGCGAACAGCGCCGCCGCGGCCCGGGCGTAGGCCGCACCGTCGCCGCGCCCGGCGGCCAGGCTGACCGCGGGCACGTCGCAGCACCCGGCGGCCAGCGCGGCCAGGGCCTGGCCAGGCCCGGTCTCGACCAGGAGATCGGCATCGGCGGCGGCCATGCCGAGCGCCTCGGCGAACCGCACCGGCGACGTGAGCTGGGCGGCGAGCAGGGCCGCGACATCATCGGATGCAGCCAGGTCACGGCCGGTGACAGTGGAGATCAGCCGACGGGCCGGCGGGCCGAACTCGAAGTCCGCGAGCACGCTGCGCAACGGCGCCACCCGGTCGGTCATCGCGGGGGAGTGCCGTGCGTGTGGCACCCCGAGAACATAGGCCGCGATGCCGTCGCGGGCCGCCCGCCGCGCGACCTCGCGGATGGCGGCGGCCGAGCCCGCAAGCACGTGGCAGCGGGGGCCGTTGTAGGCGGCGACGACCAGGTCGCGGCCCGCGCAGAGCGCCTGGGCGGCCGCGGCGTCGGCCACGATACAGATCATGCCGCCGCGCTGCGGGTCAGTAGTGCCGAGCACGGCGTCGCGCTGCGCGACCAGCCTCGCCGCATCCGGTTCCGACAGGATGCCGGCCCAGACCAAGCCCGTGATCTCACCGAGGCCGTGACCCACCGCAGCGGTCGCCCGCACGCCAAGCCGGTCCAGCCAGTGCAGCGCGGACAGGGACGCGTGCACGATCGCCGGCTGGGAAGCCGCGGCACCGGCCCCGGGGTCGGCGGGACCGGTGGCTTTCCCGGGCGTGCCACTCTGACCATGTGGGGTGGATCCCTCGCACCCGGTCGCTGGGGCGTCCTCGCCAGGAAACAGGAGCACGACCCGGCCGCGTGGGCCGTCCGAGGCAAAAATGCCCGGGCGGACGGTCAGCTGACCCTGGGCCAGGCCGGGCAGCAGGGCCACTGCCTCGGTTGCCCGGCGGGCGAGTTCCTGCTGCCTGCCCGCCACGACGGCGACGCGCACCGGCGCGTCACCCGGGGCGGCCCGGCCCAATTGGCAGGCGAGATCGGCGAACTCTCCGTCGGACATCCATGGTGCCAGCGCGGCGACCCTGGCCAGCGTGACGGACACGGCCTCACGGCTGGACCCGCCGCATACATAGGTATCCGCGCGCGGGTGGGCGGTAACCGTCCATGACCCGACGCGAAGTTCGCCGCGGACCGGCAACGGCTCCCGCCCGGTTGCTGGCCCGGTGTCGCGGCGGAGCACGATGTGGACGTTGCTGCTGTCGGGGTCCATCGCGCTCACCGCCGCGAGCCGGGTCCCGTCCGGCCAGGGCTCGGCGGTGCGGGGCACCCGCAGCGTCGCGTCCTCACCATCGAGCAGGGGATGTGGGCGGGCGCATCCCGTGGCCGGTGGGATGATCCCTGCGTTTACGGCCAGCGCCGTCTTGATAAGCCCGGCCGCGCCCGCCGCCGCCTTGGTGTGCCCGATGTTGGCCTTCACCGAGCCGAGGGCCGCGGCCGACTGGGCGCCCTCGCGGACCGTCACCAGCGCGGTCAGCTCGGCGAGATCGGCGGCCGCGACGCCGCTGCCGTCCCCCTCGATCAGCTGGATCCGCGCGGGGTCGATGGCCGCGCGCTGGTACGCCCGGCGAAGCGCCAGAAGCTGGCTGCCTGGGTCTGGCCCGCGCGGGCGGCCGGCGGACGGGCGGCCTGCGCCTGGGCGGCTGGCGGCTGGGCGGCCGGCGGACGAGACTCCCCAGCCTGCGATCTCCGCGTAGACCGGCATGCCCGCGGACCGGGCGTCGGCGGCCCGCATCAGGACGACGATGCCGCAGCCCTCCCCGGGCAGGAATCCGGTCGGGCTGGAATCGTAGATGCGCATGTCCCCGGTGGCCACAATGCCGGTCGGGGGCAGCCCGCCGGGTCCGAATGGGCCGAGGCTGGTATCCACCCCGCCAGCCAGGGCGAAATCGAGGTCTCCCGCGCTGAGCGAGGAGCAGGCGGCGGCGACGGCCAGCAGCGCCGATGAGCGTGCCCCGTCCACGGTGTGGCCGCCGCCCAGGAAGCCGAAATGGCCGCAGATTCTGCTGGCGATCGCGCCGGTGAGGGTGCTGCTGACGATGACCCCGGCCCGGTCCCGTGGAACGCCCTGCCCGCCAGGGAACCCGGCATCGGCGAGGGCGCGGCCCGCCGTCTCCAGGGCGAGCCAGTGTGCGGGGTCCGCGGCCCGGTAAGCAGATTCAGAGATACCGAACGCGCTCCGGTCGAACTGCCAGCCCTCGATTAGCGCGGCCCTGGACGGCGCGGCCGGCTCGGGCTCCGCCGTATCGGTGTCATGACGGCCGGCGGGGCCGAGCCGGGCCGGTGGCAGCCGCCGGAACGCCCGGCGACCGGTCAGGGTCATGTCGAGAAGTGCCAGGGCGTCATCGGCGTCGGGGAACCGGCAGGCCACACCCACGATGGCGATCGCCGGGACGGGGTCCTGCGAGGCGGGGTCGTGCGGGCCGGGGTCCTGTGGGGCAGGGTCCTGTGGGGCAGGGTCGTGCGGGGTGGGGTCGTGCGGGCCGGGGTCCTGCGGGCCGGCGTCCTGCGGGGCAGGGTCCTGTGCGGCAGGGTCCTGCGGGGCAGGGTCCTGTGGAGCAGAGTCCTCAGGCATGGGCGCAGCCGGTTTTGCGGTCCGGTGCATCAGCGATTAGATCTGCCATTGCCAACGGGAACTCCGCCCGCCCTGGAACGTCCATTGTGCCCCCGATAAAGCATTATCTTCCAAGGTTGGCGAGTCGCGACGCCAATGTCCTGAATCCGCATGTCCGGCCCCAGCCGCTACACCGGCTCGCCTGGCCATCCTGGCACATGGAGCCGCGTGGCGAGGTCGCTCCGGCCCGACGTCCCAGGTGACCTTATTGACATTCAGTTCCGCCGGTTGGCAATGAATGCCGGACACGCCCTTCTGGCTGTTTGGCGGGATTTCAACGGCATATTATGGATCACCTAAATAAGGCGGCGAATGTCCCCGCCGGGTGGCTGCGTAGGCAACCCTGCGGAAGGCCTGCCGGTTCGGCTCGGCAGAGTTTTCTGTAGTTCCGCCAGGCCCTCGATGCCGCAGTGCATGGCTACGCCTGGCCGGGCAAGAGCCCGGCCAGGCGTCAGGACCGTGTTATGTCAGAACTGGATCACGTCAGGGCCTAGCCGTGTCAGGGCCCGGCCGTGTCAGGGCCCGGCCGTGTCAGGGCCCGGCCGTGTCAGGGCCCGGCCGTGTCTGGGTCCGGCCGTGTCTGGGCCCGGCCGTGTCAGGGCCCGGCCGTGTCAGGACAAGGATTGAGCCAGCACCGAGTGCGGGCGCGGCACCCCGTCCGGCATGCTCTGTGCTGAGGGTTCGTCCATCATCGGCGATGAGATCAGGAAGTCGGCAGTGGCCCGGTTGCAGGCCACCGGGATGTTCCACACCACGGCGATGCGCAGCAGTGCCTTGACATCGTGGTCGTGCGGCTGGGACTCCATCGGGTCCCACAGGAATATGAGCAGGTCGATATCCCCATCGGCAATCCGTGCCCCGATTTGCTGGTCTCCCCCGAGAGGCCCG
>Ga0070706_100000410_pt1 | contig 51662 bp, 44 predicted proteins | sample KBSK5501metaG_FD_65476 | JGI IMG/M metagenome (GOLD analysis project Ga0070706, IMG submission 65476) | Corn, switchgrass and miscanthus rhizosphere microbial communities from Kellogg Biological Station, Michigan, USA - KBS K5-50-1 metaG | ecosystem: Host-associated > Plants > Roots >... | reverse complement strand
CGTCCCTGGCGCAGGACGTCGGCCCAAACCGCTTGATTGCGCTCATCGGCAGCGACATTAAGGCGATCCACAACCGTCATCCCTCGAGTCAGCTCGCTGTGGGTTTCCACATTTACATAGTGCTCGCTCCACTGGGAGCCGACCGTCGGGTCGAGGGCGATGGCCATCGCAACCGGATCAGGCAGCGAGATGCCGTCTTCTCCAGTCTGCTCCAGGTAGGCTGCGCGCGCGCGGCTGTTGCACTCGATGGCGAAGTCGGCCACTTCGCTTTTGAATCCCCGAATGCAAGCAATGTCGGCTTCGTTGAGAACAGCCTCTCCGCGCGAGGTTTGCCAGCCTACCAGTTCCACCGGAAGAGCGCTGAGCATTACGATCCGCGCCGCCTCCGGATCGACCCAGATGTTATATTCGGCGGCCGGGGTCACGTTGCCTTCACAGCACGGAGCGCCCCCCATGACCACGCAGCGGCCGACTTTGGCCGCGATTGCTGGCTTGCGCGCCAGCGCAAGAGCAAGATTGGTGAGCGGTCCCAGGGTGACAACGACGAGTCCGGGGTTCCCTTCGATCGCCGCGATCATGGCGTCGACGGCGGGCAACTTCCCCGGAGACTGGCGGGGCGGCGGATAGTTGTGATCTCCAAGCCCGTCGCGGCCGTGAAACCAGGTGGCGCTCTGATGGGGGCGAAGCAGCGGCTTTTCAGCGCCAACATAGACCGGGACGGTGGCTTCGCAGAGTTCCACCGTGTGGCAGGCGTTGCGGGTGGCTTGCTGAACTTCGACATTTCCGGCGACCGTAGTGATCGCACATACGCGTACTTCGGGCGCGCGGAGAGCCATGATGAGAGCGACAGCATCATCGGAGGCAACGTCAGTATCGATCAGGAAGACGCGCGGCATCCGGGGTAGGATAACAAATCGGGTTGAGAAGTCATTCCCGTCACGAGCAAGAGTGGTGCGGCTTCAGGTCTCGAAAAACCGGCTTGCTTTGCGATCCTTGCGTTGACTTCGCGAACTTTGCGGGCAAAATCGTTAACTGCCAAGATCGCCAAGAACTTCGCAAACAGGGTAAAGCAATGCGATCAATATACAACGCCCGCGCTACATCACACGCGGTACACTATTTGCCTCCCCATGCCGACTCTAGCCGCGGTCGATATTGGATCGAACTCGGTTCGTTTGAAAATCTCGCGTCTTTCCGGACGTAGTCTGCGCGAGATTCATGAAGATCGCCAGGTCACGCGCCTGGGCGAGGGTGTTTTCCGCACAGGATTGCTCACTCCAGAGGCGATTGCCGATACCGTCAAGGTTTTGCGCCGCTTTCATCGTGCGGTGCAACAGGAAGGCGCGGACTCCGTACGGGTCGTGGCCACCAGCGCTTTGCGCGACGCACGTAACTCGCGGGCTTTCCTAGAGTGGGTGCGGTCGACGACGGGATGGAAGGTCGAAATCATCTCCGGTCTGGAAGAGGCACGCCTGATTCACCTCGGCCTGGTTTCAACTCTGCGAGTCAGTTCTGCCCCAGTTCTGATGGTCGATCTCGGGGGTGGAAGTTGTGAGCTGACGATTTCCAGCCAGGGTCATATTCGTGACACGGTGAGTTTGCCTCTAGGCGCGGTGCGCCTGACCAACGAATTCCTGCAGCATGATCCACCCCGCAAAGCCGAACTGCGGCGTCTGCGGGGTTTTGTGGAACGGGAGATTGGGCGGATTACAGACCGCATTGTACGGTCCCGACCAAAAGCGGTGATTGCGACTTCGGGCACGGCGGCTTCCCTGGCTGCGGTGTGTCACGGTCTCTACAAAACGAAAGGTCCGCGTGCCACCGTGGTTTCACGGACGCAAATGCGCCGCATCGCCAAGATGCTGGCGCGCCTGCCACTGGAGCAACGCATTAAGCTGCCCGGGGTCGGGCCGCGGCGGGCGGAGATCGTAATCGCGGGCGCGGTGGTCTATGCCGAGCTTCTGGAACGCTGCCAGCTGGCCGGCTTCCGGTATTCTCCGCTGGGATTGCGCGACGGACTGCTGGCTCAAATGGCCGCGGAATACGACCGCAGCACGCGCTCGGGAAAGCACATCCAATCGGAGCGGTGGGACTCGATTCGGGCCGCCGTGGCCCACTATCGCGTGGACATGAACCACGCTTTGCAAGTGAGAGAAGCTGCCATGCACTTGTTCAAGACCTTGAAGTCCGTACACCGGCTGCTGCCTGAATATGCGGAATGGTTGTCGGCGGCGGCCATGTTGTACGAAGTCGGGGACTACGTGAATCGCAACGGACGGCACCGGCACGCCTACTACATCGTGGCCCACTCGGAAATTCTGGGATACACGCCGGAGCAAAGGCGGATTATTGCCGCCACGGCTCGATATTTAGGCAAATCGCGACCGGCGCTAAGCGACACAGCGATGAAGGTCCTGCCACCAGCCGACCGGGAAAGTGTGCGCAAGGCTTCGCTTCTGTTGCGGCTGGCGCGCGCGCTTAACCTCGGACGCTCGGGCGCCGTGCGCGGAGCCCAGGTGCGATTGAGCCAGGGCGAGGTACGCCTGGTGTTGCAGGCTAAACCACGAGCTAGCGTAGACCTGGAGTTATGGGCGGTGGAAAAAGAAAGAAGCTACTTTCTGGAAGTCTTTGGGCGGGAGCTCTCGGCGGCGGCCGCGTGAAGGGTACGCAGAATTTTTGGTGTGAGGCACCACATTAGGGACGCCGCATTGCGGTTCATTTCCACGCGGGCAACTGCCCCCTTTTTAAGTTCGACCGTGGCTTCGCATCCGGTTTCGCTGATGGACCGGCCCAGGAATTCGCTAAGATTCGGGTTGTGGCCAACCACCATGATGGCTTCGTGTTTGGCGTACTTGTCCAGCATCTTGCGAAAATCCGCGAAAGACGCCGTAGGACGCAATCCGTCTTCGAGTTGCAACTTCCCCTCGTGGCCCATCTCGTTGCCGACCAGTGAGGCGGTCTGAGCAGCTCGCTTTAACGGGCTGGAAAGAATGACGTCCACCTGCGCGTCCAGCGCGGACAAGGCCCGTCCCACGTAGCCACATTGTTCGACTCCGGTTTCGTCGAGGGCGCGCTTTTCGTCTTTTTTGGGATTACTTACTGGCACACCGGCACTGGCATGGCGCAGGAAATAGATAATCATTTCGGTTTACCGCCCCTTTGTGAGCACGACTCGGCGGGCTCTTCGTGTGCTGGGCAAGGGCAGAGCCTCCAACCCTTGTTTACCCTCGGCCAGTCCGAGCAGAAAGTCCTGCGAACTGAAGGCCGAGGCTCCCGCCGGGGGCTTGCCTTTGCCCTCCGCCTGCCAGCTACGCACGTAAGTGCCATCTTTCCGGAGGATACGGGACTTTAAATTGTCCGCCAGGTAGGCGTCTAAAATCTCCTGGCGCACCCGCTCGCGGGCTAGCGGGTCCTTCAGGGGAAACATGACCTCCACGCGTTCGTAGAGATTGCGCGGCATCCAGTCGGCGCTGCTGAGATAGACCTCCTCCTGGCCTCCGTTGGCAAAATGGAAAATACGACTGTGCTCGAGGAAGCGACCAACAATGCTGCGCACGCGAATGCGGTCACTAACCCCGCGTACGCCGGGACACAGAGCACACATGCCACGGACGATCAGGTCAACGTTCACGCCTGCCTGCGAGGCGCGGTACAGGGCCATGATGATGTTCTTGTCGAGCAAGGCGTTCATCTTGGCGATGATGTGAGCCGGGCGGCCGTAACGCGCGTGCTCAGCCTCACGAGCGATCAGCCCCAGACAGCCTTCCGCCAGATCGAGCGGCGAGACCAGAAGCGGTTCGTACTTGGGATGCTCGGCATAAGCCGTCAGGAAGTTGAACACGTCGTGCACCGCGGCGGTAATTTCCGGGTCGGCGGTGAGCAGGCTCAAGTCGGTGTAGATGCGCGCGGTACTGGCGTTATAGTTCCCGGTTCCGAGGTGGGCATAGCGGCGAGTTACGCCATCAAGATCCCGGCGGACTAATAGCGATAGCTTGCAATGAGTCTTCAGGCCGACCAGGCCGTGGAATACCTGCACTCCGGCGTCCTCCAGGTCGCGGGCCCAGCGGATGTTGCTGTCTTCGTCGAAGCGGGCCTTCAGTTCCACCACTGCCGTGACTTCCTTCTTTTCCGCGGCGGCGATGAGCGCGGGAACGATCAGCGAATGCTCGTTGGTGCGGTACAGCGTCTGTTTGATGGAAAGTACCCGAGAGTCCTGGGCCGCAGATTCGATGAACGAAACCACGGCGTCGTAGGAATCGAAGGGGTGGTGCAGCAGAATATCGTGGCGGCGGAGTTCCTCGAACAAATCCTGCGACTTGGCGGTGAGCCGAAGTTCGCGCGGGATAAAAGCTTTGAACTTGAGATCGGGATGCGCCGTCTGCTCGTAAATATTGAACAGCCGCGACAGATTCACCGGACCGTTGACGGAAAAAACCTGCCAGGGCTCCAGTTCGAAGTTGGTGCGCAGGCGTTCGATGATTTCGGGATCAGCATCGGATTCGATCTCCAGGCGCACGGCATCGCCTTTCCGCCGGTTATGCAACTCAGTACGTACGGATTCCAGCAGGTTGCGCGATTCCTCCTCCGCCAGATAAAGATTGCTATTGCGGGTGACGCGGAATGCGGCAGAAGATACGATGTCGTAGCCGTGATACATGCGCGACGCGTGGAACGCGACCAGATCGGCCAGAAAGATGAAATCGTCCGTTCCCTCCGAGGGCAGCCGTACCAATCGTGGCAGAGCTCGTGGCACCGTGACCACTCCGGTGTAAGTGAGCGCGGACCGGCGGCGGCGGCGAAGCAGGAAACCCACCGATAGGGCCTTATTGATCACTCGTGGAAAAGGATGTGCCGGGTCCACCGTCACCGGTGTGAGCAGGAGATCGAGTTCCCGCTCACAGTATTCTTCGATAAACGTCCGCGCGCGAGAATCCAGCTCGTGCAGGCCAAGCACCCGGATTCCCTGGGCGGAGAGCGCCGGCCGCAGATCTTCGTTCCAGCACTGATACTGGTCGTCCACAAATTTGTGGGTTTCACGGGAAACAACGTCGCGCTCCTCAACCAGGGTGAGGCCGTCGGGCCCGGCTTCGGTGTACCCATCTTCAATCTGTTGCACCAGCCCAGCTACACGCACCTCAAAAAATTCATCCAGGTTGCTAGCGGAGATGGAAAGAAATTTCAGCCGCTCCAGCAGGGGGTTTTTCTCGTCCTGCGCTTCTTCGAGGACGCGGCGATTGAAGGCGAGCCAGGAGGCTTCTCGATTGATGTAGTAGGCCGGATTATCGAGCGCGAGGCGTGACATAGGCGAAAAGGGTCAGGGGCCCGCGATTAGTGGTCAGGCGCTAGCCGCTCCTTGCCCTCTGACCACTGATCTCTGACGGCCGGTGATTAGCCGCTGATCATTTCTGGACTGGCACCGCGTTGGGAGCGGCCATGTCCCCGGTTGCCGCCGGTACGCGTTTCACGACAATCAGCTGCAATTCAGACCCTCCCGGCAGCTTAACCCACGCGTGGTGCTTGTCGGCAACCTTCATCTGAACTTCAGTGCCTGGCTTCCAGTCGTCGGGCAGGCTGTCTGCAGCGTGCCGGGGTGTGTATTCGGCGAGGTATAGCCAGTTGCTCTGTTGCAGCGAGAGTTCGTAGTACGGATCGTCCTGAGTCACGGGAGTATTCACCAGATAGTAGAGAACCCGTTCGCGAGCTTTTTTCTCCACGCTGACGATCCGGCCCGTCCCGTACTGCTTTTCCGCCGCCTGCAGACTGGGCAGTGAAATCAGTACCGCCAGCAGCGCCGCGCTCGCACAGAAATGCTTCATCTAAGAGTAAGTATAGAACATGCGGGGAGGGGGATGGAGCGCCGGCTGTCGCATCGAATTTTGATCTGTAAAGAGTTGATGCGAAAAGGGACGGGCGCTTCCGACCGTCCCTCGCACCTGCTATCCCTTTTCTCGACAGCGGCTCTTCTCAGAGCTGCTGTTACTGCACTTGCTTGATGGCGCCTTTTACCTTTGCTGCTACACTCTCCGGCAAGGGTGCGTAGGCAAGTTCCGCGGTCATTTTCTGGCCATCGTCAACCATCCAGGTCAGAAAATCGGCTAGGATTTTGCCCTTGCCCGCCTCCTTGGACTTTTCCGGTATCAGTAGCCAGGTGAAGCTGGAGATGGGATAGGCGTCCTTACCGGGCGCGTTGGTGATAGAGACGCGGAAATCCGCGGGCATGCTCTTGGCGGACGCCGCAGCGGCAGTCACGCTTTCCAGAGAAGCTTTCACGAATGCTCCGGATGCGTTCTTAACACTTCCGTAGTCAATCTTATTCTGCACCGCGTAAATGAGTTCGATGTAGCCGATCCCACCTTGCATCTGGCGGATCATTCCGGCGACGCCCTCGTTACCTTTGCCGCCCAAACCGACCGGCCACTTCACGGAAGTTCCCTTGCCTGGCCCATTCTGCCAATCGGAGCTTACTTTGGACAGATAGTCAGTAAAGATATAGGTAGTACCGCTGCCATCGGAGCGATGGATCACGATGATCGTCTGGTTAGGCAGGCTGACCCCAGGGTTTGCCTTGGCTATGGCCGGATCGTTCCATGTGGTGATCTTGCCCAAAAAGATTCCAGCCAGGGCCTCCGGTGTGAACTTCAACTCCCCGGTAACGCCGGGAACGTTATAAGCCGGGACTACGGCTCCGAGGACGGTCGGAATGTGCAGAATCTTGGTTTTCGCCTGAGACAGTTGCTCGTCGGACATGGGACCGTCACTGGCGCCGAAATCGACCGTCTGCGCCAGCACCTGACGGATGCCGCCGCCGCTTCCGATGGATTGGTAGTTGAACTGGATATCGGGATGGGCCTTGTGGTATTCGCTAAACCACTTTTGATACATGGGATTGGGGAAAGTGGCTCCGGCCCCATTCAAAGTTGTCTGCCCTAAAGCAGGTAGGGCGAGAACAAGACACAATAGCACGATGCGGCGGATCACAGAATGGTCCTCCTTATGTTAATGCCGCAGTTTTACGCCGTGAATGTTACAGGAGTGTTACAGCGGGGTGAATTTCGCATGAACCAGGCTGAACAAGCAACTCGCTTTCAGCTGCGAAGAGCCCTGGGGAGAGTCGAAGACACGCGGGCGAGAGCGCCCACGCCACACTTAGTGAACGGCATCCAAGCGGGCGATTTCGCGGGCGAATAGGGGATTCTTGGGGAACTCATCGCGGAGTGCGGCCAGCACTCCCCGGGCGCGGGCATTGTCTTTGTCGCGCACATACGCAATGGCTAGGAGGATGCGCGCGAAGGGTCCCAGGTAATGGCCGTGGTCCGCGGTCAGTTGCAACTCGGCGATTCCTTCCTTCTTGTCTCCCGCAACGCCGCCCAGCCGCATGATCCATCGCAATGGCGCCGCCATGCTGCCGATGATGTATTTGCTGAAACCCGTCGCCACGTGCGCATCGTAACAATTTGGGTCCACTGCCAGCAGCTTGGCGGCCCAGTCATTCGCCTCCCGGGTGTATCGCAGGGAGGGCAGATTGCGTTTTTCGATCATGGCCGCATAGTCGGCCTGCAGGCCGGATGACAGGGTCATGGCAAATAGCGCATCCCGATCTTGGGGGCTTGCGGTGAGGCGAGCACTGGCGACGGTCCGGGCGCGGGCCAACGCCGCGTTGAAGCCGTCACGCAGACTGGGGTCAGGAACGACTCTTTCACGGTTCAGAAAACTTTTGTCATCCGCGTAGAACTGAGACTCCAGGACCCCCAGGCGATGAAACTCGGAGAACAGCAATCCTGCCGCCTCCGCGGTGGGTCCGACTGGGTCCTGCGGATGCTCTCGCTGCCAGGAAAGAAACACCTGGTGAGCCTGGTCGAAATCAAGGTTGTAAAGCAGGCGAAAGCCTTGATCCAGGGAAATCCGGGTGGCGGGGATATCGGCGGCGCTGGCCGAAATCAGCAACGCAGCCAGACAGGCTACGCCGGATGTAATCACCCGTGCCATTCGTCGCTGGAGCAGGTTGAGTCTCATGTCGGAAACGGCTGTATTGTGCTCGTCTTTGGGTCGCAGCGCAACTTACTTTAAGCTTAGATGCCGCTTGGCCGAAAACCCGCCGATGGCTTGCAAAAAGATTGTAAAATCCGTTCCCACACTGGTTTAACCGGCGGTTTGACGGGTTTAGTCACGCTTTGTTACCTTCTAGGGTTTCCACTTCTGAGTGTCTGCCCGATTCGCGGCTACGAAACAGAAACGAGAAGCTGATGGCTATCAAGTTCCGGGAGGTCGATTTCCTCGAATTCGACTCCTTGCTCACGGACGATGAGCGTCTGGTCCGCGATACTACCCGCAAATTCATTGAAGACAACCTGATTCCCATCATCGAGGAGTGCAACCGCGCCGGGCGCTTCCCGAAGGAACTGGTGAAGCCGATGGCCGACCTAGGCTTCTATGGCGCCAGCCTCAAGGGCTACGGCTGCGCCGGGATGTCGAATGTCGAGTACGGTCTGGTGATGCAGGAATTGGAGCGCGGTGACAGCGGAATCCGCTCCTTCGTCAGCGTCCACTCATCGCTGGCCATGTATCCGATTTACGCCTTTGGCAGCGACGAGCAGAAACAGGCCTGGCTCCCGGTGATGCAGAAGGGCGAAAAGATCGGCTGTTTCGGGTTGACCGAGCCGGATTTTGGCTCGAACCCCGGCGGCATGCGAACTCGCGCAGCGAAGTCGGGCAAGGAATACGTTCTCAACGGCGAGAAGATGTGGATCACCTCAGGCTCGATCGCGGATGTTGCTGTGATCTGGGCGAAAGTGGCAGAAGAAGACAACAATATTCGCGGCTTTCTGGTGGAAACGGACCGGCCGGGCTTCCGGGCCGAAGACATTCACGGCAAATGGTCGTTGCGCGCGTCCGTGACTTCGAGCCTTTCCCTGCAAGACGTGCGCATACCAGAATCGAATCTGCTGGCGAAAACCGGTGGCTTGAAGTCTCCCCTAATGTGCCTGAGCCAGGCGCGTTACGGCATCGCCTGGGGAGGAGTCGGTGCCGCGATGGCTTGCTACGATTGCGCCCTGCAGTATTCATTGTTCCGCAAGCAGTTCCGGGATCAGCCGATCGCTTCTCACCAACTGGTCCAGGAAAAACTTGCCTGGATGATCTCCGAAATCACCAAGGCACAGTTGCTGGTGCTGCAGGTCGGACGCCTCAAAGATAAGGACAAGGCTGCGCCGCAGCACATCTCCATGGCCAAGCGGAACAATGTCTGGATGGCTCTGGAGTGTGCCCGCATGGCGCGCGACATTCTGGGCGCCAACGGCGTGGCCGACGAATATCCCATCTTCCGCCACATGGCGAATCTGGAGTCAGTGAAAACCTACGAAGGCACGCACGATATTCACACCCTGATCATCGGTCAGAGCGTAACCGGGATTGACGCATTTTAACCGGCCAAAACCAGTTCAACTGCACCAAATTCGGGCATTGACAGGCCGGACGTTGGAGGGGCAAAATTTTCTGCGTCCGCGTGTTCCGCATGGGATTGGGCCTCCTTAGGGAGCTGCCCGGATCAGCTTCCCAGGCTTCAGGCGTCCTTTAGGGATTGTCACTGCATGCCCGGCTAGAAGCTTGTGCGGCGGCGCGAAAGCGCCCTCAGCACGATTAACCCAGAGGAACACGCGGCTATTCTTTTCTCCTAACCCTCGCCCCGCTTCGAAACCGTGTTTCTGCTTGTCGTCCCGTGCAAGTGTCGTGCTGCTCACGCCGTGCAAGTGGGTGCCCGCATAAGCACCCGCCCCCTACTATCGCTCTCGCGTCAGTTGGAGTTATAGTCACAAACCGGTTCATACGGAGGCACTTATGGCAACCAATACCAAATCGGAGGCTAAAGCCAGGACCTTTGGCCGGAACATAGAGAGTGATCTGGCCTCGAGATTTTTGCGGGTGGTGGAGACCGCCGCCATCGCCTCCGCTCACACGATGGGCCAGGGGGAACGCAAGCTGTCCGACCAGGTTGCGACTGAAGCCATGCGGAAGACCATGGACTCCATCCCCATGCGGGGCACCATCGTGATTGGCGAGGGCGAACGCGATGAGGCTCCCATGCTTTACATCGGCGAGAAGGTTGGTGCCGAGTTTCCCGACGGAACCGAGGTTCCCGAAGTAGATATCGCCGTTGATCCCCTGGAAGGCACAAATCTGTGCGCCACCGGCGCGCCTGGCGCTATCACGGTGTTGGCCGCTTCCGAGAGTGGCGGGTTGCTCAACGCACCCGACTGTTATATGGAGAAGATTGTGGTCGGGCCTTCCTGCAAAGGGGCGGTGGATCTCGACGCACCGGTGATCGACAATCTGAAGAATATTGCCAAACGCATGGGACGTGACGTTGAGGATCTGGTGGTCATCGTGCTCGACCGGCCTCGGCACGAGAAGCTGATTGCTGACATTCGCAAGGCCGGGGCGAGGATCAGGCTTATTGGCGATGGCGATTTGTCCGCCGGCATCGCAGCCGCCGTCATCGGCACCGGCGTGCATGCGGTGATGGGCTCGGGCGGCGCCCCCGAAGGCGTGATTACCGCAGCCGCTATTCGCTGCCTGAACGGTTACATGCTAGGACGCCTGGTGATCGACAAGCCGGAACTGGAAGAACGCATCGCACGCATGGGCATCAAGGACAAGAACAAGATTTATGAAGCCGAAGACTTGGCGCCGGGTAAGCAGCTCATCTTTGCCGCGACCGGGGTGACTGACGGATCATTGATGAAGGGAGTTCGGTTCTTCGGCGAAGGCACGCGAACTTCATCGGTGATTTTGACGTTGCGCACCGGCAAGGTGCGATTCATCGACAGTATTCACCTGGAGAAGGGACCGGATGTGAAGGTGAGGTTTGTGTAGGGCGGTCGTTTGGTAGGCGTTGGTTCTTTGCACCGGCTAATACTACGCCGGCGTTGGCGGCCATTCCTGAGAAACACCCTCGAACAGGCTCACCGTCTTCTCCGCCCGCCTGACGCCGTCGTGGACCGCGATTTTGTGGGGCTTCCCCGGCTCATAACCTTCCCACAGCGAGACGCCCGCATAGGCGCCGTCTTTGCGTAGGACGTAGTAAGTCATATCGCTGCAGCGCAGACGCTCCATGTCACCGTTGTAGTTGCGCGCGATGCGCTTCAGAGCGTCCATGGCGGCCTCGAGCGGCGACATTCCGTGGCGCATATTCTCGACAATGGTGTGCGCGCCTGCCACCTTGATGTTCTCTTCTCCGCTACCGGTGGCACCTGCCGAGCCCACGTCCTGGTCGGTGTAGCAGCCGGCGCCGATGATGGGGGAATCGCCGCATCGTCCGGGAAGTTTCCAAGCCAGGCCGCTGGTCGTGGTCGTGCCAGAGATTTCGCCCTTTTCGTTCAGGGCTGAGCAATGGATGGTGCCCGCGGGCGGGAACAGAACCTTGCGGATGGCGATGATGCGGTGCTCCGGCGCAATCCCCAGATCGGCAGCGACTTCTTTCATGCGCTCGATCCGTTGTTGGAAATCCTCGCTGTGGGATGCCGCCGGCATGCGTTTTTTCCAGCCTGGATCGGCCAAACCCGGGCCCCACCAGTCGGAATGAGTTTCCTTCCACAGAAGCCAGATTTTGCGGGAATGCTCGGTAAGCAGGTTTTCGCGCGGAAAACCCTGAGCGACGGCGAAGCGTTCCGCGCCTTCTCCCACCAGCATGACGTGACCCGTGTGCTGCATCACGGCCTGGGCCACCAGAGATACATTTTTGATATTCCGTACGCCCCCGACGGAACCGGCGCGACGCGTGGGACCGTGCATGCAGCAAGAGTCGAGTTCCACCACGCCTTCTTCGTTAGGCAAGCCGCCAAGTCCGACGCTATCTTCGTTGGGATCGTCTTCCGGGCCTTTCACCACCTTCAGGGCCGCGTCAAGGGTATCGCCGCCGTTCTTTAGAAACGCGAAAGCATCATCGAGATAGTGAAAACCGTTGAAGGCGGAAACAATGATCGGTCCTTTGCCCGGCCCAGTTGGCGTTTCCGCCTTGGACGAGTTCAGCTGCTTGCGCTGTTGTCCCTGCAGCCCCAGGGATACCGCGCCGATGGCCGCAGTCGAGAGAAAGTCGCGACGCGAGAAAGCCATGCTGGTCCTCCCCCGCTGACGAAAGGCTGATGAAACGGGAAAGCATAACATGCCCCTCAAGAACTCGGTGTAGTTGGAAACGTCAAGCCCGGGGTTCGAGGGTCCTCTGATACGAATCGGGTGGAGGCGGATTCACGAAGCCGCAGCCACTCGGCCTTTACTCTGATCGGCGCGGAAGCGCAGCAGCGCGGCGATATTGCCCACATGGTCCAACGCCGGCTCGTCCTTCACGTAGACCAGTTCGATATCGCGGCGGATGGCGGCGGGGACAATAGCGTCGCACACATCCTCTAACTCCCGCGTGCCCCGGCCACACAGCGGACAATAACGCACCACGTGCGCGTCGAGATGGCCACAGCTTCCGCATTCGACCGCGTGGGCGGAGTAATTTTCTGTCATCAGTAAGGTCTGCACTTCCCCCATTTCGAGGGACCGCAATACGCGTCGCAGTCCAGTGACACCCTGTCCGTTGCTCTGGGCCTGATTGAGAACTTCCTTGACCAAGTCATGCCGGTGCTGATTGAGCGATTGCCGTAGGATGTGTCCAGCTTGCTCACGCACCTGCTGTTCGGTGACGGTGGCGATATCCGCCGCGATTCGTCCCAGCAATCGTTGCTTGACGTAGGGGTGGAGATGCGACTCGAACTCATGCCAATTGATGTCCTGGCATCCGATGATGAGGTTGTCGAAGACTCCCTTTTCCTGCCCCTGCCGCAGATATTCAGCGACGTTTTTGTAGTGATGCAGGATTTCATCGTTCACGCTGCGTTCGGCATGGCCGGCATCGTATCCCGCGAAACCGTCCCCGCGGCCCCGGCGGGGCAGAGCATGGAAGAGGGCCTCGCGTTCTTTGAGTTCGTCGAGGTGCAGATCAAAAATGCGCGCCCTGTGGCGGTCCACAAAAGCCAGCCACAAGCGTGGTTGTGCGCGCAAGACTAAGACCAGCGGTTTCAGATGGAAGCGGCGATTGACGAAAAGCTGAGTATCGGCGAACTGTGGCGGCAGGTCGAATTCACGCCAGATGTTGCGGCCGCTGCAAGCAAACACAACCTTGGCGCGGGCCTGATTGCCGTGCCATCCCGCGGCCAAATCCAGGATGCGTTGCAGGTCGGCCCGGGCGCTGCCGTTGCGGCCGTTCTTCTCTGCCTCGTGCAGAGCCTGCCGGACCAGATCCTTGGCCAGGATAGCATCCTCGCGGTGCGACTTGTTCCTGGGCCGGGACGGCTGAAAATAGAAGCTGATAGCGCAGTCCGCGCCATGGCCTTGGAATTGAGCCAGCTCAAGCATGTCTTCGCGGGTGATCATTCCACTCTCTCCTGAGTATCGCAGGGGTCAGTCGGTGCCCGTATTCTGGAACCTTTGGTTTTTGAACCGCCCGGCAATGGGTGGAGACCGCCGCAAGTGCTCGCGGGCGGCAATAATCGAGGCGCTGATGGCCTCCGGGTTGCGATCCGTGATGGCAGCGATTTCTGCCACCGAGAATCCTTCGATCGTGTGCAAGATAAACACTTCGCGGTCTCGCGGCTTGGCTGCAGCCAGAGCAAATTCCATCAGCCTGTCCATCTCGTCGGAGTAGGCGATGTCTTCGGGCGTGGCTGCGCGGCGGTCGGCGATCACGCTTTCTTCGGTAAGAGTTTCATCCGGCTGGTGAAACTGGAGCTCGGGTTCGTCACTGGCGCGAACGTTAGGGACGCGAGCCGAGTCTTCGAGGTGCACCGACAAAACGTGGTCGGAACTGCGAGCCTGGAGGTCGCCTATGGCATGGATGGCCAGTCGGTAGAGCCAGGGCTCGAGCGCCAGCTTATCCGGCTTGTCTCCACCATCGCCCAGAGCTGCGACGATCACTTCGTCGATCACTTCCTCTTTGGTCACGGAGTCGGGCACCATCTGCTCGGCGGCTTCACGAAAAAAAAGCTCCCGCTCGACGAAGCGCTCCAAGCGGGAGAGATTCGCATTTACGTAGGAACGGATGTCGTCGGCTGAAATCGTAGATGGCTGTAGTGCCGCAAGGGTTTGCTCGAAAGGAACCTGTGCCGCAGGACGGGAATTGCCCGAACGGCGGCGCGTCCATTTGTGCGAGCTGCGTAGCAGGTCTTTGTGGCGCGTGATCTGTTGCAGCAGATCATCGAAAGTGCTCTTGATGGCGGCAAGCGGCGTTTGCGCCGACCGCTGCACCGCCATTTGGCCGGAGGGTAGACGCAGGTTCAGCGAGACCGTTGTACCCTCGCGCGGCGAATTCTGTTCGACTACGCCCTTCAGGTGCAGCAACTCGGGCCGAAACACTTGCAACCGCTTGCGCAGTTTTTCAACCAGATGATTGATTTCTTTTTCGAGATCAGGAGTTTTGCGCAGCTTATAGCTGATGTGGACATTCATGCCAAGCCTCAGAACACGGGTAGCGGGTCCCGTGAAGCTTTGTCGTCCTTACCATCCGATTCTACACCCTGATAGAAAGAGGCAAAGAGCGAAAGTCAGGGGAAATTGCGATTTGGCAATACACAAATGAAACTAAGCCATTCAGGGCCGGAGGCCACACCGTTCCAGCAAGTTCATATTATCGCGGGCAAGAGTCATGAGACAGGGCAAGAAACTTTACGGTGGTCATCGACCGCGACAAAGAAGGTTATTATGTCGCTACTGCACCCACCTTACGGGGTTGCCACACTCAGGCCAGAACCTTGGATACGCTGATGAAGCGCGTCCATAAGCTATCGAAGTTGTTTGCTTGTGGGCGTCCAACAGATCTCCGGATGACTCGCCTGCCCCGGGTTAAGGACCCGGAAATCGTTAGAGTACTCGAAGGCATAGGGCTCACCTTGTGTTGGGGGAATATCCCGGTTTCGCCGCACCCATGGGACAATCCTTGCCTGCATGAACATCTTCAATCGGACCATTTCGGAATGCAAGCGCGACTATGCTCTTGGCTTCTAAAGCCAGCTCTGGACTCATGGTCGTTCGAAAATGTTTTGGCGCCGCGAGAATTCTCCACTCCGCAGCCAACAAGAACTGTTGACATGCTCAATCGCTGAGCTGAATTCGTGAGAGCAGACTATCGGTCTGAATCAGAGTCCATCGTCGGGAGTGGAGGTCCTCCTACACTGCGACCGTAACCGAGGTCTCCGTCCTTGTTACTGGCCGATAGAGAGTATCGCGCTCCACCGGCTCCCGGCCGGCTTCCCGGATCAGGCGAACCAGATCCTTGCGTTGCATGCCTTGGGGAGTGGTGGCTCCGGCGTCGTGATAGATCTTTTCTTCGATGACTGTGCCGTCGATATCATCGGCGCCAAAACGTAGCGCGATCTGCGCGATCTTGGGGGTCATCATCTGCCAGTAGGCTTTGATGTGGGGAAAATTGTCGAGCACCAGGCGGCCGACGGCGATTTGTTTGATGTCGAGCATGCCGCTGGTCTTGGGCAGATGCTGCAGCGGCGTGTTATCAGGATGGAAAGCCAGCGGAATAAAAGTCTGAAAGCCACGAGTTTCGTCCTGCAGCGCGCGCAGTTTAAGCAGGTGGTCAACCCGGTCCTCGTCATTCTCGACGTGGCCGTAGAGCATGGTGGCATTCGACTTCAGGCCAATCTGATGAGCCAGCTTGGCGGTGTCCAGCCACTGGTCACCGTCAATCTTGTGATCACAGATGATATGGCGCACGCGGTCAGCGAAGATTTCCGCGCCTCCGCCGGGGAGTGAGTCCACGCCCGCCGCTTTCAGTTGTTCCAGAGTCTCACGAATTGAAAGCTTGGCCCGCTTGGACAGATACGCCACCTCGACCATGGTGAAGGCCTTCAAATGCACTTGCGGAAAGCGCTGCTTGAGTCCGGAGATGAGGTCGAGGAAATACTGGAACGGCAGGTCGGGATGCAGTCCGCCCACGATGTGAAATTCCGTGACCGCCTCGGTATAGCCGGAAGCGGCGGTCTCGAAAGCTTCTTCCAGTGCCAAGGTATAGGCACCGGGCGAGTCTTTCTTACGCCCGAAGGCGCACAGGCGGCAGGCGGCTACGCAGACGTTGGTCGGATTCAGGTGGCGATTGACGTTGAAGTAGGTCTTGTCCCCGTGCATCCGTTCGCGAACGTGGTTGGCGAGCCACCCGACCGCCAGGATGTCACCGCTGTGGTAGAGGGCGAGGGCGTCATCCGGGTCCAGGCGATCGCCAGCAACAACTTTGGCATGAATGGGCCCGAGGCGCAGGTCGTCGGTCTGGAATGGATGAACCGTAGACATCACGTTGATAATACCGCACGCAAGCGGCGGAAGTCACAGCATTGGTGAACCACCCGATGGCGATACTTACTTCCGGAGCAGCAGGTCTGCTGCTATGAACACAAAGAACACTACCGAGATCACCCCATTCATTGTAAAGAACGCCGCATTCAGCCGGGAGAGATTGGTGGAGGAAACCAGGGAGTGTTCATAGGCAAGAAGTAGCATCACCACCACTACCCCAATCACGGCCAGCTGGCCCAGCCCGAAGACGACCACCAGCCCCAGCAGCAAAACCAGCATGAACACATGAAACAGGCGAGCAATCCACAGCGCGCGTCCGATCCCGAAGTAACGTGGAATGGAGTGCAATCCTGCTTGCTGGTCGAATTCATAATCCTGGCAAGCGTAGAGCACATCGAAACCGCCCACCCAGAACGTTACTGCCGCGGTGAGCAGTAGAATGCGGGGGTCGAAAGAGCCGCGTACCGCGATCCAAGCCGCAGATGGCGCAATGCCCAGCGCCAGCCCCAAAAAAAGATGCGACCAGCGGGTGAAACGCTTGGTGTAAGAGTAGAGCAAAACCACCGCCAGGGCGATCGGAGAGAGCATGAGCGCCAAGTGGTTCAGGTGGGAGGCGGCGAAAACCAGCACTCCGCACGAAACAATTACGAAAGTAGCGACGAATGCGGGTGTCAGCCTACCCGCGGGCAGAGCGCGCGTCTGTGTACGCGGGTTGGCCGCGTCAATGGAGGCGTCAGCCAGGCGGTTGAAGGCCATGGCGGCGGAGCGGGCGGCGACCATCGCGACGATGATCCAGAGCAACTGCTGTCCGGCTGGCAGGCCGTTCGCCGCCAGCATAGCTCCGCACATGGCAAAGGGGAGTGCAAAGATGGAATGCTCCCACTTGATCATCTCCAGGGTGACGCGCAGGTTGCGGAGCAGGGGCACAGGAGAATTGTAAAGCAAACGGACCACGAGAATGCCGGGCTAGGCAGCGCTGCTGATCAGGGGGACGAAGCGGCACCCTTCCAGCAAAGTAATCAGCGGCTTCCCTTCCCGCTTTCGGACCAGTTGCAACTCCTGTGCTTCGGACGGACCCACCGGGATGATCATGCGTCCGCCCTCGCGCAACTGGGCAAAGAGCGGCGCCGGGATTTGCTTTGCCGCGGCTGAGACGACGATAGCATCGAACGGGGCATATTCAGGCAATCCTTGGCCGCCGTCGCCTATCCGCAACATCAAGTTGGTAAAGCCCAGACGCGACAGCGTCTGGCCCGCCTCATAGGCCAGCTGCGGATGACGTTCGACGGAATAGACGTGGGCGGAAATTTCCGCCAGTACCGCAGTCTGATATCCAGAGCCGGTTCCAATCTCCAGCACCTTTGAGAAGGGTTCCAGCCGCAAAAGTTCCAGCATCAGCGCCACGATGTAGGGTTGCGAGACGGTCTGGCCGGCGTTGATGGGGAGAGGATGATCTTCGTACGCTTGATCGCGGTAGCGCGGTTCCACAAATTCGTGGCGCGGGATGCGTGCCATCGCGTTCAGCAAACGCTCATCGCGGATGCCCCGGGCCCGCAGTTGGGTCTCCACCATCTTCTGGCGCTCGAGCGTAAGACGATCGGTTTGGGATTCGGCAGCCAAGCCCGATTTAGCATACTCCCAATTGGATAGGTTTGGCTGCGCTGGGCGCCGACGGAACGCCGTCGCACAGCGAACTCACTTCTTTCGTTGGCGGACTCTGACGTCGAAGCTGACTACGCCGTTCTGATCGCGTACGGCCACAATTGATACATTGCGGGTGAGGTTGTATTCCACCTGGATTATCTGCTGCGAGGCTTGCGCGACGTTGGTGGTGTAGGTGAGGGTCAGGTTGTTCTGTACCTGCTGCTCAATGGTCACTGCTGGACCGGTCTGGGTGGGCGAAGTCTCCGTAGTCATGCCCTGCGGGTCGATTTTGATGCGGCTGACGCCGAAGAGTTTCTGTACCCGGTTGCTAACTGTGGCATTGAGCGCGGCGCTGAGGATGGCGCTGGAAGTCTCCGAGTTGAACGCCGACTGGGACTGGTTTAATTGCGCCGATTCTTCTGAAGTCTGGCCAAATGCCAGAAGCCCAATAATGTCGGAAGTGGGCAGAGGCGGCTCGGAACGGTAGGTCACATTAGGCCGATCGATCTCGCCGTTGAGATTGAGAGTGACGTCGTAATCGCGAATCCGGGTGGTGGCTTGCAAATCAAGAACAGGAGTGGTGGTCACCGGGTTGATGAACGTGACGTCGCCGCGCTCCAAGCTGTACTTGGTTCCGTTAAAGTACACCTCGCCTTCAATGATGTCGGCACGGCCGAGGATGACGGGTTTGCCCGCGGTGCCGCGAAGATGCAAGTCGGCGTCACCGGAGAGCCGCACGCTGGAGGTCTGCATTTGCAATTCAGGAGTGGTGACAATGTGAACGTCGAGGCGAATCCGGTTTAGCAGGCGATTGGTCGGCGGAAGCGCCGAACCCTGGGAGCGATCCAGATAAGCGCCGAAATCGAAGCCGGGGGTCATGGCCAGCTTCATGACTGTGATGTCGCCGGTAAGCGTGGATCCGGAAGAACCGCCCACCAGATGTAAATCGGCGTTGGCGGTGGAACTGATACCGGGTGGGTAACGCAAGCGGACATCCTGTCCTTGCACCGTAAGGTCGAAGGTAAGGATTCCGCCGCGGTCGGTAGCGTAGCCACCGAAAGTAACCAGGCCGCCGCCGGTGTGGGCGATGAGATTCTCGATCTGCAGACGATCCTGATTGAAAACCAAGGAGCCATTGATATCGCTCAGGGCGCTGGGCAGATCAATGTAGGCGATGGCGCCATGATCGATGCTTACACGGCCCTGGGTAACGGGCTTGGCTAGTGCACCCGAAAGCGATAGATCAACCGTAACCACGCCGGATGAAGTGAAGTCCGAATTGAAGCCCTCGATCAGTTTCAGGTTAACCCGGCCTTGGGCTCGCACATCAAGGTCACGTTCTCCGGTCAGCTGAACGGTGCCTGTGGCCGAAATGTCGGTGTCCTCGCCGAGCAAATGGAACCGGTCAATCTTGAGCGCTTGGTTAGCAATAGAGAAACGAACCGGACCGTCGTTGCGGAGCTTCACGTCTTCTACGCTGGCGTCGAGGTTGTCGAGATTGGCCGTGAGCTGCAATTTCTGCGGCCGGCGCAACCGACCCACCAGGTGCAGTTCGCCGTCTGTCCGCGAATGTCCGGTCACGCCGCCTCGCACGTAGACGCGCAAGAGCGAATCCACATCAAGCTGGCGAAAGCGGAAGTACACGTCTGCAAGCCAGTCGCCGCGCGCCTGAACGCTGCCTTCAACATTCAGGTCCGCCTGTGCGAACCGGGATTGGCCAGTAATCCGGAGCTCAGAGCCCTGGGAGACCGCATTAATGCTGAAGTCGCCCGCGCTCTCTTGGTCGAAGGTCAGGTCGCGGAGGTGAATGGCCGCATTGATCCCTGGTGCGTCCAGAGTGCCGGAGCCGGAGGCTGAGAAATCCGCCCGGCCAGTAACAGCGATATGGCCGTTTTGCAGTGTGGGAATCCGGGCCAAATCAAAATTGGCGCCAGTCAAATTAAAGTGAAAAGCATGACTCGTGGGATTGAAAGCTGCGTTACCCGCGACGCTGGCCTCGTAGTGTTTGAGTTCGATATCTTTGAGTCCGATCTCTCCGCCGCTGAAATCCATAACAGCGCTGAAACGCTCCACCGGTTCACCGTAGACCGTGCTGTTGCGCAGCAGAATGTGGCCTTGTCCGTGCGGGTCGGCTCGCGTTCCCGCCATTTGCAGCTGAACATCCATGGTGCCGGTAACCGGATATGCGTACCCCACTAGGGCAAGAAGCCCGGCCACATCTGCGTTCTGGGTATCAAGGTGCGCCTGGAATGCACTGGCGTCGGTGAACTGCCGCTGGACAAGATGTACGTGGAAATCGAATTTGAGCGAATCGGGGTCGCGACTCAGCGTACCATTGCGCACTGCGAAGACCGAGGGTGAGATTTGAATGTCCGCACGCAGAGCATTCCAGGCGACCATTTTTTCAGGCGTTGGCGAAGTGGCGGGAAGGAGCGTTTCGAAGTCTTGCGACTGCAAATTGCCCGCAATCGTGATCTCGGAGAGTTTTCCTGTGGCGGTGCCGTTGAACGACGCATGGCCTTTGAGGGTGACGGGGATAGGCCCTCCATACCCCGCCGCGCTGAAAACCGGCTGCCATTCGCTCAGGTCCGTGGTGGTGACGGAGAGCTTGAGCGCCGCGCTCGAGGAAAGTGTTCCCGAAGCGCGAACCTGAGTAGCGCGTGTAGATGCGTTCAATTGATCGAGCTGCAGCTCGCCCGGGCCGGCCCGGTACGTTCCCTGAAGGTGAGCGGTGATGGGCAATTGCGCGCGGGAGGTACTCGCGGGCGGCACTACATCGGCCGCGAACTGAGCTTCCGCATCGCGCGGCGAGCCCTTCCACCGGGCGTCTATGTTGCCGCTGACCAGTCCGGCAAGTTTGATCTTGTGAAATGGTCGCGACCGGGTCGAGAAGGCCGCGGCAATTTCAGCGGCAGACAAGTCTTTGAGACGCAGGCGAACCGCGCCCGCCTGCCGGTCGGATTCTCTTGTCTTTGCGGCCGCCATCGCAGTTTGCGGATTGAGCCATTGGGTCACATCGGCATCGCCGGTAACACTGCCGCCGAACACACGGCCCTGGATCTGCGAGAGTATGAGCCGCTTAGAATTGAGCGCATATTGCGCGCTCAGATTGGCGTTGTGTACTCCCAGGGGAAAGTCGCGCCAGTCGAGATTCGACAATAGAGCTTTGCCAATCGAGGAGAAGTCCTGCGGGGACCAGGAACCGTGCCCCGTCAGCCGGACTTCACCACGCCGGACTTCTGGGCGCCGTGCAATGGCCGCCGCCTCGGCCAGATCAAGACTGGCATCATAGTCGCCTTCTATCTTTATCCGATCAAAATCCGGCTGAGTAAAATCCTGTACCTGCCCTTTGGCCTGAAGGCGTGAGCGACCGGAGGTCGCTTTCAGCGATCGTAGCTCGAGCCGGTTCCGGCTGAGGCTGAAGTGGGCTTCGGCAGTCCAGGCAAACGGGCGATAATTCTGCAACGCGGTATCGGCTTTGCCCAGCAAAATATTGCCGTCATAGGTTCCGCGGAAGAACGAATAGCTCATGTCTGCGGAGATATTCCTGACCGCAAAATCGAATGGGATTTTCCGGTCTCCCCAAATGACCTCACCGCGGCGCACTTCGAGACGGTTGATGGAGAGCGCGAAAAGCTGCTCCGTCGGTTTCGCGTTCGAAAGCTGCTTCACTTTTGGTTGGGGCTGGTTGGTGCTGCCGTCGGAATAAAGAATGATGTGAACGACGGGATGATCAAGAATCAGGTAACTCAGTCCGACTTCAGGCCGCCAAATCGACCAGATCTTGATTTGGCCCATCAGACTGTCCAGATGGGCGTACGGCACTTCCCCGGGCTGCTCTCGGCCGTGGATGGTCAGATCGCGCACTTCCATCTGAAAGTGAAAAGGGACGGTGTGGAGGCTACCCAGTACCACCCGTCCGCCGGTCATCTGTTCCAGCATGGCCACCAGACGCTGGCGAACCAGATCGCGAAAAGAATCGGTGGTACTGTACCAGCCCAGGCTCACCAGCAACAACAGTGCGCCGAGTATGAACCATAGCAGGAACTTCCAGACCTTGCGCCGCGCCGGCTTCACGCCGGTTTCACTCATTGTCCCCGGACCCCGGGTACAGCCGTCAATGCCTGCGAGCGAATTTGGCTTCCAGCCCGGAGGCTCTGCAACCAGGCGGTAAGTAGCTGAGTGATCTTCTTTTGGGTAAGAAGTTCCTTGATCTTTCCCGACACTTCAGCCAGGGGAACGCTCTGCGCACCCGATTCGTGAAGTTGAGGCAGAAGCTCCTGCTGGTAGTAGCTCGCGATGCTTTTATTATCGATGTTGACTGCCGGACGCAGGCGGGAGTCCACCAGGCTCATCAGGTCGAGCTGGGCCGCTACCCGGTTCTTGAGATCTTCCTGGTTGAGTCCATAGCGCTCGAGCAGCGCTTGCCAACCCGATTCAGTTTCGGCGTTGGGATACTGCTTGCGAATTTCAGCGACACGCTGCGCCACTTGCTCTGGAGATGCGTGCGAGGAATCAGGAGCTCGCAGCTGCTCACGCAGCAACTCCTGGTCAATTAGGTGATCGAGGGCAGTCTTGCGGTCAGCCGCGGTTAGCTGATCCAGGGGACGGCCGCTGCTAAAGGCTTCGTAACAAAGTGAGTCTTCCCAGTCGCTTTGCAGAATGACATGGCCGTTGACGATGGCCACGATGCGGTCAATCACTTCCGCGTCGCTCCTCGGGGAAGCCAGTGCGAGAACAGCCACGACGCAGACGAATATGGAAAACCTGTTACCCATCAGAAAGTCTGCCCGATGCTGAAGAAAACATTGAAATGGCTCGCATGCCGAGGATCGAAGACGGTCACATTGTTGACTGTCTTCCGACTCGGAAAGGCGGGAGGATTGAGATTGTATCCGAAATCGAAGCGCACGGGGCCCACCGGAGTCTTGTATCGCACCCCGACTCCGATGGCGTGCGAGACGTAGTTGTAGTCACACTGGCTGGCGGTGGCCTGTTGCAAACAGAGCCGTGGGCTTTTCTGGCTCCAGCGCAGCAGGTTGTGGAACATGTCATGCCCATTGGTAAAGATGTTTCCGGCATCATGGAAGATGGCAAAGCTCATGTTTTCCTGGAAAAAGGGCAGGGTCGGCGGAGGAGTGCGGAGCTCGATATTATTCACGAACAGCGCTGCTCCGCCCAGGGGAAAGCCGGTCTGAGGATCACGCGGTCCCGCCTGATTCAATCCGAATCCACGATGCGAGTTTCCGCCTCCGGCAAAGAAACGTTCGGCCAGTGGAAGACACGCCCGCTGCCCGGGCTCTGGCGTGTCGCACTCTTCTCCCGGCTGAGGCATGAAAGTCCTTCCGAATGGGGTTTCGACCCCGATGCGGGTGGAGCGAGCCAGAACAAACTTCCTCTCCCGGTTCTTGCCGAATGAGTGATAGGTAGAATTCTGGATGAGCAGGCGGCCGAAATCAGTCTCCGAACTAAAGTAGGTGCTTGCCACTCCCCCGTCAATGGTGGTGTAATTCCCCTTGGTGCTCTCCAGATCACTGTCGCGCTTGTTGCGGATGTAGCTGAAGTTGGGAATGCCCACCCGTGTCGGCTGGGACAGCAGCGGAATCTGGTCCGGGCTGATCGTATTCGTGATGTCATTCGCCTTGACCCGCCGGTAAGTCATGCGGTAAGTCATAATGCTAGTCTTGCTGATCGTTTGTTCGGCCGCCACCGACCCTTCCAGGCGTTGCGAGGTGAAGGTGGTGACGTCCACCGTGTTGTCGTAGAAAGTGGTAAAGGTTAGGCGCCAGTTGGGGTTGTTGAACAAACGCGGTGCGTCGTAACTGACCAGACCGCGCTGCTGCAGTCGTCCTACGTTGGCCTTGAACACGATCGTATGATTGAGGCCGCGGAAGTTGAGGCGAGTGACGCCGAACGACACCCGGGGGCTGACTCCTGTCTCTCCCAGAGGGTTAGTCCCATTGACGGTCGGCTGTCCACTTTGGAACTCCAGCCCTAGACCATAATTGAAAGTATAGCGCTTGGCTTCCTGCACATTTACCAGGACATTTTTTTTCGCCTCGCTGCTTCCCGGATTCTGCACCGCCGTATCCACCTGACTGAAGATGCCGAGGTCATAGAGGCGTTTTTGAGTATTCAGCATGTCGATCTGGCTCAGAGGATCACCCGGCTTAATCTGAATTTCATGTTGCACAATGGAGTCACGGGTGTGATTTAAGCCGGCAACATACACCTGGTCCACAATTACCTGGTCTCCCGGATGGATGGTGTAAGTGACGTCCCTGCGGTTGGGATCATCCGTCGACGGCTTAACTGAAGCCTCGAAAGTGGCATCGGGAAAACCATTATTGAAATAGTAGTTCAGAATGATTTCGCGATCCTCGTTGATCTTGGAGTACGCAAATGCCTGCCCCGGCGATATATTGAGATCAGGGAATGGGTTGCTCAATGCGCTTTCGTTGCCCACAATCTGTAGGGTTCCCACTATGCTCTGTGGGCCTTCCTCGATCAGCAGAGTAATCGCAAGTTCATTCTTGTTTCCGTGATAGCTGTCTTCCACCTTGGGTGTGACTTTCACATCCAGGAAGCCGTTGGCGTGATACGGGTTGGACACGATATTGCGGACGTCCCCCGAGAGCAAGGCCTGGCTGTAACGGCCGTACGACAGGAAGCGTCCAGCGGGCTGGATTTGCATACGGGATCGGATCTGTTCCTGGCTGAAGCTCTTGTTCCCGATGATCTCGAGCTTCGCCAGCTTGTGGCGTTCTCCTGGGTCGATGGTATAGGTGACACGCAGTTCATCGGAGGAAATTGTGGTCTTCTGCTGGCCGACCTTGGCATCGAAGTAGCCGCGGCCCTGCATGTAGTTGAGCAGATTACGGCGCCCTTCGTTGAGCAAGTCATCGTCGAGCGCGTTTTCTTCGTACACGGGAACGCTCTTCTTGAGCTGGGAACGGCTGATCTTGAAGCCCTCCGTGGCAATATCAACTTTCGGTCCGGGTTGGATTTCGAAGGAATAATCGACGGTATTGGTTTCCGAACGATAGGTTCGGCTTGAGATCGCCACCTGGGACAAAAGGCGATTTTGCTTTTGATATTTTTTCCGCAGGCGGTCGAGTGCGCGACTGAGGCGCTGTACGGTGACGTAGTCGCCAGGGTGCATCTTCGCGATGTCCTGAATCTGTCCCTGCGAAAATCCCGCCGGACCAGTCACGGTCACATGGCCGACCTTCGCATGAGCTCCAGGCGTGATTCGGAAAGTAATGTTCATCTGCTGCGTCTCGGGATGCGGTTGCTCCTCATCGCTGGAACTGGACAGGTAGTAGCCGTTCTGCTCCATCAATTGCTTGATGTTGGCCAGGGCGCGCTCAAGTTTTTCCCGGGTAAACAGCTCTCCCAACTGAAGCTTGGATGCGTTCACCACTTGGTTGGCTGCCGGGGGATTGGGCGCTCCTTCGACGAAGATTTCACCCACGAAGAAATTCGGCCGGATGCGAAATGCCAGGATCACCTGATGCTCCGAAGTGTGCTCGGCCTCAACTTGAATATCGGCAAAGCGACCCGTGGCGTGGAGAGCCTGAATGCTCTGCCGCACATTCTCGCGTTGCAACGGGACGCCGGTTTTTTGGGCGATCAGATCGAGCAGGCGCTTTGCACTCGCGGCCGGGAGATCGGGAAAATCAATCTTCTGCACGATCAGACCCTCGTACGCGGTCATTCCACCGGTCGCAGGCGCAGCTTGAGGCTGGGCTGGTGGCGAACTGGTTTGGGTTGATGGGGCTGCGGGAGATTCCTGCAGCACAGGCGATTGTGCCTCTACACCGGAACAGAGAGCGGCAGCGAGAGCCAATGCCGATAGGGTTGTGCGAATCGCCCCCTTTAAGCGCAAACTGGCTCCTCGCGAGTGCAGGTCATGGTGGTTCGATGAACGGGTATCCAGCCGTGTTGCATTTGGCCCGGGAAACCGGGCGGCACCTATAATAATGGTTCGGACCCCCGGAACTGGTGATCTGTTTGAAACTGGAAGAAAGATATTCGCGGCAGGTGCTTTTCCCCGGAATCGGCCGGGACGGGCAGCGCAAGCTGGCCGCCGCCCGTGTGGCCCTGGTAGGATGCGGTGCCACCGGCTCCGCACTCGCTTCCCTGCTGGCCCGTGCCGGCGTGGGCAGCATCCGGATTGTCGATCGCGATTACGTTGAGCCCAGCAATCTGCAACGGCAGTCGCTATTCGATGAATCCGACGCGGCGCAATCGCTGCCCAAGGCCGTCGCGGCGGCACGCAAGATTGCCGCCTTCAACTCCCAGATTATAGTTGAACCGCAGGTTGCGGACCTGGTTCCGGCGAACGTCGAGTCCCTTTTGGAGGGAATGCAATTAATTCTCGATGGAACCGATAACTTCGAAACGCGTTATCTGCTCAACGATTTTGCTGTGAAGGCTTCCCTCCCATGGATCTACACCGCGGCCGTGGGCAGCTACGGCGTTACTTTGAACGTGCTGCCGGGGAAGACAGCGTGCTTGGCTTGTCTGTTTCCCGATCTTCCACACGGAACCCTTGAGACCTGCGAGACGGCTGGAATTCTGAACTCCGCCGTGAACCTGGCCGCTTCAATCGCGGCCACCGAGGCCTTCAAGGTGCTGGTGGGCGCGGACGCGTGGGTGCGCCGCACCCTGCTTTCGTTCGACGTATGGAGCAACCAACACGCCGAAGTCAGGGCAGAAGATCCGCGGCCCGGGTGTCGCGCGTGCGGCGATCGGGAGTTTCTGCATCTGGCGGGCGCAGGCAGAGCGCACATCACGCTATGCGGACGAAACTCCGTGCAGATCCACGAGCGTCATCGGCCCATCGATTTCTCCGAAGTGAGCCAGCGGCTGAAACCACACGGGGCGGTGCGGCATAACGATTTCGTGCTGAAGTTCTGGCCGGAACCCTACGAGATGACGTTGTTTCCCGACGGCCGGGCAATCATCAAGGGTACGACCGATACCGCAGTGGCGCGGAGCTTGTACGCCCGGTACGTGGGCAGTTAGGGCCGCGGGTGTAGCCCGCTCTAGGCGGCGCTGAACCAGCTTATCCTTGGACGCGCATAGTCTTCCCACTCCAGAAACTCTCGCGAAGCTGGCGCTTCAACATTTTTCCAGTCCCGGTTTTTGGGAGCGGCCCTTCCACGAAATTTACCCGGCGGGGCATTTTAAATTTGGCGATACGTTGCCTCAAGAATGACATCAATTGTTCCTGGTTAAGTTGCTGACCCGCTTTAAGAACAATGATGGCCACTGGGATCTCTCCCCATTGCTCATCGGGGGCCGAGACTACGGCGCATTCTAAGACGGCGGGATGAGCGAAGATGGCTTTCTCCACTTCGATTGACGAAATGTTTTCACCGCCGCTGATAATGATGTCCTTCTTGCGATCGACGATGTAGATGTAGTTCTCGTCGTCCCAAACCGCCATGTCTCCGGTGTGCAGCCAGCCGCCGGTGATGGCGGCTTTGGTGGCGTCGGGCTCTTCGTAGTAGCCGTCCATTACATTGTCGCCGCGGACGACGACCTCGCCCACGGTTTCGCGGTCGCGCGGCACATCCCGCATTTCTGAATCGACGACGTGAACTTCGCAGCCGACGAGCGGCCAGCCCGCGGCCGCAAGGCGAGTGAGCCGATCGGATTCGTCGGCGCAAGCCACAGTACCTTTGGTCTGAGCCGTCGTGATCACGGGACAGGTTTCAGTGAGACCGTAACCGGAACATACCTCGCAGCCGAAGGCCTGCTCAAGGCGGGCAATCAGTTCGGGGGATGAGGCGGCCCCGCCCGTGGTGATCACTCTCATGCTCGACGTATCGAACGTCCCCAGGTCGGGACAATTGAGCAGGGCGTTCGCCATGGTGGGAACCAAGGTCATACCGGTGGCCTTCTCGTCCTGAATGAGACGCAACACCTGCGATGGCTCAAAGCGGCGGACCATGACATGCCGAGCTCCACTCATAGTGATACTCTGCGGACGCCCCCAGCCATTGGCATGAAACAAGGGGATGGTGTGCAGCTCCACGTCGGTGTCTTTACAGGACAAGGACGCGAGCAAGCCCAAGGCGTGCAGGTAAAGCGTGCGGTGCGACAGCATGACTCCCTTGGCAGTGCCGGTGCTACCGCTGGTGTAGAAGAGTTCGGCGATTTCATTTTCGTCGAAGGAGAAAATGTCGGGACGCGAGATACGGTCGCGCGCCAGCAAGTCTTCCAGGAGCAAGTCCGCTTGCGGGACGCACTGGTCAATCGCGACATAGCGCTTGATGCTGGGGCAGGCCTCTCGCAGCTCCTGGATCAAAGGAGCAAACTCACTTTCAAACACCAGCATGCTGGCGTCCGCGTGATTGAGAATGGTTGTGAGTTCAGCCGGCTGCAGCCGCACGTTGAGCAGCATCGCGATGGCTCGAACCAGAGGTGGACCGTAGTAGCCTTCCAGAAGCTGATGATTATTGAAGCTGAGATAAGCGATGCGGTCACCGGGACGGATGCCTTCCGAAAGGAGGCCGGCCGCCAGACGTTCGCAGCGCTCTCCGAACTGGGCGTATGTGAAAGAGCTGGGGCCCGAGACCACGCCTATTTTCTTGCCGTAAAGATCCACGGCCCGGTACAGACATCGAATGGGTGTAAGCGGCACGTTCATGATCTAACCTGAAAAACTCTCCTGAGAATTTCTCTTGAACCCCGCTGCGCATGATACACGACATGAAATGACGCATCGGGATAGTCTTAGAGAACTGCCCCAGGGGGCACTATTTGCGGAGCCCACCATGGCAAGCCTTACCGGCAAGACGTTATTCATCACTGGCGCCAGTCGTGGCATTGGCTTGGCCATTGGCTTGCGCGCCGCTCGCGATGGAGCCAACATCGTCATTGCTGCCAAAACCGCGACCCCTCATCCCAAGCTGGCCGGCACCATCCATACCGCCGCCGCGGAAATCGAAGCAGCGGGCGGGAACGCCCTGGCGCTGGTAGTTGACGTTCGGTCTGATGAGCAGGTTTACCACGCCGCAGAGCAAGCTGTCAGCCATTTCGGCGGCATCGACATCCTGGTGAACAATGCCAGTGCAATAAGCCTTACCGGCACGGTGGAGACGCCGATGAAGCGTTATGACCTGATGATGGCAGTAAATGTCCGTGGAACCTTTCTGTGTTCCCAGGCCTGCCTGTCACATCTGAAGAAGGCGACGAACCCGCACATTCTGACCCTTTCGCCGCCTCTCGACATGCGAGCCAAATGGTTTGCCCCGCATCTCGCCTACACCATGGCGAAGTACGGAATGAGCATGTGCGTACTGGGCATGGCGGAAGAATTTCGCGAGGCCCGGATTGCAGTAAACGCGCTATGGCCGCGCACCATTGTCGCAACGGCGGCGCTGCAAGTCATTCCGGGCGCTGAGGCCGAGCGTGGCCGGACGCCTGAGATCGTGGCCGACGCGGCATGGCACATTCTGACTCGCGATTGTCGCATCACAACCGGCAATTTCTTTATCGACGACGAGGTTCTGGCCGCTGCGGGAATTACTGATTTGAGTGGATACGCGGTGGCAAAGGACAAGCCGCTCAAACCGGATCTCTTTGTTGACGCAATCTCATGAGCCGGCCTTGCACGAGCGGGGAGGCCCGGGTTACTCCAGCAAATCGGGTTGCTCGCGGACGATGCGTGCCCAGAGCGGCTGGAACTGAAACCAGCCGGCCAGGTGTGATCCGACCTGCTGTCTTGTTATCGCGGCATCGGCGGGGTCAATCTTCACAGGTGTGCCGACGGCTTCGGCCATCAGTTGAGCCTGGCAGCTTCGTTCCATGGTGATCAGCCACCACGCGGCTTCGTCGACCGTATGGCCCACCGTCAACAGGCCATGATTGCGCAGAATCACGGCCTTCATATTTCCCAGGGCTTCTGCAATTCGCTCCCCTTCCGCAGTCTCATAAACTACGCCGGTGAAGTCCGCGAACAAAGAGTGGTCTTCATAAAACGCACAGACATCCTGGGTAATGGGATCGAGCAAACGGCCGAGCGACGACCAGGTCTTTCCATATAACGAGTGGGCATGGGCGGCAGCCACGATATCGGGGCGGGCGGCGTGCACCTGGGAGTGAATTGCGAAAGCCGCTCCATTCACCGGGTACTTCCCTTCTACGACCTGACCCTGGTCATTTACCAGAATCAGGTCGGAGACAGCAATCTGGCCGAAGTGCATGCCAAAAGGATTTACCCAAAAGTGATCGCGGCGTTCCGGATCACGGGCGGTGATGTGGCCGGCAACTCCTTCATCGAATCCGAATCGTGAGAACAGCCGAAAAGCGCCTGCCAGCCGCTGCTTGCGATATTGGCGTTCCTCCGCCAAGGTGGCAAACGTTGGAGGTCCAGGCAGGTTAAGAGGGTTTTGCGTGGCTACTGCCATGGACGCCTCCCGCCAATCAGGCAATCACGCGATGCACGCACAACTATAGCACCGTACGAGGCCCGCAATGAGTGGTGGGGATTGGCAGGCCGAAAGGAGACAGGGATCTTGATGCAACGCTGAATGCTGCTCCACCCAAAATCGCTCCTTCTCGGGCGGCGAGCTTAGGGATAGTAACGGACAACCCACTCCGCCACGCAGCACGGCTTCCCCTGGCCTTGATCTTCCATGACTACTGAAAAAACAGCTTCACGAGCGTCGCTCACGTCTTTCAGGGATTGCAGTGTGAAGCGTCCGCGAATCTTTGACTCCGCCCGAACCGGCGAGGGAAAGCGAACTCGATTCAAGCCGTAGTTCACGGCGAGCCTAACGCCACCTCGAATTTGCAGCGCCTGCTGCAACAGATGGCTGAGCAAGGAAAGGGTCAGGAAACCATGGGCGATGGTTGTGGCGTAGGGCGATTCCTGCTGTGCGCGATCGCGTTCCAGATGAATCCACTGGCGATCTTCGGTGGCCTCGGCAAATTGCTGGATGCGATCCTGGGTCACCGCGAACCAATCGGTGGTCGCGATCTCACGACCCACGAAATCTTTCAGGGCCCCCAGGCTTTCGATTACCAGCGGCGGCATGGTAAACACCTCTTTCGCTCTCTGCTTACGCAGTGACCTGGCTAAGCCGGCGCATTCTTTTCCCGCGCATCCAGGAACATGTAAGTCACCATGGCAGCGCCAATTACATTGCCTTTTGTGTCAGTCAGATCGACACTCCCAACGCTCAGGGTAGAACCAATGCGAAGCAGGCGGGAACGGGCAAAGATGCGGCCCTCGCTGAAGGGCCGGAAATAGCTAATTTTCATTTCAACCGTAGTGATCTTGCGCTTGCCCCCGAAGTGACGGTTGATGGCCATTCCGACCGCCACATCGGCCATGGCAGCCGCGACTCCTCCGTGAGCCACGCCGGCGCTGTTGGTCAATTCGTGGCGCAGAGCGCACTCGATGACCACGCCATCGCGATGAACCCCTGTGAGTTTCACCCCGAGCAGCATGTTGAACGGGATCTTCGGCAAGAAATCACGAATCTGGCGAGCAGTAAGTTTGGGATGTTTCATCGCGAGGAGGTTGCCATGTTTTCACAATGATGACAAGTTAGGTGGCGCGTTCGAACAGGCCCGCAGCCCCCTGGCCGCCACCCACGCACATGGTCACGACACCGTAGCGTGCCTGGCGGCGTTCCATCTGGTTGGCCAAAGTGCCGACCATGCGTGAACCAGTCATGCCGAAGGGATGGCCGATGGAGATTGAACCGCCATTCAGGTTGAGCTTGTCCATCGCTATGCCCAGACGATCGCGACAGTAGATTACTTGCACCGCGAAAGCTTCGTTAAGTTCCCACAAATCGATGTCTTCTACTTTCAGACCCTGACGCTTGAGCAACCTGGGAACGGCGACCGCCGGACCGATGCCCATTTCGTCCGGTTCGCAACCAGCAACCTGGAAGCCGCGGAAAATTAGCTTGAAGGGAATGCCGAGCTCATCGGCTCGCTGGCGCGACATGAGCAGCGTTGCAGAAGCGCCATCGGAAAGCTGCGATGAGTTCCCCGCGGTTACGGTGCCTTGTCCGCTGCTGGGGTCGAAGTGAGGCTTCAGAGCGAGCAACCCTTCCAGAGTAGTGCCGGGACGGTTGCACTCGTCGCGATCGCAGCAGACTTCCTCGGTGCCGACTATTTCGCCGGTCTTCTTGTCGAGCACTGCCTTGGTGACCTTCAAGGGAGCGATTTCGCCCTCAAAAGAGCCTTCCTGCTGAGCCCGGGCAGTGCGTTGCTGGCTGATCAGCGAATACTCATCCTGAGCCTGCCGTCCGATCTTGTAGCGCTTGGCCACGACCTCGGCCGTTTCTCCCATAACCATGTAAATGCCGGGGTATTTCTGTTTGACAATCGGGCTGGGATCGTTATCGCGAACGATCAGGCTGACGCTCTCCACACCGCCACCGATCGCGGCGTCCGCGCCTTCGTTCACAATCTGATGAGCCATCATGGCAATCGCTTGCAGGCCGGACGAACAGAAACGGTTCACGGTGATTGCCGCAACCGAAGCCGGCAAGCCCGCTAGCAGGGAGGAGACGCGTGCTATGTTGTGGCCTTGCACTCCATGCGGCTGGCCGCAGCCGAGAACTACGTCTTCGATCTCTTGCCCGTCCAGTTGTGGCGTTTTCCGTAAGACATCCTTGATGCAATGAGCGGCTAGCTCTTCGGGCCGGGTCATGTTGAAGGAACCGCGAAACGATTTCGCAAGCCCGGTTCGCGAACTGGCAACCACTACCGCTTCTCTCATGTTTCTCCGAGCTCAAATTCTAGTCGTTGGTCGATCGGCGTTGGTCGTTGGTCAAAATCGTGCCTTAGCTGGCCGCTACTCCTTGTTTGTCGAAATCGGCGAATGTTTTTCCTTCGGCAGCCAATTGCTGGAGCAGCGGGGCAGGCTTCCAAAGTTCGCCATGAACTCCATGAAATTCGCTGATGCGCTCGTAAACCTTCTGCAACCCAACGCTATCGGCGTACCACATCGGGCCTCCGCGATAGGCGGGGAATCCGTAGCCGTTGAGATAGATGATGTCGATATCGCCTGCACGTAACGCATAGCCTTCCTCCAGAATGCGCGCTCCCTCATTGACCAAGGCGTAAATGCAGCGATCAACAATCTCGTCGGCCTGGATTTGCCGCTGTGGAATGCTGGCCTCCGCGGCCCATTGTTTTGTCCATACCGCCAGCTCTGGATCCGGGATCGCGATCCGCGAGTCGTCGTACTTGTACCAGCCCGCTCCGGTCTTCTGGCCAAAGCGCCCCATTTCGCAGAGGCGGTCTCCGGCCAATGGCTGCCGTATGCCGGGCTTTTCCAGGTGGCGATATTCTTTCCGGATGCGCCAGCCTACGTCGAGTCCAGCCAGGTCGAGTGTGGCCAGCGGGCCCATGGCCATCCCAAAATCGTAGAGGGCCTTGTCCACTGCCTCTGCGCTCGCGCCTTCTTCCACCATAAAAGTCGCCTCCCTTACGTAGGGATGGAACATCCGATTGCCCACAAAGCTGCGGCAGTTGCCCACCAGTACGCCAACCTTCCCCAGCTTTTTCGAGAGCTGCATGCAGGTTGCGATCACCTCTTTGCTGGTCGCCTTGCCGCGCACGATTTCAAGCAGCCGCATTACGTTGGCCGGACTGAAAAAGTGGGTGCCAATGACGGATGAAGCACGCGAGGTTACGGCCGCGATCTCGTCGATATTCAGCGTAGAAGTGTTGCTGGCCAGGATGACCCCTGGCTTGCATATTCGGTCGAGTTCGCCAAAGACTTCCTTCTTCAGTGCCATGCCTTCAAAAACTGCCTCGATCACCATATCCGCTTTGCCGAAATCATCGTAGCTCAAGGTTGGTTGAATCAGTTTTAGCCGCTCATCAACGAACTGCTGGGTGAAGCGTCCACGTTTCACCGAAGTGGCATAATTTTTGTAAATGTTGGCGAGCCCACGATCGAGAGCAGCCTGGTCGGCTTCCCTGAGCAATACGGGAATGCCGGCGTTGGCGAATACCATGGCGATACCGCCCCCCATCGTTCCCGCCCCAACCACTGCGGCAAAATTAATCGGAATGACAGGAGTTTCTCTGGGGACATCTGGAATCTTGGCGACTTCGCGTTCCCCGAAAAACACGTGGATGAGGGCCTTGGACTGGTCCGAATAAAGGCAATCGAGAAATAGCTTAGCCTCAGCCTGACAGCCCTCCTCGAAACGCAGACGGGTAGCAGCTTCGATGGCCTCGAGCGCTGCGAGCGGGGCGACCAGATTGCGCTGCTTCTTGCCTACGGCATCGCGGGCAGCGGCAAATATCGCCGAGTCTTCCTGCGCCGCGCCCAGCTTCTGATTGCGCTCGCGGGTCTTGGGAGCTGGCCTTCCCGCGATCTCACGCGCGAAGGCCAGCGCACCATTCAAGAAATCGCCTTCGATCAGCCGGTCTACAATTCCAACATTTAGCGCCTCTTGCGCCTTGATCGGGTTCCCTCCAGTACACATCTCAACTGCTTTCGCAACCCCGGCAAGTCGGGGCAGACGCTGGGTGCCAGCCGCCCCTGGAATCAGACCCAGCTTCACTTCCGGCTGGCCGACCTGGGCAGTAGGCGCCGCCACTCGGTAATGGCCGGACATGGCCAACTCGAGCCCGCCGCCAAATGCGGTCCCATGAATCGCCATGACCACTGGCTTGGAACAGTTCTCGATCTTCAGCAGTAGGGGAAGTAATCCAGGACCCGGACTTCCCTTGGCGTGGGTCATCTTGGTGAATTCTTTGATGTCCGCTCCAGCAACAAAAGTGCGCCCGCCTCCGATGACCACGGCGGCGATCACACAGTCGTCTTTCTCGGTTTGATCAATGGCCTCGGAAATCCCTTCGGGCACACCTGGACTCAGGGCGTTCACCGGTGGGTTGTTGATGGTGATAACCGCCACATCGTCATGTTTTGTAAATTGCACCAGATCGTTCATCTCGATGGCTTCTCTCCGGCAACGTTCTGAACAGTTTTTCGCGGCTGAAAATCGTGGCCTAGCTCACGCATCCTACAGGTACAAAGGCAACCCTGGATGATATGATCAGAGCGCAAAAACCGTCAATGATCGCGTGCCCGCCTCGATTCGATCATCTGCGTCCCACAGGTTGTTATTTCTGTGCGCTCTTTGCTGTTAAAAACTTAAGGCTGTTAAAGGCTTAAGATCGAGTGGGGAGTCTTGGCGCACCATACCGCGTTAGCTGGGTGCCCCTGGAGAATTCCGCACCCGTGGGGAGCGGAATCGGCCCTTACAGAAATGGCCACCTGCGGGTCTGCCGCATCGTGGATGAGAACCGTCAGTGGCTGAGCCGAGCTTCGGTTCGCCGCATTCCCAGACTGCATGCTTCGATCCTGCGGTTACAATAGTCGGTCTAGCAATCTGGTTCTAATAATCTGAGGATCGCTCATGTCATCTTCCCGCCCGGTTGCGCCGCACACCGTTTCTGACGAGATTCCTCCCGTTCCGCTGACGATCGAGGGGTACTGCGTGTTGCATCAAATGATGCGAATTCGCTGGGCGGCCTGGCGGCAACTGCCCTCTGCTGAAAAAATTGCGGTTGTCGATGAAGCCTCGGATGTCCTGGCCAAGCTGGAAACAAATGCCGAGGGACAGTCCGCTCTCTTTTCTTTGCTAGGGCACAAGGGCGATCTGATGCTGGTCCATTTTCGGCGGTCGTTTGACGAACTGAATCGGGCGGAACTGCAACTGGCGCAACTGGCACTGAACGATTATCTGGAACCAACCACGTCATACCTGTCGGTCATCGAACTGGGGCTGTATGAGTCCACCATCAAGACCTACAAAGAGCTGAAAGATCGCGGCGTCGAGGCACATTCGGAAGAATGGAAACGCGAGATTAGCGATGTTCTGGCACGGCAGAAGGAAGCCATGCATCCGCGGCTGTTTCCTGAACTGCCCAAGCACCGTTACGTCTCTTTCTATCCGATGGATCGACGCCGTGGTGAGGCGAACAACTGGTATACCCTGACGATCGAAGAGCGCGCGCGTCAGATGAACGAGCATGGACTAGTGGGGCGGCGGTATGCCGGTGAAGTTAGGCAGATCATCACCGGTTCGATCGGCTTCGACGACTGGGAGTGGGGCGTCGATCTTTTCGCGGATGATCCTTTGGTGTTCAAGAAACTGATCTACGAAATGCGCTTTGACCAAGTGAGTGCAGTGTACGCTCTGTTCGGGCATTTTTATTTGGGAGTGCGGTGTCCGGCGGCGGGTTTGAGTAAGCTGCTGGGCGGGGAGTTGCCGGCCGGCTAGTAAAAGCCCTTAGCCGCAAAGGACGCGGAGGTTTCCGCGAAGGAAGCAAAGAACTCTTCTGTAATCTCAAGAGCTTTGCTTCGTGTCCTTGACCGTTTTCTTAGGGGCCTTTGCGATAATCTTTTTGACGTTCTTCTGCAGCATCTCGGAGCAAACATGGCGACCTTTGGCCTTATTGAATACAAAGACGCGAGCCCGGAAGTGCGCGCGGTTTATGACGACATCATGCTCACCCGCAAGACCGATTGGATTAATAATTTCTGGAAGGCTATCGCACATGACCCGGTTACCTTGAAGCGCACTTGGGAAGACATCAAACAGATCATGGCACCGGGCTCGCTCGATCCGCTAACCAAGGAGCTGATTTACCTGGCGGTGAGCGTTAGCAATCAGTGCGGCTATTGCATTGCTTCCCATACCGTAGGGGCGAAGAACAAGGGCATGACGGATTGGATGTTCAAGGAACTGATGGCCGTAGTGGGAATGGCCAACGAGACCAATCGCCTGGTTGCGGGATACCAGGTCGAGATCGATGAGCCGTTCAAGGTTTAGGAGAGCATATGGCGCATGAATTGACCACCTCCTACGTGCGGGACTCGCTCGCCGTGTTCCGTTACTACAAGAAGCTGGCGGAGCGCGCCATGGAGCAGCTCACCGAGGACCAACTTGTCGCCGTTCTAGACAGCGAGATGAACTCCATCGCAATCATCGTCAAACATCTCGCGGGCAATATGCGATCACGCTGGACAGACTTCCTGATCAGCGACGGCGAAAAGCCGGGCCGCAAGCGCGACACAGAATTTGAGAACCCCCCGGCAACGCGGGTGGCGTTAATGAAACTGTGGGAGGAAGGGTGGAATTTCGTCTTCACCGCGCTCGAGCCGTTGTCGGATGCTGATCTTGACAGCACGGTCGTGATCCGCGGGGAGCCGCACTCGGTAATGCAAGCGATCAACCGTCAGATCGCTCATTACGCCTATCACTGCGGACAGATCGTATTCCTGGCGAAGCACCTGCAAGCAAAGCAATGGAAGTCGCTCAGCGTGCCGCGAGGTAGGTCAGAAGAGGTCAATCAGAAAGTCGCCACCAGGGAGATCAGCCAGCGTTGATGGGCACGCCGGCTTTCGGGCTTCGATCAAACAGGAAACTGCACCGGGTTCAACGCCGTTTTTTCCTGGCCTTGGGGAATTTGTGCTCATGCACTTTCATGTCCACCTTGCGGCCACGGAAGGTAACTCCTTCCGCTTCCAGCCGGAATCGCTGTTCGAAAGCGTAATCTCCGCGCAGCTTTATGGCGCCTCCGGCGCCCAGCACGCGTTGCCAGGGCAGCCCGACCGCTCCACGTAGCGCCGCCACCACCTGGCGGGCAGCGCCGGGAAATCCGGCAGCTTTTGCGACAGCACCGTAAGTGGAGACCTTGCCGCGCGGAATGCTGCGGATCGCGGCAACAATTTGTTCGCGCATTCTATCTTTCAATTGGCTGGCCTCCGTAGGGTCTCACAAAGCGATCCATCCCACCCGGATCAGCCACAGCGAGCCTGCCGAAATCAGCAGCCACAGGATTACTCCCAGCAGCAGAGGCCGAGGTCCAACCTTTTTCAGTGTGGCTAGCGAGATGCCGGTACCGATCAGATACAAAGTCGCAGTGAGACCGATTCTGGCAATTCTTGAAAGAAGACTGTAGGTCGCTGCCCCGGCTGGTAGATACGTGTTGCATACCGCGGCCAGGCAAAACAGCGCGATAAACCAGGGCCACTGGATCTTTGCTCTCGCGTGTTTGATCAAGGCAGCAGTAATCGACATGGGCACGATCCACAAGGCTCGGGCCAGCTTCACCGTCGTGCCCACGGCCAATGCCACCGCACCATATTTGGCGGCGGCGCCCACCACGGAGCTGGTGTCATGAATCGCGAGTGCCGCCCACAGTCCGAACTGCGTCTGGGTCAACTTCAACGCCGCCCCGATGGGAGGAAAGATCAGCAGTGCGACGGAATTGAGTACGAAAATTGTGCCCAACGAAACTGCCATCTGCTCGTCGCTGGCCCCGGTAATGGGACCGACCGCAGCAATGGCGCTCCCACCGCAGATCGCGGTGCCGGTGGAGATTAAAAAAGCTGGTGTTCGTTTCATCCCGAGCAAGGCGCCTAGGCCCATGCCTACCACCATGGCAAAGCCTATGCCGAGCACGGTGTAGACGAAGCCGCTGCGGCCCGCGCGGACAACGTCGTGCAGGTTCATGCCGAAACCGAGTCCGACCACCGAAGCCTGCAGAAGACAGCGCGAAAGCTTTTTCGCGCTCTGGTCAAAGGGATGGGGAAAGGAAAAACCAAAAACCAGTCCCAGAGAAAGCGCCAAAGGCGGTGAGACGAATCCACTGGCGGCGAGAGCGAGGCCGAGGAGAAAAACGGCTTTCGACATCATGCAGCCGGGAGCCGATCTGGCAGGACAAGAAAAACCAAGATCGCTCGACTTGCAGCCTGCGCACGGCCCCTGCCGCGTTCCGGATAACCGGTCCCCACCACGAAGGAATTATGCAGCCGCGCCCTTCCCGAATGACTGGATCGCTTTTTCCTCGCTGTCGTAAACCTCAAACACGGTCAGCAGCTTGGTGACCTGCAGCAAATCGCCGACCCGCTGCGTCAGGTTGGCCAACTTCACCGCGCCCCCCGCGTTTTGGGCCGTGGTATAGAGCGCTACCAGCGTTCCCAACCCCCCGCTATCGATGTAGCTGATACCAGCCAGATTGAGCACAATCTGGCTATTTTCGCTGATCAATTTTTTCAGCGAGTCGCGAAGAAGGGCCGACTCTTCGCCAAACACAATGCGGCCGTTGCAATCCACAATGGTCACGCCGTTCGCAACCCGCGTGTTCAGTTTCAGTTGCATGGAGATCTCCGAGGTTTGGCATGAGCCAACCCAGCCCAAAAGCCTATTCCTCGGGCGAATTCTTCGCAAGAGGACATTTAGCCGGGGTACGACAAGCGGGGGGATGCGACGCTGCCGAGGCGTCGAAATTAACGGCTGTCCGCAGGCTCTGCACCCGAATTCATCACGTATAATTAAGTATTCTCCTCCACAATGAGCTACCAGGTCTTAGCGCGTAAGTACCGTCCCCAGAAGTTCTCCGAAGTCATCGGGCAGGAACACGTTACCCGCACCCTGAAGAACGCCATCGAACAGGGGCGGACAGCGCACGGATACATCTTCAGCGGGCATCGCGGGATTGGCAAAACCACCGTCGCCCGCATTCTGGCCATGGCGCTCAATTGCCGGTCTTCGGACCAGCCAGTGCTCGAACCGTGCGGGGTGTGCGAGTCATGCACCGAAGTTCGAGCAGGAAATTCCGTGGACGTGATTGAGATTGACGCCGCCACCAACCGCGGCATCGATGAGATCCGGGAGCTGCGCGAGGCCACACGCTACCGTCCGGCCCGTGACCGCTTCAAAATCTACATCCTCGATGAAGCGCACCAGATCACCGATGCGGCCTTCAATGCCCTCCTGAAAACCCTAGAGGAGCCGCCCAGCCATGTCGTGTTCATGCTGGCGACAACCCAGCCGGAAGATATTCCGCAGACCATCCGGTCGCGCTGCCAGCATTTCAGCTTTCGCGCTGTGCGGTTTCAGGAAATCCTCAACCAGCTCAAGGATCTTTCCACGCGAGAAAAGATCGAGGCCGATGAAGATGCGCTGGCTTTGCTGGCCGAAGCCGGCGACGGTTCGATGCGCGACGCGCTTTCCATCCTGGATCAGGCCATCGCTTCATCGACAGGACGTCTGACGGCAGAGCAGGTGAGGAATCTGGTGGGCGCGGCGCCTTCGGGAGTACTGGAAGAAATGATGCAAGGCGTGGCTCGGGGAGCGAGTGAAGACCTGTTGCGCCTGGTGGACCGTTTGATCGGCGAAGGACACAGCCCAACCCATTTTGCCCGGCAGCTGGTGCGATTTCTCCGCAACGCAGTTGTGGCCAAAGTGGCCGGCGGTGAGTCTTCCTTGTTGCAGATTTCGGGCGACGAGCGTCAGCGGGTGGTCAGAGTGGCGCAACTGTTCGCCGAGGAGGACCTGGCACGGCATTTGCAAATCATGCTGCGCACGCACGGCGAGCTCGGCTACCGGCAGGAGCAGCGTTTTCATCTAGAATTGGGCCTGCTGAAAATGGCGCATGCTCAGCGCTTGCTGCCGATCGAGCAGTGGCTAAGCGAAGCTGATGGGGCCGTGAACACGCCCCGGCCGGCGGGAAAGCCGTCGGTCGTGCCGGAAATCAAGAGGTCTGACTCGCCAGCGCTAGCACGCCCCACGAATGTTTCTCCATTCGCGGCGGATTCGGCTCGCAAGAGCGGCTCCAAGCCGGAGCTGTCAACCGCGAGCAGCCCGCTCTCGGGATCGCACCCGGTTGTTGGAGGAACGGCGAACGTGGTAATGGGGTCGGCGGCCCCGGCTGTTATCGCTCAGTCGACTCCGCCAATATCCACTCCACCCCTGTCCGCTCCACAGATATCCGCTGCAACAATATCCCAGGCACCGCAGAGCGCTCCGACAGCGCATCCAGGTGATGTTCGCGGCTCCGTACTGAGCGCGCTGGCCGACGCCGGGCAGCGCATGTTGAGCGCCATGCTCGAATCTGGCGAGTGGCAGATCGACGGCAATGAGCTCGTCATCAAGGTCGCGTCCTCCGCCACGGTCATTGAAATGTCGCTGGGCGCTGATGCGAAGCGGCTGATCGTCGCCACCGCCAGCGGAGTGCTGGGACGGCCCCTCAGGCTGAGAGTAGTTTCAGGTGGCGTTCCGCAAAGTGTGCCGCGGAATTCTGGATCAACCAACGGCGGTGGCCGGGGCCGTGCCGAACAGGATCCGGTGGTCCACCGCATGAAAGAAAAATTCGGCGCCGAGATTCGTACGATCATCGATTACAAGCAAAAGCGCTGACTCTTTGAACGGCGCTGAACGCGGAGATTTCGAGCCGATGAAGAAAGAATCAAGACCGCTGAGATAGTCAAGGACATACCGAATGGGCGGATTCAACCTGCAGGAATTAATGTCGCAGGCCAAGCGGCAATACGAGACCCTCCAAAAGAAAATGGAGGAAACCGTGGTCGAGGGCTCCTCCGGCGGCGGCACCGTGACCGTCAAGATGGATGGCCGCAAGCAGGTATTGAGTATCAAGATTGATCCCGAGGCGGTGAAGTCGGGCGATCTGGAGATGCTGCAGGATTTGATCACGGCCGCGATCAACGGCGCGGTTCGCAAGGTGGACGAGGCCATGCAATCAACCATGGGCGGCATGTTGGGCGGGATGGGCCTTCCGGGTTTGTGATGCTGAGTGATTTGGCAATTGGGCAAATCTGAAACCCAGTTGCTAAATCACTCAATTCCTCAATCACACAATTGCCAAGTGTCCCGATTACACTTATCTAATGTCTAAATTTGCAGAACCGATGGCGCGTCTGATTGATGAACTGAAGAAGCTGCCGGGCATCGGCAGCAAGACGGCGCAGCGGCTTGCCTTCCATATCCTGCGCTCGACCGACGACGATGCTGAGGCCCTGGCAGTAGCGGTTCGTGACGTCAAAGCCAATCTTCGGCTGTGCTCCATCTGCAACAACATCACCGATGTCGATCCTTGCGTCTACTGCAGCAGCGCCACCCGCAACCTGCGATTGGTCTGCGTGGTGGAAGAACCCACCAACATCGCCTCCATCGAAAAAACCAAACACTTCAACGGCGTCTATCACGTGCTGCATGGATTGATTTCTCCCTTGCACGGGGTGGGGCCAGACCAGTTGCGCATTTCCAACCTGATGCGGCGGGTGGATGACGGGGAGATAGATGAAGTGATCCTGGCCACCAATCCCACGGTCGAGGGCGAGGCCACCGCGACCTATCTTTCCGGGCAACTGCGGCGCGCGGGACTCAAAGTTACCCGCATTGCGATGGGAATTCCCGTGGGCAGCGACATTGAATACGCCGACGAAATCACCATGCTCAAGGCCATGGAAGGCCGCCGCGAATTGTGATCCTGTGCCCCTTTTGCTTCCCCCGGTTGAGAAAATCTTTTCCATCCCGCTGCCCGGGCCCGATTCGAGGCCAACCACCCCGCCCTGCCAATAGCTATCAATACATTGCAAATCAATCACTTACAAGATTTTACGGAGGCCGCAGATGAGGTTCAGATTGGCACGGGGCTTGCAATAGCTAAGAGTACATGTTCTTCCCGTCTCCGATGATGATTTCTAACTGGCACGAGGACCGCAGTGACATTTCCGGTCAAACTGGCCGGAGAACTTTGTCGCCAGTTCGCGCCGCGTCGTGATGTGACCGCATCTCACTCGGCGCCACTAGAGACCGGGCCAACCAGCCCGGTTTTCTTTTTGGACCCCCTACTTCAGACCGGGACTCCAGTTGGACTTTAAACCTCGGGGTTTTCCAATTCGCCGGCGGGTGGCTGCGATTCGGGAATTCCGCTCTCCAGAAAATAATTGCGCTCTTCCTGGGTTGCTTCCACGCCTTCGGGGAAGACACCTCCGTTGTACTGCTGCATACGGTTTTTCCACTTCAGAAAGTCGGTGATGGTTTGGGGCGCAATGCGGATTTCTACGCGGCGCAGGCTGGCCAGCAGCAGGTTCATCTCATAAGCCAGCCCGGCGGTGGTGCGGTGGTCGCGCGCCGAACGGCGAACCATTTCGATCTTGCGCTTGCTGACTTCAAGCAATCCCCAGCCGGGTGGCAATTCCTTCGCGTGCAGCAATCGCGGGGGCGTGAGATAGAATCGTTCGCAGCCCAGTCCGAGGTCGGATTTTTGCCGGAATGGCTTGTCCCGGTCGGCCAGAAAATCGGCACGGGAGATCTTGCATTCGACCAGAACGGAATGGGAAGCACGCTTCCACCCAATGGCGTCGGGCATCTCTCCGCTGACGCAGGCCTGTTCGGAGAGGATCACTCCACAGCGATAGCCACGCAGCCAGGCGACGGCTTGCTCTACCAGTCTCGCGTGAGTCATGGTGTATCTGTACTTGGTGATGACGGAAGATGGAAGTGACTGAGTAGCTTCTAGCTTCTGGCTGTTGGCCTGGGGATCCTCTGCGCTCTTTGCGAGTCCTTTGTGCCTTTGCGGTTAAAAGTTTTTGGCTCCAGCTTTGGCCCTGGCCACCCTCATTGGCCTGACCATCACCGGACGTCGATAGACCGTTTCCAGCAAGTGGCGGGCGGCGGCGATCGTTTCCGCGTTGCGGTCGCGGGGAGAGTAGCCTTGGGCAGCAATTAGCAGAAATCCGTTTTGGCTTTTTACCTCCAGGCGCTCGATGCGGCCGTCCCGAGACGCGTCAAAGGCGTTTGCCAGGCGGAGAATACCCGCCAACCGCGATATGTCTCTCCGTTGGCTGAGGGACAGGCCCTGGACCACCTTCTGCCCGGCGCCAGGTAGAGCCCCGCGGTGATATCGGGCGACCACCCCGGCCGTGAGCAAGTCTTGCCCGCTCCAGCCCAGCGGGGGCGACAACCGTCGAATCATGCGGTAAGACCTCTTGTGATGGCCCTTTTCATCTTTCGATCGGCCTACGTCGTGCAACAGCGCGGCTATGCCTAAGATGGCGCGATCATGAGGCCGGCTTTCTGAAGGCTTTCCGTTTGTCGCCAACCCGTCATACAGCTGAAGCGCGAGCCGCGAAACGTGCATGGAATGCTTGAAGTCGGGGTCGAGGAGTGAGGCCCACAGTTTCAGCCGAAGCAGCGCCGCGGATTTGATCTCCTTTGGGTTCGGCAGGCCAGCCCGCCAGACCTGCCATAGCGAATCTTTGCCCATCATCTTTTTTCTGTACGCCTCAATTCTTTGGGCCCGCTCTTCATGGATTCTTTGCCGCCAGCGTGAGCGCGCCTCGGCATCTGGGAAAACGCTTGCCCGTGCCGCTACGGACCAAAGGACATCGAGGTCGTGAACCTCGCCGAGCAGATCCTGCACCTGCTTGAGATCGTCGCTCCAGGCGGCGTGCTGGAGTGGCAGGAAATTTTCGACAATGTAGCGGAAGCGCTTGAGACCGATGCGCAGGCGGTGAAACCCCACCTGGGAGGCACTACGCAAGGTCTGGCGATGCAGCCTGTAGGCTTCCGTCCAACGTTCGAGAGCGAGGTGCCGGAAGACGAGGCTTCCTTGCCGAAATCTCGCCATCCTGCGAGGTAAGGACCGGCTCCAGCGTTCCCACTGCTTGCGGTCGAATTCATGCAGCGCTTGCAACGCTTCCTGTTGCTGTTGGGTCTCGCGGGCGGCGACGAATTGCAGCAGAGTTCCCGTGACTGGATCACCCTGACGGTCGAGGTGGTGGATCCAATCCTGCATCACATGCACATCACGCAACTCTCCCAGCTTGCGGAAGAGGCGCTTCCCCAATTTCTTCATGGCCCGCCAGGTGGGATCGGGATCAATGGTACGGACGCCATCCGCGATGGAGCAGCACCGACGCAAGGCCACACGCAGATCGTGTACCGCGTCGGGTGCGAAGGCCACGCTGACCCGGTCGCACTCCTCGATGACGCGTTGCATCCAGAAAGCCAGCCTGGATTTCTTCTTAACCAGTTTTGTCGCCATGGTTGGAGAGGGCAAAAAGACCTCCAGACTAGCATGTCACCGCGCATTTCTGGCGCCCACGTTTGCCAGCTGTCCGGCTGGGCTTTGGATCGGCAGTCAATGGATCAAAACCATGCGCCCTTGAGAGGTTGCGCCCGATACCCCTAAGCATGGGCGGGACGTCCCACCCCGGATCGACCGGGAGAGAGGGGCGGGAGATCGCGTCCCCGCCCAGTCCACACGGGTTTATTACCTCCGTAATGTGCATCTTCTCATGGTTTCGCATTACCCTTGGCGGGTAACGGGAATTTCCAGGAGCCGCGTTATCATCACGGTAGACACAAACAAAGGTAGCCGGATCGCGTCCGCCCGGGCATTCGTCCACAGCTTGAACATACTCGTGAAGTACGTTCGCCTGTACGGTCTGGAGCACAAGCGAACCGAAGGACAGTTCACAGTCGCCTGGAATGAGCTCCAAGAAGGCTTGCCCAAAGGGCCCGATGGCTCTTTCCTGCTGGGCGTCTCGGAAAACAAGCTGCTCCTGGACGGCACGCCGCTCGAGACCGGGCAGGCCGAGCGCAGCTTCGCCCAACTACTGACGACCGCTGGTCTGGCCAGCATTCATTTTTGCAATCAGGTCACGAAAGAAGAGTTTGTCCAACTGGTGCGGGCCTTCGCCCTCGGCGGATCCAGAGCCCAGGATGTGGTCAAAGAAATCAAGAACACCTTTGGAGACAGTAAGACCGCTTCGATTCGCATCAACGAAGTCAGGTTTGTTGCCGCTGATCCGTCCACCGGCGAAATCAGCATTGCTGCCCAGATCGCAGCCCAGACCCTGGGCCCGGAATTCAAGCAGTGGCTTAACGATCCGCAGAAGTTGCTGCAACTGATTGCCGCCGCGGAAGGCGCAAAAAGCGGCGCTCCCGGTGACGCCCCAGGCAGTGTGCCCGTGGGCAGTGTTCCCAATGTCCGCGGCACTGCCAGCGAGGCCAGTGCGGCAGCCCCGGGCGGCGCTTGGGCGGGCGGAATTGTGCCCTTGCAGGAAGAAGAAGTCATCCAGACCATTCGCCTGTTGACCCGATTTGGAGAAGTCGGCGGCGATACCAACGCCGATACCACGCAGTTGCAAAAGGAACTCAGCACGGTTGACTCCAATACTAAGCTAAATCTGCAGCAACTGTTGGGCAGTCTCGCGGCTCAAGCCTCCACGGCACAGACGGACAATACGCCCCTGCTGATGAAGGCCGCCGAGCACATGGCCATTCGATTCGCCCTGGAGCGCTTCCAGAAGGGTGAAGTGAAGGTCAACGCAGTGCACCAGATGATGGAGCACATGAGCCGGCAGATGGACACGCTGCGCCAGATTCTGAAGATTCAAGAAGACAAGATGGGGAAGGCCGGGATTCTGGTGGAATCCCACGCCGACATCCTGGACCGCATGTTCTGGGCGGAAGTGCCCGAAGCCGGCAAGAAGAGCGTGTTGCTCTCGCATGAAGCGCCCTGCGTACCACCGCGCAACGTGCGTCAATTTGTAGAAGTATTGCTCGATCGCGGCGACAAGGAGACCTCCGCCGCCATTCTGCAAAACTACCTGAACTGTCTGGATGCCAAAGAGAGCGACACCAGGCGCAAGATCGCGACCGGCATCAGCCAGCTGGCGGACCTGTTCGCCGCCACCGGCGGAGACTTGATGACGCTGTCGGTCCGGAAACTCGGAGAGACCATCGGACAGGAGTCAGACCCCGAACTGCAAAGCCTCTTGGGTGCGGCTTTCGTACGGCTGAGCACAGAAGCCAGCGAGCACAAGCAATTTGGCGCCTTGAACGAACTCTGCATCGCCATGGAAAGCATCGCCCGGCAGCGGCCCGTGCTGGTGACCGACTTACGCCCCCGAATCGGCGTGGAAAACCGCCTCCCCGAGTTCATCGAAGAAGCCATGCACCTGCCACAACTGCCCGCGGACCTGCTTCAGGTTCTGCGCAGGACCTCGCAAGCTGCGGTGGAGCACCTTTCCGACAGGTTCTTCCGCTGTATGCGGCGCGAAGAGTGCGACCGAATTGTGGACATCGTAAAAGAACTGGGAGCCCCGGCTCAGGAACAGATTCGGGAAATGATTCGCACCGGGCAGCCGCGTCAGGCGGCTTCGGTAGTGGGGCTGCTAAGCCGCTTGGATGTGCCTACCCTGCTGGAGCTTTTGCCCACGCGCCTGCCAGAGTGGAATCGGTTCTATCATGACGTGGTGGTGCGTCAGGTGGCGTACGGCGCTGCCCACGATCGTGGACGCTCGTTGCTGGAACTGTTGGAAATCCTGGATCCTCTGGTTTTGCCCCAGGCCATCGACGAGATCGGCATGAGCGGCGATCGCACCGCGGTTCCTCCGCTGGTTGTCATGGCCGAAGCCGGCGAAGCCCAGGGACGTTCTCCACTGCTGCAGCTGAAAGCGGTAGAGTCGCTAGGACGGCTACGCGAGAACGACGCGGTGCCGGTACTGCGCGGCCTTCTGGAAGCGAAAAGGATGTGGCGATACACCAACCACCGCGAGCTGCGCATCGCCGCTGCGCAAGCCCTGGTCAAGATCGATCCGCGCTATGGCAGCCAGATCATGGCCGAAAGTGGACTGGAACCCGGCGAACTAGCCATCGCCGCGCTGGACGCAGCGCCTGCCTGTCCCTGGGTAAGGCAGCGGCGCTATGAACGCATCGTGTTACGGAGAACACTGTCGGCGACCATCAGCAGTTCCTGGGGCAAATCCAGCATTGTAATCCGTGAACTGAGCCTGGGCGGAGGCATGGGAACGAAGGAAGATAATCTGCGGGTGGGCTCGGAAGCCAACATTGAAATTGCCTCCGGTGTCCGTCGCGTCCGCGGGCAAGTGCTGCTGCGGCGCGCCCGGGTGAACGAGGTCGGCTTCGAGATCGTCAATACCGACCTGGAGAGCCGGTACCGGCTACGACGTATCTTGATGGACTCCCTGGAGGACTCATCCGGAACTACAGAAGGCGAGTGGGACGGACAACGCAAGCTGTAGGCAGCCTAATCAAAAGCATGCGGAAAAAGCCTCTGCCCGCGCAGAGGCTTTTCCGTCTGGTCGAAGCTTACTACTTCACTTTCACGATGATAATTGCCAGGGTGTAGAGCGCGAGTGACTCGATCAAAGCCAGCCCAAGTATCAGCGCCAGCTGAATGCCGGGACGGGCGGCGGGATTGCGTCCCAAGGCTTCGGCGGCCGATGCGGTCGCCTTAGCCTGGCCTAACGCGCACAAGCCAGAAGCGATCGCCATGGAAAAGCCGGCGGTGATGGCTACCCAGTTGGTGCCGGCGGCTTCGGCGCCCTGGGCAAACGCTGGCACCGCGAAACAGAGCAATGAGAGTGCCAAGAACAGGTAACTCAGTCTACGCATTTGGTTTCTCCTCGTGCTATGAATTACCGCCAGTGGGTGGTTGACGTCATCCTCGTAGGGACGACGCCCTCACGCTGAACGGCGGTTTCCAGTTTCCAATTTCTGGCTTCCATCTGAAGTTACTAGAAACCAGAAACTCGAAACTAGAAAACTAAGTTTAGTGCTCCTCCGCCACCGCGCCGGACAGGTACACCATAGTCAGCAGGATAAAAATGTAAGTCTGCAAGAACGACACAGCAAGGTGCAGCCCGAGAAAAATTACCGGCAGGCCAATTGAAATCATGGAAAAGAAAGCCATCGTGACCAGATCGCCGGCAAACATATTTGCCCACAGTCGGACGGTCAGTGAAAGCAACCGGGCTAAATGGCTCACGATCTCGATTGGCAGCATCAAAATAGACAGCGGAACCCGAATGAACAAGGGCATGCTGGAATCAGACGGCCCCAGGAAATGCGCAGCGTAGGTTCCGATTCCCTTTTTGCGGATTCCCTGGACGTGGTAGTAAATGAAAGCGCAGACGGCGCATCCCAGAGGTACCACTTTGTCTGCGGTCGGCGATTCAAAACCTGGAATTAACCCGAGCAGATTGGAAAGCAGAATGAAAAAGGCCAGGGTCATCAGAAACGGCGTGTATGGCTCGCTGTGATGTCCAATTATTTCCTGACTCTGTCCCTCGACGAAGCCGTGGGCGCCTTCAAAGATGTGTTGCAGCGCGCCGGGCTTGTCCACCGAGAGCCGCGCGCGTACCAGCAAGAACAGTGTCACCAGAAACAGAAACACCAGAAGTTCCATGGCCACGGGGTTGGTGATGGGCGCCTGCGGGTACTTGGGTTCAATGCGGAGCGCGCGCAGGAGTCCCGTGACCGGGCCGGCGAAGAGATGGTTCAGTATTTCAGTAAACCACAGTTGTTCAGGCATAACCCAAGCGTCTTTCAAGCGCTAAACGCGCTGCCCCGTTAACCTAGTGCGTTTGCAACAGTTTTCTGCTAAATGGCTGGGAAATCTAAAGTTTACTGCGGTACTGATTTTATCTGCTGTTCCCTAAGCGTCCCCGCTAGATACCTCTGCGCAGCCCAAAAACCGTATCACTGTATCACTGCTCTTTTGTTCCCGACTTCTTGGTGTGAAGGAGTATATCAGGGCATCCTCGATATATCAGGTGATCGAGTAGGGCGCTGTTTACTTTCAAGCACACCGCATCCGATGCTCTACCCATAATTGCGTCGGCTAATTACTTAGTGCCTTCCGACTCGGCGTGCGTCTGTCGCAGCCGTGTTTCTTTTTCATCCAGCAGGCGGTGATCTCTCTACCCCAGTTCCATGAGCTTCTTGGGATCTTGCTCGACCGATGTTTGCTGGCAGAGTTCCATCCAATGCGGTTCTTGCATGGCGCGTTTTTATCACATTGGCGGTAATCGCGGACAGCACACCATCCGGCTACGGAAACTACTGTATGGCTCTCCGCCAACCTGATGTGGCACCTTGAGCTACAGCCATGTCGTCTAGCCTAGAATACCGCATAGGTCTAGTCACTGATCAGGCCACCGCCGCCAAGACTCAGAGTGAACTGGACGCCATTCTGCCGGAACTGAAAGCCGCGATCAGAGATCACATACGCTATCTGCGGGCCATCGCGGTTGAGAAGATTCCCGAGGCGTACGGGACGCAGAGCAGTTCGGTAGCCTAACTACCAAGTCGGCCAGCGCCTAGGTGATCACGGCGATTTTTGAGATTGACTGTCGTCACCGCCTTGGTAATAATTTTTTAAGAAAGAATCTTGCCTTGGAGGTGGCAGGAGGTCACATGGACGCTAAATGTAGTTGGCAAGAACTCTACAAGACTGCACTGCTCGAAACGGACTGGTTGAAAATAGAAGAGCATATCCAAGTAGCGGAAAAGGGGATAAGAGGGAGGTTGCACGAATTCTCCATGAACCACGGTGGGACGCCCGAAGAAAACCGAGCCATCGAGGATGCTCTAAGCGGACTGAACGTTCTGCGCAACGATGTTGCTGCGTGGCAGCAATCGAAACAGGCAGGCTAGGCTCGTTACAAGCGGATCTGCTTGTCAAGCAGCGTTTTGATGAAGAAGGATCCGCGCTTTTTGTGTGAGCAGAGAAATATCAGACTTTGAAACCATCTCCGCCACACCCGCGGAGCGCAATTCTTCCTTCAAGAATGAATCAGCGTGCGACGTGAACATGATGATCGGTACCGTAGGCATCCTAGCTCTGAGTGCTCGCGCCGCGTCAACGCCATTCATCACCGGCATAGAGAGATCGAGAATTATCAGATTAGGATGCAGTTGCTGAGCCTTTTCAATTGCGTCTAGCCCGTGGTGAGCCTCTCCGCAAACCTCACACTCAGTTTCCCGTAACAATCTCCGGCAGATTTCCCGTCGAATGATTTCATTGTCATCGGCGACTAGGACCGTTTTCGCCATATGCCTCCTATGATGCGGGTAGTTTTCGTTGGTTGCGTCAAATCGGGACTTTTTTGCCCTTCCAACCTTCGGAATATACCGAGGCCCGGACCCTAGAGTGAAACGGTAGCTATGACATGATGGCAAAGTGGAAGAATTGAAAACTGGTCAATTTTGACCCCTCAACGCACTAAGAACCGAGAGCACGCCTACAGTGGCCGCATCTGGGACTTCGTGCCCTGCGCAAGAGACGACCTGCTTCGTTTTCGGTGGCTGGATTCTATTGCAGCAACCAATACTGAGCGAACAAGAACTGGGCTTTCAAGACTGGCGGCATTGCTGCCATATCCTATGCGATGTCGAAGCGGGCGGGCCGTCGTACTCTACGTCAACCAATCGCCCTCGACGGCTGGTTGAGTGGTAACGACCTTGCCTGTCAGTCGCAGTTCTTTGGCTTCGAGGATGAAGTTGATCTCTAAGATCAGCGCAGCTAGCTTCTTGGGGTCTCGTTCATCGGCAGCTTGCTCGCAGAGTTCCATCCACTTCTTTTTATTTTCTTGCATGACCCCTCCCCTCTCGAATCGGGCAGCCCGTTTGACCGATTTCTGTCGGGCCTAATGCTTAAGCACGAACCGTGCCATCTGTGTATTTTGTGTACCATGGGGCCACACATCGGGGCCGATAGGACGGAATTACCGCCGGAACGAGCATATTTGCGATACAGGAAAGGCCTTACGGCGGCGGGGCATTCTGTGAGCAATGCTATGACTACCACGTAGCCGACTTCGTGCGTTAAGGAAGCCAGCACAGAACCACCCTTTTGGGAATCCCATCGGTACTGAGTCTGGCACAGCGTGTAATCGATTACAGAGAAAGTGCGCTAGCGTACTGAATCAAAAGGAGTTGACGCTGGCTCCGCATTCGCTCTATAAGGAGTACATGAGCGATATCAATAACTCCGCTCATCCTCAGTGGCGACAACTTTGCCAAACTGCTTTGTTCGAACTCAACCCCGTGAAATTG
>Ga0070706_100000409_pt1 | contig 51687 bp, 26 predicted proteins | sample KBSK5501metaG_FD_65476 | JGI IMG/M metagenome (GOLD analysis project Ga0070706, IMG submission 65476) | Corn, switchgrass and miscanthus rhizosphere microbial communities from Kellogg Biological Station, Michigan, USA - KBS K5-50-1 metaG | ecosystem: Host-associated > Plants > Roots >... | reverse complement strand
CTTCTCAAGTACCGTCGGATTGCACGATAGTGGGAATAGTTGATTCGGTGTTTCTGCAAAAGGGTGGATAGCGTATGCTTCTGGCGCGAGTGATTGGCAACGTCGTTGCGACCCAAAAAGACGCGCGTTACGAAGGCGGCCGGATCATGGTCGTGCGAACGATCAATCCCGACGGCTCGGACGCGGGCGATGAACTGCTCGCCCTCGACGCGGTGGATTCGGGAGTGGGCGATACGGTAGTGGTAGTTCGCGAAGGATGGTCCGCTTCGACGACGGCGACCGGTACCGCCGGCGCGGCGATTGATTCGGCGATCATCGGAATTGTGGACGCAGTGGACTAACAAGGGTGCGATCGATCGCGCGACGCGACATTGATAGGGATGAATGAAGTGCGCGACAAAGAGAAAATCAGGCAAGCGCTTGAAGCGGCGCTCGCAGAACTCGACGCGCCAACCGAAGCGGGCGCGCCGATGATCATCGTCCTTGGCGATTCGCGTTCGAGCGAGCAAAGCCCAAAAGTTCAAATCAAACAAAATATCGGTGACCCGAAGCCATACGACGGATCGACTTCCTCACATCCGGGTCTTCAGCGATTTGCAAACCTGGAATCCGAATCACCTGCTCCTGCCTTCAAATCTTGTTTCATGGAACCCGATCGCGAGTGTGTCCACTCCGGCGCGTGCGAAATGCGCGGGTACTAAACATCGCTGGGTTCAGTTAATCAGTTGTTTCGTTAATGGTGTCGAGTTAATGGGCGAACAATCCCGCGTTACGTTCAGGAATAATGGCGAAGAGCAGACCTGCGTGCTTGGCGCGGGGACCGTGCGTATGGGGCGTCACGAGGAAAACGACCTCGTGCTCGACAATCCCTACATCTCGCGTTATCACGCTGAGATCGTTACCGACGGCTCGAATTATTTGCTGCGGGATCTCGGCAGCACCTCTGGCACATTTGCAAACGGCGAGCGAATCACGCAGCGCCGTTTGCACGACGGGGACACGATCAGGCTCGGCAGAGCGCGAGGCGTCGAGTTCGTTTTTCATTCGAACGGGTCGAATGGTCGAGGACAAACAAGCGAGCTGAAGCCGCTTCGGGTGATCGCGCCGGAAGAAACGCTGTTTATCAACACGGCGCGGCTGCCGCATTCTGGAGACCTGGCCGAGCAAACCATTGAACGGCTTCGCGCACTCTACGAGTTCACAACCGAATTGTTGGCAGCGCACTCACCCAATGACCTGTGCGACAAGCTCACCGCCTTCATGCAGCGTACGTTGAAGGCCGACCGATGCGCGGTGTTGCTATGGAGTGTCGAGCGTCGAAGGCTCGAGGTTGCAGCGGCGACCGGCGACGAAGAGCCAGTCGCTCCGAGCCGAAGCGTCACCGATCTTGCTTATAACGACAACGTAGCGGTGCTCAGTATGGACGCCGCGGTTGATTCGCGATTTGCCGCCGGCGAATCGGTCAGGTTCGGCTCGATCCGATCGGTTATGTGCGCGCCGATGGGATCGAAGAGCCGGCTGTGGGGCGTTTGTTATGTTGACAACGTGAATCGGGAGCGCGCCTTTGATGATGAGGCGCTGGATTTTCTGACCGCGGTTGCGCGCCAGGCGGGGCTGACGATGGAGAACCTGTATCTTCTCGACGAACAGCGGCGGTCGCTTGAGAGCTTCATCAGCACGCTTGCCGCCTCTCTCGATGCGCGCGATGACAACACCGCCGGTCACTCGGCGCGAGTTGGCGCGATTGCGTCGGGCGTCGCGCGCGAGATGGGACTGGGTGACGCCGAAGCCCGCGCGGTTTATTACGCCGGATTGCTGCACGACTACGGCAAGATCGGTGTGCGGGATGATGTATTACTGAAGCCCGCAGAGCTGACGCCCGAAGAGTATGAGCGGGTCAAAGAGCATCCGCGGCATACGTTCAGATTGTTGTCCAAGATGCGTTTTCCGGATGAGCTCGCGGATGTGCCGCTGGTCGCGGCGTCGCATCACGAGCGTTGGGACGGATCGGGTTATCCTCGCGGGTTCCGCGGTGAACAGATTCCGTTGGGCAGCCGCATTGTCGCGATCGCAGATGCGTACGATGCGATCACCGAGGAACGCTGTTACAGCGAGCCGATGTCACCGCGCGATGCTCTCGCGCAACTCACAATGCGTTCGGGGGGATATTTCGATCCGGATGTCGTCGAGGCGTTCGTAAGATACTTCGAGAATGAGATCGAGCCGCGAAGTATTCGCCTCAGTGAGCGCACGACGATGAAAGAAGAACGCGCCTAAAGGGTAAGGCGCGCTCGATATCTATCATGAGTGCAATCAACTGTCATGAGTGCGGGCGTCCAAACAGCGTCACTGCGCGCCGTTGCATGTGGTGCAGTGTGCCAATCTCCGAAGACTCGGCGCCGCGCTTCGACACGAAGAGTGTCGAGTTGGACTATCTGGAAGGCATTGACCGATTCGATGATGCGGGGCCGGTTCGTTTGATCGTAAGCAGTGAGGGCATCGAGGTTCTCGAATTGATGCCGGGGAGCAGATCGGTCAAGATCCCGGCCGATTGCATACTTGAAACTCGTGTCGAAGATTCGCTCTCATCTCACAACGGAGACGACGGCAAATCGTGGAAGCGTTTGCTCAAAGTTCCTTCAGCGGGCGCTTCAAGAAACGCAGCGGGTACAGCAAAGCGCCAATCAATATTGACGATCAAGTATCGAATTGACGGTGAGATTCGCGATGCGATCTTCTGTCGCGATGATCCGCCGGGCGCGAGTGCAGTCGCGGGAGTGGCTAAGATCATGTCGACACTTGCGAAGACTTGAGTTTTGTTTGTAGTCCGGCCTTCCTTCAGGCGGAAGTTTGTATCAGAAGAATCAATGTGACCAGTAATCCTGATACAAACTTCCGCCTGACTGAAGGCCGGACTACGAACGCCGTCTTTGTGTTCTTAGTGCCTTAGAGACTTCGTCGCAGATTCAGTGACCTTTGTATCCCGGACCACGCAGAGGACGACCCGGCAGCGCTTTCGTTTGACTCCCTGCGAACACTACCGGCTCGCCGTTGACCAGCACGTAACGCATTCCAACTGACAATCGATTCGGATCTTCAAACGTGGCGACGTCGCGAATCTGCTTCGGATCAAACACGACGAGATCCGCGAAGAACCCCGCTTTCAGCAACCCTCGGCCTTCAAGATGAACTCGATTTGCCGCAAGCGAAGTCATTTTGCGAATCGCTTCTTCAAGCGTCAGCACGTGCTCGTCGCGAACATAGCGCCCTAATATGCGAGGGAACGACCCGTAGCCGCGCGGATGAGCGTTGCCCTCGGCGAGCGGGCCGGTTAGGGCCACGGCCCCGTGATCGACGCCAACGCTCACCCACGGCTGCTTGAGCGCGAGCTTCACGTCGTCTTCGCTCATCAGGAACACGATCATCCCCGTCTGGGCGTTGTCGGCGATCAACAAATCGAACATCGCGTCGATCTCATCACTCTTGCTCATCATGCGAGCGATTTCGTTGATTCGCTTGCCTTCGTATTTCGCGAGATCGCGATTCAGCACGCTTGCGACCAGGATGCCTTCGCCGCCGCCCGCGCCCAGATAGAAGTTTTCCCACTTGTCGGATGACGCTCGCATTTCCTGCTTCAGTTTTTCACGCGTAGCCGGATCTTTTAATCGCTCGACGAACTTTGCGGTGCCGCCTTCGTGAGCCCAGGGCGGAACATTTGCGCCGAGAGAAGTTGCGCCGGCAACGTACGGGTACTGATCGGCGGTGATGTCGAGCCCTCGAGCGCGCGCCGCTTCGATTTTAGCGATCACGTCGCGCATCTTTCCCCAATTCGGCTTGCCCGCCATCTTCAAATGAAATATCTCGACCGGAATGTTGGCTTCGATGCCGATGCGGATCGCTTCGTCGATTGCCGGCATGATCGAGTTGCTCTCGTTGCGCATGTGCGAAGCATAGACACCGCCGTAACGCGACGCGACTTTCGCAAGCTCGATCAACTCCTCGGTCTTGGCATAGAAGGCCGGGGCGTAGACCAACGACGTGCTGATGCCCACCGCGCCGTCTTCCATCGCCGCGGCTACGAGCTTGCGCATTTGTTCCAGTTCGTCGGCTGTGGGTGCGCGATTCTCATCGTGGAGCACGTACTGCCGCACTTGCGTTGCGCCGACGAAGGTCGCGAGGTTGATCGCCGAATGACTGCGTTCGAGCCGCGCAAAGTATTCGCCGAGCGTTCGCCAGTCAGCGGTGAGACTGAAGTGTTTCAACAACGGCTCGAGTTCTTTGAGGATGTAATCATTTAGGGGCGCGGCCGATCCGCCCTCGCCTGTTACTTCGGTTGTGATGCCCTGAAAGACTTTCGATTCGGCTCGCGGATCGATGAGCAGATTCATCTCGGACTGGCCAAGCATATCGATAAAGCCGGGCGCCACGATCATCCCGGCGGCGTCGATGCGGCGCCGGCCGCGAGCGGGACCGACATGGCCGACCTTGACGATGCGATCGCCGCGAATCGCAACGTCGCCGTAGAACCATGGATTGCCGGCGCCATCGACGATGCGGCCGTTCATTATTATCAAGTCGAAGCCTTCGACCTGGGCATTTAGCGTGAGCGGCGCGGCGAGCGCAGCCCCAAGCGCGATTGCAATCACGAGTCGCTTCATCGATTCCTCCGGGATAGTTTTTGGTTTCCGGTTTCTGGTTTCTGGTTTCTAGTTTCTGGTTCTGGCGGCAAAGATCGTTTGGACTTAGACTTCTTGGGTGCGAACCAGAAACTAGAAACCAGAGACCAAAAACCAGTTTTATTGCAAGCGGGGATTATAGTGGGCTCTTACAGACTTCAACAATGGTTGCTTCGGATTGGATTGATCGTTTCGGCGATTCTTTTGATTCGATTCGCGATCGATTTCTCGCACGGGATGAAATGGTGGCTGGCCGCTCCCTTCTGGCTGCTTGTTATTGGGGCGCTTGGCATAGCGAGCCATAACATCTTTGGGACGTCGGCGCCGCAATCATCAAACCAATCGCGAGTTGGAAACCTGACGCGCGACTTGCTGCTCGCCGCAATTCCGCTGAGCTTTCTTGCATCATCGCTCGGTTGCAGCGGTCTCAGCGCTGAAGGCTGTACGCCGTTTTGCACGTTCATAAAGCTCATATGGATTCCGTTGATCGCGCTTGCGTGCGCCATTTATGTGTTTGCCCCCATGCAAGTCTGGTTGACGACTATCCTGGCGATGTCTTTCCTACCGCTCGTCCCTCATTGCGTTTGTTCGAACGTTGGAAATGCGTGGTGGATCGCTCGAATAGGCGCAAGCCCGGTCTGCTATGCGTGGGGTTCTATTGTGAGCGTTATCGCCCTAAGCGCTCTCGGGAGAGCCGGCCGGCTGTGGCCTTCGTTGGTGCTGTGCGCAGTTATAGTCTGCGGCGCTACCGGATTCTTTGTGACCCATCACTACTTTCACTATCCGTGGTAAGAAGAGCCCACGCGCGACAGCCGTGGCAAAGTCTCGATCATCGATCAGGGAAATTGAAAAAGCTTCCTGTGAATGCCATAAGATTGTTCACGATGAATGCAATCGATTGCTCGGCAGGTATGCTCCGCCGAGAGAGTCGTAAAAACTGAGGGCCGGCACCACGGCCGGCCCGGCTGGTCGTTAAGCACCGCTAACCATAGCCCCACGTGAGAGGGCGAATGAAGCCGCGGGATGACGGATATCGGCTTTCCCATATCGTTGGCCATTCGGGTTGAAAAGGTCGTTGCTTTCGAGGGCAAGGTTGAATACAGTATCTGCTGCACTGACTAGTGAAGGAAGAAGCGGGTAACCCATGAGTCAGGAGCCGCCGCCACAACCACCGTTTTCCTACTATCCTGTACAGCCCAAGCCTCCTGGTATGAGCACGGGAGCCAAGGTAGCCTTGGGCATCATCATAGGTTTTTGTGTTGTGATGGGCGGGTGCTTTGCTTGCGCTACTTTTATCTGGGAGAACGCAAAGCGGAATCTGAATTCCAATTCATCGGTGTCACGAACCGCGTCGCCAACTTCTGCTAGCACACCTGGATCAACAGTTAATTCACCTGGACCCACAGTCGCCACGAATCCGCCACCTACCGCGTGGCAGTATAGTGAGACCGAAGATTCGATGACGAGTCAAAAGACGAAGTTAGCATTTGTCCAATCATCAAATACTGTCGAATTCGCCTCCCCCTACAGCGGAGAGCAGCATGCTACGCTAATCATCCGAAAGAAACGCGGCAGCGACAATGTAATGCTGAAAATCGAAAAGGGCCAGTTAACTTGTGGTGACTACTTCGGACGGAGCGTGAGCGTCCGCTTTGACGAAAAGCCACCGCGACGATTTAGCGTTTCAGACTCTGCCGACCATGATTCTAGGGTGGTATTCATCCGTAGCGAAAAGTCTTTCATAGCTGAGGCGAAGAAGGCGACTAGAATCCGAATCGAAGCAATCGTCTATCAAAACGGTAGCCCCGTGTTCGAGTTCGACACTGCCGGACTGGAATGGTAGCGAGTGCTCTCACTATGGAGGCGGAGGCAAAAGCCCATGCCTGACGAACGAAACAGCGAGCAATCACAAGCGCAACTAACCAAGATCCTCGCAGTCGTGCTAGCCATACTGCTTATTGTGATTTTGAGCATGTTGCTCAGTAGCGGAAAGAAACAAACTGCACAAGTCGCAACCCAGGCGCAGCCAACCCAACTTGCTCCCGATAGAATCACCCTCGCACAGTTCTTGAACCTTGACGACGGTATCTCATATCAATTAGCGGTGGCGCGACTGGGGAGGAAGTACGGCACCGAGATTAGTCGTACGACTATCGCCGGTATCGCCACTGTTATGTACAAGTGGCAAAACGATGATGCCTCCAATGTGATTGCGACATTTCAGAATGACCAACTTGTTAGCAAAGCGCAATTTGGGCTCCAGTAACACGTTGCCTTTTCGATGTCTCAGTAACCAGTGACTGCTAACTTCGGCCACGCGGCGCTGGAGGTGAATATGACGAAGAAGACTCGAATCATTCTGTTCTGTGCCGTCGCGATTCTTATTCTCATGTGCCTGTTTCCGCCACAGTCGGTCGAGTATCACGGAACGATCCTTCCTGTAGATTACGAGAAGCATGGGTATTTCTTCATTGGCACAGATTGGAGTAATCTGCCGCTCACACTCCGCCCAAAGATAGAATATGGCAAACTGGCTTTGCAGAGTGTTTTGGTCTGTCTGTTTTCCATTGCTTTGCTTCTTGTTTTGGGAAGAAAGAAAAGCAATGAGGCAAGTGGATCGCGCACGACTGACAGTCAGAGTCTTTAGGTTAAAAGGAAGAGTACCGCTTACGGGACTCGAACCGGTATTCTCCGGCTTGAGAAGGCGCGACGCGAGCGTCGATATAAAGAGGATAGTCTGTGCGGCGTTTCGCGCCTCAATAAAAGAAGGGTATGCTACCGTGGCGGCGCCGCTCGATCAATGGCTTTTGGCTTCAGGAAGGACTCAGAACCAGTTCACGATATGGGTTTAGACATAAGGTACGGAACTAGGCCAAAAATTACCGCTACGAGTAGAGCTATTACAGCGATGATTGTTGCAATCAACCATTGACGATTCGATTTTTGATCGCGCTCTTTCGCTTGTCCTTGCAGCTCCCGAATTGAATACTCGATTACTTCTTTCTGAGATAAGAGAATGTCAGAGAGACCGGCGAGGAGATGATTGGTCTTATGTTGAGCATCATCGAGCGGCGGAACGAGGAAAGACTGGGGAGTGTGCAATGAGTCTGGTAGCACGGGAGTCAACATTGTAGAAAGCCCCTTGATCATATTGTCCGTCGTTTGTTGAATAGCTTCGTTTTGCACTTTCAAATAGTTCTCGACTACACGACGTAGATATTGTGCGCTGGTTTCCGCTTCGTTTCTGAGAAGATCAATAGACCCGCATCTGACTTCAACAAGATCGTCGGTATCGCGATTTTCGTACGTGACGCGATTTTTGTCTTCGACGAGGTAGGCGTGATGCGTCAAAAACTGCGCGGCAATCTCTTCAAGCTCGTCGCTGGAGAGCAGGGCAAGTCGTTCTTCAGAAAGGTAGTCTTCTTTGTGGCGCGGTTTGTCGAGATTCTCAGGCGCTGCAGTGATTGACAGCAGGAACAGCATGAAATCCCCGGAGGATTCGTGTCTGCTGGTTGGGAAATGAAAGCGCAAGGCTCTTAGGGCATTAACGCTGGTCGCCGGCCATATTCGAATACAGCCTATTTCTGTGGTCTGAAAGCTGAACGCATATTGGTTTCGATACTCGTCTATGTTAAATCCCATAAAAGTTCTCGCTTGTCGGTTTCACGGAAATGCGCTGGCGAGTGTTAGAATCTGACAACGGCTCAATTCTGTTTCTGGAGCGTCGCGCGCAATGCCTGGACGTTACAAGTCAAAACCTACTGACTGACGGGATGGCCGCAACTGTTTTATAGAAAAGTACCGCTAACGGGACTCGAACCCGTAGTCTCCGCCTTGAGAGGGCGGCGTGTTAACCACTTACACCATAGCGGCAAATTCAACGCGGATCGATCACATCAACAACGAGTTTTAATATACACACCGTGCTCATCGATCGCAACGTGTGACCTGAAACGGGGTGCGCTGCGGGTTTTTGGCGCATACCCACCTCGGCAGGGGTGGGTCGCTGATGTTGGAGCCTACAGCAGAGCCCGCTGTTGCTGGCGTTCCGAGTCTTGCGCATACCCACCTCGTCAGAGGTGGGTCGTTGATGCTGGAGCCTACAGTTGCTGGCGTTCCAGAGTCTTGCGCATACCCACCTCGTCAGAGGTGGGTCGTTGATGCTGGAGCCTACAGCGAGATGACCGCAGTTTGCGCAAGAGTAGGCTGTAACATCACGGACCCACCTCTGACGAGGTGGGTATGCGCTGGATCAAGTGTCTTCGGCCCGCGCGTCATCTCTCTGTAGGCTGGAGCATCACGGACCCACCTCTGACGAGGTGGGTATCCCCGAAACCTCTTGTACGTCCCTCGAAGGAAAATAAGGAACGAGGCGGCCGATTTACGACCGCCTCTGTTAAACATCAAGAGATTTCAGTCTTAGTTCAACAACTGCGCGGTCACCGATCCCGTCAGCGGATTCACGGTGAACCTGATCAGCTTCACGACCTTGAATCCCGACACACTCGGCAGGAACGAAGAACCGCTGCTGCTCGATCCGCCGTCGCCGGGACCCTGACCCGCCGGGAAGTACTGCTTGCTCGTGATCGTGAACTGCGTAGGTCCGTTCGCGAATCCCACTACGCGATACGTATACGTCCGGCCCGGTGTGATCGCCGCGCTGACGAACTCCTTCGGTCCGAAGTTCCCCGACGACGACAGCACGTTTTCCTGATCATCAAGCAGTTGGAAATCCATGTCCGGCACAGAACCGGCCGATACAGTGGCGTCGAGCGCACCGTCTACGCCAAACGAATTTGCCTTGGCGACGAACGGCACGTCCATGTAATCGACGCCGTTGATGAGCACCAGTCCGCCGGAGCCGGTCACCAGCAACCCAGTTAACGTTTCGGTCTGGCTTGTGAATCGCACGTCCGCCGGAGGTATTCCGACTCCGACGCCGTCGCCCGGTTGACTCCCGTTGACCGCGACCGTCGCCGTGCGAACTCGCGCGGTGACCGCTGCGTCAAACGTGAACAACTGAGCTTGCGGATCGTTGAACTGCAGGTGCCGTGCTGTTGAAGTTGCGCCGGTTGCAAGCGACTGGCTATACGCGAACACAGCCGGAGTCGAGCTGCCGTTGCCTCCGTTATCGGCGTTCTTCACCGACACGGTTGGATTTGAGATGTTCATGATCTGGAAGTTGATTGGCGAATAAGCAACGCCATCGACCGATGCGACGCCGTTGTTCTTCAGGGTCTGATCGAACTCGAAGACGCCGCCCGCCAGCCTGACGTTGGACATCGTCGCCTTGATCGCCGCCGTCACGTCTTGTATGGCCGAGTTCACCGAAGCGCTTCCGCTAAGATCTGAAACACCGACCTGATGATTAGGATTCACCGACAAGGCTCGCACTGCGTACTCGGTGCCGAGCAGTTCGTTGAAGCCCGTCGAGTCCGCAGTCGAGCTGATTCCCGCCGGCCCGAAGAACTCAGCGATCTCACCTTTGTCCTCATAACTCGTTCCGGGATTGAGGACGTACGTTACGTGACTCCATCCCGTGGTCGAGCTGTCGCCGTCAAAATAAACGTGCCACGGAGCGCCCGGGAACTGCCGCTGTCCGGCCGTTCCGATCTTGCGCTTGAACACTTCGTAGCCCATCGCGCCGCTGACCGGTTGCCACGCCACTCGCAGTGACTTCGAAGAAGCGGGCTCGACCGTGACGCCTTGCGGAGCGCCCGTGTGACCCTGATCAGCCGCGAATTGCGGAACTCGCGTCGAGATTGTTTGACGCCCGCCGACGATCGAATCCGAATTGATTCCCATCTCATGCGAAGCGAACACCTGCCAGATCAACGCCTCGTGTTTGCCGGGCGCGTCCAGATCCGTGGGATCGGTCGGATACAGAATGCGATCGGCCTCGATCACCGCATCGCGAGTCTTAACGAAAGTGTCGGGAGCGGTCAGGCCGAGAAGATAGAGCGAGCCAAGATGCAATCGCTCCCATGTGTCCTGTCCCTGCGTGATCTGTCGAGTCGGCGTGCCGTCGAGGAACGCGGGCCGAAGATAGCTCACCTGCGGCTCGACCGACTTCAGAAGATTGCGAAGGTCCCACATCGTCGCGACGTAGATCTCGCCGTCGCGATGCTCCTCGAATTCATTCCCGCCTTCGGTGCCAAGAGATGAATATTTCAATGATGAGTGAACCGACCTTATCCAGGCGAGTCTGTCGGGATCGCGGCCGGTCTGGTTGACGAATATGCGCCCGTCGCGAATGAACTGGCGAACGCGCGCACCCTGGACTACATACTCGCCGATCGCTTCGGCATCTGTGATTGTGTAGGCCCACAAGTCGGCTTGCGCTTCGTTGAGCGCGGAACCTTCGGGCGCGCCTTCGAGCCCCGCGATCGGCGTTGAGATCGAGTGCATGCCTTCGTGATAAGCGACCGCGCCGTCCTTGCCGAGATCGTTAAACAGATAGCCGTGACCGTAGACCGTCGGGTTGATGATCACAGTCTGTGGGCCCGCGGGCGTGTCCACGGTTTGCGAGAGCGGCAGCGAAAATGCGTTGTCCAGCCCCAGGATTGATAGAAGGATTTGCTGCGGGCCCGATGTGTCAACGCCGCCGCCGATCAACACTCCGCCGTCGCTCGGAAAATGCGAAAGCCCAACGAGAGGTTTGTCGCTGTTTGGGAATTGATCGGGGAAATCTCCCTGCCCGATTCGGCTGTGCACTGAATCATCGCGCCGATGAATGTCGGTCACGTATTCGAGAAGATAGTTGATGAAGAAGAAGAGATTCACTTCGTCGATGTGCTCGGAGGGCTCGGCCAGATCGTCGGCCTCATTCGGCTGAGCTTCGAGCGGCGCGTTGTTGTGGCGGAAGTGCCACGTGCCCAGCGCTGCTTGCGCAAACGGTTGCTGCGTCGCGAGCACGTTTTTGACCAGCGCGTGAGGGCCGCTGAGAAGTCCCGCGACTCCGGTAGCATTTGTTCCTTCGTTGTAGGAACGAAGTTTTACGTTCAGCAGACCATCCGGCTCGTTGTTGCCGTCAAGCGCAAGCTCTCCGGTATCCGGGTTCGCGAGCTTTGGATGATTCGGATAAATGTCCGCGGTGTACGGCAGCGGATTCTGATAGCGCACCAGATTCTCGCGAGCCAGGATTTGTCCGTTGTTCGCATCGACCTGAGTAATAAATAATCCGAATGGATTCTTCGAGAACGTCATCACATTCCACGCGAGCTTATAACCACCGGCTGTCGGAAACACATTGAGAACCGGTTGACGAAGAGCCGGCGCAATTTGCGATTCGAGTTCGTTCATTGCCGGCGTCAGATACTGATCGGCACTCGCGGAGCGCGAAACGGCGTACTGAGCGAGGGCCGCTTGAGCCGTTGCGCTTGCGGTGGCCGCGCTCAATGAAGGAGACGGTGACACATTGACATCGCGAAACGTGGAGCCCATCACCATTCGAATCTCATTGTTCCCGGTCATCAGGAACCCCAGCCCGCCGTTCATCACGCTCAAGCCGGACGCCTTCTGCTGAAACTTCACCATGTATCCGCCGAGGCCTTCCTTCTGATCCGCCAAAACCAGCGACGACGAATCAACGCCGAACAGCGTCGAGTTGTTGGCTACGAACGCGCGAGCGGCCTGCTCAGGCGTGCCGGGTAATGACGCCGTGTGGAAACCCATCATCACGTCGGGCGATCCGGCGAATGCGTTCCACCGCACGCTGGCCTGACTTCCGTACGCGCTTTTGAACTGATTGAGCGCGGCGAGCTGCCCGGAAGTAGCCGCGCGCAGCGGAGACGACAGCATGTTGATGTCGACGTTTGGCACGGCGCGCTTAACGGCACTGGTGGATGTCGTTGAGGCAGCCTCGGGGTGTGAAAGCGGCGCGATAATGACGAGCGCAACGGCGATAGCCGCGGCGGCGATAACGGCGAGTGTTGAGCTTCGTTTCATCGAGAATCCTCCTGGGAGTTTTAGTGAGGATCAGCTTAAGCGGCAGGTGTTGACCGATTCTTGAACTAACCTTGAAGGCCCAAAGGGCGGCCTGGCGGCCGCCCGTTTTTAAGGCTTAAGGCTGTAACAACTGGACTGTCACGCTGTTGAGCAGCGGGTTATAAGTAAGCTTGAAGACGGCCGTGGTCACCGTATCCGTGGAACTCGAGGTGCCGCCCGACCCGCTAACTGTTCCGCCGCCAGATCCGCCACTCGACCCGCCCGCCGCGCCTGCGGAGCCCGAAGCTTGACCGGTGCGCGCGAGATTGCCGATCACGTTGAACGTCACAGAGAAGGGCTGGTTACTCGAGTTATTGAAGCGCAAGTTCCTCGCGCTCGAAGCCTCGCTCGCGGACAAGACCGAATCCGCGCCAACTCGATTGCTGTAATCCCAGTACGCGCCCGCAGCCGTGAGCCCGTTGTCGGCATTGGCCGCCGTCGCCGTGCCTGTGAGTTGCGCAATCTGAACGCGCAATGGCGTGAAGATCGACTCACTGGATGTATTCGTGAGGCTGAGATTGAAAGACGCAACGCCGCCCGCGAAGCTCGAATTGCTCGTCTGCATGCTCACCATCGAATTAACAATCTGTTCGATCGTCGGTGACACGTTGAACTGCACGGTTCGAATCCCAGACGCGTCGCGTCCGTTTATTCGCTGACGCACATAAAGAGTGTGCGAGCCGGCAATCAGGTCCGGCGCAGTCAGTTGAACCTGCCACTGATTGCCGCTTGTGATGTTCAAAAGCGTAGCGGCTCGCGGTGTAGCGAACGTCGCATCATCGATGGACACGTCGACGACACCATCGAGTTGTGGACCGTCGCCGACGACGTAGGTGCTTGCGCCGCTTGCATCAACCTGGATCGGCAGACTGGTTGGATTTGGCTGGCCCGCTACGAAAGGCGCGAGCAGCCCGCGTTCCGAGAATGCATATCCGGTCACGCTCAGAAGACGCGAGCCGTTTGCGGGATTACCCATTAACGCGCGAGGAACTTTCATCGTGATGGTGCCAGGCGACGTGTTCGTGATTTGTCCCTGGACGGCCGTCGAACTCGCGACATCGGGATTGTAAGTGATGAACTTTTTCGACGTTGCCGATTTGATGATCCCCAGGCTGCCGGTGAGAAAACGCGGCTGGCCGGCTCGGAACTCAGCTCCGGCCCAGTAGATGTTTTCGTTGTAATGCAGTTGCGTCAGATACAACACCCCGTCGCCGCCCGATTGCGCCGGAGCGGCTGCGACCGCCGCGGTCGACAGATCACCGACCTGCATCGTGACCGTGATCGAGTCCGCATCATCGCTGAGCGATACCGATTTGATATCGAGCGCCGGGATGTTGCTGCCAATCACCGCTCCGTGATCGGGGAATCGCGCGTCGTTTGATTCGTCCGTATCAAAGTTCTTCGGCGGAATGCTATGCGTGCCGGTCAATGTGTATGAAGTCGCCGTTATCGTTTCCCCTGCCGCTGGCTGAGCGATCGTAACGGCTCCCGGATCGCCTGTGATGTATCCGACAGAGTTGTAGAGGCTCGGCCCGCTCGCTTGTTTTGCGACCATCACATAAGGTCCCTGCACCTGATTCGCGTTGTCGTTATAGGTGACGATCGCCGCGCCCTTCGAATCGATCCACACCGACGGGTATTCCAAAAAGCTTCGGTCCTGCATCGGAATCGCGGTGTCGCAATTAAGACCCGCGAGGCAGATCTGACCTCGATGAATTATGTCCTGACTCACCTTCACTGTGTTGAAGGTGGGACTCGCATCGTTGGCGTTGATTGACTGGGCCATATAGATGTCCCACATGTTGTTCGTGTTGACCGGATTGCCCGGGAGCGCCGAGCGATACCAGACAACATCGACTCGCCCCGGATCACCGGCAACGATCCACGACATTATGTTTGTGCCTGTCAGGGTCGCTGGACTTACCTGGCGCGCGGGCGACCAAGTCTGTCCGCGGTCGGTCGACGAGGCCATCCATATCGAGTTCGCCGATTGCGACCACGAGGCGTAAACATTCCCCGAGGTATCGAGGGCCATTGTAGGAATTACGTTTGCGATGCTTTGTCCCGGATTGACGATGCTCAAGTCGTCGATCTTCAACGGCGAGCCGTCGAGCAAATCGGTGACTCGAAACACCCGAAGGTTATTTCCACGATAGAACAACTGATACAGAATGACGGCGTCTCGCTCGACTCCGTTCACGACTACTTTTCGTTTTTGTTTGTCAGCGCGAAGCGGCCCGCCCGCGCTTACGGTTCCAAGCAGAGTTCCTTTGTCCCAGGTCAGCCCGCCATCGGTGGTTTTGAATAACCAGAAGTTCGAGCCCGTGAGATTGCGCCACGTAACATAAGCTATACCGTTGCCGAAACCGGCTACCCATTGGCGATCGTCGGCCGCGGCGCCCGGATTTGTGTCACTCACGCAGACGATTGGATTCACGCGGTTCGCGGGAAAGGTGTTTCCGCCATCGGTCGACACGGCCGCGGTGATGCACGCGCCCGAAAGATCGACGTAATAGAGCCAGTTGTTCGCATCGAAATCAATATCGGTGTCGCCGCCGCCGGGCGCGGTAACCGAATCGCGAACGATTGGTGATCCAAGCGGTACAAAGCTGCGGCCTCCGTCCGCTGACTTCCACAGAAGACCTACGGTTGTGCTGAGTCCGAAAGGCGATGTGACGAAAATATTGCCGGCCGCGTCCGATTTGATAATCGGCTCGCCGCTGGTCGCTGAAAAATCGGCCATCGTGTTATTGCCGAACGTGATGTCCGTATTGAATTGAGGAGGCGCGTTTGCGCCCTGAGCGGATGTTGGCCGGGCCGCGTAGGTTGCAACTCCAAACACCGCGGCAATGGCGAGAAGGATAATTAAGGCGTTGAATCCAGTCGCGCGCATAATCGGAACCTCCGTGATTGGGAAGGATCAATGCCGATTTTTCCGCAGAGGGCGGGATGAAGAGTCAGTGAAGAGAAAGGATCTCCGCGCCGGCTCAGTCCCTCTGCGCCTCACTCGGGGGCAGTTCTACGGTGTCAGTCTCACTACCGTTACCGACACCGTTTTGAGAGCAGGGTTGACCGTGAATTTCATCAGTGAGGTCAGTCCCAACAATGATGTCGAGCTACTCGACGACCCGCCCGTGGATGCGCCGCCCGCTGGCGGCGGCGCGCCCGCGGAACCAGCGCTCACCTGGCGATACGCAGTTACAATCGCGCTGAAGGTGAACAATTCGGACGCGTCATCGCGGAACCTCATTGTGCGATTGGCGCTTACTTCCGCTGGACTGAATTGCTCATCGGTTCCAAGCTTGCGTGAGTAATCAAAGAGAGCCGCGTTCGCGACGCTTGTTCCGTTGCCGCCGTTGTCCGAATTGATCGCCGTCACCGTGCCGGAACCGGAACTGATGCTGATCACTTTGAACTCGACCAGCGGGACATACGCGTTCGAAGATTGATTGGTCAGGTTCTGATCGAGTTGAAACACACCGCCTGAGAAAGAAACATTGGACACGGTGGTCTTGACCAGATTAGTTATCTCGCTCTGGGCTCGTTGATCGACCAGCACGCTGATTGTGTTGCCCGGATTTGAAACGAACAGCCCGATCTGACCCGGATAAAAAGCTCGCACCCGGAAGAAGTATTGATTGTTCGCAAGACTCGAAAGCGGGTATGTGCTCACATTACCCGCGACGTCCGCGACGACTTGCCAGGAGTCGTTGTCGTTTGATCGTTCGATTTCGAATCCCTGCTCGCCGCCGTTCGGCTGCCATTGCAAATTGAAGCTGCCGTCGAAGTCCACGTGACGGCCCTGCGAGTCAGTGAAGTCACCCGGTACTTGCGTCAGACCTGGCGGAAGTGTGTTCCCCTTTGCTTGCCTGCTGGTAAGCGTGAAATCCGTATTGGCCGCGAGGAATCCCGTTACTTCCCAGGTATAGTTTCCGCCGCGACTCACGTTGACATCGATGTGCTCGGGACCGCCAGGATTGGTTGAGCTTTTAACTACGTTGCCGTCGGGGTCGAGCAGGAAGATATCGAGATCAGCAAAGGTGTCGTCTACGATCTCTGAGAAATTCAGATCAGCGACAATTTTCGAAGTAGTATCTGACACATTCAGCGGGATGTCGACGAAAGTTACTCCCGCCACAGTCTTGTTGCCGCCGTCGCCGGCCACTATCGAACCGGTGAAAGTTTGCGTCTCGGTCGAGGAGGAGCCCGCGGAGGGAAGCGACGGCACGGGTCTGTAGTAGAAGGGCATTCGCAGCGATTCGGCGCCGTCCGAACGCTTGGCGGTTACGTACCACTGCATTTCGATTTGTCGGAACGTGACCGTCGTGCCGTTCACCTCGGCGATGTTTGGATCGCGGATCAGGTCCCCGTTGAACGTGACATTTGCGTTGAAGGTTGCCGAGCCCCCCGCGGGCACGTTGACGCTTGCCGGCGAAACGGAGATTCCTATTCCATTGATCTGCGTGTCGCGATTGTTGACCGCGGCCAGATTGTAAGTCCCGCCCTGACCGGAGAGATCCTGAATCGTCACGGTGACGCTTTGGGTGCTGGTCACGCGATTGTTGACGACGGGGACTTCGGCGAACGAGTGACTGCCAAGGATCGTGGGCTCGATGATTCCGTCGCCCGCGACGCCCATTAGCGCTTTCGTGTGGACCGCATGGAATACGTCGATCAATCCGCCGCCCTGATCGATGATCGAATCCGCCGTTGCGCCGTCAGCTTTTGGCGCTCCGGATTCGGCGCGCATGTTGGTCGCGGTGTTGATCATCGCGGTTCGAACGACAGCGGGACTCCAATCGGGATGCGCCTGTCTGATGAGCGCCGCCGCGCCCGCTGTGTGCGGAGTTGCCATACTTGTCCCGCTGATCCTGCCGTAGTTGCCTCCCGCAAGCGCGCCAAGCACACTTGCCGGCGGCATCGCGGCGAGCACGTTCACGCCCGGCGCTGAGACGTCGGGTTTGACCTGGCCGTAACCCTGAACCGGGCCCCTGGAGCTGAATGCAGCCATCTGGCCCACGAATGTCGTTCCGAAGAACGGATTGATTCGAATCGGAAACGTGGACATCGTTCCGTTAGCCGGATCACCGCTTGCGCCGCCCGGCAGAATGCTTATCAGGTACTGAGCGTCGGCGGGTAAAACGTTCGCAGCCGGAATCGTACCCTTAACCGCTGTTCCGTTCTCGGTGCTCGATACGAATAACACCGCGGCTGCGCCGGCCGCCGCGCCGTTGTTTGCGATCTGTGCGAAGAGAGTCTGCGGTATTTTCGGATCGGTGAGCTTCACCAGCGCGATTCGCCCGCTCACATTTGTCGGCCATTCGTCGAGCGTCTGACCGTTTCGTACAAAGACATAGTATTGAGCCATCGAGCCAGCGGGCGGCGCGGGTGTCCCAGCCAGCGGGAATAACGCGATTTGATTGCGTTGTCCCTGGGCCAATGCCAGATTGTTCGCGGGCGTGACCGCGCCGGTTTGATTGGGATTGACCGCCGACGACGCGAGCACATCGGTTGACCAGTTGGCGTTTGAACCCGGATCTGTATTCGCGGCTACCGCAATCACGTGGCGTCCCGCTGCCGGCGAGCCAAGCGTTCCTTCGCCGGGTCCCGAGTTGCCGGCCGCTGCTACGACGATCGCGCCCGCGAGCACCGCGTTGTCGGCCGCTACGGAAGTCGCATCATCCGGTCCGCCGCTTCCGCCCAGACTCATGTTGATCACGTGAGCAACCGGTTTTGGCAAACCATTCAGCGTGCGAGGCGACACCGAGTCCTCAAGGGCCATCACTATGTTTGAAGTGAGGCAGCCTCCAATGGGCCCGCCGACCGCGCCAACCGTCGAGAGCGAATCGCTGCACACCTTGTACGACATCAGCTTCGCTTGGGGAGCCACACCGTGAATCCACGTGTCGCCTCCGGTTCCAAGCGCCGCTACGCCGCCCGCGTTTGGCGCAAAGCTGTTGTATCCGGCAATCGTCGAAGCCACGTGCGTGCCGTGACCGAATCCGTCAGTGACGATGTCCGCCATCGGCAACGAGTAGACGACTTTTTGATTCGTGTTCACCGCCGCGGCCGCGGGCTGAACGGCCAGGCGAGGAGGGGTTGGATCGCCGCCAAACATTTCGTGCGGCCAATCAATTCCAGTATCGATTACCGAGACGTATACGCCTTCCCCTTCCAAGCCGTGCGTATCGAGATTGTCGAATTGAGTAAGCCGCGGCGGGTTGCCGTAGACTTGATTCGCGCGAATGTAGGGCACGCTGGTGTTCAGCTCGGTGCACAGCGAGACGTTGTCGCGAACACTCTTGACCTCGGGCATGCTCTTTATCGCGGCGATCGATGCCTTTGGCACATTCAACGTCAGGCCGTTGTACACCAGCGTGTACCTGAGCGGTACCGTGGCAGCGACGTTTCCGTCATAACCTTTTATGTTGATTGTCGCCGCTTGAAAAGAAATGCCGCGGCTCGTCATCGCAGAGAGAAACTGACTCTGCGCGGCGCTGAGACTGTTGCGATAAGCCTGAAGCTGATCGTCAGTAAGCGGCGTTCCGCTGCGTTTTGCCTTGGCGGCTTTTACGGCGCCGGGCTCATCGCGCAACTCGACGATGACCGAAGTCATGCCGATGCCTTGCTGCGCGGACGACGTGAACATCGGCAGCGTGGCGAAGGCTATCGCGATTGCCGCAAATATGATCGCTGTCAAAATATTCTTTCTCATCGATGACAATCTCCTGTTAGGTGTCCGGCAGACTTCAGTTTGCCGGGATATGAAGAAAGATGGCGCGGTTTGCGGCGGCTTAGTTGCCGGCCGCGAACGCAGAAGAAAACAGCGTGAGCTTCGCCGCGAATGTCGCGCGAGTGATCACCGTGCTCGGCTCGAAACGCGGGCCGGGCACTGCCTGAAATTGACCGGGTCCGATCTGCCGCAACTCGGCGGGGAATGCTTCAAGCAAACCGCGATCGATCGCGATCTGAACGTATCCGCGAAGCGCGCCCGGTATCTGCGCGTTATCGGTTAACGGCTGTCCGCCCGTCGTGACTGTTGTGTTGGCCTTCGCTTTTGCTTCGGTGTCCAGGCCCAGCGCTCGCACGAACGCGACCGCGAGATCCAATCGGTTCACAGTGCCGGCTGGATTGAAGGTCGAACCACTAGCACCGAGTAAACCCTGCGGAACGAAATTCCAATCCCGCAGCGTCGAGCCGATCGCGGTCACTGCTTCGGCAATCCCAGTAAGGCTGCCCGTTGTGTCCGTGAACCTCGGCGTCGCCGCCAGTGACTGTCGAAGCGGAACATTCAACGCCAGCGTTCGCGCGAAGTCTTCGCGACTTACATTCGCATCCGGATGGAATCCGCCGTCCGAGAAGATGTCCATTCGACGGAGGACAAGCAGGTCCGTTATCAACCCAGCATCGGTGCGGTTTTGCAGGTCGGCCACGTTTTGCAGATTCACAACCGATTGCTTGATGATTCCGGTGACGTGTTCGGGAATCGTTGCCGGTGCGACTCCGCCGAGAAAGCCCGCGCTGACACGCGCGGTCCACGCGCCCGCAAGCGGATTCCTCAATCTCAATTCAAGGCGCGGCAGCGTAAGCGCCGGTAATGACGGGCCGCCGACAAACTCCGTGCCTGTAGGATCGGTTAACACGAGAAAGAACACGTTGCCCTGACTCGTAGCCACGGTGCTTCCGAAATCAACTCGCACATCCAGGATGCCGGTGTCCGGACGAACGGTGAACGCGTGGGTGTTGACGTTGTCGTCGATGTAGCTGAAATCGAATCCCCACGTTTCCGGATTCGGATCGGGCACGACCGTCATCTGAGCGTTGAACGCGGGATTGTTCACCGCGCCGAAACTCTTCGAGCGATGCATCACCTTATCGACCGCCGCATAAGCGTTAACGTAACCGGAACCCACCTGAAACTCTTCGTAGCCCGGCATTGGCGTCGCCGTGTCTCTGAGTATTTGTTTCACTTCGTCGGGTGTGAGCGTGATATCGGCGCTCAGCATGAGCGCGACGATACCGGCCGCGAACGGCGTCGCCATCGAAGTGCCCTCGATCTGTGTGTAGAAGGGAACGTAGGCCGTCGGGATCTCGAGGTCGTCGGTCGCGCCGTTCGCGACGACGTTCGAAGCCGAGCGAGTGGAGACGATTCGCGCTGAGAACTTCGCGGAGTTCGTAGCGAACTCGCGGCCGGTCCCGGGAGCCACGATCGTCGGCGCATCGAAGTCATTGTTCGGATCGGCATCGGCGAGACGTTCTTCCTTGGGTATTCCTCGCGATGAGAAGCCCGCCAGCCCGCCTTCTTTTGTTCCGGCTCCTACGCTGATCACCCAGGGCGCTTTCGCGTACGGGTTGTCGGTATCGGGACCCGGGCCCGCATTTCCCGCCGCAAACAAAACGATGATATTGGCGTCGTATGCTCTCCTGCTGGCGATGTTGATCGGGTCATCCGGATTGAACGGGCCGCCGCCGCCCCACGAATTCGAGATGATTCGGATCTTGTACAGGTATTGATTTGAGAGCGACCATTCGAATCCGCCGAGCGCATTGAGTACGAACAGCCCAACACCCGAACCGCAACCGATCAGATTCACACCCGGCGCCACTCCGGCGTACAAACCACCCGAATCCTGCCCGGTTCCGCCGAGTATGCCGGCGCAATGCGTTCCGTGCCCAACGTGGGTGTCGGTGTCCGGGACGTTTTCCAGGACTAGCAGCGGAGTGAATCGCTCTTCCTGCGCAGCGGGGCAGGGAGGAGTGGGCGAGCCTTGTGAGAGTATGCAGGTGTCCATAACGATCTGGACGTTTTGAATCACGTGGGTGGGATACTTGAGGTCCGAGTGAGTGCCATCGATACCGGTGTCATTGATCACCGCCGAGAAATTTCCCTGACCCGCGATCGGCAGCCCGTTGATTCGAAACGCCGGATCAGCGCGAAGCTTGTCGACGCCCGTCAATACTCGAGCTTGATTCATGAAATATGAGAGCTGATCGTTCGGCCACACCGAGCGCACCGCGTTGTTGCTCGCAAGCGCTCGCACTTGCCCGGCGGTCGCAGGAGCCGCGACCATCCCGAGCCGCTGAAGCGTTATTCCGCGAGTGATGCCAACGCCGCGCAGCACATTCAAGTGCGCATCGCTCAAACCTGTATTTGTATTAAATGCCACGATGACCACGCCCACGCCTGTTGAATCCGGAAGCCCCGCGATGCGGGACGCGAGTGTTGGGCTGATTGTCGCGGCCGAAGCGGCCACGGTCATTGCGCAAACCAGCAGCACGGCAAAAGCGACGCGGCGTAACGTTGCAACCATGGTGTAGCTCCTTTCTGATTTTGAAACGGATGTTGGATTTCCTCTCACGCGACAAAGGTAAGCGGCGCGTATTGACCGATTCTTGAACTAACCTTGAACGGTTGTTAGTTAGCTTGAGGAATGATGGAAGCGCGGGGACGAAAGAGGTTAGGCGAGAGGAAGGCGAAAGGAATCCAAGAGAGCTGCCAAATGATTACTTTGGTAGGTCAATCTCGTGCTTCGCGAATAAGCGAGCACCAAAATCCTCAAGCGGTATCGGAGAACTCTTGAGACTAAGGCGCTTAACTCGATTAACCCGGGACGCTAAAAAAAATCTTTGTATATCTTGCTACTTTATTGTTTCCTTTTGTCCGTCATTCATGTTATTAAGGCAAGCCATAAAGGAAAAAGCTGGTTGCTGTAGGTTTTCGCGGACCCGAACAGCAATACCAGCCCTTTTCCTTGCCCAGCTCTTGCGCCAGGCGATTTGTGTCTAACGGGCTCGAAGATATAACCCTTTGGACACCCTGTCAAGCTTTTTGAATGACAGATTGCTGGCGCGTAAGTATGTTTCCGAATTCGCGATGGAGTCGCAAATATGTACGAGCCAGGAGGTCTACAGAATCTCTTCCACCAAATACACGTTTGGCTGGTGGAAATCATAGCTTTGCTTTCGCTAATTCTTGGGGCAACCCGTCCGCTAATCAGAGAGGTGAGGAATATGTTTCCCAAGAGACGTAAGCAACGCGACACTAGGAAGAATCGGGGCGCATCGGACACCGTTGACCGTATTGCGTAAGGTGCATGCGAATACACGTCTGCGGCTGCGATGTTTGAAGTCCATGTGGTGTATGTAGCGTGGCATCGTGCTGTCTTCATCAGCGCATCGTTGTCTGCCTCAAATCATCGATTCCCGCCCACTCTGCGTGTCGAATTGCACCCTACCATGATTCAGACGGGCGGGGCCTTGCCCCGCCCAAGCTAGATCATCGCGAAGTCGTTACTTGATCGGCTGCACAGTGATCGTTCCGGTTACCGGGTTGAATGTGAAGCGCAACAAACTCGTGAGCGACCCGGAGGACGGTGCGAGCGCGCCGCCCGTTCCTGATCCGCCGCCACCCGTTGCCTTCGGAACCAGCAGCGACTGTGTGCTCACGATGCTGAAGTCCTGCGCCCCGCCCGCCCAGCCAATCACGCGATAACGGTATTGCTGATTGGGCTGAATGGCCGCCGTCACTGTTTCATTCGGAGTGTCAGTGGCCGAGGACGAAAGCACACGGCCCGCGCTGTCGAGCAATTGCAAATCCATGTCGACGCCGAGACCTGACGGGTTGGTCATATTGCCGGTGACCGCGAATGCGAAGTCCTTCGACGTGAATGGCACATCCACATAGGTGACGCCTTCCGCGCATTGAAGTCCGGTGTCGCTCGCGGGGACGATACCAGTCAACGTCTCTGTGAAGGTTTGAACATCGAACTTCGAAAGATCGATGCCGGGCTCTCCAACGTAGCGAGTCGCCTGCGCCGGATTCACCTGAACGCGAGCGGTGATCACCGCGTCGAAGGTGAACAACTGCGCGTTCGGATTGTTGAACACCAGGTGACGAGCTTCGGAAGTTTGTCCGCTCACCAGCAACGGATGATAGAAAAACAGCGCCGGGCTCGCAGCCGTCCCGCTTCCGCCGTTGTCGGCATTCGCCACGGTGACGCTCGAGTTTGAAATCGAAACGATCCGGAACTCGATGGGCGTGTACATCGTGCCGTCGAAACTTCCAGCCCCGAGGTTCTTGATCGTCTGATCGAATTCGAGTTTGCCGCCGGCCATTCGCAAGCTGCCGCTGACGAGAGCGGTTTGCACGCGGCTGGTAACATCCACCACCGCGGTTGGAAGGCTCGCCGGCGCGCTGTTGGCAGAAACGCCCAGTTGCCGATTCGAATTGATGTTCAAAGCTCGCACGACATACTCGGCGCTGGCGATGTTCTTGAGCCCGCGCGCGACGAACGAGCCTTCGATCTGGCCGTTATCGACGTAGCTGGTTTGATTGGACTTCACGTACTCGGCGTGCAGATAGCCGTCGGTGCCGCCGTCGCCGTCGATGTATTCGCGTCCGGGAACCGGCGCGTTCTGACGTTGATTCTCGCGGCCGATTTCGCGCTTGAGAATTTCATACGCGAAAGCTCCCGGCACTGCTTGCCAGGAAACGCGATTCGAGGTTGACGAAGCCGGACTAACCGAGACGGCGGCCGGCGCCGCGAGCTTGCCTTGCGACGCGGCGAAGTCCGACACCTGAGTCGAGATGACTTGCCGGCCGCCGATCGGAGCTTCTGCGTTCATGCCAATCTCGCGCGCGGCGTAGACCTGCTCGATCAGCGCGCGGTGAAGCCCCGGCGCATCCGGATCAAGCGGGTCCGACGGATATAACGCCTGATCCGACAGAATCATCGCGGTCCTTGCGCGCACGAAGGTGTCGGGGTTGAACGAGCCGAGTATGTAAATCGAGCCTAGGAAGATTCGCTCCCACGTTTCTTTGCCGAGTGAGATAGACTTGCTCGCCTGGCCCGAGATCGGATCGGGCCGCTTGAAGTTGCCGCCCGTTTCATACATCAGCATCAACTGCCGGATGTCCCACATCGTGCCGCCAAAGATTTCACCATCGCGATGAACCTCGAAGCTGCTGCCGCCCGATGTGCCGAGTTTCGTGTAGGTCATTCCGGTATCCGCATTACGAATCCACTGACGCAGATCGGGATTGCCGCCCGCTTGCCGCACGGCGTCGCGAAACTTGAAACCGTTCAGAACATACGCCCCGAGTTCGGTATTTTCGGCAGCCGAATATGCCCACAAATCGGCTTGTCCCTCGTTCATCGCGCCGCCCTCGGGACTTCCTTCAAGTCCCGCGATGGGCGATGAGATCGAGTGCATACCTTCGTGATAGGGCACGCCGAAATCAATCGCGAGATCGTTGAACAAGTAACCATGACCGTAGCTCGTCGGATTAACGACAACTTTCTGCCCGGCAATTGTCTGTGAAGCCGGCAGCGAGAATGCGTTATCGAGACCGAGCAGTTGTTCGACGAATGTAGCATCGGGAGTGCCCGAACACGGACTTGGCGGATCGAGCACATTCGGTATGTGAACGTTGCCGATCAGCGGATTGGATTGATTGGGATAGTCGTCAGGAAAATCGCCCTGACCGATTCTGTTGTGAACGCTGTCGCCCGCACGGTGCAGGTAGTCGATGTATTCGAGCAGCGAGTTTATGTAGAAGAACTGGCTGATCCCGTCCTGGTGTTCCGCGAATGCGACATTTGCCCCGTGCTGTTCCAACTCATTCGTGCGTTGTTCGAAGTTGGCGGGGTCGTCGATTCGAAAATGCCAAGTCCCCTTTGCCGCTTGCGCGAACGGGAGCTTGTCAACCAATAGGTTCTCGATGTGCGCGTGAAGTCCGGTGAGCGTTCCGTTCAAGCCGGTGACCGCGTTGGTCTGATCGAAGTTGCGAAGCTGAATTCTAAGCTGACCCAGCGGAGTTCCGTCCGCGCCGACGCTGATCTTGCCCTGATCCTTCAGCTCCTGAGTGATGTCCGGATGAGTCGGATAGACATCGGCGGTGAGCGGAAGCGGCGCCTGATACCTGACGAAGTCTTCGCGCGCGAGCACCTGGCCCGACATTGCGTCGATCTGATACTTGAACATGCCGAACGGATTGCGCGAGAAGACAAAGAACGTATATGCGAGCCGCGCGCCGCCGGGCGCCGGGTAAACATTCAATTCGGGATGCGGAGTTGCGAGCAGACCGAGTTGCGACGCGAGAAGATCAAGCGCCGGATTGAGGACTTGCGCAACGCCCGCTGCCCATTCGACTTTGTATTTCGTGAGATCGCTTTGCGCTGTCGCCACTGCTGCCGCTCCATCAAGACTCGGTGACACGCTGAGCGTCAGGTTCGAGCGATACGGCCCGGAGATCATTCTAATTCTGTGTTGGCCGTCCATCATCACGCCGATTCCGCTCTGTGCGACGGGCAAGCCTTGATAAGTCTCTTCGAAGTACAACAGGTTTCCGCCGAACGCTGAAACGTTCTTGTCGAGCCTCAGCGTGCTCATGTCGGAGATCCCAAACAGAGCGGCATTCGATTGAATGAACGCGCGAGCGGCAGCCTCGGGTTCGAGTTGCGAAGGCGCGGACGCGAAGTCGTAGATCGCGTCGACCGACCCCGAAGACTTGTCCCACAGCGCGGTGATCTGCGAATCGTTCACATTCGACTTGAGTGACGCCAGCGCCTGAAGCTGGGCGGCCGACGGAAGATTCACGACGCGCGCCGCAAGATTGACATCGAAGTTGGGAACGCGCTTCTTGTTCTGATCGAGCCTGGTTGAAGCGGGAATTGAGTTTGCCGCGTGTGAGACCGGGCCAAAGCTTACGGCGCAAAGAAACGCAGCCACAACGATCAACGCGCTCAAGCACGCGGTGATACGCCGGCGCGAGAATTGATGGCTGCGAAAGCCAACGGCACTACGACTTGTTCTAAGAATCCGGATCATGGCTATCCTCCTGGTGTGGTTCTGGCCTTGAAATGCGTCGGCCCGATTAGCAGGTTACTTTCGCCCGGTTGAGCGATAGTTGAAAAAAACTTGAATGAGCGAGTTCTGTACGGGCGGCCCTCCGTGACCGCCCCTGATTCAGCGGGCGCTTAATTCGTGCAGCACCGCCGAATTCCCACCCGGAGCGGCCACCGACGACCGCCCATACAGGAGTGTTCGGGTTCATCGCTTCCACGGCGCTTGACCGCGACAGCGCGGCAAGACTGCTTGAACCCGGAGGACTAGCAGGGGATCTCTTCAGCGACGATCCCAAACGGCTTATTCACCAAACAGGACATTGATTACCTTCAACATAGGATCGAGAAATTCGAGTCGCTTGACTGATCGAGCGCCATCGAAGCGCGGGCCGGGTACGGCTTGAAACACCCCGGGCGAAACCTCGATCAATTCAGCGGGAAACGCTTGCAGCACACCGCGGTCGAGCGCGAGTTGCACGTAGCCTCGAAGCGCCGCCGGTATCTGCGCGTTGTCAACAAGCGGCTGGCCGCCCGAGGTCACTGTCGTATTCGCAAGGGCTCGCGCCTGTGCATCGAGCCGCAACGCTCGAACGGCCGCGACTGCAAGATCCAGACGAGAGACCGATGCGTTCGGGCCGAACAGAGCACCGTCAAGACCCATCACTCCTTCGCGTTTCAGCGATTCGGCCATCAACGCTTCGGGAGTGCCCGGCGCAAGATCATTGAAGCTTGCCTGGTTCGGAAGATACTGCATCACGCGCGCTCCCAGCATAATCGCGCGGCCGAGTTCCATTCGCGTCAGTACTGAGTCCGGTCTCAACTGTCCCGCCTCGCCCGATAGAATCCGGTCGTAGACCAGACGCAGCGCTTTGATCTTTGTCGCATCATCAAGACCCGAGACGTCCGTGAGCTGAGCCGGATCGTAGACGTAATGCGTGACAGTCAGCCGATACGGCTGATCGATATTTTGTCCCTGACCCGATGGAGCGCCCGGGCTTATGCGAGCGGTGAGCGTGCCTGACTGCGGAAACTCGAGCTTCACCGATTCGCGAGAACCGAATAACGCGGCGAGCTGTGTTGCGTTGGAACTGGCAATTTGAGTTGAGCCGCGAAGCACGCCGAGCGCGAGATCGTTGATCGCAAGATTCGTGTTATCGAATACAACTTCGCCTTCGCCGTTGGCCGCGTCCCAATCGAGTTGAACAAACGTGAAGCGCGTGTTGGGTGGAACCGTGAATGTGTGGGTCATCGTTCCGCGAGCCGGGAGCGTTGCCGCAAACGATCCGCCATCTTGTTGCTGGACGATAAACCCCTTTCCGGCGAAGCCAAAATTGCCGTAAGACTTTTGCGGGTTGAACGCCAGATCGACCGCGGCGTGAACGTTCGCGAGTCCCGCGCCCACTTCAAATTGATCGTAGGCCGCAAGCGGAGTCGCGGTGCGCTCGAGGATCGATTTGACTTCATCGGCTGACAGGCTCGGATTCGCTTCCAGAATATTTGCGATGATCCCAGATAAGTGAGGCGCGGCCATCGACGTGCCGCTGATCTGTGTGTAGAAGGCAACGTAGGCGGTCGGTATATCGAGATCGGCGTCCGCCCCGTTTGCGACGAGGTTTGTGCTTGCGCGAGCGGCGACGACGTCCGATGTGAAGCCCTGGGCGGCGGGGCCTCCTGTTCCTGGGGCGAGCACGGTCGGGTGAATCACCGGATCGCCAAAGATTCCGCGCGATGAAAATCCCGCAAGCCTGCTGTCTTTCGTTGCGGCCCCGGCGGTGATGATCCAAGGAACGGACGCCCATCGGTTTTGCGAGTTCGGACGCGGACCGTCGTTACCGTTTGCGAAGACAACTACAATCGCGGTTTCGTCGTGAAGCCTCTTTGTGGCAACGTTCACCGGATGATCGGGATCGACGGCCACGGCGGAGTTGCCCCACGAGCAGTTCACAACGCGAATTCGCAAATCGAATTGATGCGTGTAGCAATAATCGAATGCCGCGACCTGTCCAAGCACAAACAACACCGCGCCTGAACCCAGGCCGGCAAGTTTCGCGCCGGGGGCGACGCCTTGATATAGCCCGCCGCTCATCTGACCTGTGCCCGCGGCGATGCTTGCGCAGTGAGTGCCGTGACCGACATTCGTGTCGGTGTTGATCACGTTCTCGACGACCGTCGCGGGCAAGATTCCTTCAAGCGGATTGCCTAAGGCATCGACGCGCATCGGAAGCCCATCCTTATCATTCGGGTTGATGAACACGTTTTGAATCGTCTTGCTCGCACCGGGGTTGAGCGGATTGAACGTGAGATCCTGGTGGCCTCCGTCGATGCCCGAATCATTGATTGCGATGGTTATTCCACTTCCTGAAACGGGGAGTCCGCCGTTGCGAGCAGTGATGGCGGCGTCGGTCCTTAGCCGATCGAGTCCAATCACGGTTCTCGTCTGATTGAGATTGAGCTGCAGCGGCGAATTGAGATAAATCGAGCGAAGCCCGGGCCAATTCATCATCTGCCGAATCTGCGCGGCAGTCGCGGGCACACCGATGATCGGAAAGTTGCCCATTCGAACGCCGCTTCTGATTCCCAGCGCCTGGACCGCGGCGATGTTCGCTTGCGTGACGCGGTCTCCGTAGAAAGTAAGAATGACTCCGAACTTTGTGGTTGACCCGGCGACTGCGAGCCGCGCGCTCAACTCACGGTCTATCTTTGGGGCTGCGCTTGCGCTCATGAAACTGAAAACCATCAGCGCCACTGCCAGTACAAGATGTCGAATTCTCATTGGATCCTCCGTGTGATTTGTTTGTCCGTTCTCGCGCAAAAAAATGGCGGCGCGGTTTCACCCGCGCCGCCTTAAGCTCACTCAGTAAGGAGGAGACTCACCGTACGCAATGAAGGATTTGCTATGAAGTGCAGCTTGAGTCTTAGTTTTCTGCCGGCGCCGGCGGTTGCAAGAGACGTCGTCGAAAACGCCGGATCAGGAAAGTGTCCTTTGATAACGGCGGTGAATGTAAACAACTCGCCGGCCGGATCGTTGAATTTGAAATGACGCGCGCTCGATGTTTCGCCCGCGGTCAGCGCGCGGTCCGCCCCGATGGTGTTCGAGTAATCGAACAGTGCCGAACTTTCGACGCCGTTACCGCCGTTGTCGGAATTGCTCGAACGCACAAGTCCGCTCGTCGATTGAACGCCGGTGATCGTCAGCCGCAACGGCGGAAGAATGTTTGTGCTCCCGGTGTTTTTCAATGTTTGATCGAACTCGAAAACCGGTCCGGCCAGGCTCACATTCGAAATCGCGGTTTGAATCATCGCCGTGACATCTGATTCAAGACGGCGCTCGACCTGGACTGTCTGCGTCGCGCTGTACGGCCCCTCTAGCAATCCGTACTGAACCGCGAACAATCCGGCCACGCGATAGTTGTAGAGTCCGTTGCCGCGACCCGAAATCGCGAGAGTCGTTTGGGCAGCGGGAACATCGGCAATGACCGCGAACGGCCCGCCATCCTTTTGCTCTTCGATGCGGAACTTCGCGGGCGTCGATCCCGCGATCGAATATGAGAGCGAGTAGCTTCCGTTGATATCGATGAGCGGAGCGCCGCTTACTTCTGTTCCACCTGCTGGATTGAGTGAGGCGGCGGTCATCGTGGCAGTCGGTGTGACCGCGCGATAGTAGAAAGGCATTCGCAATTTCTGCCCGCCGTCCGAGCGATTCGCAGTCACATACCACTGAGCCTGTGTCAGGTTGGCAATTGACTCGCCGGTAACATCGGTCTTGACGTTGAAGCTGACCGATCCGCCCGCGGGAACGTTCACCGATGAGATAGCGTTGCCGCTCAGATCGGTTGTGCTCACTCGAAAAGCGCTTTGATCGACATTGGCGACGGGATTGACTGTAAGCTGATACGCTCCCGCGCCGCCTCCGCTGGTGACGTCATGAATCGTTACAGTTTGCGAGACCGTCGCCGTGCCGATCACGGTCGCGATGGGCACCACACCGAAGCTGTAGCTTGGTGTGAAATCAGGATTGCCCGCAGAGACGCATACCGGCGACGAAGGCGAGGCGGTGCACGTTACGCCGAAGGTTCGGCCTTGCGGCTGGCCGGTGGCAGAGGGCTGACCGACTCCCATCAACGCCTTCGCATTGGCGGCGGCGTATACGTTAACCAGTCCGCCGCCTTGTTCGTTGATCGAGTTAGTTCCATCGGCAAGCGGCGAACCGTTTGGTTGACGCAGGTTGGTCGCGGTATTCACAAGCGCGGCACGCACCATCGACGGAGTCCAGTCCGGGTGCTTCTGCTTGATCAACGCGGCGCAGCCCGCGGTGATCGGGCCACTGAAGCTGGTTCCATTCGCCGACTTGTAACGCGTGGGATCAAACATCGTAGCGAATCCTACAACCGCGACTTCGACCCCGCCCGCCGGAATGGTCGACGACAGAATCTGCACGCCCGGCGCGGTGACATCGGGTTTGACCTGGCCGAATCCGTCGACCGGACCGCGCGAGCTGAAAGTAGCCATCGCCGGGCTGTATTCGCCTAAGCGAAAGCGAATCGGAAAATCTGAAAGCACACCCTTCGCCGGATCAACGCCGTTGATGTCAGTTGATGAGAGAAGGTCGAGCAGATAACGCGCGTCGGATTCCGCGATTGACCACGCCGGGATCAGTGAATGCACCGCGGTGATCGGCGCCAGATCGGGCCGAATGATCAATGCGGCGACGGCGCCCTTGGCCGCGATCGAATTCACGACTGTCCCGAACGCGCCCGAAGGCCGCGCGATCGCGATGCGGCCGGCGACAGAGTCGGGCACGTCGGCGGCGGTTGTTACAGCGCCACAGAAGACGTAGTACTGCGCGAGCGGATTCGCGATCAGCGGACCACCCGCGACCTGCTTCATCGGGATGTTTGCGCGTTGGCCCGCGGCGAGAGGCTTTCCAGTTCCGTCAACCGCGCCGGCCGTGTTGCGATTGATCGAAGCGGGATCGAGCACGTCCGTGAGATCAAGCGGCCGGCCGTTGTCGAATACGCGATCACCAACGAAGTCCGTGGGCAGCGGGCCGGGATCGTTGTTAGCTGCGACTGCTATTGCGCGTCGAGCGGCGGCGGGCTGGCCTATCGTTCCAAGCGCCGCCGCTTGTTGTTCGGGAGTACCGAGCCCGCTGTTTCCCGCCGATGCCACGACGACCGTCCCCGCAAGCGCGGCGTTATCGGCAGCGATCGACGCCGCAGCGTCGGGTCCGCCCGCGGCACCTAAACTCAAATTGATTACATGAGCAACAGGCTTCGGCTGGCCGGTGATTGTGCGAGGCTGCACGGCGTCTTCGATGCCGGCGATGATTGAAGCGACCGCGCCCGAGCCGACTGCCGACAGGACCTTGTAAGCCATGATCTTCGCTTGCGGAGCGGCGCCGTGAACCGGAACATCATCGACTGTTCCGGGAATACCATCAGCGCCCGGCGCGAAGCCTCGGTAGCCCGCCGCGTCACCGGCGACGTGTGTGCCGTGGCCGAAGTCATCGCCTACAGCTCCCGCGGTGAGATTCAGGTAGTAAACGACTTTGCGATTTGGTCCAGCCGCGGCGATTGTCGGCGCTACGCCAAACTGCGGAGGCGTGGGATCACCGCCGAACATCTCGTGGGTCCAGTCGACTCCAGTGTCTATGACTGCGATATAGATTCCATCACCCTCCAAACCGCCGGTGTTGAGCGAGTCGAAGGCGGAGAGGCGCGGTGGATTGCCGTAGAGCGCGGGCGCTCGAATGTAGTCAATCGCGTGATCGAGGTTCATTTGAATCGGCGCATTCGCATGAATCGTCAGCACGTCCTCGATCGTCTCGAACAGCGGTAACGTTTGCTCGGGCACTTCGAGCGCAATTCCGTTGAACACGTAGTTGTAGCGAAACTCGATGGCCGCTGTGACCGGGCCGTTCGGCGCCGAGACGCTCGAGACTTTGTAAGGGACTCCGGAGAGCGTCAGCCGTTGAAGGAACTGTTGCTGTTCGGAGATTACCTGCTGACGATACGATTCAACATCGAAGCTCCGGCCCGCTGACTGGGCCTTTGCTTTCGCGACAACAACCGGATCGCCTTTGAGTTCAACTATGATCGAGGTCAGCGGTGACTGAGCCTTCACGCGCGGCGCGAAACTGATTACGGACGAAAGAACAACAAATGCAAACAGCGTGGCGAACCCAAGCAGCGTCAATCGGGATCTCATGGTCTAGTCCTCCCTCACATTCCTATTCAGTTGTATGGGTGGGGAGTGGGACCCGCCGAGATCAGCGGATCCCAGTCTTCTTCAGTGCTACTCGCCAAGAAGGCGAACCGTGTGTGAGGCCGGATCAACGGCGAAACGCAGTTTGATCTTGAACCGCCTTCCCTCGCCCGCGGAGCCGCTCGCGGACATCGCCGCAAACGCCGGGTCGGGGAAGTTGCCTTTGATGACCGCGGTGAACTGGAACAACTCGCCCGCGGGGTCACTGAACTTCAGATGACGCGCGCCGCTTACTTCATTAGCCGTCAGTGCGCGGTCGGCGCCGAGCGTGTTCGAGTAGTCGAACTGCGCGGAGGATTCGACTCCGTTCCCGCCGTTGTCGGCATTGCTGCAGCGAACCGTGCCGGTGGCCGATTGGATCGCGGTGATGTTGAATCGCAATGGCGGAAGAATCGTGGTGTTGCTCGACTTGTTCTTCAGTGTTTGATCGAACTCAAACACCGCGCCCACGAAGTTGACATTCGAAACGGCTGTTTGAATCATCGCGGTCACATCCGATTCGAGCCGCCGATCGACCTGAACCGTCTGCGTTCCGCTGTACGGTCCCTGTAGCAATCCGTACTGAACGGTGAACAACCCGGCTACACGATAGTTATACAGACCGTTACCGCGGCCCGTGATCTGAGAGTTTGTCTGGCTGGCGGGCACGTCGCCGAGCATGGCGAACGCGCCGTTGTCCTTTTGTTCTTCGATCCGGAACTTCGCGGGTGCGGGCGATCCCGAGAACGAGTAGGAAAGCGCATAGCCGCCGTTAATGTCTATCGGCGGATTGCCGCTGACTTCGGTGCCGCTCGCGGGCGCGAGTGAAGGTGCTCCCATCGTGATGGCAGGCGTCACCGCTCGATAGTAGAACGGCATCCTGAGATTCGAGCCGCCATCCGTGCGCATCGCGACTATGTACCACTGCGCTTGCGTGGCATTTGCTACCGTCAGGCCATCCACTTCGGTCTTCACGTTGAAGCTTGCCGAACCGCCTGCCGGAATCGTGATTGAGGAAATCGGACTGCCGCTCGCATCGGTGGTGCTCACTTTGAATCCGCCTTGATCGACGTTGCGCACACCCACGACTGAAAGCTGATACGTTCCCGCGCCCGCGCCGTTTGTCACGTCAAAGATTGTTGTGGATTGTGAAATCGCAGCCGTGCCGATTACGTTTGCGATTGGCACCGCTCCGAAGCTGTAGCTTGGAGTGAAATCGGCGTTACCGGCGGACGTGCCGGCGAGAATTCCAAAGGTGCGGCCTTGCGGCTGACCGGTTGGCGCCGGCTGTCCGGCGCCCATCAAAGCCTTGGCGTTCACCGCGGCATAAGCATCAACCAACCCGCCACCCTGCTCGTTGATCGAATTCACGCCGGTGGCCACGGGCGTGCCGTTGGATTGCCGCAAGTTTGTTGCGGTGTTAACCAGCGCCGCTCGCACCATCGAGGGTGTCCAGTCGGGATGCTTCTGCCTGATCAATGCGGCACAGCCCGCGGTGATCGGCCCGCTGAAGCTGGTGCCCGAAGCCGAAATGTAGCGAGTGGGATCGAACATCGTGGCGGTGCTGGTTTCCGCACCGCCGACCGCGATGGTTGCTGAGAGAATGGAGACTCCCGGGTTGGTCACATCGGGTTTGACTTGCGCGAACGACGCCAGCGGACCTCGCGAGCTGAAATCGGCCATCGACGGATCAAACAGAAGCGATTTGTTGATTCGCACTTGCCTGGCCGATATCGCGCCAAAGGTTGTCGATCCGAGGACTGCTTTCAAATACTCGCCGTTCGCTTTTGAAATCCCCATCGCTGGGATTACCGACTTGCGCACGGTGGCCGCCGTCAGTTCGCCATCAACGTTGTTGTAGATGAGCACGGCGATCGCGCCCTTTGCTGCTGCGATGGCCACCTTGTTGGAGAACAAGCCGGTGCCCTGGCCCTGAGCCGTAGCCGTGCTCCCGCGCTGAATGAGAGCTATCTTCCCGCTTACCGAGTCGGGCACCTGGTCAGGTGTGTCGGCGAGCCCGCAGAAGACGTAGTTGTTGGTTATGTCCGCATTGATTGCGGCCGAGCCGTCAAACGGAAATGCTTTCATTCCGGTTCGGCCTCCGCCTACTTCGTCGACGCTGTTGGGCGCCGCTCCAGGATCCAGGTTCGCACCAACCGCGATCACGCGGCGGCCGGCGGCAGGATCGCCCACTGTTCCTTCTCCGGGGCCGCTGTTCCCAGCCGAGGCGACTACGATTGTTCCGGCGAGCGCCGCGTTATCACACGCGATCGAGTCCGCGGAATTCTCGTTTCCGGCTCCCCCGAGACTGAGATTGATGACGTGCGCGACCGGTTTCGGCTGTCCGGTGATCGTTCGAGGTTGAACCGCGTCTTCGATGCAGGCGACTATTGAAGCCACCAGTCCGGTGCCGGCGCCGGTCAGCGCTTTGTAAGCCATGATCCTCGCCTGCGGAGCCACGCCGTGAATCGCAACGTCATCCGCGGTCTGAGGCACGCCGTCGGGGCCGGGCGCGAATCCTCGATAACCCGCACAATCGCCGGCTACGTGAGTGCCGTGCCCGAAGTCGTCGCCGACTCCCACAGGACCCGCGGTGAAATTCATGTAGTAAATAACTTTCTTGTTTGTATTCAGCGCCGCGACTGGAGGAGCTACGCCGAACTGCGGCGGCGTCGGATCTCCACCGAACATCTCGTGAGACCAATCGACGCCCGTATCGACCACTGCGATGTTCACGCCGTCGCCTTCAAGCCCGCCGGTGTTCAATGTATCAAACTGCGTGAGCTTCGGAGGATTGCCGTAGACCAGCGGCGCGCGCGTGTAATCGACCGCGTGATCCAGATGAACGGCTACCGGCGCGTTGTCCGTTACGCTAAGCACGTCCTCGATGGTCTCGAACAAAGGCAAGGTCTGTTGCGGCACTTCGAGAGCGATGCCGTTAAAGACATAGTTGAATCGAAATTGAATGTTCGGCGTGACGGAGCCGTTGGGCGCCGCGACGCTCGAAATCACATAAGGCACGCCAGCCAATGAGAGCCTGGTTAGAAACTGCTGCTGCTCGGCGATGACCTGTTGCCGGTACGCTTCGGCGTCGAAGTTTTGCCCCGCGGCTTTTGCTTTTGCTTGCGCCACGACTACCGGGTCGCCTTTCAGCTCGACGATGATTGATTTGAGCGTTGTCTGCGCGCTGGCTGCGGGTGTCAAAAGTGATCTTCCGGTCAGAAGCGCGGCAATTGCGATTGCAAGAGTCAGAACGATTATGGTGTAGCGGAATTTATTGTTAATCATGACTTGGGGTCTCCTCTCGAAGTGGAAGCGAACTGGGTTGTCGGCTGGATTCTTCAAGTTCCCTTGCCTCATTTTCAAAACTGACAGGCTGTTTGGCGATAGAGACTGCCAGCCTGACGAGGTTCAAGGTACTCGGAACGTGTTGACGGATTCTTGAACTAAACTTGAATCAACCGGAGAGGGAAGCGTGAAGTAAGGAAAATCCGGCTAACTCAAACTATTCGTTACTTTAGGACGGACTCATATTACTTAATCAATCCTTCATATTTTGCGATCGTCGCCGGAAGCGGATCGACTCCAAGCTCTCGGCGGAGCATCTTTCGCAGGTTGTCGAACTGCTCAATCGCGGCCGCGCGGTTCCCCGAGCGCACGTATGCTTGCATCACGCTCGAGTGCACCTCTTCCTGATATGGATCGCGCGCGAGAAACATCTGGCCGTACCGAATCACGATCTCGTGATCGCCGCGCTCGCTGTGGTGACTGATTGATTCCTTGAGCGCTTCGAGGTACAAGTCGCGATAGTAACTTTGAAGCTCCTCGATCCAGTTGTAATAGAATTCTTCGAGGAAGTCGCCGCGATACAGCTTGATTGCTTCGGCTAGCAGTTGCGCTGATGCTTCGACGTTGCCGCTTCGTCGAGCTTCGCGCGCCTCGGCAAGCAGACGTTCGAACTCTTCGGTGTCCAATCGATACCGGTACTGAGGATTGAGCAGATAGGCGCCTTCGCGATAAAGCACGAAGTCCTTTTTCATAACCTGTCCGGTGTTCAGCGCTTTTCTCAAGTGCGAGATCGTCGGATGAAAATTCTTGGAGACCGTGTCTTCGTCCGCTTCTGACCAAAACATCTCGACCAGCGTTTCTTTCGGCGCGCGATGATTGCGGCGCGAGCACAGATAGCAAAGGATGTGCAGCGCCTTCGATAAACGCCACACTTCCTTTGTCATTCCCGACGGATCGCGGAACACTTCGACGGGCCCGAGCATGTTTATAGCCAGATCGTAGGTCGGACGCTCGATAACCGTCGCGATCGCGGGCGCCGCGCTGACCGCCGCTCCGGCCACGGCCGCCGCCGCAAGCTCGATTTCTTCAGCGGGAACAAACGGCGCGAGATAATCCGGCGAGATTCCGGCGCGTATCGCCGCTCGAAATAGTTGTGGAATCACCGCGGCTTTTGTGGAAAGCAGATAAGCGTAATCGTATCTGATAGAAATTTCGACGGCCCGGCTAAAATGCGCGAGTGCCTCATCATGTCGATTGTTATTCCAGAGCAACAACGCGAGCGCGAGCAGTGCGCGGGCTTCGTTGTAACGGAGCTTGTTTTCATGCGCTAGCGTTGCTGCTTCGCTTAGCGCAGACTCGGCTTCCGCCAGGCGGCCGATTGCGCTTTGAATTCGCCCGCGAGTGATCAACGCGCTCGAACGCTCGTCAGGCGAGCCGCCGGCGCGCGCGCGAAAGTATTCGTCGGCATCGTTGGCGGCGGCGGTCGTGTCTCCCATCCGCAGATAAAGCGTGGCTCGCTCATCCAACAACTCGCGATCGGTCACCAGCACGCCCGCTTCCCGGTACGCGCGAACGGCTTCATCGAAGAATTCAAGCGAGCGATTGTAGTCGCCGCGCTCGCGATACAGACTGCCGTAGGCTTCGAGGGTTTCAGCCGCGGCGGATCTCAGATTGAACAACTGACATCGCGCGAGCGCCAGCTCCAGATGAGACTGCGCTTCATCAAGCTTGCCCTGCACGATCTTGAGCCGCGCGATGTTCAAATGCGCGATCGCTTCCTGGGGGAAGGGAACCTGATCTTCCGCGGAACCGGTTGACTCCGAAGCGGAACGGCCGTCGATCATCTGAGTCAGCCAATGCAGCGCTTCATTGAAGTCGCCTTCCATCGAGTATGGAAGTCCCAGATTGTGCAGCGCGATTCGCGCGAAGCGATCGTCGCGAGCTTCTCGGGCTTCTTCAAGCGCAGCTTGCCAGTTTTCGATCGCGCGCTGGGCCCCGCCCGGCGATGTGAAGCTGCACAATCCGATTGTGTTGTAACAACGAGCGCGCAACGCGTGGAGCGTGGGCGCAAGCTCGATGGCTGACGTTGCGAGTTTTATCGCGGTCTCGCAATCGTTTCCGTAGCGCGCGATGTAAGCCTGTCCGCGAAGCGCTTCCGCTTCGACGCTCGAATCGCCGCCGGCGCGCGACGTGCGCGCGGCTTGCGCGTACAAACCAAGAGCTCGCGCGTGATCGCCTTCGATCAACGCGACGTCCGCGCGCGCGATCAACGCGCGCGGCCGTCCGGCCAGCGACTCCTCTGAGAGTCCGTCGAAAGTCCGCTTGATCGTTTCGAGCCGCCCCGAAGCCACAAGTTCAGCCCCGTGCTCGGCGAGTAACGTTGCGACTTCGTCGGCCGCGCCTGCCTCAGCCAGGTGGTGCGCGGCGAGGTCCCACCGCTCGGCGCGCGCCAGATACGCCGCGCACTCTTTGTGCAGCCGCGTGATTTCTTCGCTCCCAAGATTGCTCACGAGCCATCGATTCAGGAAACTGCGAAACAGCGGGTGCAGCCGGTACTCTTCGTCGGGCCCCGAAGCGTACGTTTGCGATATGAAAACGTTTCGCCGGCCAAGCGCGCGCAATTGGTCCGAACAATTCTGTATCCCAAGCGCGAGTTCACAAATCACGGGATCGATGCGTTCGAGCAATGATATCTTCGCAAGCATCACCCGGGTTTCAGGCGATTCGGATTGGAGCACTTCCTCGGCGAAGTAATCGAAGATGTCCAACTCGGATTGCTGAAGCGCGGACGACAACCAATCCCTTTTGGCGCTGGTCACGCCGGCTGCCACTCGATCTGACGCGTGATCGAGCGACTGCTGTATCAATTGAAGCGCGGTCACCCACCCGTCGGTCTTTTCATAAAACTGATCGACCTGATCGGCGGCGAGAGGATGATGAAACGTCTCCGCGAATAGCTTCTGAACTTCGGAGGGAGTGAACAGCAGGTCTTTTCGATCGACGACGCCGATCAACCCCTTGCTTCTCAAGCGTGTCACCGAAAGGTTGGGCATTGTCCGGCTGGTTATGACGATGTGCAGCACGTCGGGCAGAAACTGAACGAGACGATCCGTGCAGCCGGCAATCGCTTCGCTGGAGTCGACGTGATGATAGTCGTCCAGCACTACGATGGTTTTCTGTTCTATGTGCTCGCTGACCTCGTTGACGAAAACATCGATGAGTTGTTCGGTCTTCGAAGCGAGATTCTCGGTTTCGGATATGAAGCCCAATACAACCTGCCCAAAATCCGGATGAAGCGAACGAATGGCGTAAACCAGATATCCGAAGAAGACCGCCAGATCGACGTCGGTTGGATCGATTTGGTACCACACGAACGGCAGACCCGAGCCGCGAACGAATTCGCCAACGAGCGTCGTCTTTCCGCAGCCCGCATCGGCGCATACGATCGTCGCCGGCTGATCGACAAAGCCGCGAATCCGATCGACCAATCGCGGGCGGGGCAGTATTCGGCGTCCCAATCGCGGCGGCACCAGCTTGGTCTTTAGAAAAAATTGAGGAAGCATAAATACGGGTTTCTAGTTTCTGGTTGCTGGTTTCTGGTTGCGCTTTCGAACACGGAACCAGAAACCAGAAACCAGAAACTAGGAACCAGAAACTATCTTCTTGTAGGTCGCGACCGTTTCCGGGAGCGGATCGACTCCCAGCTCCTCTCGCAAAAGAGTCTTGAGATTCTCGTATTGTTCGCGCAGCGCCGCGCGATTGCCAATGTGCGCGTAGCTGTCCATCAACTGACGGTGAACGTCTTCGCGGTATGCGTCGCGACTCAGGATCATCTTGCAGTACGCGATCGATTGTTCATAATCACCCGCGCGATGATGATGATCAGCCAGATCCTTGAGCGTCGTGAAGTACAAGCTCTGATAGTAGGCGCGAGGCTCGTCAACCCAACCGTCATACACCTCCTCGAGGAACTCGCCGCGATAAAGTTCGACAGCCGAGCGCGCGGCTTCGGCGAATGCTTCAGGGTTTCCTTCACGGCGATGATTCTGCGACAGCGTGATGAGTCTCTCGAATTCTTCGTTGTCGAATAAGTAGCTGAACTCCGGATTCAGATAATAGGCGCTTTCACGATAGCGGATGAAATTCTTTTTGATCTCCTGATTGCTGTTGAGCGCGCGGCGAATATAAGAGATCGTCGGCCAGAAATTCTTGTCGATGTCTTCGGGGCGCGTATCGGGCCAGAACGTTTCGATGATTGTATCTTTGGTAGCGCGATGATTGTGCCGTGAGGCGATGAAGCAAAGTATTCGCAGCGCGCGTGACAGCGTCCACGCGTCGGGAGCGAGCTTGCGGCCCTGTTCGCGCAGGACCTCGATCGGCCCGAGCATATTGATTGCGAGGTCGATCTCGCGTTGGACGGGAATAGAAACCGACGGGGCGGCAGGGCGAGTGGGCGACGGGGCGAGAGCAGACCCGATGGCAGAACTCATCGCCCCCTCCCCCACTCGCCGTGTCGCCGCGTCGCCCGTGATCCCAACCCTCTCCAGGTACTCCACCTCGATGCCGCGCGCAAACGCCAGGCGCACCGTTTCAGGCGATCTGGCCGCTTGAGCCTGCACCAGTCGTGTGCATGAGAACTCTCGCGCAAGCCGCAAGGCTTCGGCCAGATGACCGGCGGCGCCGGATTCGTTTCCCGCTGCGAGCTCAGCCTGTGCCAGCAGTAAGCGAGCGTTAGTTATCCAGGAATTCGCGCGGCACGAGGTGAATTGGGCGAGCGCCTTTTGAAGCAGATCCCTCGCGTCTTCGCCGCCGCTCTCCAGAAGCGCCTGGCCAAGCAGGATCTGAGCGCGCGCGACGGGGAACGCGCTTCCGAGCCGCGTCCTTCTTTCGAGAAGCTCCTCAGCCGAGTCGCGCGCCTTCGAATAGTTTCGCTCGGCGAGCAACAATCTAACCTGCTCTTCGGGCAACTCGCGTGATTCGAGCTGCATGCCCGCATCGCGATAAAAATTCTCGGCCTGCAGATAATGTTCGTGCGCGAGGTTGAACTGTTCGCGGTCGCGATGCAGATTACCGGCGATTTCGTGAGCTTCGGCGCGCTCCAGAGTCAAGTTGAAAAGCCTGCACACTTCTAACGCCTTTTCGATGCCGCGCTCACAGGAATCAAAGTCGCCGGCGGCGGAATCTGCGCGGGCGAGATTGCAATACGCGAGCGCATGCTGCGGAAGCGGCGTTTGCCCGGCCTCTCCTTCAACCAACTGCGAGAACCATTCGCGCGCTCTTGTGAAGTCACCGGTGAACGCATAAGGCATCCCGATGTTGTGTGAGATCGTGCGAACGAGATTCTGGCGGCCGGCCTGCCGCGCAAGCTTTGCGGCTCGCCGCCACGTATCGATCGCTTCGTCGAAGTCACCCGTCGCGACCGAGGCAAGGAACTGGCAATTGCCAAGAGTGTGCTCGCAGCGCGCTCGCAAGGCGAGATCTTCGGCTGGCGCTTTTCTCAGAGCGTCGGTGGCGACGGGGAAAGCTCGGGTGTATTCGCCGCGTTTTATGTAGGCAGCCGCCAGTCCGTGCAGAGACGAAGCTTCGCAGCGCGTGTCGCCAATCGCGCGCGCGTCGTTTGCGGCCGTTGTGAAAAGGCGCTCCGCGGTCTCGAGGTCTCCTTCGATCCTTGCGATGTGAGCTCGCAGCCGCGGAATTTCCGGGTGAAGATTCTTCACAGTTTCGCGAACCGCGTCATAGCCTCGCTTGACGATTTCGAATAACCCCGCGTCGATCAGTTCGCGGCCGCGCTCGACCAATATCCTTGCCATCGCTTCGGTGTTGCGGGCTTCGGCGTACATCAGTCCCGCCTTTTGCCACTTGCCGAGTTTCATCAAGTGATCCGCGTACTGGTTTTCGAGATCGCGCAGACCCTCTTCACCGAGTTTTGCCTTGAGCCTGCGGCGAAGGAACCGGCGAAACATCGGATGAAGGCTGTACTCTTCCACGTCGCCGCCCTCGACCTGCGAGATAAACAGGTTGCTTCGCTGAAGCGACGCGAGCAATTGATAAGCTCGTTCGACCGGCAGCACACAACTGGCCGATGCGTGATCGATGCGCCGGAACAATGAGAGCTTCAGCAGCGCGTCCTGAGTTTCGCGAGTCTCGTACTGAAATACTTCTTCGGCGAAATAATCGAAGATTTCGTCTTCGCTGCGTTTCAATATTTCGAGAGTCTTCTCTTCGAGATGATTGTTGTTTTGGCTGAGGTGTTCGGCGGCCTGGACGATCAACTGAATTCCGGTGGCCCATCCGCGTGTGCGCTCGAACAACTGATTGACCAGATCGGCGTCGAAGTTACGACCCGCGGTGTGCTCGAACAATTGTCTTACTTCTTCCTGAGTGAACGACAGTTCCTGGCGGCCCAGCATTCCAATCAAGCCTTTGCTTCTGAGACGCGTGACCGAGAGGTTCGGCATCCGCCGAGTCGCGATCACGATGTGAATCACATCCGGCGCGTACTGAATCAACCGGTCTATTCCGGCCGCGATCGGCGCGTTTGAATCGACGTGGTGATAGTCGTCCAGCACGATGATGATCTTCTCGTCGATTTGCTCGCTGATCTCATTGACCAGCGCGTCGATTAGTTGGTCTGTCTTTGAAGAGAGTCCCTCGGATTCGAGGATCAGCGCGAGCACCGACTCACCGAAGTTCGGATGAAGAGTTCGTATCCCGTAGATCAGATAACCAAAGAATACGGCCAGGTCCAGATCGGAGCGGTCGATTTGATACCACACGAAAGGGAGATTCGAGGAACGCACGAAGTCGCTGACGAGCGTGGTCTTGCCACATCCGGCATCGGCGCAAATGATTGTTGCCGGTTGATCGAGAAAGCCGCGCAACTGATCGAGCAATCGCGCGCGCGGCAGAATTCGGCGCCCGAGTCGAGGCGGCAGCAACTTCGTCTTTAGGAAGAACTGTGGAAACATTTCTCAATTGCGGATTGCAGATTTCGAATTGCGGATCGCCTTGCTGGCCATCAATCCGCAATCAATTCACTGCCAGCGTGTTGCTCAACCAACTCGAGCTAATCGAATATCTTCGGCATAGGTCGCCGAGTGCGGGGTGAAACGACTCCTCGGATGCGACAAAGTAACTGTAGTCAAACCGCTCGGAAAGTTGAAGCAACTCGTTGAGAGCAATTCGTCCCCTTTCTACGTCGCGCGCGAACAATGCGCGAGCTCTCAAATAGCAGCTTATGGCCAAATAGTAGTTGCAGTGCAAGCGGCGGAGCAAGGGCTCGCTCGCGTCAGCTTCTTCGAGTGCGCGCGCGTCGCCGCGCTCCAGGAGCACGCGCGCGCGCATCTGCCGGGCAAGCGCCAGTTCGATCTCGCGGCCGTTGGTCTGGCGATCCCCGACCATCCGATCGATCAGCTCCAGCGCGCGATCCATCTCGCCCACCCGCAACGCCAGCAGCGTTCGCTCGTAATACAAATCCGATTTGAGCGGATCGGAACCGGCGTTTTCATATTCCTTCAGCGCGGCGTCGTAAAGCTGTCCGGCAAGGTCAAACTGGCGCCGCTCGCGAGCGATGTTTCCTCTTGCTTCGATTATGCGCGGCACGAATCCGTGAAGGTTGAACACCGCCGCGAGTTCTTCGGCGCCGGACAGGTCTTGTTCGGCCAGCTCGAGCTTTCCGAGAGCGGTAAACACAGCCGCGCGATTCAGATAGAGCAGCACCGAATCCGGATGCAACGAGCGGCGCGGTCCCGACGCTTCCGATATTGGACTGCGCGAAAAGTACCTGAGCGCAGCGTGAAAGTTTCCTTCCATGAAGGCGGGCAGCGCCAGATTGTGCGAGATCGATCGCACCATTCGCACGTCTCCGGCTTCGTGCGCGAATTTGAGCGCCTCTTCCATGAGATCAACTGCTTCGGAGTATCGGCCTTCGAATACGCGAACGGCGCCGCCAACATTCTTGATTCGCGCGGCGAGCGCTGGATCGCTGTCGATGATCTCGGTCATTTTCTCGGCTTCTTCGACATGCGCGATTGCTTCCTTGAAGTTGTGCTCGCGAACGGCTGTGTGCGCCAGTCCCGCGAGGGCCGCGGCTTCGACCGTTCGATCGTTGTTCAACCGGCCGGCGCCGAGCGCTGATCGGAACATAGTTTCGGCTTCGGCGGAATTGCCCTCGATTGTTCGAACCTCGCCCATCAGGTTGTAGAGTTGGGGCTCTCGATTGAGCGTGTCGGTTTGGAAGCGCGGAAAATACGAACTCACCGTGCGCGTCAAACCTCCGGCCAACAAGGGCCGTTCGGCGGCAACGAGCGTTCGCGCGGCGCTGGCTTCGTCGCCGGCCTCGAAGAAGTGTTTGAGCGCCAGCCCCCAATTCTCGCGAGCCGCATAGTAACGGGCCAGCTCGTGATGCATTTCGCGAAACCGTTCGCGTGACGTTTCTTCTTTGAGCTGTTTGCGAAGAAAATCGCGAAACAGCGGATGGAAGGTAAAGGTCTCAGACTCTCCGGCCAGGCGAGTCAGAAAAACATTCTCGCGAACCGCCGCTTGCAGTTGCTCGCTCGAGACGCCGAGGCCCAGCGCTTCATTGAGGATCTCGCGAGTCACGTGTTGAGGCAGCGACGACTGAGTGAGCAGTTGTCGCATCTCGGCCGGTTCTGCCCGGTATACTTTGTCGGCGAAGTAGTCAAAGATTTCGATTTCGGATCTCGTGATGATTTCAGCAATGTCCTGCCGTCCCAGCGAGGGGTCCGACGCGAGCGCTTTGCGAATTATCTGCAAGCCGGCGACCCATCCTTGAGTCCACCCGAGCACCTTGTCTATCGCTTCATCTATCGCGTCGCTGTCGCCCAGCACGCTTCGGAATAACTCCAACACCTCATCGCGGCTGAATGCGAGCGACCGGTCATCCAACTGATCCATCGCTTGTTTGCTGCGCATTCGCGAAAATGAGAAGCCCGGTGCGATGCGCGCCAGCAAAATGAAGTGCACCTTCTTTGGCAGCAACTCCAGGATTCGATAAAGAACCGGCGCGCTCCAGTCGGCCGCGAAGGTGTGATGAATATTATCGAGAACGACGATCAGGTTCTGATCGATGGTCTCCGATAGTTCGTAAAGGAACAGATCGGCGAGCTGATCGAAACGTGACCCGCCGCTCGAGCTTAGAAGACTGAGCGTTCCGCCGCCGAACTGTGGCACAACCTGGCTCACGGACCTGACCAGATAGCGAAAGAATACGGCTATGTCGGCGTCTGATGAGTCGAGGTCATACCAAACCGCGGGCACATCAACCGAACCGAGCAGCTCGGCGGCAACAGTGGTCTTGCCCCACCCCGCCCCCGCGCAAATAAAGCTCGCGCTGAGTCCGAGGTTGGATCGCAGCCGCTCGATCAGCCGCTCGCGCTTGATCAAGCTCGAGCTCAAATGAGGCGGCTGAAACTTGCTGTCTATGAACTTGATCATATGGAATAGAAAAAAAGCGCGGCGTCCCTCCCCAGTCAAAACGCCGCGCTCTTTAAGTGGCCGCTCGTTGAGCGCCTTGCGACGCGAGTAAGATTAACTCCCCCGGCCGCACGATCAACTTACCAGCCACAAGTTGAAAAAAACTTGAAGACCCGCTCAGGGCCGTTTGAAAGAACGAAGCGAAACAGACTCGCCTGAATCGCAATGGCCCACGGCGTCTGGCTTTATTGCGATGAGCGCCCGCGTCTCCAACTGTGAAACGCTTACGAGCGGCAACAACAGGCCGCGCCGATCGATTGAGTTTGCAGGCGTTGATCCAGTCATTCCCACTTCTTGATAATCGATGCGATAAGCCGTATGCGCGTGAGGGCGCGGCTCAACCATCGTTCGTCTCTAACGAGTTGCTCGCTGAAGCGCGACCGCTGCCGCGGCGAGCTCCATTCGGGTGATCGCATCCGACGGACGGAAGTACCCGCTCGCAGCGCGAATCAAACCTCGCGACACCGCGACGCTCACATAGCCTCGCGCCGACGCCGGTATCAGATTCCAATCGGTTAAACCGGGATTATTGGCGCTCGCGGCCTGAGCGGTTTGCTCCAAGCCGAGCGCCTTGATGATGCCGACAGCCAATGTCACGCGATCGGCTTGGGATTGTGGATTGAAGTTTGGACCGACGGTGCCCATCAAATCTCCAAACGGAGAACGCGTGACGCTTTCAATGAAGATCGCGCTGCCGTCCGTAGGTTCATCCACGAACGACGGCGAATCTGGCCAGTACTGCGGAACTCGCGCGCCCGCGGCCAGCATCAACGCGCGCGCCGTTTCGATCCTTGTTGCCGGCGAACCGGCGGCGAAGCTTCCGGAACGGTCCGTCATCAGTCCTGTTCGAAGCGCTCGCGTGGCCACGGCCCGGTCCGCGGCTGAGAGCGAGTCGAGTCCGCTTATCGAGTATCGAGCGCGAAATACTTCGACTGCGATCACAAGCTGTTGCGCGGCAGCGGCGACATTGGTCACGCTTATCGTCCAGCTTCCGGGCGCCGGATCGGTGATCGTCGCTCCAGTCTTTTTCAACGAGGGCAATCCGATCGCCGAAGGCGCAAGCATCTGAATTGTCTTGCCCGGGCCGGTGATGGTCGTGCTCAACACGCTCGCCGCTGAGCTGTTCTGCACCCATCCGATTTGCACCGTTGCAAACATAACGTCGGAAGGAAGATTGAAGGTCCTGGAGCAAGTTGTTCCCGGCGGAATCGAGCCCGTAAAGCCGCCCACCGCATCACGCGAATAACGGACACCCGAGTTGCTGAGGTCATCACGGAACTTGCCTTCGCGGCCGCCGAGCGCCGCTTTTCGAACCGCGGCGTATGTATTCAAAGAGCCCGCGCCCACTTCGTATCGAGAATAAGCGAGCATCGGCGTGGCCGTCTGCTGAAGAATCTGTTTGATCTGATCCGGCGTGAGCTTCGGGTTGGCTTGCTGCATCAATGCGATCGTTCCGGCAACCTGTGGCGCCGCGAAGCTCGTGCCCGAGCTGCACGTGTAACGTGGCAGGTATGCCGCCGGCACTGTCTGAAGATCGTTGTCGGGTGAAACAAGACCCGCGCTCAATCCCGACGTGCCAACTACGTTGATTCCGGATGCTCGCGTGGATACGATCGATTCACCCGGCGCGACCATCGTCGGATGATACATAGCGTAGGCTGCGGCGCCTCGCGACGAGAAGCTCGAAAGCGAACCACTCTTATTCACCGAGCCGACCCCGATCACCCAACTTGCGACCGCGTAGGGATTCAGTGAATTGGGCTGCTCGCCTCGATTGCCCGCTGAGAAGACCACCGATATGCCGGCATCGTGCATAATTCGTGTTGCAATGTTCACCGGATCGTTCGCATCGAACACGCCGCTGATGCCAAAGCTGCAATTGACCACGCGAATGTTTTGTTCAGCGCGATGCGACAAGATGTAGTCCATGCCTGAAAGGACATAGAACAGGCTCGCGTCGCCGCACGATACTCCCAAAACTTTCGCGCCGGGGGCGATGCCGCCGTAATAACCGCCTGACGCCGAACCCGTTCCGGCGATCACACCGGCTACGAAAGTTCCGTGGCCCATCGCGACATCGGTGTCGTTCAGGCCTTCGACGATTTGCGGATAACTAAACGCCGGTGAGCTTCCCTGAAGATCCGCGACGCGAACGTTCTGGATCACTTGTGAACCAAAGGCGAGATCGGGATGAGTCGCGTCGATTCCGGTATCAAGCACAGCCACGGTGACGCCTTGACCGGAAAGTGGCATCCCGGCATTGCGTCTTGTCAGCGTAGCGTCCGTAGTGACTTTGGATTGACCCGTCAGGATTCGCGAATCGTGAGTGAAGAACTCAAAGGTCTTGTTGGAGTAGATCGTTCGGACTGACGGGAGCTTCGAGAGGGTTTCGATCTGATACTTGGTCGCGTTGATGAGTACCATCGGCAGATTGTTGAAGATCGTCCCGCCGAAAATGCCTGTTGACCTGAGCGCGTCGAAGTCCTCGGCGATTGGCATTCTGTGGAAAACGACGAATACGTTGATGGCGCTGGAATCGGGGAGCGTGTTCAGCAGCCAGGCCAGCTCGGGATCGAAACTTCGAAGACCTGTTGAGTCGGCCCCCGTAAGCACTACGCTGTCCGCGCCGGTATAAGTGAGCGCGTCGGCTCCGGTCAGCACCACGCCGTCCGCGCCGGTGAGCACAACGCCGTCGGCTCCGGTCAGCACGACACCGTCGGCTCCGGTAAGCACGACCCCGTCGGCTCCGGTCAGGACGACTCCGTCAGCGCCGGTAAGCACGACGCCCTGGCCTAAAGTGAAAGAGATACCCGCGAAGGCATTAATTGAGAAGTGGAATATAAGGAATGCGGAAAATAGAACGACTACTACTGGGGAGCGCGTCTTTCTCATCTGTCCTGCCTTATCACTATTGTTGTAATCACAGGATCTTGTTTCTTAACTAGTTGACGCTGACATTATTCATGGGCCACTTGAAAAAACCTTGAACAGGCTTAAGTGACCGGGGCAAAGGCCGGGCCATAAGCACCGCTTTTGTTGAAGTGGATTTCAGGCCGTCGGCTTGAGATTCGATTGGTCAAATCTGGGACACTGAGAGACAACCTTGGCCCACCGGAAGAGCTCTCGGCTTTTGCGAATTCAGAGCGAAACCGACGGTGACTTCAGTCGGAAGTCTTATTCGGCAGTGACCGACTCAATGAATTTGGTGACCGCTTCGGCCAACTCTGGTAGATGACCCTCAAAGAAATGATCGGCGCCGTCGATGATCCTCAGTTGTTTTGGCTCATCAAGCGATGCGAAGAACATCTCTAATTGGTCGACGGAGCCATACTGATCATTTGATCCCTGAACCAGAAGCTTTGGCTTATTGCAGCGCGCAAGATCAGAGAAGTTTTGTTTCGAAACCGGAACTCCTGCCGCAATGAGCGCGCGCACTCGGTCGTCGCAAGACGCGGCCCTCAGCATCACTGCCGAGCCGAATGAAAACCCGGCCAGCCAGAGTTCAGCGTTCGGGTACCTGCGTTCGATGAACTCGATCGCAGCCCTTAAATCGTCTTGCTCGCCACGTCCGCTGTCGTGCTCACCTTCGCTGCGCCCGGTGCCGCGAAAGTTGAAACGAAGAACTGCGAAGCCTGCATCCGAAAACGCGCGCGCGATTCGAAACACGACTTTGTTATGCATAGTCCCGCCGAACAGCGGATGTGGATGACAGACGATAGCCGCGCGCGTGACTGCTCCGGGCGGTTCTTTGAGAATGGCTTCGAGTTTCCCCGCGGGACCTTCAAGAAAAGTGTTGCCGGTGAGGTCAGTCATTGGGTCGAGTCCTTTGATTCATCGGAATTGTATCACGGGCTGTTGGCCAGGGGTTCGCAAGAATACAGAGTGTGACGAACGGCTGTCAGGTTTTCGAGCCATTCGCTCTGCGCTATACTGATTGAGTATCAAAACCAACCGATGTTCAAGCCTAAAACAAAACAGCATCTTCAAATCTGCGGCGCCGCCGTGACGGTACTATTGCTCGTGATGGCGTCGTATCCGCAGAGCGGGCGCAAGACAACTTCTTCAAAGCAAGCCGGTCAGGACGAGCCCCTGCGATTAAGAGCCGAAGAGGTCCTGCTCAACGTAACGGTCGCCGATTCGTACGGCCATCAGGCAACCGATTTGGTAAAAGACGAGTTCATCATCGCCGAAGACGGACAGCGGCAGGATATCGCCAGCTTCGTACTCAGCAGCGTGCCCGTCAACGTCGTGTTGTTGCTCGACGCATCCGGATCGATTGTGAGTGAGATTAGTTCGTTGCGCGATGCGGCAATGCATTTTGTGAATCAACTCGGACCCGAAGACAAGACATCGGTGATCGAGTTTCACTCAGACCTCGAACTGATTCAGGATTGGACAGCAAAGGCGGATGATGTCCGCCACGCACTGTCGTGGAGATTCAAACCCGGGAAGGTCCAAAACAAGGATGGCGGCTTCGACTATGGGTTGACCGCGTTGTATGACGCGTTGTTCTCGACGGCGCATGAGCAACTCGCAAAGGTAGAGGGACGCAAAGCAATCATCCTCCTCACCGACGGTGATGATACTTCGAGCAAACTCACCTACGAGCAGGCCGTCACGTCGATCGTCAAATCAGGAGCCATCGTCTATGTGATCAGCAAGGCTCGAGCATTCATCAACGAGCTCGAACGATATCGTGGAAAGACGGCCCGCGTTTTCGCCGGTAGCTCTGCTCAGCAAGCCGGTATACTCACGGCGAAATTAGAGCGCGCCGAGAGATTGATGACCGAACTGGCAACGCGCACCGGCGGCCGAATTTATTCGCCCCTCGCCGATGACGAGATGAAAAGTGTCTATGCGCAGGTCGCCCGCGAGTTGAAGAATCAATACATTCTTACCTACGTGCCTCGCAATCTCGATCACGACGGCCGCTTGAGACACGTCAACGTCTATCTCACGCGATCCGGTTATTCCGCCCGCTCACGCGACAGTTACTACGCGCCGGCCAAGTAAAGTTGTGAATTGCGTTCCAACTGAAGACAGAAGATCAAAGCCGCCGATCCGTTAAGACCGGCGGCTTCGTGCTGGGGGCAATGAGGCTATCCTTTAGTATCTATGGAACCGTCCGAACCTGTCGTAGAACCCATAGGCGTGGAATCGCCCGTAACGATCGTAGTAACCGACCATTCGAGTCGAATTGTTCATCCGATATCTCAATCGGCGATCGCGATCCATTAAGCGGATTCGCTCAAGGTCGTCACGGTCTCGCCGATCCCATCCGCGGTGCCTCCATTCTCGGTTCCTGTCATAACGGTCCTGCCCAAAGCTGGCCGAACTGTTCGCGAAGCCCGCGGAGAGGATGAGAGCAGTCGCGATGAAAACGGACGCCACGATTTTCTTGAGTCTGTCGCAAAGCATATTGCTACCTCCTTCGACTATTAGTCCGTGGCCGGCTTGAGATGTTGCTGCCGCTCGTTTGTAGGGCACCCTCCGTGCCAATCAGGCAAGACTGCGCAAAGCGCTCGCATTTGCGCTTCGAGAGGAGTTGAATCGCGAGTGGTGTACGGTAGAAAGCCAGTCGTTGCCTTGAATGAATCCGCTAAATTTCAGCCGGCAATCATTGCTAAATGGTTGCCCGCTTCGAATTTGTTTTCAGCCGGGTCGCGTGATACGCTCCAAAACGCTCACCTATGCCATTCGATGATCTTAGAGATTTCATAAAGGCGCTCGAAAAAGCCGGCGAGTTGAAACGCATAGGCGTTGAGGTCGATGTTGAACTCGAGATCGCCGAAATAACCGACCGCGTGTCGAAGCAAAACGGCCCGGCGCTCCTGTTCGAAAACGTTCGCGGACACTCCATTCCCGTCCTCATCAATGCGCTCGGCACTCGCAAGCGAATGCTGATCGCGCTCGGTGTCAAAGACTACAGTGAAATCACGGAACGCATTTCGGAACTCACCGATGTCAAATCACCCCAGGGCCTGATTGAGAAGATCAAAATGATTCCGCGCTTGGCCGATCTGGGAAAGATGTTTCCGAAGATCGTCAAAGACGGACCGTGCAAAGAACGAGTGTTGAAGGAAGGCGAGTTCTCGCTTTTCGATTTTCCAATAATCAAGTGCTGGCCCGAAGACGGCGGCCGCTACATCACC
>Ga0070706_100000406_pt1 | contig 51991 bp, 51 predicted proteins | sample KBSK5501metaG_FD_65476 | JGI IMG/M metagenome (GOLD analysis project Ga0070706, IMG submission 65476) | Corn, switchgrass and miscanthus rhizosphere microbial communities from Kellogg Biological Station, Michigan, USA - KBS K5-50-1 metaG | ecosystem: Host-associated > Plants > Roots >... | reverse complement strand
CGCTTGGGCGAGGCGATGAACGAGAAGCCGGGATTGACACATTTCCTGCCAGCGCGGATGGAGGGGCAAGGGGCAGAGAGGGAAGTGAAGACGTTGAAGTGGCAAGGATCGGGCGATGTGCCGGCGCTGGGAAGGGCAAACTGCTTTGTTGTGGTGCCGGCAGAGAAGGAAAAGTTAGCCGTTGGAGAAAGAGTCGAAGTGATTGTGAGAAGAGACTTATTCTGATGTGAGCGAGCAAGGGGAGGACTGAAGAAAAGCCTGGGAAAAAGAATAAAGCAGGGGTCGCAGAGGGACAGAAACTCGGAGAAGTAAAAGCGGGAAGACGGATTCGGGCATTGGCAAAGCTTTCACACTACGGGGCGCGGGGAGAAGTGAGGATGGTCGACGTGTCGGAGAAGGCGGCGACGACACGGACGGCAGTGGCGCAGGGGTTTGTGAAGATGAAGCCACTTGTGGTGCGAGCAGTGAAGCGGCTGAGGAATCCGAAGGGGAACCCACTGGAAGTTGCTCGAATTGCAGGGATTGCGGCAGCGAAGAGGACGGCGGAGTGGATACCTCTTTGTCATCCACTGCCGCTGACGCACATTGATGTGACTGCGCGGCTGTGCCAAAATGGCGTTGAAGTTCGCTCCGAGGTTACGGCGACTGCCCAGACAGGGGTGGAGATGGAAGCCCTTGTCGCCGTTACCGCCGCGGCCCTCACGGTCTACGACATGTGCAAAGCTCTCGATAAAGGGATGGAAATCGGCGGGATAGTTCTCGTCAAAAAGACCGGCGGGAAGAGCGGGGACTTTTTTCGGGAAGCGGCCGTGGCGGGCAGTCACAAAAAAAACAGCCGGAGTCGGAGTCGATGACCGCGGGAAGCACCAAAACAGTCAAGTTACTGGTGGCGGACGACAATCCGCTGGTGAGGGACTTGATTGTCAAAGGAATGGAGCCGTTCTGCGAGATTGAGACGGCAGCCGACGGCGCGGATGCCTTGTTGAAGGTGATTGATACTCCCCCCGACGTGATTCTCTGCGACTACAAAATGCCTGGACTGGACGGGCGTCAGCTTTTCGAGAAACTGCGCGGACGCGATGCCACGCGGCACATTCCGTTCTTGTTCATGGCGAGCCGCGCGGACATTGAAGAGCGCTTGCGGCCGCTGGTGGATGGCGTCGAAGACTTTGTGACCAAGCCGTTTCTGGTGAAGGATTTGGTGCGAATTACGAAGAAGGTCGTGGACCGGCTGCACCTGGAGAAGTTGCAGAAGCACGCGTCACGGCCGGGGGTAATTCAGGGCCGGCTGGAAGAGATGAGCATGATCGACCTGATGCAATCGCTGGAGATGGGGCAGAAGTCGTGCCGGCTGGTGGTCCAGCATAAGGGCGAACAGGGCGAACTGTACTTTGCCGGTGGGCAGTGCCGCGACGCAAAAATTGGAAAAACCGAGGGCGACGACGCCGTATACCGCGTGGTGCTTTGGACGGCGGGCGAATTCGAGATTGATTTCAACGCGGCGAATGCTTCGGGGCGCACGACAACGACAAAAAATACGACTGGCCTGCTGATGGAAGCGATGAGGTTGATGGACGAGGCCAATCGCGACACTGTGGAAACGAAGTAACCTGCCTGATGCGCGTCGCAGTGCTCACCATAAGCGACACAGTTTCGAGAGGAGAACGCGAGGATTTGTCTGGGCCTGCGGTGGTCGCGGTGTGCCGTGGATTGGGCTGGGAAATAACCTCGGTGCTGCGCGTGTCCGACGATCCCGCGAATATTCGCGAGCAGTTGCGCGAACTGGCGGACTCCGGGCGAGTGGACGTGATTTTGACGACCGGCGGGACGGGAATTGGGCCGCGGGACAACACGCCGGAATCGACGCAGGCTGTTGCGGACAGGATCGTGCCGGGGATCGGGGAAGAGATGCGGCGCAAGGGAGCCGTACTGACGCCGACAGCCGTTCTTTCGCGGGGTGTGGCGGCGGTTCGCTCGAAGACACTCATCGTGAATCTGCCGGGAAGTCCAAAGGGTGCGTCGGAGTCGTTGGACGCGGTGGCGCATCTCTTACCGCATGCCGTGAACGTGCTGCACGGCGCGAGGCACGATTAATTCTTCTGCCGCTTCGCGCGTGGAATAACAGGCAAGACAATTCGAGAAGAGTGTTCTGCATCGTGATAAATGCGGATGTGGCCGAGCTGCGTTTGCGACGAGGTGATTTCGGATTCGCCGGTTTGGAGATTTCGCGAGAAGTGCGGCGAAAACGCGGCGGAGATTTGCACGCGGATACGGTGGCCCGCGCGAAAGACGTTGCTGGTGAGCATGTGATCTAGAGTTAGGAGATAGACTCGGCCCGGAGTGAGAAGCTCGGGCTTGAGCGAAGCGTTGCGGTAGCTGGCGCGAAGGACGTCGAGGCCGGGACTCATGAGATTGAACGCGGAGCCATCGTGAGCGACGTCGAGAAGGCGCACCCAGAGATCGAAGTCAGGCACGTCTGCGGAGGCGAAGATTTCGGCGCGGATGGGGCCGGTGACTTCGGTGTCGGCGGCGAGAGGGGGCGTATCAAAGACGAGGACGTCGTCGCGGCCAGCGAAGGCGCGATAGTCGTGGGCGCCGTAGGTACTATACGGATCTGTGAGTGGATGCGAGGGGTAGGATACGAACTCAGTTGTCTGAGCGGAGTGGACGAGGTGGGACGGATACAGCGTGCCGATACGGGATGTAGCTCCCGACGAGTTCAAGTAATAAGAAGTGTATTTCGCGCGAGTGAGCGGCCAGGAGTTTTCATCGCGCCAGACGTTGTCTCCCATAACGAAAAGGCGGACGGGTCTTTCACGATGAACGCCGTTGTCGAGGCCGCGAAGATAGTGGTCCATCCAGCGGAGGATTAGCTCGTCGTAGTCGATAGGAGCGGCGGAACCGAAATCGCGCTCGCCGGACTTGGACTCTTTCTGGCCGCCGTGAGTCCAGGGACCGATCATGGTATGCGTGCGTGGATCTTTTTCGGTGGGGCGAGCGGCGAGGAGGCCGTTGAAATTTGTCGTTGCGCCGTCGGGGCCGTAGGCTTCGTCGTACCAGCCGGAAAAATTCAAGACCGCGGCGTGAACGCGATTGTACTTGTTGCGTAGTTCCGCCCAGTCCCACCAGGGATCGGCCGGCGGATGCGAGAGCCAGTCGTAGTAGAAGGGCGCGACCTGTTTTAGGTCCGCAAGATTGCGCAGCGGCAGGAAATTCTGAATGCGTTCGTGATCTTGCTCCCAGGATGCGGCTGCTTCTTTGCGCGTTTGCGGACCGGGAAGATTTTTGCGGCGGCGGGAATCCGGAGCGATGTTGAACCAGATCCAATCGAGCCACGAGCCATCAAAAACGCCTCCGGAATAGAAGAAATTACGTGGCGTGGAAAACGTCATAGCGGGGACCATGGCTTTGAGATGCGGAGGATTCTCGAGGGCGGCGAGCCACTGGACAGCGCCGGGATACGAGAGACCAAACGTGCCGACGTTTCCGTCTGACCAAGACTGGTGCGCGGCCCACTCAATGGTGTCGTAGCCGTCGCGGCCCTCGTTTTGATAGGGCGAGAAATCGCCGTCGGAGGCGTAACGGCCGCGGACGTCCTGGATGACGACGACGTAACCGCGAGCGACCGCTTTTTCGAAGGTTGAGCCTTCTTTCAGGGCGAACTGTTTGCCATAGGGCGTGCGATAGACGAGTGTGGGGAAACGGCCGGCGAAACTGGGGAGCGCGACATCCGCGCGCAGGACAACACCATCGCGCATCGGCACGGCGACGTCCTTGGCGACGTTGAGGGCTGGCGAGGCCTTGGCTTGCCGAGAATTGCCCGAGACGAAAGGCAGAGCGCCCGCGAACAGAAGTGCGATGGTCAGCAAAAAAGTGAATTGGCGCAAGTTGGAGAAGCCTCCGCGGAGAATCGGAAAGCTCCGCGGGCGGAATTGTAACCGAAGAAGCGGTGAAACGGAGGTTGACGCAGATGGACGTGTCGTCAACAATGTTTGGACTATGGCGCAAGAACTTACGGACAAGAGACTGGCGGTTTTGGGGACCGGGAAGCTCGGCGGAATTTTGCTGCGGGCGTATCTGATGCAGGGATTGTTTTCAGCGAAGCGCGTGACGGCAACGGTGAAGCACAGCGAGAAGGCTGCGGCACTGACGAAAGAACTTGGCGTGGCAGTGGCCACGGAGAATCGGAAAGCGGTGCGCGGCGCGGACATCGTGCTGCTGGGAGTGAAGCCGCAAGTGGTGGGCGAGGTGTTGAAAGAGATTGCTCCGGAATTGAACGAAAAAACGCTGGTGATTTCCGTGGCGGCTTCGGTGCCGACGAGCTACATCGAGCAGAACATTGCTGAAAATGGGGGCGGGAAAGTGCCGGTGGTGCGGGCCATGCCGAATACTTGTTCCGCGGTGGGCTGCGGCATGACGGGAATTTGCCGCGGGGCGCACGCAGGGGCGGAGCACTTAGAGACGGCGCGGGCCATGTTTGAGGCCGTGGGGAGAACGGTTGTTGTGGATGAGAAGAATATGGATGCAGTGACGGGGCTTTCGGCGAGCGGGCCGGCGTTTGCGTACATTATTTTAGAGTCGTTCGCGGAGGCCGGCGTGAAAGTTGGTTTGCCGCGCGATGTGTCGACGCTGCTGGCGGCGCAAATGATGAAGGGCGCGGCAAGTGTGGTGCTGGAGACGGGCGATCATCCGGCGCTGTTGAAAGATGCTGTGACGACGCCGGCAGGGTGCACGATTGACGGAATCCTCGAACTGGAGGAAGGCAAGCTGCGCGTCACGCTGATCAAAGCCGTGGTGAAGGCAACGCAACGCGCGGGAGAACTGCTGTTCGAAAAGTAACGACATTCGCGCTTCGGATTTCGGTCTGTCCTTTTAAGCGGAACCTTCCCTCCGAATGATCCACACCCTCATAAACGCAGTGCGCGGCTTTCTCAGCGGTGACGGAGCGCTTATTCTCCCGGAGATGGAGCTGGTCCTGTTTGCTTGCGGGATTCTGCTGATCGACCGCTGGCTTTCCGCGAACGAGAAATACTGGAACGCCGCGCTTGCGCTCGCTGGGACAGCTTTTAGCGAATTCACGCTGTATGTGCAGCACGCAAAGTTGGCGGCACTGCGGGAAGCGAATCCTGAGTCGCCTGGACTTCTGGGGCTTCACCAGAGTGTGCTGATCGATCCGTTCTTTCTTTACTTGGCCGCGTTATTTCTTGCCGTCACAGCGCTGGTCCTGTTGCTTTCGGTTCGTTATCTGGAAATCGCCGGGCAAAAGCGCGGAGCGTATTACGCGCTGCTTCTCTTCGGATGCGTGGGGATGATGTTGATGGTTTCCGGAGTCGATCTGATTGTTGTGATGCTCGGTCTGGAAGTGATGGGGCTGAACTGTTATCTGCTCATCAGATTTTCAGGGGACGGGCAGCCCGCGAAAGCTGCGGCGCGGAAATATGCTCCGCTATGGATGTGTAGTTCGGCAGCACTGGCGCTCGGTTTTGCGATTCTCTGCGGCGTGTTCCGAACGACGAATCTTGGGCGGATGGGCGCGGTGCTTGAGGTGCGTCTGGAAAACGGCGTGCCCTTCGGCGGACTTACAGCCTGGCTCCCGGCATTAGCGCTCGTGTTCATCGTTATGGGCGTGTTCTTTCTGATGGATGCAGGGCTTTTTCAATGGTTCGCTCCGGGCATTCTCGAATTCGCGCCAACACCCCTTGCCGCATTCTTGAACATTGCTGCGAAGCTGGCGGGTTTCGCGCTGTTGCTGAGATGTTTTTCATTTCTGTTTGTGTTCGCGCACGAGAAATGGATCCACGTCTGGGGCGGGGCGGCGATTATCTCGCTCCTGTGGGGAAACATTGCGGCCATGCGGCAGAGAAATGTGAAGCGGCTTTTGGCGTACGGATCCGTTGCGCATACTGGATTCATTTTGCTTGGGCTGGTCGCGGGAAATGAGGCAGGATTCAGCGGCATGATGTACTACCTGGGCGTTTACATTTTCATGACCGCGGGGGCGTTTGGGATTTTGATTGTGCTGGAGCAGCGTGGGCGGGCCGCAACAGAGTTGTCCGATTTGAATGGTTTGTACCGGCAAAGCCCCGCTGCGGCTGTCCTTTTGCTGGTTTTCATGATGGCGCTCGCGGGAATACCGCCCACGGCGGGATTTATGGCCAAGTATTCCATCGTGAAAGCGGTGATCTCTGCGCCGCATCCCGAGCTTGCTGCCTTTGCAGTGATCAATGCGCTGCTCGGCGTGTACTACTACGGTCGGGTCGCGGCGCATGCCTGGAAAAAGCCAGCGGCCGACTCACTCCAGCTCGAATCACCAGCCCTGACGATCAGCAGCGGCCAAACGGTGGCGCTAACCGTGGCCGTGTTTGTGTCACTGGCGGCGGGGTTGTATCCTGAACCATTCCTGCGCATAGCGCGCTACGCCTTTGGACAATAAACCTATCGACGACCAACCACAGCCGGCTTCGACCAAAAAAGCCAAGGCTATTTCCAACAACGTCGCGCTGGCGATGGAACTCCCGTTTACGCTCGTGGGCGCCATTGCCGTCGGGGTGGCGCTGGGTTATTTCCTGGACCGCTGGCTGCACACAAAAGCGGTTTTCATGATTATTCTTGGCGCGCTGGGATTCATCGCGGGCGTGCGAGAAGTGCTGCGGAGGCTGCCCGGTACGAGTGATGGAACAGACGGCCATTGAATCGTCCCCCGGCACGCTGACGGAACAGCGCATTTCCTGGCTGACGCTTGTTTTTGGTGGGCTGGCGGCCCTGGCGGCAGCGATCTTGCACAATCGAGTCTGGGGAGTGGGCCTCATTATCGGAGCGGTGCTGGCCTACTTCAATTTTCGTTGGCTACGGCGGGGCCTGGACGAGCTAGTGAGTGCTTCAACAGCGCAGGCAGACCGGAAAAAGCCACAAGTTCCCCTGGGATTGTACTTTCTGGCGCTGGTTCGCTACGGCTTGATAGGCCTGACGGTCTATGTTATTTTTAAATATCTGCACGTTCCTCTTGCAAGCATGGTTGTGGGATTGTGCGCTCTAGGCGCCGCGGCAATAGCGGCAAGTGTGTATGAAATCTGGCATCCTGTGGAGTAGATAGGCTCCTGAGCTAGCGGAGCCAACACCTGAGATGGAACACCACGTAAGCGATCTGACGCAGTTCGTAAATCACTATTTGGGCCAGTTTGCCCTGGTGCTATTCCACCTTCTGCATATCAAGCCCACGAACCCGGATATGCCCATTCCGGAATCAACGGTGATGGCGCTTCTGGTGCTTGTCGTTTGCACAGTGCTGGCGCTTTTCCTGCGCGCGCGCCTGTCCGTGGAACGGCCGGGCGCAACGCAACAGATTGCGGAATTGCTCCTCACCAATCCGCTGGGTTTTGGCATACGCGACCTGCTGCACGAAAACGTCGGCCATGGCGCGGACAGTTACGTCCCATTCGTCGGCTCGATATCGATTTTCATTCTGTTTTCAAACCTGCTGGGAATCTTCCCGCGGCTCGCGGCCCCAACGGGAGTCGTGGCAGTTCCGCTAGGCTGCGCTATCCTCACATTTTTCTACTTTAATATGCATGGCATCCGCCACCACGGTCTTGGAGGCTATCTGGGGACCTTTGCGGGATCGCCGAAGAAGATCGGGGACTGGATTCTCGCAGTGCTGCTGTTCCCGGTGGAAATCATCAGCACGAGCGCGCGCATTCTCTCTCTGACGGTTCGTCTGTGGGCCAACATGTTCGCGAGCGACCTGATCTATGGAATCTTTTTGAGCCTGCTTGCCGGCGGCGCCGTATTCGGCTGGTCGAAGTCACCGGTGCTGGGCGTATTTCTGAGTATGTTCCCGGCGATCATCCCAGTGGCGTTTTTGGGGCTGCACATCTTCGTTTCGGTTGTCCAGGCGTATGTGTTCACCGTGCTGCCTGCGGTCTACCTGGGACTGGCGACCGCCGACGAGCACTAATCGAGATTTGTCGGCGCGGGTTACCGGCAATTTGCTGCTCCAGCGTGAGCCCGGCTGCACGGTGTCCGGGAACCACCTCCTGGCGGCAATCTTAAGGAGGCAGTAAATGAAGAAAGCTATGGTGGTGATGACGGCGCTGGCATCAGTGCTGTTGATTGCGCCAGCCGCGTTCGCACAAAGTGCGGATCAGGCGGCGGGCGGCGGAGGGAAGGGACTTGCAGCGATCGCAGTGGCCTTCGGCATGGGCATCGCAGCGTTCGGCTGCGGGCTCGGACAGGGCCGAATCGCGTCCGCGGCGTGCGAAGGCATGGCGCGCAATCCAGGAGCAGCGGGGCCAATCCGCGCGGCCATGATTCTGGGACTGGTATTCGTTGAGACGCTGGTGCTGTTCACACTGGCGATGATTGCGCTGAAAATCGCATAACTATCAAGAGAGAAACTTGAATCAAGGATTTGGAAAGGTCCGGAAGCGAAAGCTTCCGGACCTTTGTTTTTGAATCTGAGATATTTTGCGCCAACCGATCGACCGTTAGCTCGAATCTGTGGGCTCACACTACTGGACTATCGGTTGAGGAGATTGGACTGGAGCAGGTAATTCAATGTTCGGCTGGGGAAGAGTCCGAAGTAAACGGCGCCGATGGCCGTGATGGCCAGGACTACGTTGACCGACAGCGGGAAGCGAGCGGGTGCGGTGGCGGCGATCTCCGCGCTGGGTTCGCGCATGTACATGACCACGATAACGCGAATGTAATAGTAGGCGCCAATAATGCTGTTGATGGCCATGAGGACGGCGAGCCAGATGAGATGAGCATCGACGGCGGCTTTGAAGATATAGAACTTGCCCAGGAAGCCGGCGGTGACGGGAAGGCCGAGAAGCGAAAGCAAGAAAAGAGAGAGGACGGCAGCCACCCAGGGCTGGCGCTCGCCGAGGCCTGCGAAGTCATCGAGTTGCAGGTGCTTTTCACCCGCGCCGCCGAATTGCGAAACGATGGTGAACGCGCCGACCTTCACCAGGGCATAGGCCAGCAGATAAAAGAGCACAGCGGCGTAAGCGGGGCTTGCTCCGATTTCTGAGTCTTTAGAAAGATTTGTGACCGCGGCGAACGCGACGAGGATGTAGCCGGCGTGCGCGATGGAGCTATATGCCAGGAGGCGCTTGACGTTGGTCTGCAGGAGCGCTCCAAGATTTCCGGCAAACATGGTGAGCACCGCGAGGATCCAGAAGGCCCAGAACCAGAATTGCGTGGCGGCGTGAACATCGGCAAAGATGCGCAGGAGCAAAGCGAAAGCCGCGGCTTTAGGTCCCGCGGAAAAGAGCGCGGTGACGGGCGTGGGAGCGCCTTCGTAAACGTCCGGCGTCCAAATCTGGAAGGGCGCGGCGGCGACTTTGAAGCCGAGGCCGATGAGTATCAGGGCGAGGCCGAGCTTCAGCATGGTGCTCGTGGGATCGGCGGCATCCATTTTCAAGAGATTCGTTGTGCCAGTGACTCCGTAAACCAGCGCGATGCCGTAGAGAAAAAAGGCCGTGGCAAACGAGCCGAGAAGGAAATACTTCATCGAGGATTCGCCGGACTTCAGCGTGTCGCGGCGATAGCCTGCAAGGATGTAGCTGGAGATGGAGCTCATCTCGAGGCCGATGAACGCGGTGAGGAGTTCCTGCGCGGAGGCGAGAACGCCCATACCGGCGGTGGCGAAGAGGACGAGCGCGTAGAATTCCGCGTCTTCGAGGCGTTCACGCTCGAGATAGGGGGCCGCGCCGAGAATAACGAGTACGGCGACCAGCCCGACGAGATGGCTGAAGAAGATGCTGAAAGGATCGGCGGCGACCAGGCCGGAAAAGGCGGGGCCGGGATTATGGACCGCATAAAAGTTGCCGACGATTCCGCCAAGCGCTCCGATGACGGCAACCGTCGTTAGAAATTGCCGGCTTTTGACGAGCGGCTGGAGCAGCATCAGAAGCGCGCCAAAGCCGCACCAAATCAGTTCCGGCAATACGAGAAGCAGATCTGAGGTGCTGGGGAACATTTAGCGGGTTCCGAGCCTTTCAAATGAGTTTTGTTTTTCGGGGACGCTGAGCAAGGCGATTGGCGTTTTGCCAGGCCCCGGGGCGACGTTTGCCGGTGCTTGCGCGTCATACGCGCGGGGCGGGCGCGCCATCTGGTCGAGCACGGATTGGCTGGCGGCGGCTGTACGGCCGGTGATGAAGACCGAGCCGATGCCCATCCACAGAATGATCACGGCCATGGTGGCGAGAATCACGCGCTCACGGGCGGAAATGTCTGGCAGTGTCCGATTTTTTTCAACCGTAACGTCGCCGAAGAACACGCGCTGGTAGGACCACAGTAGATAGCATGCCGAGAGAATGACGCCGGTGGCAGCCCATGCGGCCCAGTTCCAGTGAACCTGGTACGTGCCGAGAAGGATTAGAAATTCGCCGACGAAGCCATTGAGCATGGGCAAACCAAGCGAAGAGAGCGCGACAAAGAGGAAGAACGCGGCGAGACGCGGCATCGGTGTGGCCAAGCCGCCGAACTGAGACATCTCGAACGTGTGGCGCCGGTCGTAAAGCATGCCGACGAGCAAGAACAGCCCGCCGGTGGAGATGCCGTGAGCGAGCATCTGGAAGACCGCGCCCTGCATGGAAACAACGTGGAAAGCGAAGATGCCGAGGACGACAAAACCGAGGTGGGTGACGCTCGAATAGGCGACGAGTTTTTTGAGGTTAGGCTGGACAAGAGCGACCAGCGCGCCGTAAATAATGCCGATGATCGCAAGGACGGCGATTGCGGGTGCGAACCGGCGCGAAGCATCGGGGAAGAGCGGCAAGCAGAAGCGGATCATGCCGTAAGTACCCATTTTCAGGAGTACGCCGGCGAGCATAACGGAGCCGGCCGTGGGAGCTTCGACGTGTGCGTCGGGCAGCCAGGTGTGGAACGGAAAGAGCGGAACTTTGATGGCGAAGGCCACGAAAAAGGCGAGGAAGAGAAGCGTTTCCGTGCCGCGAGGAAGAGCCAGCGCGCCGGTCTGGAGCGCATTCTGGATCGTTGGTAAGTCGAAAGTTCCGGTGGCGTTGTAAAGCCACAGGATGCCGACGAGCATGAGAATTGAGCCGGCCATGGTGTAGAGAACGAATTTGATGGCGGCGTAAATGCGGCGCTCGTGCCCCCAAATGCCGATGAGGAAATACATCGGGATGAGCATCACTTCCCAGAAGAGGAAGAAGAGGAAAAGGTCGAGCGAGAGGAAGACGCCGACGACGCCGACTTCCAAAAGCATAATCATGATGAAAAATTCTTTGACGCGCTTTTCGATGCTCTTCCAAGAGCAGAGAATGGAGACGACGGTGAGAAAAGTCGTCAGGATCACGAGGAAAAGGCTAATGCCGTCAGCGCCGAGATGATAGTTGATGAAAGTTTGTGAGGCGGAGCCGTGCGGCCCGAGACTAATCCACTTATGAAATTCTTCCAGCCGGTAGCCCGCGCTTCCGAGCGAGACGCCGCGCAAGAGCCACCAGAGCGACAGGATAAACTCCGCGAGCGAGACGGCAAACGCAAGACGGCGAATCCATTCGTGATCATCGCTACGAAGGCACAGCAACGCAATAACGCCCAGCCCGGGCAGGAAGATCAGAATCGAGAGCAAAGGTCCCGCCGGCATCAGCGCACCATCCCAGAGACTGGCGCAGCGGCGGGCCAGAAAAATATAACGGCGATAACGACCAGCGCCCCAATGACGACCCAAACGGCGTAGCTGCGCGTGTTGCCGGACTGCGTGTGGCGAACAGTGTCGCCGAGGGAGGTGGCGCTGCTGGCGATGCCGTTGACGGTGCCGTCGATGCCGGCCACGTCGACAAATTTCCAGAGCACGTTCGTCGAAACCCACATGAGCGGATTGACCACAACGGCGGCATAGAGTTCGTCGACGTAGTATTTGTTCAAGAGCGTGTTGTAAGCGCCACTCATGGACTTTGCCAGCGCCTCGGCCTTGCCAGGCCGGCTAATGTAGAGCCAGAAAGCGATGCTGAAACCGATCAACGCGGTGAGGACGGCAACTCCAGCGAGCGGCAGCTCGAGAGCATGCGCTGCGGCTTCCGTGGCGGCGGACTCGCCGCCGCTGAACACGGGCGCCAGGAAGTTTGAAAAGTAATCCGGACCGCCCCAGAATGAAGGCAGAGCAAACCAGCCGCCGAAAATGGAGAGCAGGGCAAGAATTACGAGCGGGCCGAGCATGCTCCACGGCGATTCGTGCACGTGAACGTGGTGCTCGTCGTAGCGCGGCTTGCCGAAGAAGGTGAGGAAGATTAGCCGGAACATGTAGAAGGAGGTCAGCAACGCGGCGAACAGACCGACCGCATAGAGAGTGCGCCCGGTGCCCGCGCCACCGTTCTCGCTCTGGAACGAGGCAAGCAAAATCGCGTCTTTGCTGAAGAAACCGGCAAAGAGCGGAGCTCCCGTGATCGCCAGTGTGGCCGTCAGCATGGTGACGTAGGTCCACTTGATTTTTTTGCTGAGGCCGCCCATGTGGCGCATATCCTGCTCGCCGCCCATGGCGTGGATCACGCTGCCGGCGGCAAGGAAGAGAAGTGCCTTGAAGAACGCGTGCGTCATCAGATGGAAGATGCCCGCGGAGAAAGCGCCCACACCGCATGCGAGGAACATGTACCCGAGCTGGCTGACGGTGGAATAGGCGAGAACTTTTTTGATGTCGGTTTGGACGAGGCCGATGGTCGCGGCGAAGATTGCGGTGGCGCAGCCGACGACGGCGACGACGAGCATGGCCGTGGGCGCATGCGTGAAAAGAACATACGAACGTGCTACGACGTACACGCCCGCGGTGACCATAGTGGCCGCGTGAATCAACGCGCTGACGGGAGTGGGGCCTTCCATGGCGTCCGGCAGCCACACGTAGAGGGGAAGCTGCGCCGATTTGCCCGTGGCGCCCATGAAGAGCAGGAGGCACGCGACGGTTAAGGTTCCAAACTGCCCCAGCGCATCCGCCTGCATAGGCGCTGCCTTCGCGAAGACGGTTGTAAAATCCAGCGTTCCAAAAGTGCGGAAGAGGAGCATCATGCCCAGCATGAATCCGAAGTCGCCGATGCGATTTACGATAAACGCTTTCTTGCCCGCGTCAGCCGCCGACTTTTTCAGGAAAAAGAAGCCGATGAGCAAGTAGCTGCAGAGACCGACGCCTTCCCATCCTACGAAGAGGAGGGCGTAGTTTGCCGCCATCACCAGGATGAGCATGAAGAACATGAACAAATTGAGGTAAGAAAAAAAGCGGTAATATCCGCCCTCGTGCGCCATGTAGCCGGTGGAGTAGATGTGGATGAGGAAGCCCACGCCCGTGACGACCATCAACATGACGACGGTGAGTTGGTCGATTTGCAAGTCGAAGCCCGCGCGGAAATTGCCCGCGTCGATCCAGTCAAAATAGTGTTGCGGCGGGAAAGGCAATTTGTCGGGTGTAAGCGCGAGAAATTCACGCACGGCTTCAAGCGCAAACGCGAACGAAAGGCCCGTCGAGCCAAGCGCCACGCTATTGACGATATTATTCGGCCACTTGCCGCCCAGCAGGCCGTTGACGGCCGAGCCGAGCAGCGGCAGCAGCGGAATAATCCACAGATGATCGAGTATGGGCATTAGAGTTTGAGCAAGTCCACGCGCTCGACGTTCAGCGATTGCCGGTTGCGCGCCGTGAGAATAATGATTCCCAGCCCGACAGCCGCTTCCGCCGCCGCCACGACGATCACGAACAGCACGAATACCTGGCCATCGGACTGGTGCCTGGCTTGGCTAAACGCGACAAACGCAAGATTGACCGCGTTGAGCATCAATTCGATGGACATAAAAATCGTAATGACGTTGCGTTTGAATACGAACGCCACGACACCGAGGCCGAACAGAACGGCGCTGAGAATCAGGTAATAGCTCGTCGGGACCATCTTCAGCTTTTCTCCCGCTGCGCCAGAACAATCGCTCCGAGTATCGCCACGAGAATGAGGAACGAGGTCAGCTCGAAGGGATATACAAATTCCCGGAAGAGCATGGTCGAAATTTCTTTGGTATTGGCCAGCGTGCCGGACTGCAAACCTGTTTGCGCGCTTTCATTCGAGCGCGCGATCGCCGCAGCCAGGAATCCAAGCAGCGCCACCGCCAGCGGAACGCCTGCGACGCCGGCGAGCTTAGAAACATTGGTGCGCTCTTCCACTCCGACGTTCAAAAGCATGATGACGAAGACGAAAAGCACCATGATGGCGCCGCCGTAGACGATAATCTGAACGGCGGCGACGAATTCCGCGCCCATCAGGAGGTAGAGGCCGGCTAGCGCGATCATGACAACGATGAGAGAAAGTGCGCTGTGAATCGGATGGCGCTGGAAGATGAGGCTCAACGCGCCGAGCACCGCAAGCGCCGCCAGCACAAAAAAAATGGCGAGCTGCGGCGTCATCGCGCGCCCCACTTCAGGATGGCGAACGCGGTGATCACGACATTCGCGATCGAAACTGGCAGCAGCAGTTTCCAGCCAAAGGCCATGAGCTGGTCATAACGAAAACGCGGAAGCGTGCCGCGCATCCAGACGTACACGAATAGGAAGACGAATATTTTCGCAAGCAGCCAGAACGGTCCCTGGATGAACTCGTTCACCGCCGGGAAGACGATGAAAACAGCGCCGATGGCCGCGATGGCGGTGCCGATGCCGGGAAGAATGATGCGGCCAAAAATCGTTTCGTACCGGATGCCGTCCCAAATGACCCACAACCCAAACGGAATGAGAATCACCGAGGGCAGATAATGTGTGAACGTCCAGCTTGCGGGGAAGGGTGACAGCCATCCGCCGAAGAACATGATCGTGCAAAGACACGAGACGGTGATCATGCTGGTATATTCGGCGATGAAGAACATAGCGAATTTGAAGCTGGCATATTCCGTGTGGAAGCCGGCAACGAGTTCGGACTCCGCCTCCGGAAGATCGAACGGCACGCGGTTGGTTTCCGCGACAGCGGCGACGAAAAAGCAGAAGAATCCGAGGATCTGCGGCCAGATGTTCCAGCCAAAGATGCCCCACTCAGGATGGTGCGCCTGGGCATTGATGATGTCGCGGAGGTTAAAACTTCCGGCGAGTAGCAGCACACCGACGACCGACATGGTCAGCGCAAGCTCGTAGCTGACCATTTGGGCCGAGCTGCGAAGGCCGCCGAGCAGCGGATATTTGCTGTTCGAAGACCAGCCGGCCAGCACGACGCCGTAAACGCTGAGCGCCGTGATGGCAAAAAGCGCGAGGATGCCGATATTCAGATCAGCGATGCCGAGCGTGATGTCGTGTCCAAACAGGTGCAGCGGCTGCGGGCCGAAGGGAATGATGGCGATAGAGGTCAGCGCGAGGGCCAGCGCCATCAGAGGCGCGAGAAAGTAAGTGAACCTATCCACGCCCGCCGGCGTCGGGTCTTCTTTCAATAGAAATTTTGCGCCGTCAGCCAAAGGCTGGAGCAGGCCGTGCGGCCCGACGCGATGCGGTCCCCAGCGCGATTGCATGTGCGCCACAACTTTGCGTTCGAACCAGGTGAGATAGGCATTGACGGTCAGGACGATGAAAAGCAAAAGCGCAATTTTGACAAGAATGATAATCAGGTTGGCGTTTGCGGATAAGAAGGCGCTCACGGCTTGGCTTCCGCCTCGGGCAGAGATTCCATCATGGTGCAGAATCGGCCAAGCGTGCCGCTGGTAAAGAGCGTGTCCTGCGCGGAGCGTATCAAACCGGCGGGAACGTCATAAGGCGCATGGCCATTCTTCGCGACATGAACGACGGTGGCTTCCGCGCCGCCGGTCAGCAACCCTGCGGGCTGCACGTCGTATCCCGGAACGGCTTTGCGAATTTCTTCAAAAACGGCTGCAGGCGTCTTGTAGTGGAACGCTTTTCCCAGGCCCAGTTTTTCCAGTTGGTGCGACAAAATACGCAGCAAATCGAAGTCGCTCCGCGGGCCCATCACTTCGGCGGCTTTATGCAAGAGCTGAATTTCGCCGGAAGTGTTGGTAACGCTGCCGTCTTTTTCGTAAGCCGAGGCGGCAGGAAAGACAATATCCGCAATCTTCGCCGTCTCCGTCAGGAACATTTCATGAACGATCAGCAGCTCGAGCTTGCCACGTCCAAAACCAAGCGTGCCAAAATGCGCCAGCGGGTTCGCGCCCATGACATAGAGCGCTTTGAGTTTTCCAGTTTGTGCCGCTTCCACCATGGCCGGTGTGGTCAGCCCCGGCTTCGCAGGAAGCACAGCGCCCCACAACCGTTCGAGGGCCTCGCGAGCCGCGGAATCGTCGACGTGCGCGTAACCTGGGAGGCGGTCCGGCAGCAGCCCCATGTCGGCTGCTCCGCGCGAGTTCGCATAATCGCCCAAAGCCATGTAGCGAACTTTGCCGTGCAGCTTTGACCCGAACGCAACGAGTTGCGCAATCGCCGCTCCGGCAACTTCCGCGCCGAAGACGATGGCCACGTCGGGCTCGGCGTCGAGCGCGGCCTTCATCTGGACAAGTTGCTCAACGAGATTGCTTGGCAGTTGCCCCTCTTCATGCGCCATCCAGCGTATGGCCGCCGCTTCCTGGTTCACGCCGAGCTTAACGAATTGCGTGGCCTTGCGCTTCAGCTTAATCTCGCGCGCATTCAGAATGAAAAGCTTCGCGTCAATGTGGCGAATGCCTTTTCGAATTTGCCAGGCCGCCAGGGGATTCTGATTTGTCGGATCGTTCCCGACCAGAAGCACGGCTCTTGCCTCGGCGAGCTGCTGCATCGTCAGCAGGGAATCCCCGGCACGGTCGCCAAGGGCCGTCATGAGGCCGGTGTAGTCCGCGGTGCGGTGATGATCAATGTTATTCGTGCCAAACGTGGCGCGAGCCAGCCGCTGAAAAAGATAGTTCTCTTCGTTCGAGGTGCGGTTCGAACCAATGAAGCCGATGGCATCCTTTCCGCCCGCGCCGTAAATCTGCTTGAGCTTCGCGGCGGCCGTTTGTGCGGCTTCTTCCCAAGAAACGGGAAAGAGCTTGTCGCCCTTGCGCACCATCGGCTGGCGCAGACGCTCCGGGTGTTTGGTGAAATCAAAGCCGAAACGGCCCTTGATGCACAGAAAATCCTCGTTGATTCCGGAGAGATCACGGTTATTCGCCCGCATGATTTCGTGATTGCGCACGCTCAGCGTCGTTTTGCATCCGTTCGAACAATGCGTGCAAACGGTCGAGACGTAAGTCATCTCCCAGGGCCGCGTCTTGTAGCGGTACGTGCCGCTCGTCAATGCGCCGACCGGGCAAATATCAATGCACATGCCGCACTCTTCGCATTCGAGATGGTCTTCGCGGTTCGGAATAATGATGCTGTTCGCGCCGCGCATCCCGACGCCCAGCGCCTTCACGTCCATGCCTTCGTCGCAAACGCGCACGCACCGGAAGCAAAGAATGCAGCGCGGGGCGTCGTAGTAGACGAGCTCCGACCATTTTTCTTCCGGGCGATGAATTTTTTCCTCGACGAACCGGCTGGTGTCCGCACCATAGCGGAACACCATGTCCTGCAGCTCGCACTCGCCGCCCTTGTCGCACACCGGGCAATCGAGCGGATGATTCGTCAGCAAAAACTCCAGCATCGCCTTGCGCGCGCCGCGCACCTGGTCTGTGTTCGTTCGAACCACCATGCCTTCGGTGGCGACCAGCGTGCATGCCGTCTGGAGCTTGGGCATTTTTTCTACTTCAACGAGACACATGCGGCAGGCGGCTTGCAACGAAAGTCCGGGGTAATAGCAGAACGAAGGCACTTCCGTTCCTATGCGGCGCGTCGCTTCAATGACAAGCGTGCCCTGCGGAACCTGCACATCGCGGTCGTTGATTTTCAGCGTAACCAGCTTCGTCTCTGCCATGGATTCCTAACGCGAGCCTACGAGCGCTTCCGCGGATTTATATGCGCATGTTCCATTCAAGTGATCTTCAAATTCGTTGCGCCACTTCTGCACGATGCTGATCGTGGGAAGCGCGGCGGCATCGCCGAGCGGGCAGAATGTGCGGCCCAGCATGTTTTTCGCCAGCTCGCCCACGATGTCGATGTCTTCAGGACGGCCGTAGCCCGCATGAAAGCGATCCAGCATCTTCTTCAGCCAAGAGGTACCTTCGCGGCACGGGATGCACCAGCCGCACGATTCGTGCGCGTAAAAGTGCATGATCCTTCGCGCCATGTCCACCATGCAGGTAGTTTCATCCATCACGACCATGCCGCCGGAGCCGAGCATCGAACCAGCTTTGGCCACGGAGTCGTAATCCATCGCAATATCAATTTCGCCGGCGCTCAAGATCGGACAGGAGCTTCCACCAGGAATAACGGCTTTAAGCTTCTTCCCGTCGGGAATTCCGCCGGCCATTTCGTAGATGAACTTTTTCATGTTCATGCCGAGCGGGATCTCGTAAATCCCAGGCTTCGCGATGTGGCCCGCCACACAGAGCAGTCTTGTGCCGCCGTTTTTCGGCGTGCCGCGCTTGGCGTAATTTTCGCCGCCTTCCAATATTATGGCTGGAACGGAACTGAGAGTTTCTACATTGTTGATAATCGTCGGGCAGCCATACAGGCCGACAACCGCAGGGAAGGGCGGCTTAATGCGCGGGTAACCCCGCTTGCCTTCGAGCGATTCCATCAACGCGGATTCTTCGCCGCATTCATAAGCGCCCGCGCCAGTATGCGTGAGCAAGTCGAAATCAAAGCCGGAGCCGAGAATGTCCTTGCCCAGGTAGCCGTTCGCATAGGCTTCCACTACCGCAGCTTCGACAATGTCAAGGACGTAGCGATATTCGCCGCGGACATAAATGAAGCCGCGATGCGCTCCAAATGAACGTCCTGCGATGACCATGCCCTCGATCAGCTGATGCGGATCCATCTCCATCAGCGGGCGATCTTTGCACGTGCCGGGCTCGGATTCGTCGGCATTGCAGATCAGATATTTGGGCTTCGGCGAATCCTTGGGAACAAACGACCACTTCATGCCCGTGGGAAAGCCCGCGCCTCCGCGCCCGCGCAGGCTGGATTTTTTCACTTCGTCAATGATCGATTCCGGCGTCATTTCCTTGAGCGCCTTTTCCAGCGCCTTGTAGCCGTCGTGCTTCAGATACACGTCGATCTTGTGGGAATCCTTGATACCCCAGCGCTTGCTGATAAGCGGCGTTTCACCCGGCTCCCGCTCGTGAAGCGCGCCGGCTGTGACCGGCTCAGGCTTCGGGACCCTGCCGCCATCGAGTTCCTCAATGATTCGATCGAACTTGAGCGCCGTGAGGTTTTCGTGAAAGTCGTAGTTAACTTGCATGGCGGGCGCGCCAGTGCAGGCGCCGATGCACTCGACTTCTTCGAGGGAGAAGACGCCATCCTCGGTTACTTCTTTGTGGCCGATTACGAGGCGCTTTTTCGCGCGTTCGAGAATCTCGTTACCGCCGCGCAACATGCAGGCCACGTTCGTGCATACCTGCACGTGGTACTTGCCCATCGGTTTGCGGTGCAGCATGGAATAGTAGGCGAGAGTTTCCTCGACCTGCACGTTGTTCAGATCCAGGCGCCGCGCGATTTCCGCGATCATCTCGTCGCTCACGCAGCCGTACTCGTCCTGCGCGTACATCAGCATGGGAATCAGAGCGCTGCGCTTGAAAGGATAAGCGGTTTGCAGCTTTTCGAAACGCGCGGCGAGTTGAGCGGATAGTTCCATGCGATTAGCGGTCGACCTCTCCCAAAACAATATCAATCGTCCCGATGCATGCGACCACGTCGGAAATCAATTGGCCGGTGACCAGCTTCGGCAAGGCCTGCAAATTGATGTACGACGGCGAGCGGAAATGCGCGCGCAGCGGTTTTGGCGAGCCGTCGCTGGCTATAAAACAGCCCAATTCGCCGCGCGGCGATTCCACGGTCACAAAAGCCTCGCCTGGCGGCGGCGAAAACCCTTCCGTAAAAATCTTGAAGTGATAGATAAGCGCTTCCATCTCCGTCTTCATTTTTTCGCGCGATGGCGGCACGATCCCCGGCGCTTCCGTCCGGATCGGGCCTTCATGAGTTATCTTGGCCATCGCCTGGCGGGCAATCTTCAGACTTTCCCGCATCTCGGCGACGCGGATCATGTACCGCCCGAAGCAATCGGAATCGGTGCGTGTCGGGACGTCAAATTCGAATTCTTCGTAGCTCGAGTAAGGGAAGAGTTTGCGGTTGTCATACGCCACTCCCGCGGCGCGCAGCGTGGGCCCTGTCATGCTGAGCGCTATCGCGTCTTCCGCGGAAATATACCCAACGCCCTTCGTACGCCCCATCCAGATGCGGTTTCCAGTCAGCAGAGATTCGTAATCGTCGATCCTGCTGGGCATCATTTTCAGGAACCGGTCAACCGCCGCGCGCCAGCCCGCTGGTGGCTCCAGCGCAATACCGCCGATGCGAATGTAGCTCGTCATCATCCGCTGGCCAGAGAACATCTCGAAAATCTTCAGGATCTCTTCGCGCTCGCGGAAGCAATAAAGAAAAACCGACATAGCTCCCAGGTCGATCGCATGCGTTCCGAGCCAGACCAGATGCGATGAAATTCGCTGCAGTTCTACGAGAAGTACGCGAATGTACTGGGCGCGCTTGGGAACTTCGAGACCCAGCAATTTTTCCACCGCAAGGCAGTACACCAGGTTATTGCCGAGCGGATTGAGATAGTCCATCCGGTCCGTAAGCGTGATGGCCTGCGAATAGGTCTTGTCTTCGCAACTCTTCTCGATGCCCGTGTGCAAATAACCCAGATCCGGAACGGCTCTAACGACCGTTTCGCCTTCCAGTTCCAGCAGCACGCGAAGCACGCCATGGGTCGAAGGGTGCTGCGGACCCATGTTCAGGACCATCGTCTTTGTTGCGCCGGTAGCGGTCTCGACTGTGGTCATACAGAGCTCTTTCTGAATCCCGGGACCATGGGAACGTCGCGATAGCCCTCGACGGGATAGTCCTTGCGCAATGGATAGCCTTCCCAGTCCTCGGGCAACAGTATGCGCCGCAAATCCGGATGCCCGGTGAAACGAATCCCGAACAGGTCAAAAATCTCGCGCTCCAGCCAGTTTGCCCCGGGCCAAACGGGGACCAGCGTTTCGATGACTGCATCTGATCCGGACAAACGAACCTTCAGGCGAATTTTGTCGCGCCGGGGAATCGAAACCAGATGATAGTTTAGTTCAAAGCGCGGCTCATGCGGGAAGCGGTCCACGCAAGTCGCATCGGTGAGCAAGTTAAATTGCAAATCCGCGTGGTCCCGGCATCGCTCTGCCACGGAGCGAAGGGTTTTGCGTGGAAGAACCAGCGTGGTTTCGCCGCGGAATTCAATTACTTCCTCGATGGCGTTCGGATTCCAGGCGCGCAGGTGCTCGACCACAACATTAGCTTTTTGGCTGGTATTCTCTGTCACCGTTTCGAAACCCTCAGGTGCATGCTAATACTTATGCCAGTCGAGCGCGCCTTTTTTCCACAAATAGAAGTAGCCGACCAGCAGTATGGCGATATAGACCATCATCTCCATGAATCCATACATGCCGATACTCGGAGAAAGTTTTATGAAGTCGCGGTAAATGTAGGCCCATGGATACAAAAAGATGGCCTCCACGTCGAAAAGAATGAAAACCATCGCGACTAGATAAAATCTCACGGATACTGGCGCGCGCGCGTCGCCCGTGGGTTCCATGCCGCATTCGTAGGGTTGTTGCTTTGCCCGGCTGGGGCGGCGCCAGCCCACCAGCACCGAGGCAGCCGTCAGCGCCCCGGCGAGTGCCGACGCAATCAGCAGGTGTAAGAGAAGCGGAGTGTACGCTTGTAACCCTGAATCCGTCATAGGCGAAGCGCTATAATATCCATTCACAAGCCAGTCGGTCAAATGGCGCGAGAAAAATCCTGCGGCTGACGGTGGCAATTCCACGGCGAGCGCGCCGCGGGGGAAGTGGACCTAAGATGCTCTTCGGGCATAACTCGGATGTAAAGGTGGGGGAGACGGTCTTTCATGTGCAGACCGAGGACCGCGGCACCGCGAATGCTCTCATCGACACCACCGTCTATTGCCGCGGCCGCGTTTTGCACCGCCGCACCAATAATTATTTTGATTTGTTGCCGCTCAGTCCGGAACATGAGAATTTGCTGCGGAAGCGGATTGACGACCAGCATCGCGCCGTGGTTGAAAAGATTCGAACTGGCGCCCTGCACCTGTTCGCGCCTCCCCAACTGGCTCAGGAAAGCCCTTCCTCCAACCAGAAAGCCGATTCCGCGGCGCATCCGGGTGCCTCTCCAGCTCAGGCGCTCGCACTCGAGTTGCTCAATGCGAAAAGCTGGCTTGTGGGCAAGCGCGCGAATTTGCACGTTGCCGTCCGGAACAAGCAAAATGGAGCAGGCGTTCCCGGCGCGCTGGTGACTGCGCGTATTGACGGCGCGGCGAACATCACGGAATATTCGACGGAGACCGGCGCCGATGGCCAGGCGCGGCTGGAATTCGAAATGCCCAGGCTTGCCGGAGCCGACCCCGCGTTAGTGATAGAGACAACGCAAGCGGACTCGAAGGGCCAGTTGAAATTCCAGTTGCGGGCAAGGCCGCGCGTACCTACGGCGTAACGACGAAGATGGACACCGCAATCTCGATTGTCGTGAATGGAGAAAAGCGCGAAGCGAATCCCGGCGCGACGGTGGCCGATTTGCTCGTTGTGCTCGGCCTGGACTCAGGCCGCGTGGCCATCGAGCGAAACCTCGAAATCCTTCCGCGCCCCGCCTGGACCGAAACGCCGGTGGAACCCGGCGACCGCTATGAAATCGTGCAATTCGTAGGCGGCGGATAAGTTCTAAGCGTTATTTCTTCTTTTGCGCGGCGAGATATTTCTTCCAGGGCTTCCAGTAGTACTTCGGCCAGCCATTCCGCACGCCTTTTTGATCGTGCTGCGGCACGCCTGCGTGAACAATCTCCACGGCCGCCCCGCCTGGCGCTTTTTCAAAAGTCATAATGAGGATGGACAATTCGTTTTTTTTCCAGAAGCCTGCCCGCCACGCTTGAACAATTTGCTTTCCGGGAATGATTTGCAGGTTTTTGCCGCCGATCGCCCCGCCGTGCGCGTGCCAGGCTCCGCCCACTTTGCGGCTCAGCTTCGCAGGCGCACCGGTTGCGGCAGAGTGCATCCCGGAATCCATGTACATTTCGAAAAGAATTTTCGGGGACGCGGAGAACTTGACGCGCTGCAGGATAATCGGTGCCATGGGTTTGAATCCTCAGAGGCCTTCGAGCAGATGGCCCATTTTACTTTTCTTGGTCTGCAAATAAGCGCGGGAAATTTTCGAGACGCGGGGCTGACAGGCGACGCGCTGCACTACCTGAATTCCAGACTGTTCGAGCTGTCGAACTTTCTCCGGATTATTTGAGAGCAGGCGGATTTTCTTCGCCCCGAGTTTCTTCAGAATTTGCGCCGAAAAATCGTAGTCTCTTGCGTCCGCCGCAAATCCCAACGATTCGTTGGCCTCCACCGTGTCCATCCCTCTATCCTGCAGCTCATAAGCGCGAAGTTTGTTCATCAGTCCGATCCCGCGCCCCTCTTGGGGCAAATAGAGCAAGATCCCGGATCCAGCCTGCCCGATTTTCCTCAGCGAAAGCTCGAGCTGCGCGCGGCAATCACAACGCAGCGAGGCCAGAACGTCGCCGGTAAGGCATTGCGAATGGACGCGGACGAGCGGCGCCGTTTTTCCGTTAAGTTTGCCGCGCACCAGCGCAATAGCTTCTTCTTGCGCACCGCGCCCTTTGAAACCATAAATAGTAAAGCGGCCGTAGCGTGTGGGAAGAGCGGCCCTGGCGACGAGACTTACTGTTGCGGCTTTTTTCGATTGGTTGCTTCTGCGCGAATCCCTTGGCATATGGAACGAGAAGTATAACAGGTACGTCACGGAGCGCTTTACATCGCGCCTGCGATTGGCTAGCGTTAGCCAAGACGACCTCCTAATCCAATTATGGACACGGCTACGGCAGTTCGCGACCTCCTCTTCACCTTGCTGCTGAAGGTAGGCGTAGCGTCCTCCATCGCCGCTTTGCTGGCCCGCTGGAATACTTTCCGCCGCGTCATGTTTACGGAAGAGCGCGACCCCGACCAAAAACTCAAGCTGATGCTGTTCATGACGCCGCCTCTCATTGTGGGAGTGACGCTGCGGCTTGTGAATTATCAGTACCGCTTCGCGGACCTTTCGCTCGAGGGAGCCTTCCTGATGGGCTTGCTCGGCGGCCGCGTGGTTGGCCCCATCGGCGGCGCGATTATCACCATTCCCGCGCTGATTTCTCACGAGTGGCTGGCGATGCCTGCCGCCTCGACCGCCGGTTTGCTCGGCGGATTGATCCGGCAAGCGATTCCCAACAAGGAAGATCTTTGGAATTTTGGTCCGTTCACCTTTTTAAATATTCCGAAAGCCGCCGTGCGTCTGTTGAAAAAAGCCCAATTGTCCTGGGAAATGGCTCCGCTCGGCGTGTGCGTCGCGCTCGAACTGGGCCGCGTGGGGCTTGTGCACGCCACGAATCCGAAATGGCTTTTCGCGATTCATACGCAGTGGGACTGGTGGCTGGTATTGACGGTGATTGCTACGCTCATGTCCGTCGCCGCGCCTCTTAAAATCTGGAATAACACCCGCATCGAGATGAACCTCGAGCGGCACCAGCAACTTCTCTTGAAAGCACGCATGGACGCGCTTTCCCGGCAGATCAACCCGCACTTTCTTTTCAACACCCTCAACACGGTTTCCGCGCTCATCCGCTTCGATCCCGATAACGCGCGCGGGGTGGTTCTCAAGCTCAGCAATATTTTGCGGCGGCTGCTGCGCAAGCACGAAACATTCGTTCCGTTGCGCGAGGAACTCGAATTTATCGACGACTATCTCGACATCGAGGTTGCCCGCTTCGGGCGCGACAATCTGGACATCATCAAGCACATCGATGAAGAAACGCTCGAAGCCTTCGTTCCCAGCATGCTTTTGCAACCCATCGTCGAGAATTGCCTGAAACACGGACTGGCGCCAAAGCTCGACGGCGGCAAAATTCAACTTCGCACAACAAACCGCGACGGACGGCTGCACATCGAAATCGAGGACAACGGCGTGGGTATCTCCGAAGAGAAAATGCCCCACGTCTACGTCGAAGGTATCGGCCTTAGCAACGTCCGCGAGCGCTTGCGCGTGCTCTATGGCGCGGATTTTCATTTACAAATCGAAAGCCGCACCGGCCTTGGGACGCTGATCAAAATCGACATTCCAGAACTGGTCTCCACGATGCAGCCAGTAGGATAGGTGGAATCACTCAACGGGCAGTAAGGAGTGAAGTAAGGACGAGGCCCTTTTCTTTATCAGACGGACTTCCATAGTGCGCCGAATCTTGGCTGTTAGGCTACTCTCGGACTCCTCTCCAGAAATCTCCCGCTCCGAGGCACTTCGATCATTCGCTCCTCCTGCTCCACGCAAAACCCCGCAAGTGCGATTTATGCTAGATTGAGGAAGGGGACCGTCTTGGGCCAAATTTTTCCCGCGCGGAGTCTGGGAATTTTTTTCCTTCTTGTCGCCTCGCTTCCGCTTTATGGACAGTCCGAACAAGGTTACGTAGGCGCGGAAGCCTGCGCGAAGTGCCACGCGAGCGTCCATCGCGAGTGGGCGGGGTCGCTCCACGGCAAGATGATGCAACCCGCGACGCCCCAAAGCGTCAAAGGAGATTTTGCGCAGGGCAAAGTCGTGCTGCACGGCGCGACTTATCTCTTAAAATATCGCAACAATAATTATTACATCACCGAATCCGATTTGACCGGCAAGCCCTGGGAACACCAAGTAGAATTCACGCTCGGCGAAAGGCGATTTCAGCACTATCTCATTACATTGCCCGATGGCCGCATCGTTGTCCTCCCTCCGACCTGGGACATCCTCCGCAAAAAGTGGGCGTTCGATCTTGACGTCGGCAATCCGGAAGAGGGTTCGAGCGATCCGATCCAGGTGTGGAACAAAACCTGTTACTCCTGCCATGTAAGCCAGGCGAAGAAGAATTTTGACCTCGAGAACCTTCGTTACCGTACCACGTGGCAAAACTTTGGGATCAATTGCGAAAGCTGCCATGGCCCAGGGAGCGAACACACCGCCAGGGCGGCGGCCGCGAAGGTTATAGACGCGGATACACGCGCCCGCTTAAGAGAAGCGATCGTTAACCCTGCCCGGCTGCCCGCGTCACGCAGCGCAATGATTTGCGCGCAATGCCACTCGTTTCGCGACATCTACGCCGATAACTTCAAACCCGGCGCAAATTATTATGATTTTTTTACCCCAGTGATGGAATACCGCTTGCCGGCCTCAGAGAACCCTGCCTATTGGCCCGACAGCCGGCCGCGGCAGTTATCGAATGAAGCCTTTGGATTGTGGCAGAGCCAGTGTTTCCTGAAGGGCGGTGCTACCTGCGTCACCTGTCACTCTCATCCGCACACTCCCGATGTGGATCGCAATCCACAGCTTCGCCAGAACAACAATGCCCTCTGTACTGGCTGCCACTCCAAGATTGCTTCCAACCTTTCTGTGCACACGCATCATGCTCCGAAGAGTTCCGGCAGTTCCTGCATTGATTGCCATATGCCAGCCACGGTTGCCAGCCTCACAGCCCGGATGCGCGACCACTCGATGAGCATTCCTGTTCCGGAGAATACGATCCGGTATGACATTCCGAATGCGTGCAATCTTTGCCACCGCGATAAAGACGCGGCCTGGAGTTTGAAGCAACTGAACGGCTGGTACGGCGACAGATCGCGACAGAAGTTTATTCGCCGCGCCGATGCATTCACACAGGCTCGACAGGCCGATCCGGCAGCCATTCCTGCCTTGCAACAAATTCTATCCGATGTATCCGGTGGGCCCTTGATCCGGGCCAACGCGGCCGGATACCTGGGCAACTATCCAAACGATCCTTCAGCCTATGAAGCGCTGCTCCATGCTTTCGCCGATCCCGAACCGCTCCTGCGTGCGACCGCGGCCACGGCAATAAAACCTAGCGCGGCGCAGCGGGAAGCACTAGCTCCTGAACTAGTTACGCTGCTGAGAGATCCGATACGCACGGCTCGTATGAGCGCGGCGATCGCCATGGTTGCAATGGGAGTGCGGCCCTTTCCGGGCGAAGACGGTGAGCGCTTTGAGCGTGCAAAGGAACTTTATCGTGAGCGTGCCGAACTGAACTCCGACGATGCGCAACAACAGTTAGCGGCTGGAAAGTTTTTCTTTCTGGCGGGTGACATGGCAGGCGCGGCGAATGCTTTTCGCGCCACGCTAAAACTCGATCCCTCCATCCCCGCGCAATACTATCTGGGCCGATCCCTGGCGGAAAAGGGCGACTACCCATCCGCTCGCGAGATTCTGAATGCCATCCCGCGTGACGACCGCCAATACGACGTTGCGCAGCGATTGCTTGCCGAAATTGCAGCGAAAGAGCCTGGTCATGGCGAAACGCAACCCGAGAGCGGAGCGAATCATGAAGCCGCTGACGCCCAAGCGCAATTTCTTGACGGCCAAGTCCGGTTTCAAAGCGGACAATATGGCGCGGCCCTGAAGACTTTTGAGCAGGCGCTTCAGCTCACACCAAAGGCGGAATGGACGACCAAAGCGCAAATCTATCGTGCCATCAGCCTGGAAAAGTTGGGACGCACGACCGAAGCGGAGAAAGCCATGCAGGCGCTTTCTCAGCAGCCCGAGGCTCGCGAAAATGTTGATCTTCAGCTCTCGTTTGTCGAGTTGCTCTACGAAACCGGGCGCGCGGAGGAAGCGTTGAAGAGAGTTGACGAAGTCATCGCGAGAGTTCCGAACACCCCAATTGCCCAATTCTGGCGCGCCAAGGTTTTGCTAGAGCTCAATCGTACCGGCGAGGCGGGGAGTGCGGCGGAAGAATCCATACGCCTGCTTCCTGAACTTCCAGAAGCTCACAACCTGCTCCTCAAGATTTATCAGAAGCAAGGCCGGACCAAGGAGGCGGCTCAGCAAGCGGAATGGCTACGCGACTACGAACGGCGCATGGAATCACACTAATCTTTCTGCTCGCCGCGGCAGCCGCGGGCGCGCGAGCGCAAATTCGCTTCGAAGAGGTGGCCGCCAAAGCGGGGCTCAAATTCGAGCTGCGCAACGGCGCCATCGGTGAATTTCACCAGCCGGAGCTGATGCTCGGAGGCGTGGCCGCCATTGACTACAACAACGACGGCTGCATGGACATTTTCTTTACCAACGGCGCGGCGATGCCCTCGCTCAAGAAAACCGGTCCGCATTATTTCAACCACCTGTTCCGAAACAATTGCGACGGCACGTTCACGGACGTGACCGAAAAGACCGGCGTGGCCGGTGAAGGCTATTCCATGGGAGTAGCTGTCGCCGATTATGACAATGACGGTTATCCGGACATTTTCGTCGCTGGCGTAAATCGAAACATCCTGTATCACAACCGTGGCGACGGCACGTTCGAGGACGTCACCGAGAAAGCGCACCTCGGCGGAGTCGATTCGCGCTACGGCAAGCTGTGGTCAGTTGCTGCAGCTTGGGTTGACGTGGATAACGATGGCTGGCTTGACCTGGTCGTCAGCAATTACGTTCAATGGGACCCGAAACTCGAGCCCAGTTGCGGCACCCCGAAAAAACCTCTCTATTGTCATCCCAGCGCCTACCACAACGCGCCCAACCAGCTCTTCCGCAACAACCATGACGGCACGTTTACCGACATCACCGAGTCTTCCGGTCTCGGCGGGCAATTCGGCAAGGGCATGGGAGTGGCGGTCGCCGATTATGACGGCGATGGCTTGATGGACATCTTCGTGGCCAACGATAGCGTGCCCAATTTTCTATTCCACAATCTGGGCCACGGAAAATTCGAGGAAGTCGGAATGCTCGCCGGCGTGGCCCTCAATGACAATGGACGGCCCGTCGCCAGCATGGGAGCGGATTTTCGCGATTTTGACAACGACGGCCGCCCTGACCTGATCTTCACGGCCATGATCAACGACACTTACCCGCTCTTTCGTAACACCGGCAAGTCTCCTGTGTTCGAAGATGCCACCGCGCGCGCAGGCCTCGCTGTTGCCACGCGCGCTCTGACCGGCTGGGGAATTGGCTTGTATGATTTTGACAACGATGGCTTCAAGGATGTCTTCGCGGCGAACGCCCATTTTCCGGCTCTCGAGGAATCCCTCGGTTCGGACGTAGCCCTCCCGAACTCCTTGTTTCGCAACAAAGGCGATGGCCGTTTCGAAGACGTCTCCAAATCCGCCGGGGTTGATTTTCAGCTTGCGGGCCAATATCGTGGCGTGGCTTTTGCCGACTTCGACAACGATGGCCGTCTCGATGCCGTGGTTTCCAATGTGAATGGGCCCGCGCGGCTCTTCCGCAATGTGACCGCGAGTACTGGCCACTGGTTGGCGCTGAAGCTGACCGGGACACGCAGCAATCGCGATGGGATTGGCGCCAAGGTCGAACTCACCTTGCCGAGCGGACGCAAGCTCTACAACCATTGCGCCACCAGCGTGGGCTACGCCTCCTCCAGCGAGCCGTTGGTGCGCTTTGGCCTGGGCCAGGAGGCGGTTGCCAAGCTAATCGAGATTCATTGGCCCAGCGGGCAGGTGCAGCAGCTTCATGACGTAAAGCCCGATCAAGTTCTAAAAGTTCGCGAGCCCTGACCACTTCGCATTGACGCGCCAGCTCCGCTTAGCCGGCAATAGGCCAGGCATTGAATTAGTCGTGAACGGGCCGCGCCGGAGACGGTGATCGACGCCGTTGGGCGGGAAGCCGCTGCACACCACCCACAACTTTCTGCGCATGGGCTATAATGTAGGCGAAAGGCTTAGGTTACGCGCGCGTTAAGTGCGGGGGGATTTCTAGCACGGGAGCCAATAAGAGACTGCTGCCAGCGTGCAACCTGACTAGCCGCGTGCAGGCTTTTTTCGTGCGGTTTTTTTCGATGGACGAGGTCTCATGTCAAAGGGGGGCCTCATGAAACCGATCGGCAACATCGTGCTAGCCGCGACGCTTGCTTGCGCCTCCCAGGCGGCAATCGCTCAAACCAAGCCAGTGCGGGTATGCACCACGGAGCTCGATATCCATCCGGACGAAGACTTCCGCCCCGGACCTTATGGACCGCCCCCCATACATATGCGGCCTCAAGCTTTGCCACCAGACTTCTCGGGGGAGGCAACGGCGCCCGGCACGGTCATTGTGACCGTCCCTGTGGCGTGGACTAAAGAAGGCTTCGAAGCGCGCTTGCGGCAGGAGGAGTGCGATTTTGTCGTTTTGACCTGGTGGGAGTACAGAGGGCTCGACGTGGACCCCACTCTGTGGCCCCCGATGCTCAACGATGACATAAATCCCGCTTGGTCGATGCCCATGCAGGCCGTGCCAGTCGATAGCCCACCAATAGCCGGAGCAGCCGCGACGGCGGTGCCCATGATGGTCGCGCCAGCCAATATCCCAACACCCCCGTCAGCCGCGAAGTGGTTGAGGCACTTTGAACTGGACGGACCCGGCTTTCAACGTGTGCTGACGACGAAAGGATACCCTTATTCCGCTGCTCCCGAGAAGAAGTTGATGGACATTGCGAAGCAGATGGGAATGGAGATCTTGCGCGTCATAGATAGTCGGCCTCGAATCGAGAATCTGCCCGCAGCAGCTAGGCCTTCGATGTTCCTTCCGTTGGGCGCACCACCCGCTTCGCCCGAGCTTCCGGCCAGCGAGTCGGCAGGGACAACCGGCGACTCACACGGCCACCGCACGAAGATAACTCTTTCAGAACCTACATCACACGCTGTCATAAACGGACATGACTGTACCCCAGGCGATTCGTCGGATGCTTGCAAGAACGTTTGCGGCGGCCTGTTCGGGCCCTGCAAAGATGTAGAGCAGAAGCTAAGGCTGCAAGAACAGCATTTCGTGCTCGCGCGTAGACTCCTGCTGGAAAAGGGGGTTCCTTTCGAGCCATTCACTCTTTTGCGGCCGGGCGGACTTGCAAGGCTTAAGCCCGTTCTGGATCAGATGCCTGAGATGCGCCAGATTCGACGCGAGGCATCGCCCAGCGGAGTGATTTTCGCGGACACATTGTATCTGCCAGAAGGCGCGAGTTTCGGAGGCCCTACAGTGGTGATCGTCAATCACATCGTATACGAAGGCCGATGTCCCATATGGATTCGCACGCCCTGGGGCAATATTTGGGAAACCAATGGTCTCTACTTGTTTCCGCGCGGCGAGTCTAGAGCCCTCGACATGAGCTTAGAAGCAGCCTTGCAGAAGGGCGGAGTCACCAACTATGGAGAAAGGAATCCGCCTCCTTTTTCCGTGATTAAGGACCTCGACATCCCAAACTCCTGCAAGGAAATCCACATCGGTAACGGCGCGCCAATCCATAAGTAGGTTCCATATCTCTTGATGAAGGAGGAGAGCATCGCCTGTCGCTGGTGCACCCGAAGTAAGCGTCAAGAAGACTCCTTGGATCGATTTTGGTCCTGCCCCTAATCCCAGAGCTCCAAAATTGTCTCCCAGGGCGCGCCATTTCTTCGTTGATTCCGCTTCAACGAGTTCCGTTGACGACGTTTCGCTTTGTTTATGTTCTACCGCGAGCCTCAGCATGGACCACAGCGCGCCCGACACATGCGAAAACAAACAACACGACTCCTCCGACCCAACCGCCCAGACTGAACGGCTCAGAAAAGTGCATTCCAATCACAACGCCACTGCCAACCAAAATCGCGGCCAGAACATAGAACATGCGCATCCCATACATAAAAACAAAAGGAAGATAGTGCGCTCCCAGCAAAATCATCAACGCGGGATAAAACAACGTCAAGCGAAGCTCGGTTACAGGAAACAACAGAAGCATGCACAGCGGCAACGTGAACGCGACCTGCATCCCAAGACTCCCCAATCGATTGCCTTTCGTAAGATACGTAGGGCCTCCCGCCAAGCGCAGTAACAGTTGCGTTAACGGAAAAATAAAAAACCCGGCAATTAGGATTTCGATGATCGCCGCGCGCGGACTGACCCACGTACCGAGCCCTGCCGACACCAACCAGATTACCGACGAGACCAGTTGACCCCAAAAGCCGCCGACGAAGACTGTACGCACTTCGCGTTGAGCGTCCTGCACTAGCATGTTCCAGCCTCCGAGGAAGATGTTGGATGATGGGAAATGCCTGCGAAGTCTAACTTGCCACGGGTGTGTGGCAAAGACGTTTAATCCGAGATGATTTTGTGTAGCAGGTGGCGCAGACGCAAACCTTCGACGATTTTGGGTGAGTTTCTCCGCCTGAAACGCTCCCTCCGGCTTCAATCCAGCGGCAGCAGGTATCCGGGCGTTGCGCCCAATCGTCCTCCAAGGGCTTGGGCGTCCAGCACAGCCATGTCCCACGTGGTCCACGAAACAGGCGTGAGTCGTATGGTGACATCATCAAACGATGCAAACACAGGTCCAACGTGAGGATCGGACAATGCTCCTGCACTCAAATACCGGCTGTGTATGCGCAGATTAATTTCTCGGGACTGGTCGCCTGAAATCACTTCCACTCTTCCTGCAGCGGTTACGCCGCGCTCGGTCCCCGGCTTTCTTAGGTCCACCATCAACGAAGCCTTCGGTCGCGCCGCCAGATTACGCGCTTTTCGGCTCCTGGAAGACGTCGCAACGAACAAGCAGCCGGACTCGAAGAGATACCATACTGCCGTCAGGTGGATGGTCCCATCCGCGTTCTCGGTCCCGAGTGTTGCAATGTGGCGTCCTCGCAGGAATTCTTGCAGAGTCGCGTCCAGTGTTTGAGTCGGCATTTCTCCTCCGTTGCGCTTGCCTGATTCGGCTGAGGCAAGATTCTCTCACTTCTTCAAGAACTAGGAACCAGAAATGACTCCTGCTCGAGCCTTGCATCGGATTTCCGAAGGCACACGTGCCCGTGCGAAACGTTACCCGCCCGCACTGACGATTATCTCCGCGATGACTTCTTAGTTTTGAATTCTTCCTTGAGCTGCGTTGGGGCGGCCAAGCGCCAGGCGGCGGCCATGGCTTTGCGCACTGTGGTCTTTTTGGCGGCTTTGAGGTTGACGGTGGTACTGCCCTGGCGTCCCCAAGCGCCCTTCGCGGGGACAAACACATTGGGTTCGGCTTCAACTAGCATTTCTTGTTCTACCGGCGTGACCCTTACCATGCCCCACTCCTTGTTCGGGTAGCCGAGTGTGGCGAAAATCTTGCCGGCCACGCGAAAGTCGGGATGGTTCATGTGGGCGCGCTCCGCGGTTTCCGGGAGGCTGAGGGCTAACTTGCGAAAATCGCTTGGAGTCATTGCGCATCTCCTGCTCTGCAATTATTCATCACAGCACGAATGGCTCAACGCGACAACGGATTTTCCGTGTTGCGACAAATTTCAAACCGTGGGGGCGATCTCCCGGCGCTACAACCACAGTCAGACCGCGCGTCCTCCAAAAGACTGGCATAATGCCTGCCGCCGAGTTCTCATCTCCAGAGGAACTCGGGTTTCCCGCGCTAGTGAACGAGGTCGTATGAAAGCTGCCGTCTTACATGAGTTGGGGAAGCCTCCCCGGTACGAAGAGTTTGCCGAGCCCGCGGCGGGGAAGGATGAAGTTATCGTCAGAGTTCGTGCCGCGTCGCTGAAAGCCGTGGACAAGCAACTGGCCAGCGGCTCGCACTTCGCCAGTCCGCGCGAACTCCCCGTAATTTGCGGTACGGATGGTGTCGGCGACCTCGCCGACGGAACCAGGGTCCTCTTTGGCGGGCCGCGCCGTCCCTTTGGCGCGATGGCGCAGCGTACAATAGCGCCCGCGGCGTTTTGTTTTCCCATTCTGGATAGTCTGGATGACGCGACGGCCGCGGCGCTCCCCAATCCAGGCGTATCTGCTTGGCTCGTGTTGAGTCAGCGCGCAAAGGTAGCAAAGGGCGAGACCGTGCTCATTCTTGGCGCCACGGGCGTTACAGGAAAGTTGGCGGTACAGATTGCAAAATTGCTGGGCGCGGGCCGTGTGATTGCTTCTGGGCGAAACGCAAACTCTCTGGATAAACTGCGCGAACTCGGAGCGGATGCAACCATCCAGCTCAACCAGCCTGACGATGAGCTGCGGAAAGCATTCGCGCAGCAAGCTGGTGACCGCGGCTTCAACGTTGTAATTGATTACGTTTGGGGCCGGCCTACCGAAGTGCTTCTTGCTGCGATAACGCGTCCGGAATTTGCCGCGATAAATTCAGAAACGCGCCTGGTCCAGGTGGGCGAGAGTGCAGGCCCAACCATCTCGCTTCCCGCCGCAGTGCTCCGAAGCACTGCGCTGACCATCCTCGGAACGGCCGGAATCCCATCGCGCGACATTCTTGTCGCCGCGATGCAGCAGGTCATGGAGTGGGGCGCAAAAGGCGCGCTTCAAATCGACACCGAATCCGTACCTCTCTCCGAGATTGAACAAGCATGGCAGCGGCCGGAATCCGGTGGCCGGCGACTCGTCGTCATTCCCTGAGTCATTGGCGGCGCGAATAAGCGCTCGCGTTTTGCTGGAGACCCGCAAGATTTTCAGCACAAATCTTTCTCTGCGTTTTGTGGCTACTGTTTGGGCCGGTCAGCCGTGGAAGGCGCACCCGTCGGAGTCGATGCCGGTGCGGACGGAGACGTGGCCGAATGCCACGCGATGCCGTGTTGTTGCAGCAGTGCTGTGGCGTATCCAATCGGGATCGCTGCCCCGGGAGTGTTGGTTGGCAAGGCTGCCGGCCTCGCCGACGAGAGAGTTACGCCTCGCAGCCAAAGTCCTTCGACCAGGCCGACGGCGGCGCCCGAGCTGAGAGCCAAGACGGGCGACCCGCTCTGGCCCTTCTCAACCGGATGGCTCAGCAAGAACACCTCAGCGGCGGGGCCGGGCTTGTTCAGTTGCGTGGATTCGAAGGAGAGCACAGTTCCCGGCGAAGAAGCTTCTCGCTCATATTCGAAGCTGTAAGCGTTCTGCAGCCGTTTTGGGCCGAGCGACAGCGCAAGCACAGCCTCGCCGCGAACCGCCGGCGCCGCGGCCAACGGCACGAAGGCGACTCCGAACTTGCCGGCAAACGGATTTGGCGTCGCGCGAAGAATCGCCACATCGTGGTCCAAATCCTTGGCAATCACGGTCACTCGCAGCAACTGGGGCGGAGCATTCGGGCGATTCACGAGAATGTATGGCTGGCCTCCGTCGCGAAAGTTATCAAGCACGTGTGCGACCGTGAGCAAATACCCCTGCTCGTTGATGAAGAAGGCGTTGCCGAAAAAGGTGTAGTGGTAGCCCCGCGAGCCGGCAGTCTGATCGTTGGGGTAAACGATAGGGCAGAGCGCGGCGGCGGCTGAGTCCTCCGAGGAATTCACCTGCGAGAGCGCCAACTCTGCTGCAAACATTGTGAGTATGCAAGCAAAAGCACACGCGAAAGCGCGGGCGAAGGCCATCAGCGCTGCGCGTGTTGCGATGCGGCCGCGAAGGCTTTGGTGGATTGCGCGCACAAATTCCTCAGCGCCAATACATTGACAAAGCGGGGCGCTGCGGTAAATGGCAAGCAAGGCCGAAAAAGGGACAGGTGTGAGGAAAGATGGGGAGAGAGGAGAGGAGGGCAGAAAGGGCTTGACAGATGGCTGTGTCTACGGTATGTTCTGTACAGAGAGAAACAACAGAAATGACAGTTACTACAAAAACTACGCTTTCGCCTGTTGCTCAGAAATTCATCCTGCACTGGGGCGAGATGGGCACCCGGTGGGGCATCAACCGCACGGTAGCGCAGGTCCACGCGCTGCTGTTCCTTTCGCCCGTGCCCATCCCCGCGGATGAGATCTCCACAACGCTGGCCGTGGCGCGGTCGAACGTGAGCACCTGTCTGCGCGAGCTGCAGGGGTGGGGAATCGTGCGCGTAGTGCACGTCTTGGGCGACCGGCGCGACCACTTCGAGTCCCTCAAGGACGTTTGGGAGATTTTCCGAATCGTTTCGGAGGAGCGGAAGCGGCGGGAGATCGATCCGACGCTACGCGTGCTGGCGGAATGCCTTGCGGAGTCGAAGGCAAACGCGCAAGGCGATCCGTACACGCGGGAGCGGCTGGAGAGCATGCTGGAATTCTTGACGGTCATGACCGGGCTGTTTGATGAAGTGCTGCGAATGCCGACTTCAGCGCTGAAGGGAGTCGGGAAGTTGCGCGGGAAAGTGGTGACATTGCTGGGGAAGAAGGCGGGATGAGAAGTAATGAAGTAACGAAGTAAAGCCGCAAAGAAAAGAAGGAACGATGATTTCGCTGACATCGGAATTCACGGATGGGAAAGGGCGGCACGCGCGAGGGTGGTTGTTTTTTGACGCGGAGTGCGCGTTTTGCACGCGGATTGCGCGCTGGCTGGCGCCGATTTTGGAGCGGCGCGGACTAGCGGTTGCGCCGCTGCAGGATCCGCGGGTCGGGGCGCTGTTGGGAATGTCGCGCGAAGAGTTGCTCCGCGAGATGCGCCTTTTGCTTTCAGACGGCCGGCAATTTGGCGGCGCCGACGCGGCGGTGGCGCTGGCGCACGAAATTTGGTGGGCCCGGCCGCTGGTGTGGCTCGCATGGTTGCCAGGGATGCTGGATTTACTGCGGCGTGGATATGCACGGCAGGCAGCGAGAAGGAATTGTGCGGCAGTGAGTTGCGAGAGGGCCGCGGTGGTGAAATGAAAGAGACCGAGCAGGAAAGCCAGGAAGTGACGAAGCACGGAGTGAAGTCCGCGGAGGGTCGCGGCCGGAGCTGAGACTCGTAATCGCAAGAGCACAGCCAGGATCGGCTGTGGCACGAGGTTTGCGTATGGCGATGCGGTTTGCGGAAATGTGGCGATGGCAAGGAACGGAGGGCCGCGGGACGTACGCCACGGTTGGAGTGAGCGCCCTGGCCTTGAAGTATTTGCTGGACCGATGGGTAGCTGGAGCATTCTTTCATCGCGAGTGGTTGCCGTGGAATTACCTGTTTCCGCTGGGACCGCATGTGCAATGGAGTGCGGCGTGGACGGCCAGTTATCCAGTCTTTGCCGCGACGATGCTTGCGGTGGCGCTGCCGTTTATTTGGCTGGGCGTGACGCTGACGGTACAGAGGTTGCGGGATGCAGGGCAGCCGGTGTGGCTGGTGGTGCTTTTTTTCGTGCCGGTCGTCAATTTGCTTTTCTTGTTGCTGCTGTGCGTGCTCGGTACGCATCCGCGAGCGGAGTCGAAGCAGGCGGCGCCATGGCCGGAGACGAAGCCACTCAATAGTTTCATCCCGCGGAGCAAGTTCGGAGCAGGTGCGTTCGCAATTCTGGTGACAGCGCTGGTTGGTCTGGTGTTTACGCTGTTCAGCACGCAGGCGTTGAGGATGTACGGGATGGGACTCTTCGTGGCGGCGCCTTTTTGTCTGGGAATGTTCGCGGTTCTGGTGTACAGCTATCACGAGCCTCGTAGCTTTGGCAGCTGCCTTGCCGTTTCGCTGACCCCACTGGCGATTCTGGGCGCTGTGTTGTTGCTTGTGGCGATCGAAGGGCTGATTTGCATTTTGATGGCGGCGCCGTTCGCGGTGGGATTGGCGGCGCTCGGGGGCACGCTGGGATACTCGATCCAGGCGGGATATTGGCGGGCGAAAGAGGCGCCGGCGATGCTTTCGATTGTGCTGCTGTTCACGCCATCGTTTATTGGCCTGGAACGGCTGGCGAACGCGCAGCCGGAAACGTTTGTGGTTAAGTCGGCAATCGAAGTGAATGCCGCGCCGGAAGCGGTGTGGAAAGAGGTGGTGGCTTTTGCGGAGATTCCCCCTCCGAAGGAGCTGATCTTTCGGGCGGGGATTGCGTATCCGATTCGGGCGGAGATCTCCGGTCATGGCGCCGGGGCAGTTCGGCATTGCGTGTTTTCGACGGGAGCGTTTGTCGAGCCGATTGAAATTTGGGATGAGCCGCGACTGCTGAAGTTCAGCGTAACGGAAAACCCAGCGCCGATGCGCGAGATCACGCCTTATGCGAGCATCGAGCCGCCGCACCTGCATGGCTATTTTGTATCGCATCAGGGCCAGTTCTTGCTGACGCCGCTGCCGGGAGGCAGGACTCGGCTTGAAGGCACGACGTGGTACAGCCACACGATTTGGCCGGAGACGTATTGGCATTTGTGGTCGGATTACATCATTCATCGGATTCATGTGCGCGTGCTGGAGCATATTCGGGCAGAGGCAGAGAAGCATTCTTGAGTGAGGCATTGAGTGGTAGCTCTGTCTTTGCAATCTTGCTGAAGCTGAGTGGGAGAACAGACTGAAGTCTGTCCCAGGTGTGCCGATGACTGACCCTCCCCCTTCTTTTTCGTAAGTGTTGATTCTATGTAGGTTGTGCGGCGCGAGTGCGGGGGCGCGGGACTCTTTGCGGGCATGGTAGAAGCAGAAATGCGGATGAGAGCCGGAGCGGGGAGTGCGGCAACGGCGGCCATCGGCAAGCGTGAAGGTACACAAGGACGCGCGGTCCTGTAAGCGAAGAGAGGACATGGATTTCTCCTAAGAGTTGAATTTGGATTGGTTACAGAAGAGCCGGCAAGGATGCCGGCGCTACAAAAAAGAAAAGCCCCGCACGACGCGAGGCGCACTATTCATCGAAAAGATTATAGCTGTATAGTAATGAGACCGTCAACGGAAAAATCCACTCCTAGCGGGGGACGACAGGACGCTGGGATTTCTCCTACAGTGAGGCCTGCTTCAATCCAGTACAGAGCTGGACTGCCTTTAAAAAAAGACCGAGACCACGATAGCCAATCCAAAAACAAGCGACCAAAGAATAGGCTTTTTGGAGTTGGGCTTCATATAAGAAGTGTAGCATGGCTTCGTCGACCGTCTCCGGTCAAATCAGGCGTGGGGTGAAGCGGAATGGCAATTTTAACGCAGAGTGCAAGGCCATCCGCCAACGCTCCATTACAGCGCGTGCCCTGCCGCAAACACGTTCGCATGCTGGACCTACAGGGACGGCCATCCTTCAGTAGAAAAGTTTTGGCGACCAATTCTCGCGGCCTTCGGGCAGGAGGTCGAACATATTCCAAACCGGGGTAAAGAGATCTATGCCCCTGCGGTTTGGGTCGCCGTTGGAGGCGGGATGAAGAGAAGCCTCGGTGGTATAAAAATGATGGATTTTGCCGTCAGGTTCGCGGCTGAAGACGCTGACGCCCGGATGTTGTCCATCGTCACCTTCGACGTGGAAATCCTTGTTGAAACTACACTGGCCGCTAGATAGCAACCGGATTTTGTCCCATCCGCGCCGGCGCGCCCATTCCCGCAGGATAGGTCAGGGCTGTTCCGCTTTGAACACCAAGGCAGGCGGCATCGGTGGTGCTGAGGCAACGCTTACGTCATCCGATTCAGCGCCGTAGCCCTGCTGCGCTTGACTGTGGGCGGGGCGATGTTCACAAAACGATCGCAAAAACTGCTACCATGCGAAAATAGAGAGTATGCCAAAGGGCAGCGAGCTGAGGGCGGACGACACTGCGCGGCGGAGCGGTGAATCGGCCGGTAAGAAGGCAGCTAGGGGGAGCCTTGCTGCCGCTCTGCGAGTAGCTGGCGGGCGGCTCTGTCGTACCCTGTTCGCAGCGAAATGGGCTTGCCTGCTGGGACTTCTATTCCTGGTTGCGGGGAAGATTTCCGTCGGATTTGCGGATGCCACCGCTGAGCGGATGATCCTGCCCATCGAGGTTTTGAGTGTAGATGGAACGACAGCGACCCGGACCGTCGCACTCTCGGCGGGACAGGCTGAGTCGGCGCAAACGCTTTGGCTTCAGATTCATGGGCTGAGGTATGCGGATCAAGCCAGCGTCCAGGTCAATGCCAGCGCCTGGATACCGCTCAACAACAACACGGTAACGATCGCCGAGCCCGGCAAGAGTTTCGGCGGCATCGGCGGCGGTTTTTCCACGCTCGAAATGACTCTCCCTCTGTCGAAAGGCACGGTCGCCGCAGGCGCTAATACAATCCGCTTCCGGTTCAGCCAGACCGACGGCTTTACGAGCGCCTATCGCGTCCTTGCATGGAACTTCCTGACTTCCGAGGGAAGAAAGATTCTGCCACATGAGGATTTTGCGGAAGACGCACCCGAAACCTGGAAACCGCCGCTGCCTGACGCGGCTTCTATTCAGGCTGGGCGGGAACTGTGGTATTCCGCTTCACTGGTTGCAAGCAGCCGACCGAATAGTCTGAAGATGCGCGCGCACTGTGCGGACTGCCATGCGCAGAATGGCCGCGACCTGAAATACTTCAACTTCTCGAATGACAGCATCGTTGACCGCTCACGCTTCCATGGGCTTTCCAAAGTGCAGGGCGAGCAGATCGCCAGCTACATTCGCAGCTTGAATTTTCCCAGCCCCGGCCGCCCGTGGAACCCTCCTTATCAACCGGGACCTGGAGTAGACGAGCAAGCGATCTCGAATTGGGCTGCGGGCGCCGGACTCTCTGCTGTGCTCGAGCAGGATACGGACGCACTGCCATATCTGCTTAGCAAGCACGGGGCTCCGGTAAGCGAGGCAGCCGCAAATCCAACTGGAACTTCTCCGAACCTGCGTGATCTCGCGGGGAAAATTACTCCGGAGATTTTTCGTCCCGACGGCAACCTCAATGCTCGTGAGATTCCTATCGCCTTGCAATTGCCGGATTGGAGCCAGTGGCTGCCGCGCATACATCCAAAGGACGCATGGGGAGAAGCCTTTACACAGAGCGAATTCGCCGCGCTTTACGATGGGGAGACGATCGCGGGAAGCAAAGGCAAAACTGGAGCGAACTCGTCTCTGCGCAAGCTGCTGGCAGCCGCCCGCCCTGCGGATCGCGACATTCGCCCTGTCGTTGGCGGGTTCGCCCAGTGGTCGCAAGCGCGCCGCACGTTTCTGAAGCGCTATGTCGAAGGAAAAACGGCGTGGTCGCCGGCTTTGACCGACAAGGTTTACTCGACGCAGCTGTGGCAGCTCGCGAAGACATGGGAGATGATGCAGGAATTTGGGCTCGAAGAACGCGGGCGCGACTTTTTCGGGACGAGTGCGGATTCCCGCACGTGGTTCAACAGCATTCCGGCGGAGACTGCTCCTTCGACAGTGCAGATACCGGATGGACCGGCCGGCGTCGGCGGTAGCGCGCTGACCAACGAATACTTCTCGGCTTCCTGGTATGAATTACAGATCATTCTGAATAGCGGCAATCATCAACATAGGGATCGCAGCCCGGTGGATTGGGTATACGTGATCGGCAGGTTCCGCGACCTACATGAGCAGACCCACCAAGCGGAACCGGCGCGACTCCTGGTAGCCGTAATCAAAGCGCTGCAATCTACGGATCCGCGCTTGGGCCCTGAAGATTTCAGCAAGGGCTGGCGTCCGGACCAAAACGTCGATCCGCGCATCATGATCAGTCCGGTTTGGGCGCCAATCTTTCAACCGTTGCCGACCGAAGTACATCGCGCGCTAACCGCGTCGCTGCTTGCGGCATGGATGGACAAGAACGCGCAATACCCAATTGAAAAGTATTTGCCGATGGGAACGCCGCGGCACGCTTACGCAGCACCACATTCGTATGGGGAGATCACCGGCGGGAAGGTCTGGGAGGCGTCGCAACAGTTCCGCGATGCCGGCGTGGCGCCCGAACTTCTCCGGCGCTTGCAGCAATGGGGCGTGACCTTCAACGACCGTGCAGCGCGGATCCAATACTGACTACGAAGGCAGTTTCTCGCAGAAAGAAATGCATCTTCAACAGCCATTACGAAAGCGGAAATCGATCGTGCCGTTCGCATGGCACGGAAAAATGCTGCGGCGGGATTACGCGCTGGCCGCTGAGGATTGTTCGAGGACGCGGCGGTAGTAGGCTTCGTAGGCGGGGATGACGTCGTTGGCGCAGAATTTGCGCTTGGCGTCCACGCGGGCGCGCTGGCCCATTTCGCGGCCGCGGTCGGAGCGGGAGAGAATTTCGATGGCGTGGGCGGCGGCGGCTTTGACGTCGCCGGGCTCGACGAGATAGCCGTCGGCGCCGTGTTCGACGACTTCGGGGACGCCGCCGACGTTTGTGGCGATCACGGGGACTTCGCAGGCCATGGCTTCGAGAGCCGCCAGGCCGAAGGATTCGAGCTGCGAAGGCAACAGGAAAAGATCGGCTACGGCGAGCTTTTCATAGACGCCGTTTTGTTTCCCTAGAAAAATCACGTCTTTTTGCAGGCGCTTCTTGCGGACAAGATATTCCGCGGCGCCACGGTCCGGGCCATCGCCGATGAGGACGAGTTTGGCGGGCATTTTAGCGCGCACCAGAGCGAAGATTTCAACGACATCCGTGAGGCGTTTCACCGGGCGGAAATTCGAGAGGTGCATGAGGATGGGCTCGCCATTGGGTGCCCATTGTTCCCGCAGGCCGGGCTGGGGTTTGCGGGTGTAGAGATCGCAATTCACAAAATTGGGAATCACTTCGATGGGGCGCTTGATGTCGAACTCTTTGAGAGTTTGATTCAGAAGGTATTGGGAGATGGCGGTGACGCCGTCGCTCTGCTCGATGGAGAATTTTGTGATGGGCAGATAGCTGCGATTGCTGCCGACCAAGGTGATGTCCGTGCCGTGAAGCGTGGTAATGAACGGCAGGCGGCGCGGGGCGGCCATGGAACGCGCCAGCATCGCGCTTACGGAGTGGGGAATGGCGTAGTGGACGTGGAGGAGGTCCAGCGATTCGGATTCGAAGACTTCGAGCATCTTGGTGGCGAGGGCTAAAGTGTAGGGCGGATGATCGAATAGCGGATAGCTGGCGACTTCGACTTCGTGAAAATGGATGTGCGGGTCGTTGGGATTCATGCGGATGGGCGGGGCGTAACTGATGAAATGAATGTCGTGGCCGCGGGCAGCGAGCTCCTGGCCGAGCTCGGTGGCGACGACGCCGGAGCCGCCGTAGGTGGGGTAGCAGGTGATGCCGATCTTCATGAACGAGGCTCTCCGGTGTCCTCAGTTGTTTCTCGCGGGCAGATAGTGCAGCATTCTACCGGCAAAGGGCGCCATTGCGGTCAATTAGACATCCTTAATGGACGGTGTTCCCATGCGCTCTAGTAGAGAGCGCAAAGGCAATTCATTAGACGCGGGAGGTGGCAAAACCGTGACACGACTTGCGGGGAAAGTCGCCCTGATTACAGGCGGTGGAACAGGGATTGGACGGGCGATCGCGCTCGCGTTTGCGCGAGAAGGCGCGAACGTCGCGGTGGCCGGGCGTCGAAAAGAGAAGCTAGAAGAAACGCTGCGCGAGCTGGAAAAGCAGGGAGGCGAAGGGCTGGCGATTGCGTGCGACGTTGCGAAGGCGAAGGATGCCGAGCGAGCGGTGCGGGAGACGGCGAAAAAGTTCGGCAAAATGAATGTGCTGGTGAACAATGCCGGGGTTCTGCATGTGTCAACGATCGAGGGGATGAGCGAGGAGCAGTGGGACAAGTTGATGACGATAAATCTGAAAGGGCCGTTCTTGATGTGCCGAGCGGCGCTACCAGAGTTCCGTAAAGCGCGGGGTGGAGCGATTGTGAATGTCGGCTCGGTGCTGGGGTTGGTGGGGATGAAGGATCGCGCAGCTTACTGCGCGTCAAAAGGCGGAGTGACGCTGCTGACGAAAGCGATGGCGCTCGATCACGCGCATGAGAATGTGCGGTCGAACTGCATCTGTCCTTCGATTGTGGAGACCGAGCTGGTGCAGGGACTTTTCGCAGCTTCGGAAGAGGGAAAATCTTTGCGCAAAGCCAGGATCGGGCAGATTCCGCTGGGGCGCATGGGCCGCCCCGAGGATGTCGCGGAAATGGCGGTGTTTCTGGCGTCTGAGGAATCGAGCTGGCTGACGGGCGCGGCGATTCCGCTGGATGGCGGACTTTCCGCGTATTGAGAAGAGCATGAGGACTCGATGAAGTCAGAATTGTTCAGCGACTTGAAGAAGTACGAAGCGGCGCTGCGCCGGAGAACGAATCAAACCGGCGCCACTTCGCTGCTGGGCCTTTCGCTGGAAAGTTTAGAGAAGGGGCATGTCGTTTTCAGCATGAGGGTGAAGCCGCGGCACAAACAGCTTCACGGCGTGGTGCATGGAGGAGTTCTCGCCACTGTCGCGGACACGGTAGCGGCCATCGCGGCCTTTACGACGGTTCCGAAGGGTACGCGGATTGCCACTGTAGAATTGAAGATAAATTTTCTAGAGCCGGTGCCGGGCGGGCGTATAAGGGCAGAAGGCCGCGTTTTGCGGACCGGGCGCAATTTCGTGGTGACAGAATGCGAGATTTATAAAGAGGACGGCACACTGGCGGCTAAAGCGCTGCTCACCTTTGGCGCGGCTCGCGGGCACTCCATTAGCCCGCAATAGAGCCCCTGGGAGTTTAGAAATTATTCATCGCCGCCGGCTGCGGCTTCTTCGCCATCCTTGTGGACGTACTTGATAACGCGCTTGAAAATGAGCAAATTTGGGCTGCCCTGGCGGGTGAGCTTGATGCAGTCGCGATCGTACCACTCGACCGTGCCGCGAAGGGATTCGCCATTGTCGAGCGTCACGACCATCGGGGTATGGCTTTGCATCTGCTTGACCCAATAGAAGTTCTCGGCGTGGGTCGTCTCCGGAGGCGCGGGTTTCTTGCTTGGCACCGGACCGCTGTGCGAGATCCTTTGGGGAGGTTGTTCTTTCACGTCAACAAAACCGGGGCGAAACAATCTGCGGTTCACCATGACTTCTCCTTGCGGCTAACGGTGGGGTGTGTTCATTTTGTGAGATGCATGCGCGAGGCGCTGGGTTACAGCAGGAGAAAAAAATTGTTGAAGCCCCAGAGGCGCCCAAATCTCCGCGCCAAGCCACGAAACGTTACAGTTCCGGCCCGAGCGAGGCAGCCAGCGCATCCAGGCCAAGCTGACGATTCAAATTGCGGCGAGCGCCTGCGTGAAGCTCGTCGAAACCGGCGATGGCGCGCATGACCCATCGGGAATCAACCAACTTCGCCAGCGTATTGAGCTCTTTGGCCAAGGGAACGTTTCGCAGGGCTGGTTGCTTCACGCCCGATGTGAGCTCCAGGAGGTCGCAAAGCAGGCCATAGAAGACGCTGATTTGATCCTCGAAGGAAGACTCACGGTCTTTGGCGAGGGCGGATGTATCGGCGAAAAGCTGCGCGAAGCCCTGGCCATGTGCGGCGCGCTCAAGGATGCGCAGCGCGTTCCGCCGTCGTTTCTCAGTTTCTTCCACATTCATCTCGATGGCTAGTCCAGGACTGCCTTCCGCAAGTTGCGCGGCCAACTTTACGTCGGACGCCTTGCGCTCGGTTTTTTCTTTAAGAATGTTTTCGACGTCCGGTTGCGATAGCGGCGCGAAATGAAATTGCAGGCAGCGGGAAACAATGGTGGGGAGCAGCGCGTAAGGAGAGGGCGCAGTCAGAATAAGAGTCGCCGAGCCGGGCGGTTCTTCGAGGATTTTCAAGAATACGTTGGCGACATCCCAGCGCATGGTCTCCGCGCCATCCAGAATAAAAACGCGGCGGCGTCCCATGGGCTGGAAGTATGCGGCGCGCTGAACCGCGCGCAGCTGGCCAATTCGCAACATGGGCCGCGCGACAGGACTCTTCAAACGGACTGGGTCGGGCACGAGCGCCCACACATCCGGATGCGTCTGGAGGACGAGAGGGACTCGTTCCACGGTGGCGGCGTCAGCGCTTTCGCCTCGTTCCGCGAGACCTTGTTCGATGAGTTTTTCAGGATCGGCGAGCAATGCGATGCGCTTGCAAGTTTCGCATTCGCCGCAAAAGTCGTCTTTCATCCGCTCGCAATTCGCGGCCTGCGCAAACATTCGCGCCAGCGTGAACTTGCCGAGGCCGCGCGGGCCGCTAAAGAGCAGCGCGTGCGGAACGCGATCGCTGCGCAAAGCGCCGCGCAGGGCAGTGACGATGCGTTCGTTGCCAAGAAATTCGGAAAAGCCCATGTCTCAGCGGCCTTCCTTTGCCGATGGTCGCGCAAGCACTTGCAAAACCGCGGCGAAAATTTCGGTGGCGATGTCCTTTTGCGGACGCATGGAGCTGCGTTCCTCGTCGAAGCACGGAATGGTGGCCCAGTTGGGCCGACGCGAGAGCTGATCGTACATCGCGGCGGCATCTTCGAGATGGCGAAGACTGGCCTCCTGCAGATCCTGTTTGACCTTCGTATAGGTGCGGGCGGACTTGCGCGCCACAAGTTCCTGCGCCTCCCGAGGCGGGACTCGGAGATAGAGCACAAGGGCTTCTCGCGGCAGATTGTAAATGTTGTACTCCAAATGCTCGATCCATGCGACGAAGGCCGGGCGGGCGACGGCAGTGGCGCGCGCGGTTTGATGTGCAAGATTCGAGCCGATGTAGCGGTCGGCGAGCACGATTTTGCCCTGGTTCAGCGCCGTATCCAGGCGGAACTTGGCTTCGAAGCGATCGCCCGCATAGAGCAGGGCACTGAAGTGCGGGTCAACCGTTGCGAGCGGGCCAAAATCGCCGTTGAGGAATTGCCCGACCATTTTGCCGAACCACGAATCGTATTGTGGGAAACCGGTCGAAAAGACGGCGTACCCGGCGTCGACCAGAGTTTTTTCCAGTAGTTCGACTTGCGTGCGCTTGCCGCTTCCGTCGATGCCCTCGATGGCGATGAGTTTTCCCGGTGGAGTCATGTGAGAAGGCCAGTCTAACCGCAGACTCGCAACGCCGCAACGCCGTGCATGCTACGATTTGAATTTGAACATGGCGCCGACCTTGATACGGGAAAACCTCTTGCGAGTGCAGGAGCGGATTCTTGCTGCCGCGCAGCGAGCCGGCCGCCGCGCCGCTGATATTGCTTTAATCGGAGTTTCGAAGACGCATCCTGCGGAGGCCATCCGCGAGGCCTACGATGCGGGACTGCGCCATTTCGGTGAAAACCGCGTGCAGGAGTGGGAAGGGAAGCACCTCGGCGTTCAGGATTTGGGCGCCACGTGGCATCTCATCGGGCATTTGCAGAGCAATAAAGCAGCGCGGGCGGCGAAGCTCTTCCATGCGATCGATTCGGTGGATGATTTTGCGCTGGCGCAGCGGCTAAGCCGGGCCCTGACACAAAGTGGCGCAGCTGGAAAGTTGCGCGTCCTCATCGAAGTGCACATCGCGAAAGAAGAGGCCAAGAGCGGGGCCGGCGTCGAAGAACTTCCAGCGCTGGCTGAAAAAGTCGCTGCGCTAGCTGGGCTGGAATTCGCCGGGCTCATGTGCATTCCACCATTCGCTGAAAATCCTGAAGAGGCGAGGCCACACTTCAGGCGGCTACGCGAATTGCGCGAGGCCTTGACGAAACAGCTTGGCCGCGGTCTACCGGTTCTTTCGATGGGCATGTCCCACGATTTTGAAGTGGCGATCGAAGAAGGCGCCACGGAAGTGCGCGTCGGAACGGCGCTCTTCGGGACGCGCGGCACAAAATAAACCGGCATGCGAGGAGATATTTTGGATATTGAAGACAGGGCCGGCGGTGTGGTCTTTTCGGTTCGTGTGCAGCCACGGGCCAGCAAGAATGAAGTGGCCGGAGAGCTCGGCGGAGCGCTGAAGATCCGGCTGCAAGCGCCCGCCGCCGAGAACCGGGCCAATGAGGCCCTGGTAGAATTTCTTGCACATCTTTTGAAAACACCCAAGGCGGCTGTTAGAATTCTCTCCGGTGATCGCAGCCGCACAAAACGCCTCGAAATTTGCGGTGTAACGAAGCAGCAAGTGCTGGGACTCCTGATGCAGGACGCGTGATAAATCGTTTGCCGCATCAAAGGCGAATGGCAAGGACATTTTCTGAATATGAGCGCTGATATCAACGCGATACAAAGCGATTTGCGGGCAGCGAAGCTGGACGGCTGGCTGTTCTACGATTTTCGCGGTCGCGACCCCATTGCACAGGGCATCCTGCAGCTTCCTCCGGGAATGCGCACCCGCCGCTGGTTCTACTTCGTTCCGGCGAAAGGGACGCCGCGCAAATTGGTGCACAAGATTGAGACGGAATCACTCGCGGCCTTGCCTGGTGACACGCTGTTTTATGCCGGGCAGGATGAGCTCAGGAAAAATCTCGGCAAACTCCTGGGACGCGCAAAGAACGTCGCGATGCAATACTCGCCCAAAAACGCCATCCCATATGTGGCGATGGTGGACGCAGGGACAGTGGAGCTTGTGCGCAGCGCGGGCGCGAAAGTCGTCAGCTCCGCGGACCTGGTGCAAAAATACGAAGCGTGCTGGAGCCCGGCGCAGCTGGAATCCCACCTGGCGGCAGGCGCGGTCATCGACCGCGTAGTGCGAGAGGCCTTTCAGCTTGCGGCAAAAAACGTCCGCGAGAAGAAGACGTTCACGGAATACGATTTGCAGCAATGGATTCTGAAGGAATTTGAACACGCCGGCATCGCGGCGGAGCAAGGGCCGGACATCGCCGTTGGACCGCACGCCAGCGATCCCCACTACGGCCCGACACAACCGACGGCGTCGCCCATTCGCGAAGGAGATTTGTTGCTGCTGGACGTTTGGGGGAAGACGAAAGCCGCGGGCAGCGTCTACTACGACATTACTTGGGTCGGTTACCTCGGCGCGAAGGTTCCGGAAAAGATGGCGAAGATCTTTGGAATCGTGCGCGAAGCGCGGGACAAGGCCGTCCAGCTGATTCAAACAAGCGTCGCGGCGGGTGCGCCGCTGCAGGGGTGGCAAGTGGATAAAGCGGCGCGCAAGGTGATCGAGAAAGCGGGCTACGGCAAGTATTTCTTTCATCGAACGGGCCACAACATCGGGCAAACAGTGCACGGCAATGGCGTCAACATGGACGGGCTGGAAACGCACGACGTGCGCCACCTGATTCCCAAAACTTGTAACTCCATCGAGCCGGGAATCTATTTGCCTGAGTTCGGCATCCGAAGCGAAGTGAACGTGTATATTGGGGAAAAAGAGGCGCGCGTAACCGGAGCCGTCCAAAACGAAATCTTGGCGTTGCTGGCCTAGGCGAAGCCAACCTGAACAAATTAGTGGGAAGAAAAATGTCTGAAGAACTGAATACGGACGCGACAACGGTCGCAAGTTCGACCCCGGCAACGAGCGCGGAAACGCCCGTGGCATCGCCCGAGCACCCTCAGAAATCTGAGTTGGTGGCGATTGCCATCGGCGTGGCGGGCTGGTTCGTTCCAGGGCTGGGTCACGGCCTGCAGAAAATGTGGGGACGCGCGCTTGGCTGTTTCCTGACAGTGGCAGCGCTCGTTATTCTCGGCGTTGGGATGCGCGGCAACTTGTTCAGTTCGGAAGGAGGCGACGCATTCGCAATGCTGGGATACATCGCCGATCTCGGAACTGGCTCTCTTTATTTCGCCGCGCGAGCGTTTGAAACAAATGGCTCAGACGTCGCGCACGCCTTAGGCGACTATGGCACGCGCTTTCTCGCGGCCGCCGGGGTTCTGAATCTGCTGGCCGCGCTCCACGCTTATGAAGCGGCGCGAGGGCGGAAAGCGTGATCACCGCAATCGGGTTCGACCTCACTCATTTTCAATCGATGACGCTCTTTGCGCTGCTCATCTCCGTCGCGTTTGGGTTTCTGAGCCGCCGCCGCACCAGCGACCGCGTAAAATACATCATCTGGTCCTTGTTTCTGTTCCTGCTGATCGGCGTGGGGATCGGCTGGGCGATGTATCCTTTCTCGCGATAAAAGAACGCAATTTCGCGGTTCAATTGACAGAAATTTTGCGCGGATGCTATTGTCAAAGAACGAGCCGAGGTAGCTCAGTGGTAGAGCAGCCGATTCGTAATCGGCAGGTCGAGAGTTCAACTCTCTCCCTCGGCTCCAGAATCCTCTAACTTTCGCACTTTCAATCAGTTCACTGGTTGGTACCCATGGCAAGGAAGCTGCCATGGAGCTACCAGTTGAAGATCGTGCCGTCCAGCTTCCGGTTTACGGGCAAGTACGCGCGCTCATAAGGAAATTTGTCCGCGAGTTTCTCGTTGTAATCGACGCCCAAACCGGGACCGTCTCCCGGATGCAGGAATCCGTCGCTGAAGGAATACGTGTGCGGGAAGACTTCGTCGGTTTCCTTGGTGTGGTGCATGAATTCCTGGATTCCAAAATTGTTCACCGAGATGTCGAAATGCAGCGCCGCAGCCAGGGACACCGGGGACAGATCCGTCGCGCCGTGGCAGCCCGTGAGCACATGATACATCTCCGCGAGTGAGGCGACTTTCTTGAGATGTGTGAGACCGCCGCCGTGGACCGTGGCCATCCGGATGTAGTCGATCAGTTGTTCGGTGATGACGGTCTGGGCGTCCCAAATCGTATTGAAAACCTCCCCCAGCGCAAGCGGCGTCGTCGTGTGCTGGCGGATAATTCGAAAACCTTCCTGTAATTCCGCCGCGACCGCATCTTCAAGCCAGAAAAGATGATAGGGCTCGAGGCTCTTCCCCAGACGCGCCGCTTCGATGGGCGTGAGGCGGTGATGCGCGTCATGCAGCAAGTGAAGGTCGTCGCCAAACTTCAAGCGAAGAGTTTCAAAGAGCTTTGGCACAATCATCAAATATTTTTCCGTGGACCAGATATTTTCGGGAGGAAGGCCCTTTTCCGCGGGTTCGTAGAAGAGCTTGTCTTTTGCGACACCATAGGTTGAGGGAATCCCGGGGATTCCTGACTGCGCGCGAATGGCGCGATAGCCCATCTCCGCGAATTTTGCGACCTCATCGACGGTTTCTTCGATGTCGCGTCCGTTCGCGTGGCCGTAGACCATGACACCTTTGCGGCTCTTTCCACCGAGAAGGTTGTAGACAGGTGTGTTGAGAGTTTTTCCTTTGATGTCCCAAAGCGCGACGTCGATGGCCCCAATCGAGGCCATGGTCACCGGGCCGCGCCGCCAGTAAGCGCCGCGATAGAAATATTGCCAGATGTCTTCGGATTGGAAAGGGTCACGGCCAATCAGGCAGGGAATCAGATGATCGGAGAGATAGGACGCCACGGCCAGCTCGCGGCCGTTGAGCGTCGCATCGCCGAGTCCATAAATGCCCTGGTCGGTATAGACCTTAAGCGTTACGAAATTTCTTCCCGGCGAGGATATCAATACTTTTGCATCAGTTATTTTCACCCACCCTCCTCATGTGTCTATCGAGCTTGCCACATCGATGTTGATGTTCGGTTCAGCATGCGCAATCAGCCGCACCAGAACATTTCAAATCCGCCGGACCAGGCCTTGCTCCGTAGCCTTTGTGTTTCGTACCAACAGCAGCACCAGAATCATCCCCGCGAAGGGAATCAGGCCCGCGATAACCATGAGCGGGTCGAATAAATGAGTTCCTGTGGCGATGCGCGCATCGGAAAGATGGCCCGCCAATTCGAAAACAATGATTGTACCAAGGGCGGCGCCTGTGCCGCTCAGTCCGCTGACGCTCGCCACGGACTCGTTTTTGTAAAGGTCAGAAGGTAACACGTTGGCGATGGTCGTGAAAGATGCGTATGAGAATGTGGCCAGGCCGAAGAGGAGAGTAAGCATATAGAGATTCACCGTGAAAATCGTGGGAATGAGCAAAGTAACCCCGAAGCCGCCAAAAATCACCAGCGCTTTGCGCGCCCTTCCGACGGACCAGCCACGCTTAATCAAACGACCGGAAAGCCAGCCGCTAAAGAAATTGCCCAGGTCGGCGGCGATAAATGGAATCCATACGGCTATCAAGCCGCTTTTGAGACCAATGCCTTTGGCGACGAGATAGATAGGAAACCAATCGGCGATAAAGAACCAGACTGGGTCGGTGAAGCTCCTGGCGATGATGGTCCCCCAGGTTTGCGGAAGTTTTAGAAGATCGCGCCAGCGCAGGGGCGTTGCTGCCAGAGGTTGGTCTTCTTTGTGGTCAGCAAGGATCATCTGCCGTTCCGCGACACTAATCCGAGGATGGTCCTGCGGGAGGTGATAGAACCAACGCCAAACAATGAGCCACAGGAATCCGAGCAGACCGGGAACAACAAATGCGGGACGAAGACCCCAGCGGAAATACAACCACAGGACAAGGAACGGAGCGACAGCACCGCCGATGGAGGAACCGCTATCGAACAGCGC
>Ga0070706_100000400_pt1 | contig 52368 bp, 45 predicted proteins | sample KBSK5501metaG_FD_65476 | JGI IMG/M metagenome (GOLD analysis project Ga0070706, IMG submission 65476) | Corn, switchgrass and miscanthus rhizosphere microbial communities from Kellogg Biological Station, Michigan, USA - KBS K5-50-1 metaG | ecosystem: Host-associated > Plants > Roots >... | reverse complement strand
CCGCTCTTGCCGGGCCTCACACCGTGTCCCGGCCGGGTGGCCGGGGGCTGATATGAGGCCCGGCACCCCGCTCTTGCCGGGCCTCACACCCTGTCCCAGCCTGTCTGCCAGCCGGGAAGTTGCACGAGGCCCGGCGCCCCGCTCTCGCCGGGCCTCACCAATGATGACGCGCGGCTCAGGAGACCGGTTCACACGTTCGCGAACTTCGTCAGCGAACTGACGGCAGTCCCGGATCCGGTCTGCCGTCCGCGGCTAATTTCTGCAGGTGGGGTTGCAGATGCGCCGCGCGATCGCGTTGAAGAACACCGAGGTGACCTGGGTGGGCTTGGTGATCAAGTATGCCTGGCCACCGGTGGCCGCGGAGATCTGCTGCAGCGCGGAGAAGCCGGCCGGACTGCCGAGCACGAGCGTGATGATCTCCACCCGGCGGTTGGGGTTGTAGAGCTTGCGCAGCTCTTTTATCAGGGTTGCGGCGGAGATGTCCCCTGGGGCGTTGTCTACCCCCGCGGTCATCACCAGTACCGCGTTGGCGTACCTGGGCTGATAGGTGGCTGTCATCTCCTTGTAGCCAGCGAGGATCGAGCCATACAGCGCGGCCGGCGCGCCCGCCACTGGCGTTCCCGCCTGGGTAACCTGCTGGATCTGCTGACGCCGGGTGACGAGGCCGAATTCGCCGAGCACCGGGCCCACGGAGATCAGCTGTTTGTAGGGAAGCGTGCCGTTGAGATGACTGGCGAACGCCCAGATCCCCATCTGCGTGCTGTTGGGGAACTGAGACAGGCCGAGGCCGGCCACCTGGACCATCACCTGTTCCAGGGTCGTGCCGCTGGCCGTGACCGGGGTGGCCATCTGCTCGGAAACGTCGAGTAGCGCCAGGTCGCGCGAACCGAGGCCGAGGCGGGACCATGCCTGGAGGGCGGTCTCGGCCTGGCCCGGGGGAGCGGGTTCGGCCAGGTTCGGCTGGCCTGTGATCAGCCCGTACTGGCTGACCCAGCCAGACGCGACACCATTGGCAGAACGAAATCCTTCGTACCGCACGTAGGACGCCGCGTAACTCGAGTTGAGGGTGTCCTGGAATTCCTGGGCGGCGCGCAGCTTGAGGGGATCGGACGTGGTCAGCACGTAGGGGTAGTCAAGCTGATAAGAACCCTGCGACGGGTACCGGCCCGAGAGGGGCTGATCTGGGTGGGACTTGTCGTACTGCACGACCGCCTGCTCAGAGGTGACGGTGACCGGGCGACCGTCCCGTGGCGGGCGGGCCAGGCTCACCAGCGACGCGAGCGCGGTGCCGCTCTCGAACGGGCCGGTGACCTGGACGTTGAAGACGAACTTGGTGAAGTTGCCCAGGGCCGCCGAACCGCTGCCGAGCATCCGCTGAAGTTCGATGAGGGTGGCGAGCCCGGCCGAGCTCTGCGCCGGATCCGGGAACTCCACCCGCAGGCCGAGCGCGGATGCCGGCCCGCCGACGGACTCGGGCAGCAGGAACTGCCAGCCCACCTGGGTGCCGAACGCGGGCATCTGGGCCGCCACCGACCGGGGCATCACGATCATGAGGGGGGACCGGGCTACCGTAACCCCCGTGGGCTGCACCAGTTGAGCCCCGATCGGGGAGCTACGCGCCACATCGACCCAGAGGCTGGAGTCGGGGATCCAGGCGTCGACGGCCCGCCCCCCGGCTGGCTTCTGCCCGGACACCTGCGCGGCCACGGTCGCCGATTGCTCGCTGGTGACCCGGACCACCGCGCAGTGCCCGGCAACCTTGCGCTGCTGGGCGTTGAAGTACTGGCCGACATGACGGATCGCCGGGGCGATGTCGTCGGATACGCCGACGGTGACCACCACCGAGTTCGATGCGCACGATTCACGGGACACGATTGCCTGGGCGCCGAGCGCGACAACGAGAGTCCCGGCAATCACCACGGCAAGCACGCTCAGACCGACGACCGTCCCACGGCGCTTGCGGCCACGCCGGCTCGGGGCGGCCGCGGTGGCGCGTCCAGCGTTCACCGCATCCCTCAATCACGTGACCTGCGGCCTACTTGGCCTACCGGGCCGACTGTATCGGACGATGAATGACATTTCAGCCCGGTTGCCCGCTTTCCCGGCGATCCTCAGCGCGAGCCCCGGGCGAGCCCCGTGCGGTCCCAGCGGCGAACCTGCGGCGGCGCGGAGTCCGCGACACTGGGGGAGTGGCAGGACTCATCCCCGTCCCCGTCCGCGACGCAGGCGACCCGCGGCTGGCCGACTATGTGCGGCTGACCGACGTATCCCTGCGCAAGAGCCTTGAGGCCGCCAGCGGGCTGTTCGTGGCCGAGGGGGAGAAGGTGATCCGGCGCGCGATCGCGGCCGGCTACCCGGTGCGCTCCATGCTGGTCACCGAGGACAAACTGGCGGGTCTCGCCGGGCTGGCGAGCGGCTGCGCGGCGCCGGTCTACGTGCTGCCCGCAGCGGTGGCCCGCCAGCTGACCGGCTACCAGGTGCACCGGGGCGCGCTGGCGTCGATGGCCAGGCGGCCGCTGCCGTCGGTCACCGAGGTCGTCGCCGGGGAGAACCGCTTGGTCGTGCTGGAGGACCTGGTGGACCACGGCAACGTCGGGGCGATCTTCCGGTGCGCCGCGGCGCTCGGCGTCGGGGCGGTGATCCTGTCACCCCGGTGTGCCGACCCGCTGTACCGGCGGGCCGTCAAGGTCTCCATGGGCGCGGTGTTCGCCATCCGCTACGCCCGGATGACGCACTGGCATGACGGGCTTGCGGCGTTGCGCGGGGCGGGTTTCCAGTTGCTCGCCCTTACTCCGGATCAGTCTGCGGTGCCCCTCGCTGACGCGGTCTTGGGCGAGCGGGTCGCGCTGCTGCTCGGCTCGGAGGGTGACGGGCTGTCGTCCCGCTGGATGCACGAGGCCGACCAGGCCGTGTGCATCCCGATGAGCTCAGCGGCGATGGCGCTGGGGGTGGACTCGCTGAACGTGGTCGCCGCCGCGGCCGTCGCATGCCACGGCCTGATGCGCTCTCCTCAGGACACCGGCCGGTAGGCAGCGTGCAGGCGCAGCTTGGCGCCGGCCTGCGCGCTGGTCTGGTCGAGGCCCAGGAGGGCGGCGCCGGCGATGGGCGGAACGCCGGTCACGCGCACGTCCGCCGCTGGCGCGCCTGCGGCCATCCGCTCGGTAATCCACCCGGTGAGCAGCGGGTCCCGCGCGGTCAGCACCCCGCCGCCGAGTACCACGGGGGTGGCGAGGCCGGTCAGGTCGAGCCGCCGCATGACGGTGAGCGCCATCGCGCACACCTCGTCCGCCTGATGGCTGACCAGGTCGCGGGCCACCTGGTCGCCGCTGGCCGCGACGGCGAGGAGCACAGGTGCCAGCTCGGCAAGGCCATCTTTGAGGATTGTGCCGTGGTGCACGAGGACGGCCACGTCGCGTACCTCTGGCACGCCGAAGTGGGCCGTCACGGCGGCGCGCAGCGCGGTCCCCGGTCCGCGGCCGTCCTCGGCGCGCATCGCCCACCATAGGGTCTGCAGGCCCAGGCCATACCCGCCGCCCCAGTCGCCGGTGATCTGACCGAGCGCGAGGAAGCCCGTGGTCCGCCCGTCGGGCGCCACCCCCACGCAATTGATGCCCGCGCCGCAGGTCACCCCCACCCCCCAGGAACCGCCCGCCGGATCCAGGCCCGCCCGGAGCACGGCGAACGTGTCGTTGGCCACCTCAGTGGTGTCGCTCCAGCCCTGCTCGCGGAGCATCCCGGCGAGCCGGTGCTCGTCCTCGGGCAGATCGGCGTTGGCCATGCAGGCGATGGTGTGCCGGGCGATCGGCGTCCCGGCCGCACGGGCCAGACCGGCATTCAGCCCGGCGTCGCGTGCTGCCTGGCGCACGATCGTCGCCAGCATGGCCACCGTCTGCCCGGAGAGTTTCGGCGGCACCCCCGGGCCGCGGACGCTGCCGAGCAGCGTGCCGTCCGCCGCCACCAGCGCCACATCGGTTTTGCTGTTCCCGCCGTCGATGGCCAGCACTGCGGCCAGGCGGCCGCTCACCGCCCGCCCGCCGAGCCGGCCCGGTGCTGGCTAACTCCGTGCTGGCTAACTCCGTGCTGGCTAACTCCGTGCTGGCTAACTCCGTGCTGGCTGACCCAGGGCAGGTAGCCGCTGTTCTCCGTGATCAGCCGGTCGGCCAGCCGCCCGGCCAGGTCGAACTGGCCGACCAGCGGGTGGGCCAGCAGTGCGGCCGCCACCCGGGCCCGGCCGCCGCGCAGCGCCGCGTCGACCGCGAGTTCCTCGTAGGCGGACACGTGCCCGACCAGCCCGCGCATCAGCGGCCCGAGCGGCGCGACACCCGCCGGCTCGGGGCCGGCCGCGCCGATCACGGCTGGCACCTCGATCACCGCGTCGTCGGGCAGGAAGGCCAGCGTGCCCGCGTTGCGCACGTTCACCACCTGGGTGTCCCGCCGGTCGCCGACCAGCGAGGCGAGCAGCGCAACGGCCGCCTCGGAGTAGTAAGCGCCGCCCCGCTCGCCGAGCAGGTCGGGTTTGCGGTCCAGCGCCGGGTCGGCGTACAGGGCGAGGAGTTCCCGCTCCAGTGCCGCGACCTCCTCGGCGCGCGTCGGGCGGCCGCGCTGCTCTGCGACCACCGCGTCATGTGCGTAGAAATAACGGAGGTAATACGAGGGAACTGCACCAATTTCCTGCATAACGGAAACCGGTAGCCCAGTCAGCTTCGCGATCTGCGGGCCGTGGGCGGCGATCAGTTCCGGCAGCCGGTCGGTCCCATCGACCATGACGGCCCGTTCCCAGGTCAGGTGGTTGAGGCCGGCATGGTCGAGGAGCACCTGCCCGGGCGGCACGCCGAGCAGCCCGGCGAATTGCCGCTGGAAGCCGATCGCGACATTGCACAGGCCGACCGCGCGGTGCCCCGCGTCGAGCAGCGCGCGGGTGACGATACCGACCGGGTTGGTGAAGTCGATGATCCATGCGGAGCGCTCAGCCCGCTGCCGGGCGCGCTCGGCGATATTGAGGACCACGGGGACGGTGCGCAGGGCTTTGGCCAGCCCGCCTGCCCCGGTGGTCTCCTGGCCGACGCAGCCGCACTCCAGCGGCCACGTCTCGTCGCGTTGCCGGGCGGCCTGCCCGCCGACCCGCAGCTGGAGCAGGACCGCGCCGGCGCCGTCGAGGCCCTCGTCCAGGCTGGTCGTCCAGCGCACGTGAGCCGGGTGGCCGAGCGCGCGCATGATCCGCGCCGACACCGGGCCGACCACGGCGAGCCGCCGCGTGTCCGGGTCGACCAGGGTGAGCTCGGTGACCTTGACGTCGCCGGCCAGCCTGGCGATGCCGTCGACCAGTTCCGGGGTGTAGGTCGACCCGCCGCCGATGACCGCCAGCTTCATCCGAACGCCCTCACGTCCGCGCCCGCCTGAGCGACGTGGCAGGCCACGCCATGGCCGGGGAGAAGGTCCCTGAGTTCCGGCGTCACCTGGTGACACGTGTCGATGGCGAGCGGGCAGCGCCAGCGGAACCTGCAGCCCGGCGCGGGATCGACGACGCGCGGCGGCTCGCCCCGGTCGGTCTCCGCCGTGACGTCCAGCGGGGCCCGGGGGTCGGGCACCGCCGACAAGAGCAGCTGGGTATAGGGATGCTTCGGGCTGGCCAGCACGTCCTCGACGGGCCCGGACTCGGCGATGTGCCCGGCATACATCACGATCAGCCGGTCGGCCACGTAGCGCGCGCTGGCGATGTCGTGGGTGATGTACAGGATCGACACGCCTTCGGCATCGCGCAGCCCGGCCATCAGGTTGAGCAGCCCGATCCGGATCGACACGTCCAGCATGGAGACCGGCTCGTCGGCCAGGATCAGCTTCGGCCGCAGCGCCAGCGCCTGGGCGAAGCCCACCCGCTGGCGCTGACCGCCGCTCAGCTCGTGCGGGAAGCGCTTGAGGACCTCGGCCGCCGGGGTCAGGCCGACGGTCTCGAAGACGCGCGCCGCTTCCTGCAGGCGCTGGTCCTTGCTGAGCTCGGGCCGGTGCAGCTTGAGCCCGCGCAAGATGCCGTGCGAGACCCGGAAGACCGGGTTGATGGAGCTGAACGGGTCCTGGAAGACCATGGGAACCAGCCCGGTGTAGCGCAGCGTCTCCCGGCGGGACCGGATGCTGGACAGCGGCGTGCCCTGGAAGTAGATCTCCCCGCTGGTCGGCTTGTACACCTTGGCCAGCAGCCGGGCGATGGTGCTCTTGCCGCTCCCGCTCTCGCCGGCCAGGGCCACGATCTCGCGCTCGCCGATGGCCAGGCTGACGTCGTCGACCGCATGCAGGGTTCGCCGGGAAAGCCCGCCGCCGATGTGGAAATGCCTGGTCAGCCCAGTGGTTGTGAGCAGAGGCGGGCTGCCGTTCAGTGAGGGCACATCCTCCCGGCGGGGGGTGCTCCCGGAGCCGTCCGGCGTGCCGGTCGCCTGGTCAGTCACTATGGTCGCTCCTGTCGGCGTGCAGCAGGCACCGGACCGCCACCCCGTCCACCTGGTACAGGTCCGGCTCGGTCTGGGTGCAGGCCGCCATGACCTTCGGGCAGCGTGGCGCGAACCAGCAGCCCTCCTGCGGCCCGGACAGGTCCGGTGGGCGGCCCGGGATTCCGGTCAGCGGGACCCGCTCGCCCCTGATGGACGGGAACGCCTCCATCAGGCCGATGCTGTAAGGGTGCCGCGGGGTGTCGAAAACCTGCCTGGTGGCGCCCCACTCGGCGACCTGGCCTGCGTACATCACCATGAGCCGGTGCGAGAAGTGGCTGACCAGCGACATGTCGTGGGTGACAAAGATGATCGCGAAGCCGAGCTGCTGCTGCAGTTCTTTGATCTGGACCATCAGCGACCGCTGCGCGACGACGTCCAGCGCGGACGTTGGCTCGTCCATGATCACCAGATCCGGCGTGAACAGCAGAGCCATCGCGATCATCGATCGCTGCCGCATGCCGCCGGACAGCTGATGCGGGTAGCTCTTCAGGTGCACGGGGTCGATGCTCACCATGCGGAGCACCTCGGCCGACCGCTCGCCGATCTCGTCCGCCGACTTCACCCCGTGTGCCCTCATCGCGTCCTTGAACTGCGCTCCGATCGATTTGACCGGGTTGAGCGCGTTCATCGCGCTCTGCATGACGACCGACAGGTCCCGCCAGCGCACCGCCGTCAGCTGCTTGTCGGTCAGGCCCACCATGCTCGCGCCCTTGAAGACGACGCTCCCGCCGGTGATGCCCGCGGGCGGGGCGAGCAGCTGGGCGATGGCGAACAGCAGCGTCGACTTGCCGCAGCCCGATTCACCCACGATCCCCAGGAACTCGCCCGGGTACAGATCGAAGCTCACCCGGTCAACGGCGGCCACGGCGCCCCGGTCCATCGCGTAGGCGACCGAAAGGTCGTCGACCGCGAGCATCGGCCCGGCCGCCACGCCTGCGCCTGGCGAACGGGGATCGGCGTCAGCGCGCACGCTTGACACGAGCCCTCCGTACCGGTCGCAGCGCTGGGTTTCCTATCTCGTCGAAAGCGTAGTTGAGCAGGGCGAACGCCGCACCGAGCGCGGCTATGCACGCCCCGGGCGCGAGCGCCCACAACGGCTGGCCGGTCTGCAGCGCCGCGTTGTTCTGCGCCCAGTAGAGCATCGTGCCCCAGCTCTCGCTGTTGGGGTCGCCCAGGCCGATGTACTGCAGGCTGGAGGCGAACAGCACCGCGTACAGGGCGTTGGTCAGGAAGCTCGCCACGATCAGCGAGATCATGGTGGGGATGACCTCCACCACGATGATGTAGAGCCGGCGCTCGCCGCGCACCCGCGCCGCCTCCAGGAAGTCCCGGCCCCGCAGCGACAGCGCCTGCGACCGCAGCTGGCGCGCGGTGTAGGACCAGCCGGTCAGGGTGATCACCAGGATGAGCACCGGTGTGCTCCCGCCGTGCGCGTAGCCGGCGATCACGATCAGCAGCGGGAACAGCGGGATGACGAGCAGCACGTCGGTGAGCAGGCTGAGCGAGCCGTCCCACAGGCCGCCGAGGTACGCGGCGGCCACGCCGACCAGGACCGCTATCCCGGTCGTGGCCAGCCCGGCGACGAACGCGATGATCAGCACGTTCCTGGTCCCCCACACCAGTTGCGCGAACATGTCCTGCCCGTAGGCGGTGGTGCCGAGCAGGTGGGCGGTTGAGGGGCCCAGGCGCGGGGCGTAGGCGTCCGCGCTGGGGCTGTCGTGGGCGATCACCCCGGGGAAGAGCGAGACGAGGACGAAGACCACCAGCAGCACGGTGCCCGCGGTGGCCTTGCGGTTGGACCGCACCGCGCGGGCCATCCGCGCCAATGCGTGCGTGGCCGGTGGCACGGGCTGCCCGGCCGCCGGGCCGGTGGTGGGCTCCAGGCCGGGCGGGCCGAGCGTGGAGATCCCGGAAATGGGCATGGACATGGCTATCCCGCCGTCCTGGTGCGCGGGTCGAGCAGCGCCGTGGCGATGTCGGCGAGCAGGATCGCCAGCAGCACCGCCAGCGTGAGGAGCAGGAACAGGGCCTGCATCAGCGGGTAGTCCTCACCCTGCACCGCCTGCAGCAGCATGTAGCCGACGCCGGGATAGTTGAACACGTACTCGATCAGGATGGCGCCGCTGACCACGAAGCCGAGTGACATGGCGAAGCCGGTGAGGTTGGGCAGTATCGCGTTGCGCGCCGCGTAGTCGACCATGATGCGCCGGCCCGGCAGTCCCTTCGCGCGCGCCATCCGCACGTAGTCCTCGGCCAGGGTAGTGATCATCGTGTTGCGCATGGTCAGGATCCAGGTCCCGATCGTGGTGACTACGAGCGCGAGCCCGGGCAGAACGGCGTGGGCCAGCACGTCCCCGAAGAAGGTCGGCGACAGGGACGGGGCATCAGTCGAGACGTAGTAGCCACCCACGTAGGGCAGCCAGTGCAGGCTGATCCCGAAGACCAGCACGAAGACCATGCCCACCCAGAAGTACGGGATCGCGGAGGTGATCACGAAGGTCGGCGGCAGGATGCTGTCCAGCCGCCCGCCGCGGCGCCAGGCGGCGACGATGCCGAGGCCGGTCCCGAGCGTGAAGGCCAGGACCGTGCTGACGCCCACCAGGCCGACCGTCCACCAGATCGCGCTGCCGATGACCGAACTGACCGACTTCGGGTAGAAGTCCAGCGATATCCCGAAGTTGCCCGTCGCCACCTGGTGCAGATAGCTGACGTACTGCGCGGGCAGGCTCTTGTGCGTGTTGACCCCGAACAAGACGTCCAGGGCCTTCAGCGTCTGCGGGGTGAGTTCCCCGTGGAACTTGGACAGCATCGCGAGCGCCGGGTTCCCCGGCATCAGCCGTGGGAGCATGAAGTTGATGGTCAGCGCCGCCCACAGCGTGAGCACGAAGAAGCCGAGGCGGCGCAGCGCGAATCTCAAGCTCGTCTCCTCGTGGTCATGGTCAGCTCCTCACCTGGGCAGCCGGCGGGTTGGCGCGTGCCCGGGGCTGCCCCCGGGCACGCGCCCAGTGATCACTTCGCCTTGAGGTGCAGCAGGACCTGCTCCATGTCCGGGAACGCGTACGCCGATGGCTGGGCGTACGGGTTGCCGGGTGTGGGCCACCCGGTAAGGCCCGAGGTGTCGTACTGATACCAGTCCACCGCTTCCACGACGGGGATGATGGGCAGCTGGGTCAGCATGACCTGTTGCAGCTGGTTGACGACCGAGTGCTGCACGCTGACGCTCGTGGTGGCAGCGTAGGAGTGGATCAGGTTGTCGGTGGCCGGGTTGATGTAGCGCTCATAGTTGGAGGCGGCTGTCTTGCCGATCGGGGCCGTGTTGGCCGAGTCCAGCCAGTTCCTGAGCTCGTAGTAGGGGCCAGGGCCGAAGGACTGCTGGTCATAGTAGGCGAGCTCGTACTTGCCGGCGTACAGGGCCGCCGTGAAGTCGGTGTTGGCCAGGTTGTCGGGTGTCAGCTGAATGCCGACCGCCTTGAGGTTCTGGGCGACCACCTGCATCGAGGCGACCCAGTCGGAATAGTCGCCGATGTCGATGACGGAGAAGGCGAGCTTCTGGCCCTTGGAGTTCGCCATGATGCCGTCGGAACCCATCGTGAAGCCGGCCGAGGCCAGTATCTGCTTCGCCTTGGCCGGGTTGTAGGCGTAGTTGTACTGGCTCGCCTGTGAGCTGTCGAGCCAGTCGGAGAAGGTCGGCGTGACAATGCCGGCCTGGTTCGCGGGTGGCTCATACCCGGACTCGCCGATGGTGGAGACCTTGGCCCGGTCGATCGCGTACGACATGGCCTGGCGGACCTTGACGTTGGCCAGCAGGGGGTTCGTGAGGTTCGGCACGAGGGAGACGTTCACGGTCGGCGGGAACCAGTAATGGTAGGCCGGGTTCTTCGAGGTGTAGAACTCCTTGATGGCCGGGATGTACTGGGAGCCCCACTGCGCCTGGCCGGTCGCCAGCTGGTCGTTGGCCGTGTTGTTAGAGGTGAACGCCGGGTATTCCACCTTGGTGATGTGCGGTTCCCCGGGCTGCCAGTAGTGCGGGTTGGCCGTGTAGGTGATGTTCGCAGTGGTGCAGGGGTTGACCACGTAGGGTCCGGTGCCGACGGGGTGGCTGTCGGCGTAGGCCACCGGGTTGGCGATCTTCGACCAGACGTGCGCAGGCACGATCGGAGTCTGGTCGGCGATGTAGTAGAAGTAGGGCACGGCCGGCGCCGTGAAGGTCATGGTCACCTGGTCGGAGCCCGTCTGGCTGACGCTGGACAGCACTGACCACACCCCGGTCAGGTCCAGGGCGGCGTACTTCTTGATCAGGCCGAAGCTGAACACCACGTCCGCGGCCGACATCGGCGTCCCGTCACCGAACTTGACGCCCTTGCGGATGGTGAACGTGATCGACTTGTTGCCCGCCCCCCACGTCCAGGCGGTCGCGAGCATGGGTGTGGTCTTGCCGTTCTGCAGCGGGTTGACGTAGACCAGCGGCTCGTAGACGAACCCCACCGACAGGAGCTGGTCCGCGCCGAGGAAGGGGTTGAAGCCGCAGGTCCAGAGCGCACCGTTCTCGTTGGAGATGGTGACTACGCTCTTCGCTGACGAGTTGGAACCGGAACCGGAGCCGGAGCCGGAACTGCAGGCGGCCGCGAGGAGGCCGGCTGATACCAGGACCCCGATCGCTCTGAGGCGTCTCATAGTGGTAGCCCTTCACTGAGTGTTATAGCAGGGAACGTGACTTGGGGGTCGTAGACGCCGTCCGCCCCGGCGGCGTCCACGGTGCCGTCCGCGCTCCCCTGGCGGCCCTGGGCGGCATCCACGGCTAGGGCCACCGCGCCTATCAGGGGGGCATCGGACGGGAAGCGGGCGGCGACGAGCTCGGGCGGGAACGGGACGCCGACGGTCAGCGCCTGCTGCAGGCCCGGCCGCAGACGGTCCCAGGACCGGACCATGCCGCCGCCGACCGCGATCCGCACCGGGTTCAGGCAGATCGCGAGGTTCACCACGTGGAAAGCGAGTTCAGTCACGAAATCGGTCAGCAGCCCGTCGAGCCCGGGATCGTCCGCGCTGGCCTCGAATACCTCGGCGGCGGCCATCGGCTGGTCCTGCCGGGTGTGGCTGGTGGCGCGCCGGGCAATCGCGTGGCCGCTGATCATATCCTCCAGCGGCACGCGGGCGCCCAGCTCGAGTCCCACATCGGACATCGCGCGGAGGTTGTATCCGATCTCACCAGCGGCGCCGTTGGCGCCGCTGAGCACCTGGCCGCCGAGCACGATGGCGGCGGAAAGCCCGGTGCCGAGATTGAGGTAGATGGCGGGGTCGCAGCCGGCCAGCGCACCCCAGCGCGCCTCGGCCTGCGCCGCCGCCTTTGCATCGGTGGCCATCCGGATCTGTGCCCCGGCGAATGCGGCCCGCAGCTCGCTGCCCAGGGCGAGCGTGTCCCAGCCGCTGATCGCCGGGGCGAGTTCGACCCGGTCCTCGAAGGGAATCCCGAACGTGGACACGCCCACAGCGGCCAGCTCGCGACCGGGCGCCACCACTGCCAGCAGGTCGTGAGCGGCGCCGATGCCCCGCTCGAAGCTGGCCTGTGCGCCCAGCTCGCCGCCGCTGCCCACGGTCGCTGACCCGAGCCGGTCCCCGGACGTCTCGCAGACCGCCATGGCGATCTTCGTGCCGCCGAAGTCGAGGCCGAGCACAACCGGGGAATCGCCCACGATTACCTGCCTGATGGGGGTTGGCGAGCGCATCCTTGCGCGATTTAGTTAGGACAGTATCCTAACTAAATGGGAGCGACAAGGCCGTTCGCGCAAAACGCCCAGCGGACTATAGGGCGCGGCCAACCGACCCCATCCACCCCGTCCGCGAACGTGCCCGGAGCGGGTTTGGGTGTCGTTGGGACGTGCCGGAGCGGGTTTGGTGTCGTTGAGTCCGGCGGGTAGCCGGGCTACGTGATGCGCTGGCTGCGGCGATACGGAAGGATGGTGGCGGAGGTGGCGGTGACGGTCTCGGCTGGCATGTCCGGTGGCACGTCGGTCGGTGCCACCGGGGCTGAGCCAGCGGCGCAGCCCGGGACCGGCAGGGCTGATCCGTTTGGTATGACGAGGCCCGCAGGCCATGGTGGCAGCAGGTCAGCGGCACGTCCTCAGCTGATCCGAGCGCTGAACGAGCAGCTGCTGCTCGGCCACATCCGTGAGCTTGGCCAGTGCTCCCGCGCCGAGCTGGCCCGGCTGTCCGGGCTGTCGAAGCCGACCGTTTCCGGCGCGCTCGCCACGGTCGAGCGGGCCGGGCTGATCCGCGTCGCCGGGCAGCGCACGGGTCTGCCGGGCCGGTCGGCGCGACTGTACGAGATCCGGCCGGACGCGGGATTCGTGCTCGGTCTCGACATCGGGCACCAGTATGTGCGCGGTGCGCTGGCCGACCTGGCCGGCGACATCCGGGCGCGATCGTCGGCGAGGTCGCGCGCCTCTAGCGTCCGCGGCCGGGTGGCCGAGCTGACCAGGCTCGCGGACGAGTTGTGCGCGTCGGCCGGGCTGGCCAGGACCTCGATCACCCAGACTGTTATCGGCAGCCCCGGTGTCTACGATCCGCGGCGCAACTCGATGGCGCTCACCGGCGGCCTGCCGGGCTGGGATCGCCCGGCGGTGCTGGACGGCCTGCGGGAGGCGTTCGGCCAGTCGCTGGTGGTGGAGAACGACGTGGACGCGGCGGCGCTGGCCGAGCGCACCCACGGGCACGGCCGGGAGGCGGACAACTTCGCCTTCGTCTCGATCGGCTCCGGCATCGGCATGGGCCTGGTGATCGGGGGACGGCTGCATCGCGGTGTCCACGGGGTGGCCGGCGAGATCGCTTACATGCCGCTGTCAGGCGGCCATGGCACCGATCACCAGGACGCCCGCCGGCGGGGGTCGCTGGAGGCCGCGGCATCGGCGTCTGCCGTGGTCAGGGCGGCGCGCCGGGCGGGAATGCGGGGCCCGGTCTCGGCCCGCCGCGTGTTCGCCGCGGCAGCCAGTGGCGATGAGCGGGCGGCCGCCGTGGTAGCGGAGGAGGCACTGCTGGTCGCCAGGGTTCTGTGCTCCGTGGTGACCATCGTGGACCCGGCGCTTGTCGTGCTCGGCGGCGGGATCGGTCAGGCCCCGGGTTTCGCCGAGGCGGTGACCCGCGAGCTCCGGCAGCTTGCGCCGGTCATGCCCGAGGTGCGGGTGAGCGCGCTGGGGACGGACGCGGTCGTCGACGGCTGCCTGGCGGCCGGCGCCGAGATCGCGTGGCGACAGCTGACCGCCACGCTTCCGGCCGCGGCCGGCGGGGCGGAGGGCGCGGCCGGAAGCGCCGATCTGGATGACTCCGGATCAGCCCGGTTCCAGGCCGCGAACGGCTGACCCGCGCGGCACACCCGTGCCGCGCGGGTATCGCGGGCCCGCCCGGTCGCTGGTCAGGGTTGCCGTGACACGGCGAAGTACTCGCTGGATTCCTTCCGCCACAGCATGAGGATGGCGCCGAGGCCGATAAGCCAGATGACCAGGGTAATCAGCCTGCCGAGCAAAGTCTCCGCCTGGGCGAAGGAGGCCAGCAGGCCCAGGGTGTTGAGCCCGAAGAACACGGTCGAGGTGATCCTGGCCCAATTCTTCCCGGCCTTGTTCGCGCTGGCCATCCAGATCCACAGGCCGATTCCGAGAAGGCCGATGATCACGGCGAAGGTCACGCCGGCAACTTGCGCCGTGTGGAGCTGAGCCGCAGTCAGCTTCGGGCTCCTGTTGTGGATCGCGGTCTTCAGGCTGCCGATGGTCAGGAGGGTCGCGATCAGGCTGATCGCGCTCACCGCGGCGCCTGCGTACATGAGCTTCACTGCGGTCAGGACCGGGGCCGGTGGCTCCGGCCGCTGCGGCTCTGGAACCTGCCCGCCGCCCGACGGGTAGGGCTGGTACATGCCTGCTCCTCACACCAACTCGAATGGGCACGCCTCAAATGCCAGCCCCGAATGTCGCCGGGCTGGCAGCGCACTGAGCCTAGCTTCGCGAGTCGGCCTTGCCTAGGCCAAATACGTGGCCATCCGAATACCGTGGCGCAAGGCCTCGGGAAAGGGCCAGGGCAGCAGCCAGATTCAGGAATCCGGGCGCAGCAGCGCCCAGACGACCTTCCCGCCGCCGTCGAGCAGGTGCCAGCCCCACCGGACACAGCACGATTCCACGACCTTCAGCCCGCGGCCTGACTCCGCAAAGGGCCCTGACTCGCGCAGCACTGGGATCTCGGCTCCGGGATCGGTCACCATGCACATCAGATAAGGGGCCTGCCCGAGCAGTTTCAGCCGGATGGGGCAATCGCCGGAGGGTTGCCGGGCGGATGGGATCCCGTGCCGCAGAGCATTGGTGAGCAACTCGGAGATAACGAGTTCGGCCAAGTCGATCAGCGGAGCCATGCCCCAGTACCCCAGGGTGGCCCGGACGAAGTCACGCCCGATCTTGACCGATTCGGGGAGAGGGGTGAGCGCGCAGGTCGCGGAAGGCTGGGCCGCAACCGAGCCGTCCATCGTCGCCGACAGTGGCGCACGAGGTGAGGTGAAGGGGCTCGTTCCCGCAGGCCCGCTTCGAGCAAGGAGCCAATCATGGCTCACGCTCATGACCTCCGTCGTGACTGGCGAGGCCGCCCGGTGTGCGGTCATCGGGTTCCCGTCTGTCTTCTCTGGCACAGTCGTATGTCTGCAGCGCAAGCGCTATCATCCCCTGTATACCTTGCAAGCGCAAGGCCGGATGCACGTGCAGATGAAAGTTCCACTCGCACGTGCGCGCCGTGAGGAGGCCTCGACGGGAGGAGCTGCTGACGGAGTTCTTAGGCGATTGCTTGGGGGGTTGGCGTGATTTCAGTTCAACCGGGGAGCGGCCCTACGGTCCTCCGCATTCTTCTCGGCTCCCAGCTGCGAAGGTTGCGCGAGGGCAAGGGAATTACTCGCGAGGACGCCGGGTACACGATCCGTGCATCCGGTTCCAAGATCAGCCGAATGGAGCTTGGGCGAGTTGGCTTCAAGGAGCGAGACGTTGTCGACCTGCTCGAAATGTATGGCGTTGCCGATGAGGCGGAACGTGTTGCGCTCGTTGCGCTCGCCAGGGAGGCCAATACACCGGGTTGGTGGCACAAGTACAGCGATGTCCTGCCGGATTGGTTCCAGGTCTACGTGGGCCTGGAAGAGGCGGCCACTCTCATCAGGCTCTATGAGGTCCAGTTCGTCCCTGGATTGCTCCAGACGGCGGATTACGCAAGGGCAGTTGTGACGCTCGGCCGATCGGGTGCACCCGAGGAGGAGATCGAGCGCAGGGTCAGCCTGCGCGTGGCCCGGCAGGAATTGCTCGCGAAGGCGGGCGCGCCCCGCCTGTGGGCGGTGGTGGATGAGGCGGCACTTCGGCGTCCGATCGGTGGCAGGGAGGTGATGCGATCGCAGCTCGAGAGGCTGATCGAGGTGACCAGGGAGCCGAATATCACGCTCCAGGTCATGCCCTTCAGCTCAGGCGGACACGCCGCCGAGGGCGGGGCATTCACCATCATGCGATTCCCGGAGGTTGACCTGCCGGATGTGGTCTACCTCGAGCAGCTGACGAGCGCCCTCTACCTGGATAAGCGCGACGACGTAGAGAGGTACACCGAGGTGATGGAGCGCCTCAGTGTCGAGAGCGAGTCGCCGGAGCACACCACAGAGATCCTGAGCAGAATGCTTGAGGAAGTTACATAGATGAAGACATATAACGGAATGTCCGCCGCCGAGCTGGCCAATGCTCGCTGGCGCAAGAGCAGTGTGAGCAACTCACAGGGGGCCTGCGTCGAGATGGCCAGGCTGGCTGGCGGGGAGTTCGCCGTCCGTAACTCAAGGAACCCGGAAGGGCCTGCGCTCATCTACACGCAGGCTGAGATCGCGGCGCTCATCGAGGGCGTCAAGCAAGGCGAATTCGACGATCTTCTGGTCTAGCACCAGGCCGTCGTCGCGGCGCGGCGCGCACGGTCTCCGTGCTCGGCGCGGGCCGCGAGCCCTGACCGCTGGCCGCCGTGTCCCTGCGCGACGCGGCGGCCAGCGCATGTCTGGGCCGGGCACGGTCATCGCCAGTGGCACGCCCAGGCGGTTCAGCCGACCCGGCATGACGACCGGGCCGCGGGCTGACGGTTCCGTGGTCAATCCCCGCCCGTCCGGATAACCGCTATGTCAGGTTAGCCTCGATCGAGATCGCAATCGTCGGGCTCGCGGAGGAGCACTGTCGTGTCGTCAAGCCAGATCGCCCTGCTGGGAGCCATCGCAGGCGTTACGATCTTCCTGGGCCTGCCGCTCGGCCGGATGCACGCACCAGCCCCGAAGACGAAGGCTTTCCTGGGTGGCACCGCCATCGGGATTCTCCTGTTCTTGGTCTGGGACGTGCTCACGCATGCGTGGGATCCAGCCGCCAGCGCACTGGGTCATCATCATTACGCGACGGCCGTCGCCGACGGCACCGTGATGCTTGTGGGTGCCGGGCTCGGCCTGCTCGGCCTGGTTTACTTCGATCGCTGGATCGCCTACCGTGCCCGCTCCGCCCGGCCCGAGGGGCCAGGCGCCGCGACCGCGCGGCCAGCGGTGCTCCCGGCGGGTACGGAGGCGGCGCGCGCCCGGGCGCTCCAGCTGTCGATGCTCATCGCCGTCGGCATCGGCATGCACAACTTCGGCGAGGGACTGGCCATCGGCACCTCGGCGGCGGCCGGCCAGCTGAGCCTGGCGATCCTGCTGGTCATCGGATTCGGCGCGCACAACGCGACCGAGGGCTTCGGCATCGTGGCGCCACTCGCGGGGGCGCAGGTGCGGCCGTCGTGGGGGCGGCTCGCGGTCCTCGGGCTCATCGGGGGCGGCCCGACCTTCATCGGCACCGTCATTGGCGAGCAGATGACCAACCCCCTCCTGAGCATCGCCTTCCTGGCCCTTGCGGCCGGCTCGATCCTCTACGTGGTCATCGAGCTGCTCGCCGTGGCCCGCGCGACCAGGCTGAAGGTCGTGATCACCTGGGCGATCCTGTCCGGGCTAGTGCTCGGCTTCGTCACCGACGCGATCGTCACCGCGGCAGGTGCCTGAGGGAGCCCGGCGGCGGCGTTAGAGTCCTCAGGTGACCCAGGGCCAGCAGACCAGCCTCCCACCACTGACCAGGCGGCTGCTTGGCTGGGAGATCGTCATCGTCTTCGGCCTCTCGCTCGGCGCCAGCGCCCTCTTCGCGGTCATCCAGCTGATCGGGTCGATCACGGCGGTCAAGCCGCTCGGCAGGCAGCGGGCCCTGCTCGTCGGGTCGCTCGCCCCCGGCCGCCCCTGGCTGGACCTCGCCTTGCAACTGGCCAGCATCCTCGCCACGCTCGCCCCGGTCGCTCTGGTCTTCTACCTGCTGGCCAGGGAGGGCGCGGGGCCGTCGGCGATGGGACTGGACACCGAGCACCCGGTACAGGACGCCACCCGCGGGGCGATCCTCGCGGCCCTCATCGGCGGATCCGGGCTGGGCCTGTATCTGGCCGCGTTCCACCTTGGCGTCAGCCTCAACGTCGTTCCGGAGAGTCTGCCCGCCGTCTGGTGGCGCATCCCGGTGCTGATTCTCGACGCGACGAGGAACGGAGTCGTCGAGGAGGTCCTCGTCGTCGGCTACCTGCTGCGACGGCTGGATCAACTGGCCTGGACGCCAGCCCGGGCCATCGCGCTGAGCGCGGTCGTGCGTGGCTCCTACCACCTGTATCAGGGGTTCGGCGGATTTGTCGGTAATGCGACCATGGGCGCCATTTTCGCTGTGCTCTATCGCCGCTGGGGGAGGGTGACGCCGCTGATCGTCGCGCACGCGCTCATCGACAGCGTGGCTTTCGTCGGGTACGCGACCCTGCACGGCCACGTCTCCTGGCTGCCTTAGGGCATGCCCTAGCGGCCGAGCCCCTCCAGAACCGTGACGCCGGGAAGACGTCGCAGCGTGTCACCGGTGAGTGCGAGCTTCGAGCGCCGGACACCACTGCCGATCACGACCCGAGGTGCGTCGGCTACCGCCGCGTCCAGGAACACCGGCCAGCCATCCGGAAGGCCGATCGGCGTGATGCCCCCGTACTCCATCGCGGTCTCGGCGACGGCCACATCGACCGGGGCGAACGACGCCTTGCGCACGTCCAGCTGGCGGCGGACGACCCCATTCACGTCGGCGCGCGTGGTGGCCAGCACGACACAGGCCGCGAACCGGGTGTCGCCACCCCTGCGCCCGGCCACCACCACGCAGTTGGCCGATTCGGCCAGGGCGATCCCGTAGCGCTCGCAGAACTCGGCCGTGTCGGCCAGGTCTGGGTCGATCTCCGCGACTTCCACCGCTCCGGCCGGCAACACGTGGTCCAGTTCCGCCAGGGCGGCGCCGACTGGCGGGGCAAGCAGATCCGGTCGCTTCACGGCTGCTACTAGTTCCAGGCTTCCCATGCGCGTTCCCACGTGCCGCAGTCTAGGACTGCTCACCACATGGCCCCACCCTCGGCACTGTGAGCAGCACGAAGTCGTCAAAACCTCACGTATACCTATACGTCCCTGGGGCTTATCCTGCCCCCATGGCTGAGCGCGGCGCCGAAGCGGAGACCATCGGTGGCACGGAAGTCGACGCGGAAGGCGCCACCGTCTCTGCGCTTCAGCAGGCGATGGCCTCGGGCGCGCTGACCTCAGTCGACCTGACCGAGTTCTACCTGGCCCGCACCGAGCGGCTGAACCCGCGGCTGCGGGCGGTCATCCGCGTCAACTCCGGGGCCGCCAGCGAGGCGGCGGAGAGCGACCGGATGCGCGGCGAGGGCCGGGGACGCGGGCCCCTGGAGGGCGTCCCAGTGCTGGTCAAGGACAATATCGCGGTGCGTGGCATGCCTGCCACGGCCGGTTCGCCAGCGCTGCTGGAAGCGGAGTCCGGCGACGCGTTCCTGGTCAGGCGGCTGCGCGAGGCCGGCGCTGTGATCATCGGCAAGGCGAACCTGTCCGAGTGGGCCAACTTCCGGTCCACGCACTCCACAAGCGGCTGGAGCACCCTGGGCGGCCAGGCAGCGAACCCGTACGCGCTGGACCGTAATCCCTCGGGATCCAGTTCCGGCTCGGGGGTAGCCGTGGCGGCGGGCATGGCCCTGCTCGCCGTCGGCACCGAGACAGACGGCTCCATCGTGTGCCCCGCCAGCGCCTGCGGGATCGTGGGCCTCAAGCCCACCCTCGGCCTGGTCAGCCGTGCCGGGATCGTGCCGATATCGTCGGCGCAGGACACCGCGGGCCCGATGGCCCGGACGGTGGCCGACGCCGCCGCCCTGCTCAATGTCATGGCCGGCGCGGACCCGGCGGACCCGGCGACCAGCACGGCCGGCGGGCGGCCGCGTGACTACACGACCTTTCTTGACGCGGGCGCCCTGGCCGGCGCGCGCCTGGGCGTGTGGCGAGGTGGCTGCGCCGGGGCTAAGCAGGCCATCACCGCGGTGCTCGACGCGGCGCTGGACCGGCTCTGCGATCTCGGCGCGGAGGTGCTTGACCCGGTCGAACTGCCTGGGGTGGATGACATCAGCGGGCACGAGTTCGCCGCGCTGTTGCACGAGTTCAAGCGCGATCTCAACGCCTACTTGGGCGTGCTCCCCGGCCGCCATCCGGCGACCTTGGCCGAACTCATCGCCTTCAATTCTCATAACGGAAACGAGGTGCTGAGGTACTTCGGCCAGGAACTCTTCGAGAAGGCGGAGGCCAGCGGGGATCCGGCCGACCCGGCCGCGCTGGCGGAGCGGGCCGCCGCGACCCGACTCGCCCGGGCCGCCCTGGACGGCCCGCTGGCCGGGCACCATCTCGACGCGGTGATCACCCTCACCGCCAATCCCGCCTGCCTGACCGATTATGTACTCGGTGATTACGACGTCTTCCATACCTCGGTTCCAGCGGCCGTGGCGGGATACCCAACGGTTTCCGTTCCGTGTGGCTCTGTCGCCGGACTTCCTGTAGGCCTGTCCTTCCTCGGATCAGCCTGGACTGAACCCAAGCTGATCGGGCTGGCCCACGCGTTTGAACTGGCGGTCCAGGCCGGACTCCGGCCAGCTCTGCGGGCAAGCGCCGAGCCGGATAGCGCCGAGGCACAGCGATAGCCTGCTCACCATTGCGCCGCTATTCGCGACGATCAATGACCCCGTACCAGGCGGACCGCTAGAGTGCGGGTGCTGTGAGGGATTTGCGCTCCTTGATCAGCCCATCCACCGCGAAGACCGGTATGGCACTGGTGACGGTGTTCATCGCTTGCGCCGCGGCCGGGTGTTCGTCTTCGGCTACATCAGCGTCGAGCGTGAAGCCGGAAACGGCGCGGCCGACCACTTCGCCTGCGGTCCTCAAGCCGACCCCGTCGCCCATGCCGCTCAACGTCTACGCGCACATCGGCCCTGGCATGATCAACCCGAACTGGATCCGGGACCCGGTCAGGGTCTACGTGCCGAACAGCTTGAGCAACACCGTCACCGTCATCGACCCGCGGACGTACAAGGTCATCGGCGCATTCCCGGTGGGCGGGCAGCCGAACCACGTGACACCGTCATGGGACGGCTCGGTGTTGTACGTGAACGACACCGACGGCAACACCCTGGTCCCGATCAACCCGGCGACCGGCCAGCCCGGTGCGCCGATTCCCGTCACTGACCCCTACAACCTGTATTTCACCCAGGACGGGAAGTACGCGCTCGTGATGGCCGAGCTGTACGACCGCATCGACTTCCGCGATCCGCACACGATGCGGCTCCTGTACTCGATGGGCGTCCCCTGTTCCGGTGTCAACCACATGGACTTCACCGTGGACGGCCGCTACGCGGTGGCGAGCTGCGAGTTCAGCGGGCAGCTTGTGTATATCGACGTTCAGGCGCACAAGGTGCTCGCGACGTTGCGGATGGGGCTCGCGACCGACATGATGCGGATCCCCGGCGGGAGCATGCCCCAGGATGTACGGCTTTCCCCGGACGGGAAGGTCTTCTACGTCGCCGACATGATCGCGAACGGCATCTGGCTGATCGACGCCACGCATTTCCGCAAGATCGGCTTCATCCATACCGGGCTCGGCGCACACGGCCTGCTGATCAGCCGCGACGCCAAGTACGTGTTCGTATCGAACCGGAACGCGGGCTCGGTCTCGGTGGTCAGCACGGCCACCGACACGGTGGTGCACACGTGGCCGATCCCCGGCGGCGGGTCGCCCGACATGGGCGGCATCACCCCCGACGGGAAAGTCATGTGGTGGGGCGGTCGGTACAACGGGATGGTCTATGCCATGTCGACAACCAACGGCCACCTTATCGCCGAGATACCAGTCGGGGCCGGGCCCCACGGGCTATGCATTTTCCCGCAGCCAGGCCGGTACTCCCTTGGCCATACCGGCAACTTCCGCTGATCAAGAGCGTGAGCCCCGGGCCAACGGCCATGCCGCGATGAGGAGCACGACGGCTCCGGCGATCTCTTCATACAGCGAGGTGCGGACATAGGGAGCACCCCAGCTTTCCCTGAAGCCGAACATGCCGACCTCGATCGTGAAGATCAGGCCGGCGACGGTGCCGGCCAGCAGCCCGGCGGCGGCGAGCAAGACGACGAGGCGCCGCGCCGCGGCGGCCAGCAGGCCGATCACGACAGCCGAAATCCCCTGCGCCAGGAACAGCGGGCCGATGGTGGGAATCTGCCGGTACCCGTTCGCCTCGCCCCACAGGTAGAGGTGGATGACGCCCGAGCCGACCGTGAGGACCGCGCCGATCAGAATCAGGACGGTGACCGCAGCGCGGGTCGCTGGCGAGGCGATGGTCGCCGGGCCGCGAGCCAGCCGGGCCACCCAGGACCGTTGGCTGGGATTGGACTGTTGCGTGACGTTCTGGCTCATGTGCTTGGCCTGCCGGTGAGAGTGTGGTTGGTGCCAGTGAGCTGCCGCCGCGGCCAGAGCGCCAGGGCGAACAGGACGAGGAGCGGAGCAGTCCCGGGATCGGTCGCCCGCCCAGTGAGAAGGCCGCCGAGATCCTGGCCGAGCACGCCGTAGGTGATGGCCAGGGCGATGCCCATACCAAGAGCCACCCGGCGCCAGCGAGGGCGCATCGCCCCCAGCCCGGTCGCGAGCTGGACGAGCCCGGCGGCCAGGGCAAAGGCGGCGCCGCGTCCGGCTAGCAGGTGCCCGGCGTCCTGGTTGATCACGGCGAGCCACCCCGGTTCCCCGTGCCCGATGTTGGCCACCTCGGCGGCGGGCACTACTGCGGCGTGGTTGGCGGCGCTGAGTTCGAGCAGCGACAGGCCCGTCCACAGGACAGCCCAGCACCACAGCGCCCCCGTAGCGCCCAGCACGCCCGCGCCGGCGGGGGCGCTGCCGTCGTCCGGGCGCCGCGGCCAGAGGACGACCGCCACCACGGCATACAGCAGGGCGGCGCCCGGGGCGCCGTTCAGCGCGCTCGTGCCGGGCATGAAAAGGGCTCCCACGCCTTCGCCGACAACCCACACGCCGAGGGCCCAGACGATCGATACACACCGCGCCAGCGCTGCGCTGCGGCCGCACATCAGCCCGATGCCGATCGTCACCTGCAAGGATGCGAACACCGCGTTCCAGATCACCGGATGCATGGTGAGCAGCCTGGTCACCTGGTAGATGCCGGAGGAAACCGGTCCCGGCAGGCCCATGTTGGCCATGCCGAGCATGTCGGAGAAGAAGGCGTTACTGAACATGTAGGGCTGGAATTGCAGCGCGCCGTCGAGCACCCAGATCACGCCCAGGGCTATCTCAAGGTGCCGACGGGTGATTGCCCCGGCCGCATCCCGGATCCGGGGTGCGGCCGGGGCGCGGGCGGCCAGCGCGAGGTTCACCTGATGCCCATCAGGAGACGGTGATCTTCACGTCCATACCCTGGGCCTTGTGGCCCGGCACGCCGCAGTAGATGTCGTAGGTTCCTGCCTGCAGCGTGACGGTGACCGATTCAGACTCACCGGGCGCTATCAGGTCCGGGGTCTTCACCTGGCTCACCCCAGGCCCGTTGATGACGATATTGTGCGAAAAGCTGCCCTTGTTGACCGCGGTGAACTTGTAGGCGCCCGCCTTGAAAGTGGTTGCGGACAATGCGATGTGGAACTCGGTCTCCGTCGCGGTCACGGCGGTGGCGCTGCCCTGCGCGGCTGGGCTGGAGGCTGCGGCCGAGGTCGGCGCGGCGGCGCTCGTGGGAGCTGACGCGGTAGGGGAACTGGCCGACGTCGATGAACCGGAAGAAGAACATCCCGCCGCGAGCAGTGTGACTGTGGCCGCCGCGCCGACGGCACTGGCCAATGTCAGGCCACGGCGTGGCCGCTTCCTCCGCCGGGGGTCCCGGTCAATCGGGAATGAAAACACAACAAAATCCTCCTCGTCATTGCACCAATGCGACGGTGGTGCTCCCCTGCGCTGGACGATCTTTACACGTAACCGCAGCTCGGGCGGTTCAGCCCTCGGCACGTGACCTGTCACACATGGTGGCTGCAGCCCGCGCTCGGCGGCCCGGCGGTGGCCGGGGCTCCGCCGGGTACCCGGCCCGCCTACGCCGGTTCGGCGCCGGCCGCGCCAGGCTGCGGCCTGTCGGCCGGACGCCTGCTGCCCCGCCACGGCGAGCGTGCGCCGAGCCGGGCCGGGTCCAGCCCGGACAGCCTGTGCCCGTCGGCGAAGAACCTGGTCCTGGCCAGCAGCGTGATCATCGGCTTGGTGAACAGGAACACGACGACCACGTCGATGAGCGTGGTCAGGCCGAGGGTGAACGCGAAGTTCTGGACCTCGGAGATGGCGAACTTGTACAGCACCGCGGCGGCGATGAAGGACACGGTGTCGGAGACCAGGATCGTCCGCCGGGCCCGCTGCCAGCCGTGTTCCACCGCGGCCCGCAGCGACTTGCCGTCTCTGACCTCGTCCCGCAGCCGCTCGAAGAACACCACGAACGAATCCGCGGTGATCCCGATCGCCACGATCAGGCCCGCGACGCCGGACAGCAAGAGCGCGAAGCTCTCGTAGCGGCTGAGCAGCACCACGGCCAGGTAGGACAGCAGGGCCGCGATCGCCAGGCTGGAAATCGCCACGAGGCCCAGGCCCCGGTAGTACAGGAACGCGTAGATCACCACGAGCAGCAGGCCGATCGCGCCGGCGAGCAGGCCGGCGTGCAGCTGGGACGAGCCGAGCTGCGCGGAAATCGACTGCGCCTGCTCCGGCTGGAAGGTCAGCGGGAGCGCGCCGTAGTTCAGGACATTCGCCAGGCTGTCGGCCTGGCTCTGGGTGAACGTGCCCTGAATCGTGGCCGTGCCGGTGTCCAGTACCGCCGCCATGTACGGCACCGCGACCGGGGTGCCGTCCAGCACGATCGCGAAGTAGCCCAGCTCCGAGCTTGGCGACGAGGTGCTCGCGTTGTAGTAGTTGTCGTACATCTTCGTGCTTAGCGCGCCGAACGCTGTGGTGCCCTGCCCGTTGAAGGTGAGGTTGACCCACCAGTGGCCGTTGGTCTGCAGCTGGGTCGACGATCCGCCCAGCCTGAGCATCTGGCCGGTCACCGTGGACTTGTCCAGCGCGTACTTCTGGCCCTGGTAGCAGGTGACGATCTGGGTATTCGTGTTGTCCCAGTTATTCGGGTCACTGCCGTAGATCGCTGACTGCCATTTCTTGTTGGCGCAGTTCAGCTTGTCGAACTGGGCCTTGACCGCCGGACTGAGCAGGCTGGCCTGGCCCTGGGCGGCGGGGTCAGCGGTCGTGGACAGCTCGGGGGTCTTCGATGTCGGTGAGGTCGATGAGGTGGCCCGGTTGGGGGCGGTGAGCAGTACCTCGCGGAACCGGAGCTGGGCGGTGGTGCCCACCAGGCCGACCACCTGCTGCGCATTCTTGCCGGGCACCGTGACGTTGATGAGATCCGTGCCCTGCGAGACCACCGTCGCCCCGTTGAAGCCGGCCCCGTTGACCCGGCTGCTCATGATCGACACCGCGGTGCCCATGTCGGCCGCGAGCTGGCTGGGTTTCGTTCCGCTGGGCGGGACGGCCCGGAGGGTCACGCTGGTGCCGCTGGAGAGGTCGAGACCGAGGCCCACCCTGAACCGCTTGTGCCAGTTCGCGGGCTGGAACATGGAGCCGGCCAGAACGCCGAGCAGCAGGATGACAATCAGCGCGACCAGCGCCCCGAGGAGGCGTCCGGGCCGCGACGTGGTGGTTGGGGGTGCCACTTTCTCGCTCGTCCTTTAGGTCGATAGGGCCTGCGGCAGCTCGGTAAAGAGGGCTGCCTCCGCTAGAGGTTGCGGTCCCGCGGGTTCCAGTCGTCGGCTGAGGCTCGTGCTCGTCCCTGGGGCCTCCTGGGCCGGGGCCGGTACCGTTGACGCCACCATCATTGACCACTCTATGCCCAAGGGCTGGCCACCCTCGGCGCACCAGCATGACCCTCGTGGGCCTACCCTGCGGCTATGGATTCCTGGCGTGCTGCTGTTGTTCCCGAACTGCGGGGACGAGGTCCCGAGACGCTCCTGACGGACAGCGCGACTGGTGAGCTCGTGCAGGCAGCATCGGAGCGCGCCGCCACGCTTTACGCATGCGGGATCACGCCCTATGACGCGACGCATATCGGGCACGCGGCCACGTTTCTCGCCTGGGATCTGCTGGTCCGGGCCTGGCGGGATGCCGGCCACGAGGTCAGCTACGTGCAGAACGTCACCGACGTCGATGATCCGCTCCTGGAACGCGCGGCCCGCGACGGGGAGGACTGGAGAGCCCTGGCCGACCGGGAGATCGCCCGATACCGCTCCGACATGGAGGCGCTGCGGCTGCTGCCCCCGACCCATCTGATCGGGGCGGTGGAGGCGCTGCCGGACATCGAGCAGTTCACCAGCCTGCTCGCCGATCGGGGTGCCCTCTATGACCTGGACGGGGACCTGTACTTCTCCCGGGCCTGCGACAGTGCGTTCGGCTCCGTGTCGGGGCTTGATCGCGGCGAAATGCTGGTGCTCTCGGCGGAGCGCGGGGGCGACCCGGGCCGGCCGGGCAAGAAGGATCCGCTGGACGCCCTGGTCTGGCTGGCCGCGCGGCCGGGTGAACCTGCCTGGGAGGCCCCATTCGGCCCGGGCAGGCCAGGCTGGCATGTGGAATGCGCGGCGATAGCCACGCGGTACCTCGGCCCGGTGTTCGACGTCCAGGCCGGCGGCACCGACTTGATCTTCCCGCATCATGAGCTGAGCGCCTCGCACGCCCGGGTCGCGCTGGGGGAGGGCATGCCAGCTATCGCCGGCTCAGGTGCCAGCGGTGCGGCGGCCGCCGATGACGATGACGGTGCCGGCGTCGGCGTCGGCGTCGGCGTCGGCGTCGGCGGCAGTGCGTTCGCGCGCCACTATGCGCACGCCGGGATGGTGCGCTTGAACGGCGAGAAGATGTCGAAGTCGCTGGGCAACCTGGTGTTCGTGTCCTCCCTACTGGCGGAGGGCACCGACCCGATGGCGGTGCGGCTAGCGCTCCTCGCGCACGGTTACCGGCACGACTGGGACTGGACTGAGCAAGGCCTGGCCGCCGCGGTGGAGCGACTGGCCCGCTGGCGCCAGGCGGTGCGCACCGCGTCAGCGGAGTCTGTGCCGTCTGCGGAGTCTGTGCCGTCTGCGGAGTCGGTGCCGTCAGCGGAGTCTGTGCTCGCGGCCGTGCGCGAGCGGCTCGCCCAGGACCTCGACGCGCCGGGCGCACTGTCTGTCGTGGACCGTTGGGCTGACGCTGTCATCGCGGCGGGGTCAGCCGCTCTCGCCACCGCCGGCACAGGCAACACCAGTTCAGTCGGCGGGGACGAGGCGGGCTCGCTGGGCCCCCGCGCCGGCACGGCCCGCTCATCACGTTCGTCCGCCCAGCTGGTCCGCGACACCGTGGACGCACTGCTCGGCATCGCCCTTTGAAGCCGCACCGACAGCCCACCGCCGCCGTACGCCGTATCGGTCAGCCGGGGCGTGATCGTGGCGCCAGCCGCGGGGGATAACCGGCTGACCATGGTGTGATTCTCCCGGCAGGTGTCCTGGTTGATGTCACAGCGATACCGTGATATCGAGAAGTGATATCTAGCGGTTGTTTGTTTCCCCGGAGTCGATGATGACCGAACCGCCGACAGATCCTGGTGCCACACCCGACCCGCAGCCACATCCGGATCCCATCGAATTGCTCGTCCGGGCCGTCGGGCAGCTGGACCCCGCCGACCGGGACCGGGTGCTCGCCTGGCTGCTGCGCAGGGAGGTGAGCGGGCCAGCCTCTACTTCGGCCGCTCCGGCGGCGCCCGAGGCGGCTGCCCGCCGTCATCCGTTGTGGCTGACTCCCGAATCGCAGTCTGTACGTGCCCTGGCGCAGGCGGACATCGCGCTCGGGCTGCGGCGGGCATCACCGCCCGCGGCCCAGCAGATGGTCCCGGTCCGCTTCTCCACAGACCAGCACGCCCAGCTGCGCGAATGGTGCGCAGAACACGGTTTCTCCATGGCGACCGTGATCCGTGGTCTTGTCGCCCGGTTCCTCGAGGGACAGCTTCCAGGACGCGCCTGACGCCGGGCACCCGGGCCACAGCCGGGCACCCGGGCCACAGGGGACAGAGACGTCAGCGGACTCCGCGGGGACGGAACTGGACGCTGATCCGCGGCCCGGTGGGTCTCGCGGTCTTGGGTATCGCGTGTTCCCACGTGCGCTGGCAACTGCCGCCCATCACGATGAGGTCGCCGTGGCCGAGGTGATGGCGCAGCGTGCGGCCGCCGCCTCGTGGCCGGAGCAGCAGCGCACGGGGGGTACCCAGCGAGACGATCGCGACCATGGTGTCGGCGGTCGCGCCACGGCCGATGGTGTCCCCATGCCACGCGACGCTGTCCCGGCCGTCCCGGTACAGGCACAGGCCCGCGGTGCAGAACGGCTCACCGAGCTCTCCCCGGTAGTGCGTGCTCAGCGCCTGCCTGGCCTCCTCGAGCGCGGGGTCGGGGAGCGGCTCGCCTTCGCCGTAGAAGCACAGCAGCCTGGGGACGTCTACGACCCGGTCATACATGGGGCGTCTCTCGGCGCGCCACGGCACGTCCCTGAGTAGCCGGCGCAGCAGCTCGCCGGCTCCCGTCATCCAGCCGGGCTGGATATCGATCCACGCCCCATCACCGAGGATCGTCCGCCGCAGCGATGACCCGAGCGGCCCGGGCGACGCCTCGTCGCAGAGGTCCAGCAACGAACCCTGCAGCCCTGGCCCGGGTGGACGGCCCCCCGGAACCTCCCGAGATGGTCCGGTCATGCGATCGAGTGTAAGCCATCCTTCAAACACACGTTCGATTATGCCCGGGACAGGTTCGCCGCGACCAGCCTGTCGAGGTAGAAGACAGCTACACACTCATCCCGCTGGACCAGCCGGCGAGACTCGCTCAGGTCATCCGGGAGCTCACCCGCGAGGCCGGGCCGGCCCCGCGGGCGTCAGGCGCCCAGCATGATGTCGGCCTGCCGTAGCAGGTGATGCACCGGGTCCACCACGACCCCCAGGATGAGCCGGGCGGTCTCCCCGTCCAGTTCCACCGTGCTTCTTGTCTCACCGTTCCCGCTGAGGTAGGCACCCAGGTGGCAGCGGCCGGCCCAGGCGGCGGCCACCCGGAGCTGACGCAGCAGCAGGGTGGCATCCACCGAACCGGACATCGGCAGGGCAGGCCGGCGGTCGTGTGGAGGGTCGTTCAGCAGGGTAATGAGAGATTCGAGCAGGCGCCCGAGCGGTGAATCGGGGGCTGGCGGCAACGCGAGGGCGAGCGACTGGACGCGGGGCCGGCGTTCCGGGGTGAGCCGGATCTCGGCCTGCACGACTCCGTGCTCACCGCGCAGCCACCACCGGCAGTGCGCGGGTGAGTCATACTCGGCGGGCCGGCCCGGATCGTCGCGGAACGCCCCGATGCGCTGGCGGATCAGCTCGATCGTGGACCGGCGCTCAGGGAATGGCTCGTCCTGGGCGACGTTCGCAGAGAACAGGGGACCCGCGGCCGCGTCATCCCAGGACTGCAGGAGCCGGCTCACCGCCTGGTGCGCGAGACGCGTCTCCGGCCACGGGCCGCCCGGGGCGGGCGCCGGGCCGTTGATTCGCGGCTGCCCCCCGGCGGCCCGCGGCCGGTGCCGCAGCACCGCGTCGAGCATCTGCTCACCGAGCGGGTGCGCGCCCGCATAGGTGCTGTTCGCCAGGACGATCACGCCGATCCCGGTCTCCGGGTGCCAGCGCATGTGACTGCCGAAGCCGGGGTAGCCGCCGCTGTGCTGGATGATCCGGCCATGGACGCGGTCCTCCTCGACGAAGAGCCCGAACCCATAGTTGGCCGGGCCGGAGTCCCCCACGAGCCGCGACAGCCCGCGCTGCACCGGCCCCACCTGTGACAGCTGCATCTCACGCCGGGCCGCGCGGCCCAGCGGATGCAGCCCGGCGGCGGCATTCTCCCCCGGGGGGAACGCGGCCGCGAAGCCGCTCACCCAGCGGGCGAGGTCGTGCAGGCAGCTGAACACCCCGCCCATCGGGGCGAACGCCCCGTAGGGGTCGGGCACCAACTCGGCCCATCCGGCGCCGTCACGGCGATACCCGCGGGCCAGCTGGGCCGTGGGGAAGTCCCCGGCCTCGAATCCGGTCCGGGACAGGCCGAGGGGGCGCAGCAGCCGGTCCCGCACGAACTCCGGGTACCCGGTGCCCGCCGCCGTGGCGACGACCCGGCCGAGGATCGCGTAACCCAGGTTGGAGTACTCGAAACGGGTGCCAGGCGCCCAGGCGAAGCTCACGCCGCCGCTGAGGAACTCCGAGAATTCCTCAGCTGGCGTGCCCTGCTGACGGTCCCCCCACGGGTCATCGGTCGGGAAGCCGGCCGTCATAGTGAGCAGGTGCCGGATGGATATCAGCGGCGAGTCCGCGGTCGCGGGGCGCATGCCGCGAAGCTCGGGAACATACTCCTCGGCCGGATCGTCGAGGGCCAGCGCACCGTCGTCACGCAGCGCTAGCACGGCCGCCGCGGTGAAGCTCTTGGTCATCGAGGCGATCCGGAAGACCGTGCCGGCGTCGGGTGCCGGGCCGCCCAGCCATCGCTGCCCAAGCCCTCTGGCATGCACCAGGGAACCCCCGGCCACGACCCCGTACGCCAGCCCCGGCTGGCCGCGGCGCGACTGGAAGTTCTCGGCGATGGTGTCCACCGCCGCGAGGCCGCCGGGGGCAAGCCCGTCCCCGCTGGCTGGGCTGGCGGTCTCCGGGCTGGCGTCCAGCGTCATGGTCTCCGGACTGGCGTACAGCGTTCCGGTCTCCGGGTCGGCCCCGGGCCGTCGGTCGGGCACGCGCACCTCCTGGTCGGTCGTGCAGGCAGTGCCACCCTAAATGAGCGACTCCAGCGGGCTAACGGTCTGCCTGCTGTCGGCGCTGCCTGTCGTGTCCGCGGCCTGCCGGGTCCGCGGCCTGCCGTGATCGCGCCCGGGTGAGGATATTTTGGGGATATGGAGGAGAACCGGGCCCGGCGGGTCGCCGATGCGCTGCGCGAGCGCGGAATCGACGGGCACATGGCGAGAGTCGGCGTGGATCAGTTCGGCGTGCGCGTGACGCTGCGTGACGGGCGTGAGGCCGAATGGGATACCGACGGTACCGCCGGACTTGAGGCGCAGGTGATGCAGGACGGGATGCTGGTCGGTTTCGTGCCCATGATCGAAGGCTCGGAGGATTTCGATGAGCAGCAGGTCATCGACGCCATCGCACGTACCGACTACGACCAGCCCATCGCCACACAGCGTCCGGTGGCGCCGGAGCCAGGGCCGCCGCTGGCTCGTGAGGGCGGCCTGTTCCGGCGTTTCCTGGACGGTTTCCGGTATCGGTAGCCGGGCGGCCCCTGGTCGGATGGACCCGTGAAGGTGGCCCGTGTAGGTGGACCAGTGAAGGTGGACCAGTGAAGGTGGACCAGTGAAGGTCCGGATCGGGATTGGGCTCGGCGGGGCCGGCGGCCCCGACGGGTTCGCTGCCACCGTTGACCACCTTGAGGAGATCGGCGTCGACTCCCTGTGGCTGCCCGAGATGGTGTACGGGCAGCTCGTGGAGCCGTTCATCGGGATGGCGCATGCTGTTTCGCGAACATCCCAGCTGAAGGTGGGCGCAGGCCTGTCGGTGCTGCCGGGGCGGCACCCGGTGCTGGTCGCCAAGCAACTTGCGTCACTGGCCGGGCTTGCGCCACGCCGGATTCTGCCGGTCTTCGGCCTGCGACCCGCCCGGCCCGGTGAACTGGCGCTATTCCCGGTGCCAGCCGGGCGGCGCGGCGCGGTGTTCGATGAGGCGCTCGAGCTGTTGCGGCTCCTGTTGCGGCAGGAGAGCGTGTCGTTCCGCGGCGAGTTCTTCGTGGTCGAGGGCGCGAGCATCGGCCCGCGGCCGGCCAAGCCGCTCGACATCTGGCTGGGCGGCAGCGCCCCCGGCGCGCTCCGCCGCACCGGACGCCTCGGCGATGGGTGGCTGGCCAGCCTGCTCACACCGGACGAGGCCGCCGCGGGACGTGAGGCCATCCAGGAGGCCGCCGCGGCGGCCGGGCGGGAAGTCGAGCCCGATCATTTCGGGATGAGCCTGGCGGTGGCGACCGACGGCATCCCGGCCGGGCTGATCGAAGCGGTCCGCCTGCGGCGGCCGGACGCCGACCCGGCCACGCTCGTCGCCACGGGCTGGGGCGATGCCCGCAAGTTGATCGAGGCGTATGTGGCCGCGGGCATCAGCAAGTTCGTCATCCGGCCTGCTGCGACACCCGCATCCCTGGACCGGTTCGTGGAGGACTTCGCCCGCGAAATGATGCCACTGCAGAACTGAAGTCTGGTGTCAAGACCGACTTCCCAGCTGTGGACGAATTAACGATAAGTACCCATTTATCCACAGAACGTAATTCTCTGCTGGTTGATCACCTCCTGTGACGCGAGCCTGGATTCATGGAAGACACAGAATCCACCGGCGGCTCAGTCCCGCCCACCCACTCCAGGGTCCGGATCAGTTCCCCGGCCGACGTGCTCGCCATCGTGCCCCATCTTCTCGGGTTCCATCCGGCCAACAGCCTGGTCGTGATCGGCGCTGGGCGCCCGCGGGACCGCGTCGAGCTGGCATTCCGCTACGACCTTCCGGACCCGCCGGATGCCGACAAGGCAGCCCACATCGCGGCCCACTCGCTAGCCGTGCTCGACCGGCGCAAGCTCACCACGGTGATCGGGATCGGCTACGGTCCGGGACGGCTGGTCACCCCCGTCGCCGACCTGCTCGCAGCCGGGCTGCGCGAGGCTGGCCTGCGGCCGCGCGAGCTGATGCGGGTCGAGAGCGGACGCTACTGGTCGTACATCTGTCACAATCCGGCGTGCTGCCCGGCCGAAGGCGTGCGGTTCGACCTCAGCGCCCATCCGGCGGCGGCGGCCATGATCGTGGCCGGGATGGCGGCCTACCCGGACCGCGGGGCCCTGGCCCGGACGCTTGCCCCGGTCAGCGGCCCGGCGGCGGACTCCATGAATCGTGCGACGCGGTGCGCCCGGCAGCGGGCCGGGAACCTGGTCGGCCAGACAGCCGGGCCATGGCCGGGTGACCGCACGCGGCTCTTGGTGCAGGAGGGTCGGCGCACCGTGATCGAGGCGATCCAGACGTACCGCGGCGGCGGGCGGGTCAGCGACGACGAGACGATGGCCTGGCTCTCGGTGGTTCTTGCCCAATTGCCGGTGCGCGACGACGCTTGGGCCCGGATGGACCCGGAGCACCAGGAGGCGCATCTGCGGCTCTGGACTGACGTGGTGCGGCGCGCCTGCTCCCAGTTCGTGCCGGCGCCCGCTTCGTTGCTGGCGTTCACCGCGTGGCAGGCCGGAGACGGCGCGCTCGCCAATATCGCTCTCGACCGGGCGCTCGCGTCCGATCCGGCGTACTCCATGGCCCTGCTGCTCCGCGACATCATGGACGCTGGCGTGCCGCCCTCGGCCGCGCGGATGCCGATGACGCCCGATCAGGTCGCGGCCAGCTACGCCCAGGCCGACCCCGACCCTGCGGCGGAAACGCCGGCGCCGGCCGGCTCCGGTCGCGGCCGCACGTCCGGCCGCGATGCCGGCGTCGGCCGCCGGACCAGGAAGCGCCCCTCCCGCTAGCAGGCGGCCGCCGGGAGATCCGCACTGCGTAAAGCACGTCAAAAGCGCGGACGGAGCGTCGAGGCGGCCCCGGCGCAGATAACCATCCGTTGACATCAAGGGGGGCTAGACCTACTTTATGTCCAGGGAGAGATGAAGCTCCGGGATGTCAAGTGTGCGCTTGATGAGCACGGGTGCACTAGCAAGCCAGGCCGGGGGCCACATGTGAAGTGGACTTGCCCGTGCGGCAAGCACACGGCGAACATCCCGAGGCACCGGCACATCTCCCCGGGCGTTGTCGGCGACACGATCAGGCGCATGGAGTGCTTGCCGGAAGGGTGGCTGCAGTGATCACCTACACAGTCCGGGCCAAGCCCTGGGCGCACGGCTGGGAACTGCACATCGACCGCGTTGGCGCCACCCAATCGCGCACGCTTCACGGCGCCGAAAAGATGGTCCGCGACTACCTTGCGCTTGAGACCGGCGAACCCCCTGGGTCCTTCGACATACAGATCATCCCGGATATCGGCGAGGACCTGGAGATGAAGGCCAAGAGCGCACGCGAGGCAGTTGCCGCCGCGGATAGGGCTCAGCGCGCCGCAGCCATTAAACACCGCGAGATTGCCCGTGAGCTAAAAAAGAAGGGCCTGTCCGGGCGAGACATCGCGGTCGTGCTCCGCGTCTCGCCGCAGCGAGTATCACAACTGCTCCACAGCACCTCTCTAGAGGCACCGCTGGAGACAATCCGGCCGAAGCTGCGGCATCGCGTGCGGCGACAGGCGTAACCGCCTCAGCGCTGGTGTGAGGCTGGCCAGGGGGAGTGCTTGCCGGGCAGTGCCGCGCAGGGTGCGCTGACGCTGGACCGGGGCGCTGCCCGCTAGGCCCGGACGGACGCCGACCTTGCCTCTAGCGAGCGTCCCGCTTGGTAGCGGAAGGCGGCCGGCGGAAGGTCGCCGGGCCTGCCGCTGAGGAGCACCCTCAGCGCTGCCTTGGCTGGCCCGGCCTCAGGCTGGCTGCGGACGGGCTCAGATTGGCCATGGCCCGGATGGCCCGGCTCAAGCCGACCGTGGTCGGCGGCGGCGAGGGCCCTGCGCAGCGCCTGCGCGGCAACGGCGCTCGCCGAGCCGTGCAGGCTGACCCCGGGCAGGGCGGCGGCGATGGCCTGGGCCGCCAGTTCGTACTCGGTGCAGCCCAGGACCACGGCTCTGACGTGGCCGGGGGTACATGCGGCCGCGGTGGCCACGGCTGCGGCTGTCGCCGCTTCGTCACCTGCGTTGATCGCGTCGGCGAGGCTAGGGCATGGCACCTCGGTGACCGGGACCGAGGCAGCGAACTGGGCGATCAGTGCGCGCTGATAGGCGCTCCCGGTGGTCGCGACTGTCGCCCAGATGGCGACGGGCTGCCCGGTGGCTGCGGCCGGCTTGATCGCCGGCACGGTCCCGACGACCGGGATGCGCGGCTCGAACTCCGATCGGAGCACATCGAGGGCGTGCACCGAACCCGTGTTGCAGGCGAAGACAAGCACATCGGGGTCGTACACGGCGGCGGCCCGGGCGCAGGCGAGAGACCGCTGCGCGATGTCATTCGGCGTGCGCGGGCCCCAGGGCATCCCGTCGGGGTCCATGGCGAGGATCAGTTCGGCACCGGGCGACTGCCTGCGCAGCTCAGCCGCGGCCGCCAGCAGGCCCAGCCCCGAGTTGATCAGCGCGATCCGCATGCGCCAACTGTAGCCAGACGCCGTCAGGTCAGCGTTGGACTCGCCCTTGGTGCCCGCTGCGAACCGGTGCGCCCCCTGTGGCCCATTTCTGGCCCTACCCTCCTACCGCGCGGCAGTGGCGTGGCGGCCGCTGTCCTTTCACGCGTTCGGTGACGTTTCACGGGTTTGGTGGCGCATCTAGGCATAAACCGGGCGTGATCATGGTCGTATCACGTGAAATCTCGGCGGTGGCGGCAGTCGCGGCCGCTTCGTGAACACGACCTGCCATCGGCCTGTTACCTTCCGTCCACGGAGCCGGGGTCGGCGGATCAGCGGCGGGACGGCCGTTGCGGCCGCGACGTGCGGGCCCGAAGTTACCTGGCGGTAGACTTCGTGAGCCCGTCGGTCCAGGTCACCAGGACTTGCCCTGACGGGCATTCAACGTTCATCCTCTCTGAGAGGCGAGGGCAGCCGCGACCGGAGGGAGGGTGGCGTGACCGACGCCACGGGTGGCCAAGACCGCCGCGTTATTGATCATGGTGAGTTCTCAGTCAATACGACTGACGGCCTTCCACGATCATCGGTTCCAGGGCCGGCGGCCGTGCCGGCACTCGAGGACCAGGAACACCGCGCGGCGGTCGAGGAGATCCGCCGTGCCTATGCCGCTATCCCCCCGGGGGCCAAGGTCCGGCTGGCCAAGCGCACCTCCAACTTGTTCCGGTTCCGCGACCCGGCCCCGGGCACTGGGAAGGCCGCCCGGGCCGGGCAGCGGCAGAGGCAGGCCGCGCGCAGGCACGCCGGCCAGACTCACGCCGGCCAGACTCACGCCGGCCAGGCGCAGGCCGCCAAGGGGCTGGACGTCTCCGCGTTCAGCCGCGTGCTGCACGTCGACCCGGTGGCCCGGACCGCCGTTGTGGGGGGCATGACGACCTACGAGGACCTGGCCGACGCGACGCTGCGGTACGGCCTCATGCCGCTCGTGGTCCCCCAGCTCAAGACGATCACCCTCGGCGGCGCGGTGACCGGCCTGGGCATCGAGTCCACCTCGCTGCGCAGCGGCATGCCACACGAATCGGTCACCGCGATGGAGATCCTCACCGGCGACGGCCGGGTGGTCACCGCGACGGCCGACAATGATCACGCCGACCTGTACCAGGGATTCCCGAATTCCTACGGCACGCTCGGCTACGCCCTGTCGCTCACCATCGAGCTTGAGCCGGTCAAGCAATTCGTGCATCTGCGCCATTTTCCGTTTCGCAATCCCGAGGCGTGCATGGACGCCATCGCGCAGATCGGAGCGGACGGAAGCTTCGGCGGCCATCGGGCCGACTTCGTGGACGGGACCGCGTTCGGCCTGGACGAGATGTACCTCACGGTCGGCGCGTTCAGCGACGTGGCGCCGTGGCGCAGTGACTACACCGGCCAGCACATCTACTACCAGTCGGTGCGCGGCCCGCGCGAGGACTTCCTCACCATCCGCGACTACCTGTGGCGCTGGGACACCGACTGGTTCTGGTGCTCGCGCCCGTTCGGCGTGCAGAAGCCGCTGATCCGCAGGCTCTGGCCGCGCCGCTACCGTCGGTCAGACAGCTACCGCGCGCTGGTCGCGTTCGACCGGCGGTACCGGCTGTCGGACACTCTCGACGCGCACCGCGGCCGGCCACCGCGCGAGGCGGTCATCCAGGACGTGGAGATCCCCGTCGGCCGAGGCGCCGACTTCCTGCGGTTCTTTGCGGCGGACGTGGGTATGAGCCCGGTCTGGCTGTGCCCGCTGCGGCTGCGCGGTGAGCAGGCCTGGCCGCTGTACCCGATGAAGCCGGGCGAGGTGTACGTGAACTTCGGCTTCTGGGGAACGGTGCCATTGCCTCCTGGCCGCGCCGACGGCTACCACAACCGGCTCATCGAGGAGCAGGTCGCGGCGCTCGGCGGGCATAAGGGGCTGTATTCGACGTCGTTCTATTCCGAAGAGCAGTTCTGGGCACGTTACAACGGGCCGGCCTACGCCGCGCTGAAGCGTGAGTATGACGCTGACGGCCGCCTGGCCGGGCTGTACGAGAAATGCGTGCGCGGGCAGTGAGCAGGAAGGATGGCAGGCATGGCACTGGCTGACGTGTTCGAGAGGGTGGCGGGACCCGACGCCCCGGTGGAATTCCGGGCCTATGACGGGAGCGTGGCAGGCACCGGAGACGCGCCGATCCGGATCACGGTTAAGTCACCGGTAGCGGTGTCCTACCTGGCTCAGGCGCCCGGGTCCCTCGGGCTGGCCCGCGCCTACGTGTCCGGCCATCTTGACGTCGAGGGTGACATGTACACGGCGCTGGCCAGGATCGTTCAGGCCCAGCAGGTACAGCTTGATTTTTCCGAACGACTCCGGTTGCTGCGCGAACTAGGCGGACCGAAGAGACTTCTGCCGCGGGTGCCCCCGCCCCCGCAGGAGGTCAGGGTAGGCCGCCGCTGGCTGAGCGGGCGGCGGCACTCCAAGGGCCGTGATGCCACGGCGATCTCGCATCACTACGACGTGTCCAACACGTTTTACGAGTGGGTACTCGGGCCGTCCATGGCTTACACCTGTGCCTGCTACCCGCGCGAGGGTGCCACCCTGGAGGAGGCGCAGGCCTACAAGCACGACCTGGTGGCCAGGAAGCTGGGGTTGCGGCCCGGGATGCGGCTGCTCGACGTGGGCTGCGGCTGGGGCGGCATGGTGCGGCATGCCGCGCGGGAGTACGGGGTCAAGGCGCTCGGCGTGACCTTGTCCGCGCAGCAGGCTTCCTGGGCGCAGCGTGCCATCGAGGACGAGGGTCTGTCCGGCCTGGCCGAGGTGCGCCACCTCGACTACCGGGACGTGCCGGAGGCCGGCTTCGACGCGGTGAGCTCGATCGGGCTGACCGAGCACATCGGCAAGACCCGGCTGCCCGGGTACTTCTCGTTCCTGTACGGCAAGCTCAGGCCCGAGGGCCGGCTGCTCAACCACTGCATCACGCGGCCGGACAACAGCCAGCCAGCCCGGCGGGCGGGCGGGTTCATCAACCGGTACGTCTTCCCCGACGGTGAGCTGGAGGGTCCCGGCTACCTGGTCTCGCTGATGAACGACTCCGGGTTCGAGGTACGCCACGAGGAGAACCTGCGCGAGCACTACGCGCTGACGCTGGCCGGCTGGTGCGCGAACCTGGACGCGCACTGGGATGAGGCCGTGGCCGAGGTGGGCGAGGGCACCGCGCGGGTGTGGCGGCTCTACATGGCAGGCTCCCGGCTCGGCTTCGAACGCAACGTGGTCCAGTTGCACCAGGTCCTGGGGGTCAGGCTCGGCGACGAGGGCCAGTCGGGCATGCCGCTGCGCCCCGACTGGGACACCCATGCCGACCAGGGAGTGAGCCTGGCCCAGGGGTGAGCGCAGGGCGGGGCGGCGGGCCGGGGAGAATGGCGGGGTGGATTCCGCGCACGCACCGCCGCGTCAGATTGTCCTGCTCGGCTCGACCGGGTCGATAGGCACCCAGGCCGCCGACATCGTCCGGCGCAACCCGGGCCGGTTCCAGCTGACCGGGCTCGCGTCCGGCGGCGGCAACCCGGGCTTGCTGGCCGCCCAAGCGCTCGAGTTCGGCGTCGAGGTGGTGGCGGTGGCCAGGGAGGACGCCGCCGGGGAGGTGCGGGACGCGCTGCGCGCACTGTATTCGGGCGGACCACAGGCTTCGGGCGGACCACAGGCTGCAGGCGGACCACGGGCTTCAGGCGGACCACAGGCTGCAGGCGGACCACGGGCGTCTGGCGGACCACAGGCTGCAGGCGGACCACAGGCTGCAGGCGGACCACGGGCGTCTGGCGGACCACTGTCTTCAGGCCGACAACAAGCGTCTGGCGGCGGATCGGGGCAGGCGGCGCGGCCGCTGCCGAAGGTCCTGGCCGGCCCGGCCGCGGTGGCCGAGGTCGCGGCCTGGCCCTGCGACGTGGTGCTGAACGGGGTGACAGGGTCGGTCGGCCTGGCCGCCACGCTGGCGGCACTGGAGGCCGGCCGGATGCTCGCCCTGGCCAACAAGGAATCGTTGATCACCGGCGGGCCGCTGGTGGCCAAGCGGGCCGCACCGGGGCAGATCATCCCGGTCGATTCCGAGCACTCCGCGATCGCGCAGTGCCTGCGCGGCGGGAGCCCGGACGAGGTGGCCCGGCTCGTGCTGACCGCGAGCGGCGGCCCGTTCCTGGGCCGCAGCCGCGCGGAACTGGCGGACGTGACGCCGGATCAGGCGCTCGCCCATCCGAACTGGACCATGGGCCCGGTCATCACCGTGAACTCCGCGACCCTGGTGAACAAGGGCCTGGAGCTGATCGAGGCGCACCTGCTCTTCGGTGTCGGCTTCGACCGCATCGAGGTCGTCGTGCACCCGCAGTCGGTGATCCACTCGATGGTCGAGTTCACCGACGGCTCAACCATCGCCCAGGCGAGCCCGCCGGATATGCGGATCCCGATCGCTCTCGCGCTGGGCTGGCCGGACCGGGTTCCGGGGGCCGCGCCCGCCATCGACTGGACCACGGCGCACAGGTGGACCTTCCAGCCGCTGGATGAGGAGGCGTTCCCCGCCGTCCGGCTGGCGCGTGAGGCGGGCACCGTCGGCGGGACCGCCCCAGCGGTCTACAACGCGGCGAACGAAGTGTGCGTCGAGGCCTTCCGGGCGCGCCGCATCCCCTTCCTGCGAATCGTGGACACAGTGGCACAGGTAGTCTCTGAGAGTGGAAGCCACGCCCGGGACGCCGTGGCACTTGAGGACGTTCTCGCCGCGGACCGCTGGGCACGAACCCGGGCGCTGGAGCTGACCGGCGCAGGGAGCCGTGACGCGGCCCGCACCTTAGGCGCGACGCACAGAGAGGGAGAGTAGGCCGGATGACCCTGCTCGGCTGGCTCATCTTTATTTTTGCCCTGCTCTTCTCGATCATGCTGCATGAGGCGGGGCACTTCGCGACCGCGAAGAAGTTCCACATGAAGGTCACCCAGTTCTTCGTGGGCTTCGGCCAGACGCTCTGGTCGCGGCAGAAGGGCGAGACCGAGTACGGGGTGAAGGCCATCCCCGCGGGTGGCTACGTCAAGATCGTCGGGATGACCGCTCTCGAGGACGTCGACCCGGCCGACGAGCCGCGGTCGTTCCGCAGGCAGCCGGGCTGGCAGCGGATCATCGTGCTGAGCGCCGGCTCGTTCATGCACTTCGTGCTCGCGTTCGCGCTGCTGTTCATCATGGCCGTCGGGATCGGCCTGGCGAATACGGACTCGGCCACGGTCGGCACGATCGATCCATGCGTGCCCAAGAGCGTGACCGCGGCCAGCTGCGTCAAGAGCGACCCAGCGTCCCCGGCGGCCAAGGCAGGCCTGCGGACGGGTGACACAATCGTCGCGTTGGGCGGCACTCCGGTGCACAACTGGACCCAACTGGGCCGGGCGATCCGCAGTCATCCGGCGGGCAGCACCGTGGCGGTGACCGTGCTGCGGCACGGCCGGCAGATCACGCTGCACCCGTCGCTGGCCGCGATCAGCGGCCGGAAAGGCGCCTACCTGGGTATCACGCAGGCCGTGGTGTTCCAGACTGTGGGCCCGGCGAGTGCCTTCACCTCCGCCGCCTCACAATTCGGGCAGCTCGTCACCGGCTCGGTGAAGGCGGTGGGCAGCATTCCCGCGGCGATCCCCGAACTGTTCGCCAAGAACCGCTCCAGCACGGCCGGGGGGCAGGTGACGAGCATTGTCGGCGCGGGCGAGGTCACCGGCCAGGCCTTCGCCCTCAATGTCAGCTGGCAGCTGAAGCTCACGGTGGTGCTGGACATCATCGTCTCGCTCAACATCTTCGTCGGCCTGTTCAACCTGCTCCCGCTGCTGCCGCTGGATGGCGGGCACCTCGCCGTCGTCATCTACGAGCGGGCCCGGGCCTGGCTGGCCAGGCTGCGCGGCAAGCCGGATCCTGGCCTAGTGGACATGCGCAAGCTGCTCCCCGTGAGTGTCGGAGTATTCGCCCTGCTGGTAGGGTTCGGGCTGATCCTGATCATGGCGGACCTTGTCAATCCCGTTCACATCCCTCAGTGAGGCGATCACGATCATGACGATCGATCTGGGCATGCCGCTGCCGCCTGCCGAACCGCTGGCCCCGCGGCGCAAGTCCCGCCAGATCGTGGTGGGCAAGGGAAAACACGCGGTGCCGGTGGGCGGCGGCGCACCTGTCTCGGTGCAGTCGATGACGACCACGGTCACCGCGGACGTGAACGCGACCTTGCAGCAGATCGCGGAACTGACCGCCTCGGGCTGCCAGATCGTCCGGGTTGCGGTGCCGTCGCAGGATGACGCGGACGCGCTGCCGCAGATCGCCCGCAAGTCGCAGATCCCGGTGATCGCTGACATCCACTTCCAGCCGAAGTACGTGTTCGCCGCGATCGACGCCGGGTGCGGCGCGGTTCGCGTCAACCCAGGCAACATCAAGGCGTTCGACGACAAAGTCGGCGAGATCGCGCGCGCCGCGGCGGACGCCAAGGTGCCGATCCGCATCGGCGTGAACGCCGGCTCGCTTGACAAGCGGCTGCTGGCCAAGCACGGCCGGGCCACCGCCGAGGCCCTGGTGGAATCGGCGCTCTGGGAGTGCTCGCTGTTCGAGGAGCATGGCTTCACCGACATCAAGATCTCCGTGAAGCATCATGACCCGGTCGTGATGATCAGCGCTTACCGGCAGCTCGCCGAGCGTTGCGACTACCCGCTGCACCTGGGCGTGACCGAGGCCGGACCTGCCTTCCAGGGGACGGTGAAGTCCGCGGTCGCGTTCGGCGCGCTGCTGGCGGAGGGCATCGGGGACACGATCCGGGTGTCGCTCTCGGCGCCGCCGGTCGAGGAGGTGAAGGTCGGCACCTCGATCCTGGAGTCGCTCGGCCTGCGCGAGCGCGGCCTGGAGATCGTGTCCTGTCCGTCATGCGGCCGGGCTCAGGTGGATGTGTACACCCTCGCGGACCAGGTGACCGCCGGGCTGGAGGGCCTGGACGTCCCGCTGCGTGTCGCGGTGATGGGCTGCGTGGTCAACGGCCCGGGTGAGGCGCGGGAAGCGGATCTCGGCGTGGCCTCGGGCAACGGCAAGGGGCAGATCTTCGTCAAGGGTGAGGTCATCAAGACCGTGCCGGAGTCACAGATCGTGGAGACCTTGATCGAGGAAGCCATGAAGCTTGCCGAGTTGATGGGGAACACCGGCGGCCCTGCCTCCCCGGAAGTCACCGTCTCCTAGGCCGTCGACTAGGCCCCGGCCCGCCGGGCGCCGCACCAGCACCGAGGTAGGCGCCGCACCAGCGCCAAGGTCCACACAGCGCCGAGGCCCGGCATGCGCTGTGTCCTGGGCATCTGTTGCAGGTTCTCGAGTGGCAGGTGTCACCGTTTCACAGAGATTGTTGTCACCTAGGCGGTTCCCAGGGGGTGTTGTCATCGGGTGTGGCGAGCCTGTCCAGCGCGCTCGCCGCGGGACTTCCGGCGCTCATGATCATCCGGAATTACGCGCTTCGATGTCACACACGGCCGAGCAGACACGATTCGATGACAGATCCGGCACGATTCGATGGCACGAACACGCGGCCGGACGCGCTTCGGCTGTATCCCTCTGACACCACAACGAGCGCAAATCCGCTCCGGGCTCGTTGTGACGAGCGAAATCCGCTCCGGGCTCGTTGCGAGGGCAGCCTGTGGGCGCGGGGCGGGGGATGGGCCGTGTCTGGGGTGCGTTGGTCGGGTCGGCGGACGCGGCCGTGTCACGCGGCGCGTCCGTCGCGTCGCTTAGGCGGAGCCGCGGTCCGCGGCTGAGTCGCCGTCGGCCAGCCGCTCGACCCTGACCTCGCGATCTGGGCGGCCGGCGCCGGGTGGCTGCTCAGCGGGCTCCCCGTCGGCGATGATGAGCTGGCCGACCCGGTCGGCGAGCACGGCGCGCGCCTCGGCGTGCAGTTCGCTGTCCGTGATCAGCGTGTCCACCTCGTCAAGGTCGGCGAAGGAACTCAGGCCGACGATGGCCCATTTGGTGTGGTCCGCCACCACAGTGACCCGGCGGGCCGCGTGCACGAAGGCACGGTTGGTCTCAGCCTCGGCCAGGTTGGGCGTGGTGAGCCCGGCCACCGGGTCGATCCCATGGCAGCCGAGGAAGAGCAGGTCGACATGGAGCGAGCGGATGGCCAGGTCGGCGATCGGGCCGACCAGGGCGTCCGACGGGGTGCGCACTCCGCCGGTGAGCACCACCGAGGCGTTCGCGCCAACCTGCACCGGGGGCCGCGCGGATTCGAACAGGTTCGCCACTCGCATCGAATTGGTCACAATCGTCAGCCCCGGCACGTCGACCAGATACTGAGCCAGGGCGAACGTGGTGGTGCCCGCGGATAGCGCGATGGCCGTGCCCGGCACCACCAGGGCCGCCGCCGCCCGGGCGATCGCGTCCTTCTCCGGTCTCTCCAGGACGGACTTCGCCTCGAATCCGGGCTCGTGGCTGCTTGGCGCCCCCGGCAGCACCGCCCCGCCGTGGACCTTCTCGATCAGCCCGGCCCGGGCCAGTACCTCCAGATCCCGTCGGATGGTCATATCCGACACGCCGAGCCGCTGAGTGAGGTCACTTACCCGTGCGCTGCCCGCGCGCCGGACGTCTTCCAATATCAGAGATTGCCGGTGTCTGGCAAGCATCCCTGGGCCTTCTTTCTACTGTGGCCGAGCGCACGGCTCATGTCGGCCTCCCCGTGATCACGTCGGAATCGGATCTTTATATCTTGTTCGTTGACGATCGACTCTGTGTGATTTAGCTTAAGGCTCCACAAGGGTGTGCTGCCTTGATCATGGATTCGATCCGACGGCGCATCCGGGGGCACGGTGCGCCGGTCCGGGCACCCTGGGTGACCGGGCAGCAGGCGTTCCGCTCATGCACGGCCCCGGAAGACCGACATCGAATCGAGGACGAGCGATGCAGCGACTGTGGGCAGTGCGCTGCGTAACCTCATCTTTCGGCGGGGGACCCTTGAGAGCCGGACAGGTTAGCGCTCACAATTGTTCCGGGCCCGCAACAATATGCCCACGGCGCCGCCGGTTCCACGTGCCGTGTCCCAGGACCGAGCCATCTATCCGCTTTCGGCGCGCCGCGCTGTGGTGTCGCACCGAGTACTGAGCAATTCTCCTGGAGGTAGACAGATGAGGAACATCGACCCCAAGGTCGACGAGGCGATCGAGACCCTAAACATGAAGGACGGGGTCACCCGCCGCAGGCTGCTTGAGGGCACCGGGCTCGTGAGCGCGTCGGCCGCCGCGGCGGCGCTGCTCGCCGCGTGCAGTTCTTCGGGCACCACCTCGGCCGCCGCCGCGAGCACGGTAGGGAATTTCCCGAAGACGCCGGCGTGGAAGTTCTGGTTCGTCAACCACGTCTACACGAACCCGTTCTTCGTCCCCACCCAGTACGGGTTCCAGGACGCCGCCGCGCTGCTCGGCCTGCCCAAGCCCAACTGGGGCGGCTCGGCGTCGACCTCGAGTGTCCCGGAGATGGTGACCTACCTGAACACCGCGGTCTCCGCGAAGGCGGACGGGATCGCGACCACGGTCATCAGCGCCACCGGGTTCACCGGCCCGGTATCCAGCGCCATGAACGCGGGCATCCCCGTGATCAGCTACAACGCCGACGGGACCGTCAACTCCAAGGGCGTCCCCGACATCGGCACCAACCGGCTCTGCTACGTCGGCCAGGCGCTGTACACCTCGGGCCAGCAGCTCGGGCAGCGCATCAAGTCCCTTGTCACCACCCCTGGGGATGTCGTCATCTTCATCGCCACGCCGGGCACGGGGAACATCCAGCCGCGTTACGACGGCGCGGCGTCGGTCCTCACCCCGCTGGGCTACAAGGTCGCCGAGATCGCCACCGGGGCGGCGACGTCCGGGGAACTCCCGGCGGAGAAGGCCTACCTGCTCTCGCACAAGACCGTCAAGGGCGCCTTCGCCGTGGACGCGGGATCGACCGAACTCCTCGCCCAGGCGCTGGCGGGTGCGGGCCTGGCAGGCAAGATTCCGTCCGGCGGCTTCGACCTCACGCCGACCACGCTGAGCGCGATCAAGGCCGGCCAGATGGACTTCACCATCGACCAGAACCCCTACCTGCAGGGGTTCCTGCCGACGCTCTACCTCTACCTCTACAAGCTGTCCGGCGGCCTGCTCACCCCCCCGGACACCGACACCGGCCTGACCTTCGTGACCAAGAGCACGGTCGACCCCTACCTCTCGACCCCGAGCCGGTACGAGGGATCGACGACGGCGGAGAAGTACATCCCGCGGTCCGGCCCGATCCAGAACCCGATGGGCACCACCAGCACGTGAGCTAAGCAGGCATTAGGGTTCGAATATGGACAGGCGTGCCGACGGCGGGCACCAGACCGGCGGCTGCGGGCTGGTGCCCGCCATCGGCGCGTGAAGTGAACGTGAACGGGAAACGAAGGCACCATGAGCGAGACCGCTGAGCAGCGCGCAGACATCGGCGTTCCGCAAGCAGGTGGCCCGGCCCCGCAGGGCGGCGGCCTCTGGGCGCTTACCAAAAGGGGCGGTGCCGTCTTCATCCGGCAGCGCGAGGCGACCATCTTCGTCGTCATGGTGGTGCTGCTGATCTACTTCGGGTTTGCCTCGTCGACCTTCTTCTCGAAGTCGAACATCACCAACTTGCTGTCCGGGTACGCGGCGCCCATCATCATCCTCTCGATCGGCGAGGTACTCCTGCTGATCAGCGGTGAGATCGACCTGTCGGTCGGCTTCGTCTTCCTGTTCGCGCCCTTCCTCATGCACTTCCTGATCGATTTCTACGGCGTGCCGGTAATCCCGGCCATCCTCATCTCGCTGCTCCTGGGCGTCGTGGTCGGCTGGGTGAACGGCTTCCTCACAGTCACGGTGGGAGTGCCGTCGTTCATCACCACGCTCGGCACCGGCTTCATCCTGTGGGGACTAACGCTCACCACCTCCCACGCCTACCCGGCGAACGTCCCCGCCTCAGCGCAGAGCATCGGTAAGTATCTCGGCAGCCAGAACGGCGGGTACGTGTGGTCCGCGATCATCTGGGCGCTCGCCCTGGTGGCGTTCTTCCATGTCGTGCTCACCCGGACCAGGTGGGGCCTGCACACCATAGCGGTGGGCGGGAACCTGCTCGGGGCGAGGGAGTCCGGCATCAGCGTGGCCAGGATCAAGTACGGCAACTTCATGATCTGCGGCTTGATGGGCGCGATCGTCGGCCTGATGACGGCGTTCTATGACAACACGATCGACCCGAGCGCGGGCCAGTACACGCCGATGTTCTACGCCGTGACCGCGGCCGTCATCGGCGGGACGGCGATGCTGGGCGGCACGGGGACGATCATCGGCGCACTGCTCGGCGCGATCGTGCTCGCCACCCTGCAGGACGGATTGTCCATTCTTGGGATCAGCGCCAACCCGCTGAACATCATCTTCGGCACCGCGATCCTGGTCGCCATGGTCGCCAACGTGCGGCTCGCACGGCTGCGAGCAGCGGGGAGAGCCTGATGACTACTGAGCCAGCAGAGGGCGCCACGTCCACCCCGGCGGCGGACGGCGATGTGCTGCGGGTCGAGCACATCAGCAAGCGGTTCGGCGCGGTGACGGCGCTCACCGATATCAACATGCACCTGGCGAAGGGCGAGGTGCTGGCGCTGCTGGGCGACAACGGCGCGGGCAAGTCCACCCTGCTGAAGATCCTCTGCGGCTTCCAGCCGCCGGATACGGGGCGGATCGTGCTGAACGGCCAGGAGGTAATACTCAAGTCGGTGGACCACGCACGCGAACTCGGCATCGACGCGGTCTATCAGGACCTCGCGCTGATCAACCAGCTCTCCGTGTATCACAACATGTTCCTCAACCGGGAACGGGTCCGCTGGCCCATCCTGAACAACCGGGCCATGCGCCGCGAGGCCAAGCAGCATCTGGTTGACATGGGGGTGAACCTCTCATCGGTCGACGTCGAGGTCGCCCGGCTCTCCGGGGGCCAGCGCCAGGCGATAGCGGTCGCGCGCTCGGTGTACTCGGAGGCGAAGATCCTGCTGCTGGACGAGCCGCTGGCCGCGATGGGCGTCAAGGAGGCGGCGATAATCCTGGACCTGGTGCGCGACCTCAAGGAGCAGGGCGAGGTATCGATCATTATCATCGCGCACAACTACGGCCAGGTGCTGGAGGTGTCTGACCGGGTGAACCTGATCCAGCAAGGCCAGATCACTTTCGACAAGAAGAGCGCGGAGACCTCGGTGGTGGAACTGACCGACATGGTGGTGGCGGAATACCGCCGCGCCCTGGATGAGCGCCACCGTAGCGCGTCAGCGGCCGGGTGACGCGGGAGCCTGCGCGCCGGGGCGGTCCGTTCGATCGGGCAAGATTGCTGTCATGCCATCGCCTCGCCGGATGAAAGGGCTGCGCTCAGGGCGCACCGCCTCGCTGACCGCACTAGGGCGTGTCTCGCAGATCTTCAGCCTGCTGCACCGGTATTTGCTGCACAGTCGCCGGAGGGCGCCTCGCGGCGTTGTCGTCGTCGCCAATAGCTCCGCTATTGGCTCCTCCTCCGCCTTGCGATGCATCCCTCCGGACGGCCGCTCGCGACGGCCAAGATCTACGAGACACGCCCTGGGCATCTCCTGCGCCGCTGCCCTCGCCGTGGCCGGCTGCACCGGCTCCGGCGGCGGTGGCCCGGGCAGCTCCGGCACGAACGGGTCGTCCGCGGTTTCCGCCGCCGCCGGGCAGGCTTCAGTGCTGCGCTGGCATTCGTGCTCCGTGCAAGGCGCCAGCATGCAGTGTGCCAGCCTGCAGGTGCCACTCGACTACACCCGCCCGGGCGGCAGGAAGATCACGCTGGCGCTGTCCAAGGTCGCGGCCACCGCGCCCGCCAGCCAGCAGCAGGGGGACATGCTGGTCAACCCGGGCGGGCCGGGTGGCAGCGGGCTCGGGCTCGCCGCGTTCATCGCCCAGGGCCTTGACCCGGCGGTGGCGGCTGACTACAACATCATCGGCTTCGACCCGCGCGGCGTCGGCTCGAGCGTTCCCGCACTACATTGCGACCCGTCCTTCTTCGCTGGCGTGCGGCCGGATTACATCCCGGCGAATGCGGCGGCCGAGCAGGTGCTCATCGGCCGCGCGAAGGCCTATGCCGCCGACTGCGAGAAGGCATACGGCTGGCTGCTGCCCCACATGACCTCCGCGGACGCTGCGAGGGACATGGACTCTATCCGCGCGGCGCTGGGCGTACCGAAGATCACCTATTTCGGTTACTCCTACGGGACCTATCTCGGCCAGGTCTACGCCACCCTCTTCCCGCACCGGCTCCAGCGCATGGTCCTTGACAGCACGGTGGATCCGGGCGGGGTCTGGTACGGCGACAACATCGCCCAGGATTACGCGTTCCAGGGCCGGATGCTGGCGTTCTTCTCCTGGGTGGCGGCCCACAACAGCGTCTACCGGCTCGGCAGCACCCGCGCGCAGGTCGACCAGGCGTGGTACCAGGCCCGCTCGGACCTGAAGGCGCATCCGGTGGCCGGGCGGAACGGCCCGATGATCGGCCCGGACGAGTTCGACGACACGTTCCTGCAGGGCGGGTACAGCAACTCGCTCTGGCCGGGGCAGGCCGCGGCCCTGTCCGCCTATCTGCACGGCGGCGGCACCAGCCAACTGGTCAGCCAGTACAACCAGGCGGGCACCCAGAATGAGAACGGGTTCGCCGTATACAACGCCGTGCAATGCGGCGACGTCAACTGGCCTCGCAGCTGGGCGAAGTGGGACTCCGACACCAGGCGGGTCTACCAGACCGCGCCCTTCGAAGCCTGGGACAACGCATGGTTCAACGCCGCGTGCGTGTTCTGGCCGGTCAAGGGGCCCGCAGCGCCGCTGCTGATCAATGGCGCGGGACTGCCCGGCATCCTGATGATCCAGGGCACCCTGGACGCGGCCACCCCGTATGCGGGCGCGCAGGACGCGCATCGCCGGCTGCCGACGGCGCGGATGGTCGTCGTGGAAGGCGGAGGCATCCATGGGCAATCCCTGCAGCAGCCTCCTAACACCTGCGTGAACGGTTACCTGAACCGCTACCTGGCCACTGGCGCCCTGCCAAACGGCGCCGGCCTGGTCAATGCCACCTGCCCGGCGCTGCCGGATCCATCGCCCGGGACCTAGCCACGGGGACCGGCCACGGGACCGGCCACGGCGACCCGACCAACGGGACCCGGCCACGGGGACCGGCCACGAGACCTGACCCCGCGACTGACCCGTCGACGGCGGAGTGCCGATACCCTGAGAGGGTGCTGCGCACCAAGGCGCTTCGGTCATCATCGCTGCGCCTGCTGAACGACCGCGATCGCGCAGAGGTGCTTGCCCTGTGCGACCGGGACCCGGTGGTGAACGTCTTCGTCAGTTCCCGGGTCCATGAGGTCGGCCTCGATCCTGTCCGGCTCGGCGGGCAGATGTGGGGTTTCGTCCCTGGTGGCCGGCTGACCTCGCTGTGCTACGCCGGTGCGAACCTGGTCCCCGTGGCCGCCACGCCCGAAGCGGTCACGGCCTTCGCGGGCCGCGCCCGCCTGCAGGGCCGGCGTTGCTCATCCATCGTCGGGCCGGCCCAGGCCATCAGTGAACTGTGGGACCTGCTCCGGCCTTACTGGGGCCATCCCCGCGAGGTCAGGGACGCGCAGCCGGTGATGGCCATCTCGGCCGCGCCGCACGCCGCGCCGGACCCCCTGGTGCGCCGGGTCCGCCCGGAAGAGCTGAGCGTGCTGCTGCCCGCGTCGGTCGCCATGTTCACGGAGGAGGTCGGGGTGTCCCCGCTCGGCCCGGACGGCGGCTCCGCGTACCGGGCACGGGTAGGTGAGCTGATCGGGGCGGGCCGCGCCTTCGCCAGGATCGAGGACGGCCAGGTGATGTTCAAGGCCGAGATCGGCGCGGTCACCCCTCAGGTGTGCCAGGTGCAGGGTGTCTGGGTACGGCCGGAACTGCGCGGCCGCGGTCTGGCCGTCGCCGGTATGGCGGCAGTGGTGCAGGAGGCGCTCCGCTCCATCGCGCCGGTCGTTTCGCTGTACGTCAACGACTTCAACACCCCGGCCAGAGCGGTGTACCGGCGGGTCGGATTCACCGAGACCGCGACACTGATGTCGGTTCTGTTTTAGGGCGTCGCCCTAATGGCCTGGACAAATCACTAGACAGGAACTGCGGCCATTTCGTTATGTTCCTGGTTCGGGTTTTCCGATCGTTTCCTGATCATGGTGCCGTGAGCCGGACAGCACAGCCACGCCCGGGTCCCTGCGCGGCGCCCGGGACCTCCGTGAGGCGGGCCCGCCGCATGGCGGCGGGCCCGCACCCCGGCCCCCCTGTCGCAGTCTCGCTCGTGGCCGATCTCCTCCCCTTCGCAAGATGCGACTCGTAGGCTAACTCCGGTATGTCGCAGTAAGTTCGCACATGACGGATAGGGGCGTGCCGTGAGCGATCCCCAGCCCGCAGGTGGCCGGCAGGCCGCCGCCAAGTACCTGCGTGAATTATTGCTGCGCCAGGGCCGTTACCGGTCGCAATGGGAGCAGCACGCAGAACGGACCAGGCAGGGTGAGATCAACCACCTCGCCGTCGCTGAGGTGCTGGCGCAGCACCTCTGGCTCGCGCCACGCGGGTCGGGCGACGGCGATGTGCTGCCGCGCCAGTTGAAGGACACCGTCGGCCGGGCGCTCTCCGGCCGGCTGCTGAGCCGCGCCACCCTGGCGCTCTTCATCGAGGCGTTCGGGTTCTCCAGGCAGGAGGAGGAGCGCCTGTGGCGGCTGTGGGGTGGGTCGGGCAGGATCAGCGTGCTGTCCGGGCCGCGCGCGATGGCCGCCGGGCTCGCCGCCGAGGTCGCGGCGGCCCTCGGCCCGCGCCGGCACCAGACGCTCTCCCTGCACGACCATCACCTGGTCGGGCCGGATGGCCTGCCGGCCCGCACCCGCACCCTCCAGGTCATCGAGGCGATCGTGGACGGACTCGACCGGATCCCGTACATCTATGACACGAACGCCATCACCCTGGAGGTTGGGCAGGGGTGCAAGGATCTCACCGGCCCGCTCTACGAGATCAGGGACGGCCTGTACGCCACGGATATCTCGCTGGCCCGATCGCTCACCCCCGGTGAGACACTCACCCTCGAATACTGGACCACGTATCACTATCACGGGCCCCCGGACACCCTTGAAGAGCGTCAGTACCGCCGTGCGGTGATGCGCCGCCTGGAGAATTTCGACATGCGCGTCGAGTTCGACCCGGCCCGGCTGCCGGCGCACCTATGGTGGGCCACCTGGGACGGGGTGGAGGGCGGCATCATGGAGCAGGAGGAAGCCGTCCTGGACAGCCAGCACTCGGTACACCGCTACCTGAGGTCCATCGAAAGAGCGGTGGTCGGCTTCCACTGGTCCTGGTCGCCCGCGGCAGATCTGGCGGGCACGGACCTCCACTAGGCTCATCCTCGTGTCCGGTGCGGAAAAGGCAGTGATCGCCAGCGGTGAGTCAGCCCGAGACGGGGCGCGGAGCCTGGCCAGGGCGCCTGATGAGGCCATTAACGGTGTGCTGCGCGCGATGGCGGGGCTGCTCACCGGGCGGGCCGCGGAGATCCTCGCCGCCAACGCCGCCGACGTGGCGGGCGGCGAGGCCGAAGGGCTCGGCCGGGGGCTGATCGACCGGCTACGGCTCGACGAGCCCCGGATCGCCGACATGGCGCGCCAGATCGCGCTGCTCGCCGACGCCGCGTTCCCGCCGGAGTACACCTCCCTGGGCGAGCTGGCCGGGGGATTGCGGCTGGCCGAGCGCCGGGTGCCGGTGGGAGTGGTCGGCGCGAACTTCGAGGCCCGGCCGAATGTCACCATCGACGTGGCCTCGCAGCTGCTGAAGTCCCGCAACGCCGGTGTGCTGCGCACCGGGGGAGCGGCGCTCCGCTCCGCCACGGCGCTCTTCGACCATGTCATCTCCCCGGCCGTCGCGGCGGCCGGCCTCGATCCCGGAGCCTTCCAGCTGATCCGCACCGCGGACCGGCAGGGAGCGCTCGAACTGGTCCGCCATCCCCGCCTGATCCCGCTGGTCATCCTGCGCGGGAGCGGCGACAGCACACGCGACCTGGGTCGCGAGGCCGCTCGGCACGGCGTGCGCACCCTCGCGCACGCCGAC